>Ga0265780_10009746_pt1 | contig 11493 bp, 10 predicted proteins | sample P1T30metagenome_FD_192432 | JGI IMG/M metagenome (GOLD analysis project Ga0265780, IMG submission 192432) | Plant litter microbial communities from East Loma Ridge, Irvine, California - P1 T30 | ecosystem: Environmental > Terrestrial > Plant litter > Unclassified | place: USA: California... | reverse complement strand
AATTCAAACCCCACTGCGAAACCCAATCCAACCCGCCGCCACTATATGCGGCTCTACTCCAGCCTCACCCGCAGCCACGTGGGCACCGCATTCCAACACCCAACACCAAAAGCACTATCCACCAACGCCCACCAAAAGCAACACAACCAACCGCTGTCCTCCGCCGACAAACATCGCGCAGACTTTCTAATTCTGAAAAAAGTCAATGTTTGCCCTGCATACCTTCCAAGGTATCGAGTAGACTGTCATATAGTTGCGTTTACATGTTGCGTATACATGCCCGCTGCTTTTTTGTAACCTTCCAGTCGCGTTCTGAGAAGGTGTTGATTGGTCCCATGTAGGTACACACACAGACCAAGACCCAACACCAAAAGTAAGAATACCTGGAGGAAGAAAAGTAAAAAGGCACGCACGTTCGCTCTTGCACGGCGTCCGTCCGTGGCGTGTTGCGGCTGTGTCTGGGTGGCGCTGCAGTCATGTTCGACGCCAAATAGCGCTGAACGCGGCGTGTCGCCGAGGCGTGCAATTACATACCCCGAGCCCAGCATGTGGCCATGACTTGTGTTGTTGGATGTAGATTATCGGCCGTCGCACAAGTGTAGAAAGAGGAAGTTGGCAAGCAAGAAAGATTGTTTGACGTTGTTTAAATTCTTGTTTTTCGATTCGCGTGGGCGGAACGATCTTCGCTCAACGGTTTGGTTTACGCCGGTACCTATGCTACATACGACGCCTATTGTCCGTTTTTGCGCCCATGTAAGAAGAAAATGTTGGTGGTAGAAAATATTGTACGGTGAAGAAGAAGAGTATCCAGAGGCTACAAAGTACATGTTATGAAACGAGCTATCGCCTTGTCGCCTCAATAGCCTTATCCAGCCCAACTATCCTTAGACTCTTGCCGCGGCCGAGTTTGCCTCGCATCAGGCCAGCGGCGGGGATCAGTGCGTCGTCCCAGTGTCTGAATACGGCCTTCATGTCGCGAGGCACGCCCTCCATGACTACGGTAGTGACGGGCATGAACGGCCGGTCTTCCTCCGAGACGGCGAGGATGCCGTATTCTTGCGCGAACAGGAGAGCGGTGGAGAATGCTTGGCTTTGCGTGCGGGACAAAGCGCCGATGATGCTGGAAATTGGGTTAGTTACTGTGTTTCATTCGAGGGCTAGATGGGTCGACTTACATGTACATTTCAAAGAAAGCATCCAGGACATAGATGCTTTCTGGCTCCAGATCCCGTTGGCAGAATGGCATGATTTCCTTGACGCTCATTGATGCGACTCCCGGCGTTACTGGCGTCTGTGGCCTTTGTTCAGTGTTTGTTCCGCTCCAGCTGGGCCGGCGAAGCGTCGCGAAGAAGGAGCTGCTCACCTGGAGTGCTTGTCCCCACCCGGACGATGCTGAGTTTTGCTCGATCTTGTACAGTCGCGCGCGATACTTCTCGGATGCGGCTTTGTAGCGCCAGTGATCGGCTGAGCGTGGAATGGCTGGGCCTTTGCCTTTGTTTGGGAGGACTGGCGGCGGGAAGGCTTCGATGAAGTCTTGTGGTTCATCGCCCTCGTCGATCTCGGTGATGTCGCCCGTGGGATTGAGATCCATGCTCATCAAGCGGGCTCCTGCCAGTTCTTCGGGAGAGCAGCCGCGGCCTTTCCAGACATAGAATTTGCCGTTTGGTGCGGAGACGAGGTAGGGGAATGCCGAGCACAAGCTCTTGAGTGACAGATCCACTTCATCAAAGGCAAGGTGGCCAATGTGTCGGCGGCCGCAAAGCATGAACTCTCTCGCAGCTGGCTTCGCTCCACGTCGGGTGATGACAATACCGCCCAGTGCTTCGAAGAAGTTGGGAGGCTCGTGGCCTTGGCGAACAGTAACGAGTCTACCTTGGTTCTGTTTGGCATGGTTCTTTGCAAACAGTTGTACATCCTCGATGATGGGTTCTGCAACACCATTCCCTGCCCAGAGGTACACATCGGTGTGCTTGGCGCCCTTGGAATCATTGAAGACGTGCGTGCAAAGATACAGTGAGTCCTGGAAGAGGATATGCTCCTCTTGCTCGGGAATGGGCATGAGCTTGCCATCGCCTGTAATTTCGTGGATCTGCTTGCGTAGCGTCCGGATCTTGCCAGAAGGCCCGAAGTCAATCGGGGGTGTCTTGAGGATGCGTACAGTGTCGATGGCCTCTGGAAGGCGGCCTTCAGTGATGGGTGCATCGTCGAAGAATTCTGCAAACAAGCCATCGTGCTTTGCAGGCGCAGGAGATCCTTTGAATGGCTCGGACTGAGGTCTGCCTCCACTCAACGGGGGCGAGGTAGGATAGTCGTTCGATGGAGTCTGCGGGGTCGACTCGCGTGATCTTGCTGGCAGATAGCTTCCCAGTGTGCTCAGACTGAATCCTAGACCAGTGGGTTTGGGCTTGGCAGGCATAGGTTTCGAAGCTACAGGAGACATGGGCTGGGATTTGGGGGAAGCAATGGATGCTGGCTTAGAGGTGGAAGCCTCGGGTGATTGAACAAGCCCGGCTTCCTGCATTGCTGCCTGTTCATCGGCCTTTGTTGGGAGCTTGATTGGCGTCTTCATCCGTGATGCCAGTGGTGAGGAGGATGCTGACTGCCTACCCCACAAAGCTGTCGCACTCTTCACCGAAGCGAAGGACGACCTTTCTGGTGTTGGTTCATTCTTTACTGGGGTAACTTGAACGTTGGGTGGCGCGATCTCCTTTAGCACCTCTGGCTTAGGGCTCTCCACCACTGGCTTACTTGCGTTTGATGGAGTGCTCGGCAATGTGCGCGAGAATCTCGATTGGAATGGGGCTGGCGAAGAGGCTGCCGAACTTGGTTTTGGTGACTGCGTTGGAGGGGGCACGGCAGTTTTTTGAGGTGTAGCAGAGGGGCCAGATACTCTTCTCTCCGAATCCAGCGATGTGGGCTTTTTGGGCACACCCGGTGACGAAATCCGTGGCGAGGCAATAGAGTCCGGGCGAGGGGACTTCATCGTGGCGTCCTGAGATCCAGACACCCTGTCCATTTCCAACGAGGCTGGCTTCTTGGAAGGCTCCGGCGTGGATTTGCCATATTGCCCCGACGAGATTCGTGCGGACTTTGCCGGCGTGGCTGGCTTTCCGGTGATGGATTGTCTACTGGTCGTCTTCGTCAACGGCGGCTCCTCTGAAGGTCCGTTAGTCTTGGAAAGTACGGAGCTAGGAAGAACATGCTCAGGCTTCACCAAAGGAACAGCAGCAACATCTGGGGTCACCTTTTGTGGAACATTCATCTCCTGCTCGGAAGTGGCCTGCTTGGCAGCTGGTCGCCGCTTCGGTCCCCGCGCCCGGCCTTTGGTCATGTGTTGTAGCTCTGGAGCCGGTCCGGTCTTTTTCTCCTCCTGAACAGGCCTGGACGGTGACTCAGTCCCATCAGCACTTGATGTGGACTTGTTTGTCGTTAGTGAAGGCGGGCCACGAGCAAGCATACCAGCCAGCGCCGGGTTGAACCGATCAGCCAGCTTGCTAGCCTTGGCCGGTTCCTTGGGTGTGAACAAGGGAGCTGGCTGTACAGGTTTATCATCAATGACGGGTTTTATCACACGAAGGCTCTTCTTCCTCGCGAGGGCCTCCGGTGTAGCTTGCTTCGGTTTCTCTAGGGGTGCGGGCTTTGACACACTGTCCGCGCGACCAAGAGTGCCCCGCCTGGCAATGGCTTCGGGCGGTGGAGCGGCTTCAGCTGGCGCGTCTGCCTTTTTGAGGACCGAGCCCTCTTCCTGTGCTTTCAACTGCATTGTTGACTTCTTCTTAATCAAGCTCTCTCTGAATTCGTCGCGGCGCACGGTAGGCTTTGGACCGCCAGTCTGGTTGAGAGCGTTCTTGCCAGTGAGGATGTTCGTTTTGAGCACATCGGGTGCGACGTAGTTCTTGGTCTCCGCCTTCCTCAACTTGCCGAACACGTTTTGGAACTCGGTCACTTCGCCCTTCTTGGAGCCGTCGTCAATCGGCTGTCTGGGCTTTAGGCCAGCTCGGAAGTCCTTCTTGGGAGGGGTGCCCGGCCTTGGTTTTGCAAAAGGCTGTGGAGGTCCAGATGCTTTGGAATATTTCACCTCAACGGACTCAACTGCAGCTTTCACCGGCGCCTCTTCGACCTTGAAGGAATTCCTGGCGGAAGCTACCTCTTCTTTCGCCGGCGCCTCCACTTCGGCGGGCTTCGCTTCTTCAGTCTTGCTGAAAGATGGCTTTGGTGAGGGCTGCGACAACTTTTCCACCTCCAGAGGCGCTTCCTTGTTTGGAGTGTCGAACTTGAGAGGACTCGACGGCCGCCCAATCTTATCCAGCTCCGATGATGACTCTTTCTTCGGAATCTCAAACTTGCGGAGGCTTGCAGGCTTCAGTTGAACGTCCTTGATGGGCGATGTTCGACCTGAACCGAATGGCTCCGCAGAGTTGGTTCTGCCGAGATCGACGCTGCTGCGCTGTTGCTTGATGCGGTTGATTTCGGCCATCCACGCAGGCTGCGCTGGCGGTGGCTGCTTGAGTTTGGGCGACTCGGGCTTGTTCAGCGCGCTCTCCAGCCAGCTCGACTTGGTGGGACTCCATCGCTTTGAAGGGCTGGGAGGAGATGTTTCGTCGTGAGGTTGATCCTTGTCGTGGAATGATGAGGCGACCGACTTGCTCCTGTTATGGCGAGGGAGCGCGGGCTTGACAAACTCTTCCCTGGGCGCTCGGTCGGTCTCGGTGCTCTTTGTGACTGTAGCATTGCTATGGCTGGAGGACGGACGAGAAGAGGGCTCCATTGAGTTGTCTCTGCTCATTGTCGAAGGCCTTTCGGTTCTGGGTAGGGTACCGTAGCCCGACATGGCACTGCCGCGGTTGCTCAGGGTGGAGCCCTGGCGGGTGAGGGTAGGCGGTGTTTGCGTGCTCCATCTCTTGGAGACGCTGTCGCTGCGCTTCAGCATGGCGCTCTGGACGAAGCCGCCCATGCCTTTGGTGGGCGATGCGGATCGCTCACGCTCGGGCGATATTCTCCCTTGCGTGGGGGACATGGCGAGCGCACGCGACTCTCTGTCTCCAGCGTCTCCGGCAGAGCCCTGCTCAGAGGGCGGCGCAAACTTTTGCGAGTCAAGCATGGGGAGCGGCGACCGAGTTTTTGCGGCGGGGTCTGTGTCTCCCAGGGATATCGAAGTGCTCGTCGAGAAGCGGTTGTTGAGCATGGCGCTCCCCCGCACGGAGCCACCACGCGAGCCTGGCGAACTCGAGCGCATGCTCTCTGGGGGCGGGCTGTGGATCTCGGGCTCAGCAGTTGAGTCGCGCGACATGCCGGGCAGCTGTCGCCGTCCCGATATGGAGCCGGCATCGGAGGCCGCCTCGTCCTGACTGCGCCTGTAGGCGGCCGAGCCGAGGCCTCTGTCCGGTGTCTGTTTGAACCATGAGGGATCCTTGGCGCCCAATGAGGCGGCTATGGATGTTCGCGAGGTGCTGGGCTCGGGCGACGAGGGCTCGGATGTTTTGGTAGGGGAGGTGTTGCCAGACCGCTCGGGCGACCGCGAAGCCATTGAGAGCGGGCGCCGCAAGCTGCCGGACTGCGGCCTCTGTTTCCACGAGAGGGTGCCGGAGCGGCCCAATGCTGCAGCGCTGGTCAGGCGCGGCAGCGACTCTTCGTGGGCGTGGGCGTGGTCTTGGCGGGGCGGGCTCATGACGGGCGTGGGCGTGCTGTGGGCTCTTTCCTCGACGTCTCGAGGGGCGCCCGCGTTGGAGCGAAGCGATTGCGGTGTGGTGGGCTTGTCGGGCGAAATGGAGCGGGCTCGTTCTAGTAGTAATTCCATCAGCGTCTGTCCGGGCTGTCTCTGGCCAGCATCACCAAGCACGTCAACACACCTGCTCTGCGCGCTAATCGCTCGCTGCGGCCTTGAATCAGGTCCTCTTCCAGCTTCTTCACGCGTTCGGCGTCTTGCTGGTCACGCTCTGCGCCAAGCTCGCGAATCCGCTGCGCGAACTCTTTGGGATTGATCTCGCTGTCCATGTCGGGCGAGGAGAAGCAAATGCACGGTTGGTCGACACAGGCCGCTCGGTGCTGCGAGTGTAAATTGGGCAGGTGAGGATGCTCGGCAAAGAATAAGAATGATAATCCCGGGTGATTTGCGCTAGCCGTGAAATTGCTTCGAGTACTGCACAAGTGTTTCACGTGAGCTGAAACGTGACGTCGGTGGATGGGTAAAGAATGAACAGAGGGGGTGCAAGAGAGTGTGGTGGCCCAGGTCACGCAGAGAAGAGCAATTGGGTCGCAATTGGGGGCATGTTTGTTGACAGGCGCAACGTTGAATGAGTGGAGCTGCCGTCTCAGCAGCTGGAGCCATCAACATGCGCTACTTAGATACCCTGCCTTGATGCACCTCGCCCCTTGCACTGCTCGCCCTCAGTAGAGAAACAGTCTTGCTTTTGCGTCCTGTACCACCCACTCGAGCCCTTCTTGCAGGTTCATGCCTGTCATTGCGCTGCACGTCATGATGTGGTATTTGTGAGTCTTGATGGCGTCGAGTCGCAGGCCCTGCACCCGTTAGCATTCCATTGGCCCGACAACACCTCCCACCATCCGGGTCTGCGGTTACGCACCTCGCGTACTTGATCCTCGCTCATGGCCCCGGGTACATCGCTCTTGTTCTTGAAGACAAGCAGGCTTGCTCCCGAGAGACGCTTGACATGTCAGTCGATTGCCGATTAGCTTTCCCCCGAGACATACCTCTTCCTGCAGCAACCCTGCCAGCTCATGGCGACAGTCGTCTATCCGCTCGCGGTCCGTTGCATCCACCACCCAGATGAGCGTGTCGGTCTTCTCGAAGTAGTTCTTCCAGTATGTGCGCAGCGTCTTCTGCCCGCCCACGTCCCCTGTGCTGTCAGTGACCACATGACCGAGAGCAAGCAGGTGCAGTACATATATTCAGTTTGTAGCTTGTTTCGTTAGCCAGTACGCAGAGCCTCCGCTGTTATCATACCCATCGTATTCTATTGTCTTGATGATGAAGCCGAGTGTAGGGCTGACGCTGTTTACGTCTTCATTCATAATCTTCTTCACGATGGTCGTCTTTCCGGCATTGTCCAGTCCCCTATGCGGTCAGCCTTTTGCAGCAAACAGTTTCAAAAGCACACACAGCATTAATATTCGCATCTCCTTGTCCTTCAAGCGTGCTTTTCTCAATATTGACAGCATTTTGAATTGTCAACTCTCCGATGTTGCCGTGTTGCGGTGGAATCGTCGGTGGTGAGGAGCTTGTCGCATCTCGGCTAAACTTGCCGTGAGTGCACCTACTTCCACCAGACGATATGCTTTGTACATCTTCGGTACTGATGCTATCAGATGTCGCCGAGGCATGTAGAGTGAGTAAGTAGATCGAGTTTTCGCGACACGAATTGTCATATCGCCTGGAGAAAAAGATTGTCCCACCTCACCATGAAGTGAAGGCTACGAGGTGAGATCACATAGAGCATTAGATGCACATGCACTCACTACATCACACTTGACCACACGTGAGATTATCGAGGGCATAAAGTATCCTGGGTGAGGTTGATGAGGCTGTAAAACGCACCCGAGTCGCTCTTGCTCTTCCACTCATCGCTCATCCCCACGTACACGAGCTGCACCTTCCCGTTGAAGTAGCAGATCTCACTCCGCCAGCATGGGTCGCACCGCTGGTCAATTCTGCTCGAGAGCATCTATGCCTCAACACGAAGCGACTATGTCTGACACGACGCCACTCATCGATGTTGGTCAAGAACCGGATATGACGTGGCAGCAGAAGAAAGATTTCGGTCCAACAGTGGTAAGTGAGAATGAGAACCCGCGTCCTCGAGAACCGTGCCGTCTCCACCCGTAGGTAGCTGGCTGAGTATAAGATCCACCCCTTGCTCCGAGCTTCTTCACCTCACTCTCACCAACTTCTGCGGGCTATTTAACCCCGCTGAGCCACTCCCTCTGCTACCACTACCCTTGTCTTTGTTCAATAATTCTCTCGGCTGATACACAATAGAAGGCGAACGCGCGCAAATCTAAAGGCGTTCATTGGGTGCCCTTGGACGCTGCAGTAAACCAGGATTCACCTTCAGTCTCGACAATAGGCACCAGCGATAACTGCGTCGAATCTGTCGTGCGCAACACTCAGCAACGAGGTCCTAGCAAGAACACCCACCCTCTTCGCGAAACCACTTTAGCAGTATCCAGTGAAGCATCACCCACATCGACGCCCGTAAAAGCGACAGCTTCACCAAAACCTCCGAGCAAGGGCTCGAATTCTCGTCGCAAACACAAGCGCAGCGCCGCAAAGGATAACACCATGGGTGGAGTACCGGACCGCGCGTATATTCCTCCGCATCTTCGCAAACGTGTGAAGCCCGCCGATGTGCCAGCAACTAAGGTAGAGGCCTCTGCCCACACCAACGAATCTTCGGCCGCATCAGTTCAGTCGAAGGCAGGCAACCTCCATTCGTCGCCGTAAGTGTCATACAGTCTTCACACCATCAACACAAGCTAACTTGACACAGAAACGGGGCTAGCACGACCTCGCGACTCCCACCATCTCCGCCTAGCACTCCTCGAGGACTTGAGGCCCAGTCCGAGAAGCATGAAAATGTTGAGAACGCCACACAAGAGCCTGTGAAGGTGGTCCAGCCACAAGATCCCCCAAAAGTCCAAGGTGGAGGCTGGTCTGGCTGGGACACCCCGAAGCCTAATCCGCTTCCAGCGGCGCCGAGGAAAGAAAACCCGCGCTGGCCAAGGACGAGAGCACCAGCAAAGCATGTGTGGCCCAAGAACCGGGACATCAAAGCTCAGCCTAGCGCTAGCTCCAGTGATGGTGATGGCGGCGTCACCTTTGGGTCTAACAGCAATGGTGACCCCGATTACGATGTCAAAAAGCTGATGGACTGGAACGGCGATTGGCTACCACCTCCAGAGCAATGGTCGGCGCGGAAGGGTCATACAGCACGACACCTGGGCTCAGGAGTCGAGCAGTGGATCAATGGCCACAGCAAGATGTGTATCGAGCCCATACCTACGGAAATCCTTGAGCTTCTTTCCGAAAACGGCATCTGTCAGGAGATCGTGCCAAAGTATTGGATCGTGGGAACAATCGAGCAAAACAGCCTGGTCACTTTCTGGAAGTCTATGCCGGCGAGAAAACCACCTGCCCTCAGCGACGTCAGCGATCACCTTCCATTTTGGGAACGATACGCGGTCGATGTCGACTACTTCATTGAAGGGCTTTCTGTACCTGATGCGCACGTTGACCCCACTGACATGGACAATGTCTGTGTCGCGCGCTATGGTCTTTTGGCTACATCTGAGAGTCGAGTCAATCTCATGAGGGAGAGGAAAGCCAACGCTGAGCGCAGAGCCATTGCAAGGCAGACGCGTCCAGTTCGCGAATCCACGCGGCCTGCTACGCCCATTCCGGACAGGCGCATCATACCCGATATCAACATATATGTCCGCCCGGTGCAGCCAGCTGACGTTACCGGAATTGCTGTAAGTGCCAAATTTTTGCTTGCCCAGCCGTTTCTAACGATTATGCAGAAAATCTACAACCACTACGTTAGGACGTCCATTCACGCTCACGAGTTTGAAGAGCGCGGAGACAAGCAAATTGGCAACCGTATCGACGCCACCATCAAAGCTGGTCTTCCCTTCCTGGTTGCGATTGCTAGAGGCAATCAACCTAGAGGACCTCAAGCCTACGCCAGCGAGACGATCGTCGGGTATGCATCTCTCGATGACTACTGCGACCAGTCGAGTATGTATCGCTACACCTTTGAGCTCGAACTCTACGTTCATCCAGGATACACCAGTAAGAAAGTCGCAAGCTGCCTTCTCGACAGGCTTTTGGAGATGGCGAATACAGGCTATAACGCATGCGGGGGCTATGAGTACCGAAATGAGTCTGAATATCTGAAGACTGGAGTAGGCCGAGTTATCAAGACTATCATGCTCACTGCTCACATGGAGCATGACAACGAGGACAAGCGGGTCATGGAGTTGTTGAGGCGCTTCAAGTTCTTCCGCGCAGGTCACCTTCCGTACATTGGCTACAAGTTCGGCAAAGTGGTTGATGCGCACCTCTATCGACATGTCACGACTGAGACAATTGACCCGTCTCAGAGGCCCACTGTCTCCCTCGAGCGAGACTAAGGAGGTATGTTATGGCTTATCGGAAGTGCGCCCGAACAATCACTAACTTCATCAGCTCTCTGCAGACTGCCCCTTGGAGTACGTAAGCTCCGCCATTGAGTTCCGATGACAGGAAAATTCGTGGAGGTATTCAGCTCCTATGGCTAAGTGGCGGCGGCGGATTTCTTTTCTCCTCTCTTCTTTCTCAAAAGTGCTTTACTATACCGACTTTCTCATTCATTGCACAAGGATCTCAGTTTTGCTTTTCCACCGTCACTGCCAGCAACATCAGTTCTGCGTTCTGGGCGGGTTTACCCAAGGGAATCTGGGTCATGGCGCCAGGTTCGAAATCTCGACTCTGCTCACATATTGCACTTTCCTTCACGATAGCGACATATCAAAATGAGAACCATTGTTTTCGCCATCCTAGCGTGCCAAGTTTCGTCTCTACATGGATGTCAAATGTCACAAAACGGTGCCACTAACCCCACCTGCACTAGCCCATCTCCATCCCTCACCAGTTACACATCTGACGTCACAAACTCTCCGAAGCTTGAAACCGCGCTCCCAACTGCATCATTGTGCAAGCGATGGTGCGCAGACTTACGTATAAACGTCCCGCACGCCCGATGCGCTAAAGTGATCGCTTCTGCATCTTCCGCGTAACTTTTTACATTCACAACGAACTACTTGTACGAAAAAAACCTGATCGCAGTCATGGCCAACGACAAAGACCAGCAGCAGCAGCACATCCCCACGGAGCCCAAGCAAGGCAACCAAGACCAAGACCAAGGAACAGGCGGGTTGTTGAGCATGGTTGGGGATCCGGCTGGTTCGTCACTCCCCTCTCCCTCCCCTCCCCTCCCCTCCCCTCCCCTTCCATCCACGCTCGCTAACCCGACGCCCACGCAGGCAAAGTCCTCAACACGGCGCTGCGCCCGCTCGGCGCGCCGCTCGAAAAAGGAGTCACGGGCCCGCTGGGAAACGCACTCGGCGGCGGGACGCGCGGCGTGCTGGGGCCGTTGTTGGGCGGCGAAGAGGAGCGCATGGAGATTGTTGGGGGGAGGAATAAGGACTCTTATGCTGGGGAGGAGAAGATTGGCGGCAAAGAACAGACGGGGGAGAATCCGCTGGGGCTGGATCAGAGTGGGCGGTGGGGGTTTGAGGAGGAGGGGACGGGGGGGAAGAAGGAGGGGGGGAAGGGGAGTGGGCCGTTGGATCTGTGAGGTTGGGGGGGTTTGTTCTTGTGGGGTTGGGGTTTTGGTTGGAGGGAATTTTACATGGTCATACTCGGTCGGAATGGAAGCGCGCGGAGTAGGCTGGCATATTGGGGCGGTGAATAGAATAGGAGAAGTGAGTTGCTTG
>Ga0265780_10009745_pt1 | contig 11493 bp, 11 predicted proteins | sample P1T30metagenome_FD_192432 | JGI IMG/M metagenome (GOLD analysis project Ga0265780, IMG submission 192432) | Plant litter microbial communities from East Loma Ridge, Irvine, California - P1 T30 | ecosystem: Environmental > Terrestrial > Plant litter > Unclassified | place: USA: California... | reverse complement strand
TTGTCTTCGTCGTCTAGATCTAGCTCCTTTAAGATCCTAGGCGGATGATGAACGTTGATGTGTCCATCACTTCCACTCTCTACCTTACAACGCATTGGAAATTCTGCATAGGTCTGTTTGATGATTTCTAAACACTGAGGTGGCACGCCACCTGTGAGATTGAGGACGCCACGTGGAGCTTTGGAGACTAGCCGAGTATCCATAGGTTATTGTGTTATGATGCGCGGGTATTAATTCGAGTTTACCAGGATCAATTACCGCGGCAAAGCGAATTACTCCGATAGAGGACCATATGTATGTAGGTAATGCTCGATCCCGGCAGTTGCAGATATCGCCGAATCCTCCTTTGAATCGCCCTACAACATCCACACTGAGTTCTGAGAGACGATTCAGTTCGTTCCGAATAATACAGCCAGGTTTCTTTAAATGGACGAACCACCGAAGAACGGCCATTCAGAACAGAAGCATCATGTCGAAACAACGCTCAACTACTGGGACGATCCTGGAGATGGGTCACCGCCCACGCCAATTTTCATAGGAAAAGGCCATATCACCAACGAGCGACCGCACCTTGCACACCCGTTTGTCGTCCACGATGTAAGGTGCGACGAAAGCCAATACTCCCTCGACACCGCCGGTTTCCAATATTACCGTCATAGAAGCCAGGAGAAAGCCTTTACAAACGAGGATGCAATCGTGTCGACTTACTATGACGAATGCAAGCAGCTCCTCCGGGACATCACAGGCGCATCCCGCATTCACATTTTCAACCACAAAGTCCGCCGCGGCCCAACGCAATGGCACCACCTCGGCTTTTCCAACCTGAAGAACCGCGGACCCGTCACGAAAACCCATGTTGACCAATCCTACGCTGGGGCTGAGATACGCCTGCGCTGGGAACTCCCTTCCGAATCCGACGAGCTGTTGAAGCATCGGTACCAAATCATCAACATCTGGCGGCCGATTGCCACAATCCTCAAGGATCCCATTGCAGTCGCGGACTCGCGTTCAGTTCTGGATACCGATCTTGTTGAAGCGGATATGACGGAAAACGGCTTCCCGGGGAAACAGTGGGTAGTCAAGTATAATGCCGATCATCGCTGGTATTACAAGTCTCGCATGGAGCCAGAGGACGTGTTACTGATCAAGTGCTTCGATTCGAATGAGGGGGTTGCACGCAGGGCGCTGCATAGCGCGTTTGAGGATAGTGTACATGCGGGTGACGTGTCGAGACAGTCTATCGAAGTAAGGTGTATTGTTCTGTATGGTGATTAGATAGGCGCATGCTTGGCTGGAGAGAGGCTGCAGATCTAGCAGTATCTTATGATTGTTGGCGGATTTGTTCTCCTGTAACATCATGCTCTCACACATCGAGATATATAGCAACTTCTTGAAGATAATGGCATGGCCTGTCTCCTACATTGCCCCGTTTCTCTTCAATAACAGCTTTTCGAAAGATGAAGTCGTCCAAGCTGCTGGCTTGGCCGCCGAGACTTCTTGTTGGAACTAGTGGGGACGAGAATGAAATAGTACTCTTATTGGACTCGGTGATGTCGGCATGCTGTGAGATGCATGAAGATCTGCCGGTAGCGTGGGCGGTCCCACTACTATAGGAACTGCCCCACCACCATCATGAGACAAGGGAGAGCGGGGAAAATGCGAGGGTACTTTTAAATAATCTCCGTGGTTGGTGGTGTTGCACAGGATTGTAGTTTATCCGTCATATTTTCTAAACATGAGTTAATCAGGGTTGCGTATCCCATGATCAGTAGACGTCCATATGCGGTACAACATCGATAGGCGATAAGTGAAGACTGGGCACTATGTATATAACCCCATCTGGAGGTACTGAGAGGAGGTAGCGAGCCGGACTCACTTGAAAAATATCAATATCTTCCTCGCCATCACTAAATCCAGTTTACACTCTAAGACATCATGGCTCCAGTAACCGAGATTCCACAGACGGTCGAATGGCAGGGCAAGCAAGTGCCTGTCTGGTCCATGCAGACCGTCAACTACGCCTTGCTCCTCTCGCAGGACCCCGCCGAAGTCGAGAAAGTAACAAAGGCCTGCGAAGAGGAAGGTTACTTCTACCTCGATCTTCAATCAATCGATGGCGGACGCATGCTTGGCGATCAGCAAGAGACACTGAAGCTCATGAAGCGCTTCTTCGATGCACCAATTGAGCAGAAGAACGAGTACGGGCTAATCTCATCCCACTTGGGCTACGAGCCTGTTGGCAGTCGTACTGGTGCTTTTGGTCCTGGTACCAAGGATGGGTACGAGATGCTGAAGGTCTCCCGCGATGAGATCCAACGAGGCAGCCCCAAGGTTCCTCAGCCAATCAAGAACAATGGTGAACTCAGGATCCTGGAGAACACTATTGGCAGTTGCAACACGATCACCAAGGTCATCTTGGCGGCTTTGTCGAATGGTCTGAACTTGACGGGGGCTTCGCGTTTCGAAAACTCGCATCGCAACGATCGTCCGTCAGCTACCACCGTAAGCAAAAGTCGTCTAAGTGGCATGCACCTTGACTAACAACCGTCAGCTCTCCATGATGCACTACCTCCCTTCAGACGTTTCTGGCAACAACAAAGTCGGCCACCAGAAGCACACCGACATCAGCTCCCTCACTCTTCTCTTCAGCGAGCAATGGGGTCTTCAGGTTCGCCCTCCAGGCACTTGTGGTGCGCGGGAAATGGGTTTCGTTGCACCAAAGCCCGGCTGCGCGTTCGTTCATGTCGGCGACTCCCTTCGCTTCGCCAGTGGCATGAAGTTCAACTCATGCATTCATCGCGTCGTGCCCTTCAACCCGTCCGAGCACCGCTACTCGATCGCTTACTTCCTCCGCGCCGAGGACGACACCATGTTTGTGGACAGCGAGGGCCGATACATCACCGCTGGACAGTGGCACGACGAGAAGTTCAAGGCGTTTACCGATCCGTGGCAATGGCAGGCTATGGCTCCCACCTCGATGATTCTGGGTGGTATGAAGGAGGCTGGTGCGGATGACCCGACAGGTTCGCCAGCGCAGTTTGCGCCAAACCCTGTCGCGCTTCAAGAGGAGCTCAAGGAGGTCTCTGTCCAGGCATAGGTGTTGCGTGATAATGAGTATGAATACAATCTGCAGATAAGAATACAAGTCAATCGATCAGTGGTGGCGAGTGTGGATGCATTACGACAACGCAATATAGGTCCAGAAATCAAGTGACTGATAGTGATGCTTGAAGGTGTACGCCGCGTCTTGAGATGATATGGTGAGTGATGGTCGTGCGCACTCAAGATTATGAAGATCGAGGCAGATTCAAGGGTCCAGTGACGTCATCTTTGGGATGTGAAAGTGATGACTGAAAACATGCGGGCTCACGGAGAAATAATGGATATGAATTGTTTGATTATGTTGTTGTCTCAGGGTAATGAGCGTATCCTCAATGGCTGAATAGAGCGGCATAATAAGGCGTACCTTTGTCACTGTCGGAGGCCTCGAACGTTTGGGATGCCGCGCCTTCCCTAGAACGGGTTAACGCGGGGGAGTCGCCGCCGAATCTCCGCCTTCGGCAGCAATAAATTGTATACACTAATAAGACTCATCTCGACTCCATTCACTTTGCTGACACGTTGACACTATTGAGTCATCGTCTTTCCTGATCCATAAGGAAGCTCAAGCGCGTCATTGTTCAGTAATTGGACATACTTCTTCACTCATACTTTACACAACCACTCAAGCGCAACATGGAGGGCATCAAGAAGACATTCGCCCAATGCAAGAAGGAGGGCCGTGTACGCTACGAATTACTTCTGAATGACCAATGTTCGCTGACAGCAAGCCTAGTCGGCCCTCGTCACATATGTGACCGCAGGCTACCCCACCAAGCAGGCGACGGCTGATATCATGCTGGGAATGGAGGCTGGTGGTGCCGGTGAGTACAAAGAGTATTCAAGCAGCGAAACTGGGCAAGATGTATTAATTGAGATTCGCAGATATCATCGAGCTTGGCATGCCCTTCACCGACCCCATCGCAGACGGCCCCACCATCCAGACTGCGAACACTGTACGTTGAGTCATTCGCCACGATTGAAACAACATCTGACAATTCCGGACATAGCAAGCGCTCAAGAATGGCATCAACACAGGGGATGTATTGCAGATGATCCGCGATGCGCGAAAGCGCGGTCTCAAGGCACCGGTCTTGCTTATGGGATACTACAACCCCCTGTTGAGCTACGGCGAAGAACGCATGCTTCAGGATGCTAAGGAGGCCGGCGCCAACGGCTTCATCATGGTCGATCTGCCGCCTGAGGAGGCTCTGCGTTTCAGGAACTTCTGTCGCAGCTATGGGTCCGTCTCTTCTCTGTCTAGACGAAAGATGAAATTGCTGATCATTTTTCAGTCTCTCCTATGTCCCTCTTATCGCACCCGCTACTTCCGAACATCGCATGCGCGTCCTTTGCAAGATTGCCGATTCTTTCATCTACGTTGTATCGCGTATGGGAGTCACTGGCGCCTCTGGAACCATGAACGCTGCGCTCCCCCAGCTGCTGGAGCGAGTACACAAGTACTCTGGCAACATTCCTGCTGCGGTCGGATTCGGTGTCAGCACACGCGACCATTTCGTGAGCGTCGGAAAGATTGCAGAGGGTGTAGTCATTGGAAGCCAGATTATCAACACTATTGCTCAGGCTGGCGAAGGCAAAGAGGCGGAGGCTGTTGAGAAATACTGCGACACAATTTGCGGCAAGAGCAGCCGTGCGACTACGCGCGAAGTCGGCATTGTTGAGACTTTGGCAGAGGCCAAGGAGCCCATGGGTGTTCATGTTGACAAGGTCATCACAGATGCTGACACGCCTGATGGTCCTGGCCTTGCCGACCAGCTTGAGGCACTGAACACTGGCTCCGATGGATTCGACGAGGAACATGCGCATCCGCCTCGATTCGGCGAGTTTGGTGGCCAGTATGTGCCCGAATCCCTCATGGATTGTCTCTCCGAACTCGAAAAAGGCTTCAGCGCCGCAATTGAGGATCCGGAATACTGGGAAGAGTACAGGTCCTACTACGCCTGGATGGGACGGCCAGGCCATCTGCATCTTGCGGAGCGTCTCACGGAACATGCTGGCGGTGCAAACATCTGGCTGAAGCGTGAGGATCTCAATCATACTGGAAGTCACAAGATCAACAATGCGCTCGGTCAAGTCCTGGTCGCTCGCAGACTTGGAAAGACAGAGATTATCGCCGAAACAGGAGCCGGCCAGCACGGTGTTGCAACTGCCACAGTTTGCGCCAAGTTCAACATGAAGTGCACCATTTACATGGGGGCCGAGGACGTCAGGCGCCAGGCGCTCAACGTCTTCCGTATCAAGTTGCTTGGTGCTTCTGTCATTGCTGTCGAGGCTGGCGCGCAGACTCTCCGCGACGCCGTCAACGAGGCTATGCGCGCTTGGGTTGTGCACCTCGACACGACCCACTACATCATTGGATCTGCCATCGGGCCCCATCCCTTCCCTACGATCGTTCGTACCTTCCAGTCCATTATTGGAAACGAAACCAAGCAGCAGATGCAGGAGAAGCGTGGAAAACTCCCGGACGCGGTTGTTGCTTGTGTTGGCGGTGGCAGTAACGCTGTCGGCATGTTTTACCCATTCTCCAAGGACCCGTCTGTCAAGCTACTCGGTGTAGAGGCTGGTGGTGATGGTATCGATACTGAACGCCACAGTGCCACGCTCTCCGCCGGTACCAAGGGCGTGCTCCACGGCGTACGTACCTATGTCCTCCAAAACAAGCACGGCCAGATTAGCGAGACGCACTCGGTCTCTGCAGGTCTTGACTATCCTGGTGTCGGCCCTGAGCTTGCCAGTTGGAAGGATAGCGATCGCGCCAAGTTCATCGCTTGCACCGATGCCGATGCCTTCAAGGGCTTCCGTCTCCTCTCGCAGCTGGAGGGTATCATCCCAGCGCTGGAGACATCTCACGCTGTTTTTGGTGCCATTGAGCTGGCGAAGACTATGAGCAAGGACCAGGACATTGTCATCTGCGTCTCAGGCCGTGGTGACAAGGATGTCCAGAGCGTTGCTGAGGAGCTGCCCAAGCTTGGACCCAAGATTGGCTGGGATCTGAGGTGTAAGTGATGCCACAAACTTGGTTCTATACATTTGCTAACAGATGAACAGTCTGATCACGCGACATTGAACACGACGTCATATGCAATCTATAGCAATTGAATGAAGCCGGTCCTTTGCAACCCTCACGTGCATAAACATGATCCTTCACAACCCCACGTGCATGAAGTATTTAATGTGTGACTGCACAGACTATGACGACTGGGACGCTTTTTTTCAATCTAGTGGACGGGTAGGGAAAGAGACTAATTCACACGTTTTCACCAGCGATTGGATGATGACATAGCGGCGAGGTTAGCCGAATTTGGGCCAAGCGAGCATTCAATGTCGGGTTATCAGCAAGGTTCATGATGCACGGCAGCCGCTTGCTCATGCATGAATGTGCCTCGAGTCGACTCGACGCGACTGTGAGACACGTTGTCAGTAAAGATGCCTTGTGACAAAGAAGCCAAGATGTATTGCGCGGTGCAGCGAGGTTTTACCAAAGAGGCGGTCGGCGGGCTCGAACGGCAACCAATGAATCGGACCCGTGCACATCCTCTTGGCTTCGTCACATCTGAAGCTCACGAGCCAAAAAGAGCGACACCACCAAACGCGCCAAACCCCACACGCTAGAACAACTTGCAGGTAGCCTCCGAATGCCGCACCTCCACCTGACCCACGCCATCCATTCACCGATTTAGCGCACATACTCGTCGCGCCTGCCACCTTGAGCTGCGCTCTTTCCCACTTCCACCACCACGCTGGACGCCTTCAGCCAGTACCGTGACGTTGACACAGCCCAGGGCTTTGAGCTCCAAGAGCTAGACCCACGCACACATACAGCACAAGACGCACGTGAGAGCAAGTGGGACCGGAAAAGACGGGAGAAGCTCGAGCAGCTTCGCGAGGCCGACGAGATGAAGTTCTCCCACAGCCTGCAGTTTAATGCGGTGCCGGACTGGAGCAACCACTACATCGCATACAGCAACCTCAAGAAACAGTACGTCTCGCCTCACATCAGACGAAAGGCAGCGCATCACCAAGGCCAGGAGCTGATATGCAACTTTGCACAGGATCTACACACTCGAGACGCAGATCAACCAGAAACACGAGCATGCCGATCCGGAATCGTCGCCCCTGCTGGTTGGAGATATTGATGACCCAGACAAGATCTTCACAAACACGCTGGATGCAGAGCTGGAGAAGGTTACCTCGTTCTATCAGCTCAAGGAAAATGAGATCTACGACGAGCTAGATGCTTTGCTCAAGGACGAAGAGACGTACGACGAGGAGACAGATGGATTCGAGCAGGAGCAGGCGCATATGCCGCCAGAACAGAGATTGCGCAAGAGCAGCATTTTCAGACAGGTCGGCTTCACCAAGCCCCGCACCATGAGTGCAGCAAGCGGGCAGTCCACCAACGACGACCATGCCGAGGACGACGATTCCGACGACGACTTCAACGAGACATCGCGGTTGCGGAAGAAGAGCCCCGACGGACGTGTGCGCCGCTCGCGGACGCATGATGAGAACATGGCAGCTTCCACCGACTACTCGGCGTCACGGCGGAGAACAAGCGTGGCTTTCGAGGACTACAACGACATGGCGTTTTCTGCATTGTATGACGAGGGTGTGTCGTTGAAGAAGCGGACTGTCAGTGTCTACGTGTCGCTGTGCGAGCTGCGGTCTTTTATCCAGCTCAACAAAACTGGATTTGAAAAAGTGCTCAAGAAGTACGACAAGATACTCGACCGCAAGCTCAAGAGCCACTACCTCAACAAATACGTGTACCCAGCACACCCATTCCAGCAGAACACCATGGACCAGTTGACCGCAAACTTGGATCGCATCGAGTCTGCATACGCACATTTATGTACCAAGGGCGATGTCGCCGAGGCGAAGCGCGAGCTGAGACTGCATCTGCGAGAGCACGTGGTCTGGGAGCGGAACACTGTCTGGCGAGAGATGATTGGTATTGAGCGAAAGGCACAGGCGGCCAACATCGGTATCACCCAGACACTGCTCGGACGCGACACCACTGGCGGCAAGATCCGGCGCCAAGGTGATGAGATTCAGCCAGATCTGAAGGAAGTCTCAACGCCGATTGGAAAGTATACGTGTCCACAATGGCTGATCAGCAAGACTTTCTGGATGCTCCTGGCCTGCATAGCTGTTTTTATTGTGTTGCTGGTTTTGCCTATCATGGAAAAGCCGGAACAGCAGAACTGCTTGGCAATGGTGGTGTTTGTCAGCTCGTTATGGGCTACTGAGGTAGGAGCTCGAACTCGAATGGAGGTGACGACACTAACAATTGCAGGCAATACCTTTATTCGTTACTTCGCTACTGGTGCCGTTCCTGGCTGTCACGCTTGATGTCGTTCGAAGCGATGACACGCACGAGCGCCTCGACTCCAAGCACGCTGCCAGCTACGTTTTCTCGGCCATGTGGACTCCGGTCATCATGCTGCTGCTCGGTGGCTTCACCATTGCGGCTGCTCTATCCAAGTACAACATTGCAAAGATGATGGCTACGTTTGTGCTGAGCAAGGCTGGAACGAAGCCAAGGACCGTACTCCTCACCAACATGTTTGTTGCCATGTTTGCAAGTATGTGGATTAGTAACGTCGCGGCCCCCGTGCTTTGCTTCTCCATCATTCAGGTATGTATTGTGCGGAGGGAGTTTGTTCGCAACTAACAGCAGCAGCCAATCCTTCGAAACCTCCCTGCCGACTCCGACATGACGAAGGCGCTGCTTCTCGGTATCGCTCTATCGTCCAATATCGGCGGTGCAGCATCTCCCATTGCCTCGCCCCAAAACCTTATCGCACTCCAGAACATGAACCCCGAACCATCATGGGGTGTGTGGTTCTTTGTTGCACTTCCCGTGTGCATAATATCCATCCTGTGTATCTGGGGTCTGCTCCTCTTCACCTTCAAGCCTGGCCGCGGCACCACCATCGTCCCCATCCGGCCCATGAAGGACAAGTTCACCGGCGTGCAATGGTTCATTACCATCGTCACAATCGTCACCATCATCCTGTGGTGCGTCAGTCACCAGCTCGAGCCGATCTTCGGCGATATGGGAGTAGTGGCTATCATCCCGCTCGTCTTGTTCTTCGGCACAGGCATCCTCACCAAAGAAGACTTCAACAACTTCCTCTGGACCATCATCATTCTCGCTGCTGGTGGTTTGGCGCTCGGCAAATCTGTCAACTCGTCGGGCTTGCTGCATACCATTGCCGAGTCAATCACTGCTGGCGTCGAGGGTATGAGTCTGTATGGTGTGCTTGTGGTGTTTTGTGCACTGATCTTGGTTGTCGCAACATTCATCAGCCACACAGTCGCCGCGCTGATCGTACTGCCGCTTGTGCAACAGGTTGGTCAGCAAATGGCCGAGCCGCATCCGAACCTGTTGGTCATGGGCGCGGTGCTCATGGCGAGTGGAGCTATGGGGTTACCGACTAGTGGGTTCCCGAATATGAGTAAGTCATTTCATGCCTACCACCTCTTAGCTCAGGTCGCTCTTTACTGACTATTCCTAGCTGCCATTATGATGGAAGACCAGCACACCGGACAACGATACCTTGAAGTTAAGCACTTCTTGACACGCGGTGTCCCGGCGTCGATTATCACGTTCGTTGTGATTATTACTGTTGGCTACGGGCTTATGTTAGCGGTAGGATTCTAGGCGTTGTCCGCAGCGCATGTGTATATGCGGTCCTGGTTGATATAGTGATTTGCATTTAGCATCGTGGCATTTCGAAACGATATGCATCGTTCAAGCCATATGAAGCCATTATATCTCTTCCTGCCCAAGCTACGTGCCATCACCTTCTCCTTTTTGAACATTGTACCCTGGAGAAAGTTCTTCGCCTCCTCATTATGTTTGAGTAGTTGGTTTTCTGCAAAGTCACTGTTCTGAACAAACATGTTGATGGATTTCTCAAAGTACCCGCGTGTCTCGGTCGTTGTAGAAGTGTGCCGCATGGTCACATCAATGAAGACCAAATGACGGCAGATCAACGCGAGCATTGAGTGACCGATCGGAGACTCCGAGTTTCGATTCATCATGTACAACGATTGGCTTGATTTCTGTCACTAGCAGCGCCTCCCGCCACTAGAGGACTCGCCCGTGGTTGCAATGTGGGCAAGCGACAGCGGCTGAAGCGCCTGGGAAGGAAGGCAGAGTGTCACTCCAGCAGGTCGACGTAAGCAAAATGGCTACGGTAAGCTTGAGATTCGGTGTGATGCAGTGAGCTAGGTGGTCAAGATCAAGGAGTATGCCGTCTGGTGATGGTCGTCGCGAGAGGGCGCACGGCCGGGCCAATCAAGTGCATGGAGGGTGCCGAGGATGCCCTTCCAAGGTGTCGGATGGATCAGCAGTCCTACGGAGGAACTGCCCATTATGACACATTACGGCGCATCGTAAAGGAGGCGGGATGTAACCAGACAGGCGGAGGCACTAGTCACGCCGGGAAGATTGCAGTGTTATGCGCAGACAGCGCGCATGGCTGCGAGGTTTCGCTACTGGGCGAGAGTCCGGCACGAGGAACGTCGTTGGGAGGCGGACTGTTGAGTGTCGAGCTGGAGGTGCAATCTGGGGTAGACTATGGGGAGGCTTGGCGGAGCAGCTGTGGCAGGGAAGGTGCAGCCGGCCCGCGCTCGGCACGTGTCGGCTGGTTGCAGAGCTCGTCGAGGTTCTGGCATGTGAACATGTGGGAAGCTCTGCTGCTACACGCGACAGCGCAGCTCTACCACCAAGTTTGCGTATCCGTCTCTCCGCCGCTAAGCCCCTGCATTGCGCCAGCGGAAGTCTTGTTGTTTTGACCATGTTGGCTGCATCTGTGGCTGCATATCAGGCACCGTTCTCCCCGCGCGCTCCCCGGCCGTCCTGGTAGCTGTCCATATTGTCGTCTCTCTTCACGTCATTGCGCGCACCAAATCACAACAAGGCCCGCAAACAAGCATTTCACTTGCTACCAGCGTTTGTTGAAATCTACGCTTAAACTTAGTCGTACTGCGGGTATTCGCGCTGGACCGTGCTCACAGCAGCATCTTGTCAGCCCTCGACTTCTCTCGACCACGACGCAGACCGTCAAGCTGGCGACTCTCCTAAGACATACCGGCGCCGCGGCCAGAGGGCGAAATCGAGCCGGCATGGGCGACAAGGACGCCTCGCCATTCGGCTGTAGGATGTTTTCCACCGTGTTCCAGAAGCCCCGCTGACAATGCGACCAGATACCTTCTCAGGCAGCCTATTCGACGACGACTTCAACAACTATGACGCAAGCCACTCCCTGCTGACAGAGGGCGAGACCCAGTCCATCGCCGACTTCTTCTCCAACACCGATCCCTTTCTTGCCGACCAGCACTTCCCTCCCACCACCTCGACCT
>Ga0265780_10009744_pt1 | contig 11493 bp, 13 predicted proteins | sample P1T30metagenome_FD_192432 | JGI IMG/M metagenome (GOLD analysis project Ga0265780, IMG submission 192432) | Plant litter microbial communities from East Loma Ridge, Irvine, California - P1 T30 | ecosystem: Environmental > Terrestrial > Plant litter > Unclassified | place: USA: California... | reverse complement strand
CATGGGGCCCTGCCCGGGCGGAAACTGGCATGCCAGCGGCATCGAGGCACGCATGAACATGGGCATCTACACCGATCGCCGCGATATCCATGACCGCGCCGTGGCCGATTGGCACACGCGCCTGCCGAGCTATGTCTACCTGCCGGTGGACGGTGCCACGCCGTTGCCGCGTCCCGGCTGCAACACCCCCATCGAAACCCTGTGGTTCGGCCAGACCGTCATGGCGGCCGGACTGGCCGAAGAAACCTGCCGCGACCTGGAACATACAGCGTACGGCCTGGCGGCTTATCTCAACGCGGCCGAAACCAACCGTGTGCAGGGTGGCAGCCTGTACCAGGCGCAGGGCGAACGCCTGGTCGCTGCGATGGAGTTCCACACCGACATGCTGGCGCGCCCCGTTGTTCCTGCATGGTTGTGCAAGGGCAAACTGGTTTCCGATGTGCGCGCCACGCTGGAGATCGGCTACTCGCACTTCGCGGGCCGCCTTGGACAGGCACTTCCACACACCGCTGCATGGCTGGCCTCGCATCGGCCCAGCCAAGGCGACTTCCACTTCCTGTGGGAAACCCTGACGCACGGTTCCGCGCTCATCGAATGAAGGCTGTTGACCTGTCGCGCACGCCGCAGGCGCATAATCCGCCGACTCCACCGGCGTGATCGACATGGCCCAGTACCTCTACCCCGTGCTGCTGCTCCTGGGCAGCAACATCTTCATGACCTTCGCCTGGTATGGGCACCTGAAATTCAAGAGCGCACCGTTGATGACGGTGATCCTGATCAGCTGGGCAATCGCGTTCTTCGAGTACTGCCTGCAGGTGCCGGGCAACCGGCTGGGCAGTGCGGTGTACTCGGCACCGCAGCTCAAGGGCATGCAGGAAGTCATCACTTTGGTGGTGTTCGCGGTGTTCTCCGCGTTCTACCTGGACCAGCCGCTGAAGTGGAACCACTACGCGGCATTCGCGTTGATCGTGGTGGCCGCCCTGCTGATGTTCAAGGAATGACCCTGCACGCCTCAGGCATGCAGGGCGAGCGGAGCTGATTCTGCCGCGCCTTCGGCGCTTTCCAGCCGCGCGATGCGCCGCGCGGTCGCGCAGCCCAGCGATGACAGCGGCGCGAGGCTCACCGCCAGTCCGCTGCCTTGATCCACCGCGTGCAGCTGCACCGCGCACATGCGCCAGCGCTGCCCGCCCAGGCTGCCGGCGAGTCGCCGCCACAGGCGCTCGCCGACACTGGCATCGTCGTCGGCGGCCGAACGTACCGCCAGCCCAGCCACAAGACGGTCCCAGGCGAGGAAATCGCTGTCCGGCAGAAGGTACAGCCGCCAGCAGCAGCGGCCGCGTGCATCGGTGAAGCACAAGCTCTCGCGCACGCCCTCACTGTCCAGGCCTTGGCAGGCGTGGGCGGCAACCGCATCCTGCCAACCGGCCAACTCGTTGCTGTCGGCGCGGTACAGGCACAGCACGGTGCCGAGGGCGGCCAGCTGACGGGCGGCAGGCCGGCTGACGGACTGCGATGACGGTATGCCGCGCGGCATGGTCGCGCGTACTGCGGACAAGGCTCTGCTCATGGGATCACCGTGTTGTGCACCTGGCCGTGCGGGAAGGGATCCCCCGGGGCCACCAGCAGCGCAACGAAGGCGCTGGCTGGAAGACCGAGGGGGAGAGAGACAGCAGGGACGACCGACCGCGTCGCGCCACGGCGCGGCGCTGCCTCCGGAGAGAGGCGGCCGACCCGTTTACTTGGTCAGGATCAACTTGTCGTTGCTGGTGTGGCGCAGCCGGTAAAAGCGGTCGCCATGCTGGATGAGGATCTCGCGACGCCCTTTCAGCAGGGCCTCGCTGTCGATCACTTCCTCGGCGGGCACGGCACGGACCGGGCGGTCACGGAGGGTCAGGGTTTCGGGACGAAGCAGCACTGCTTGAGCATTCATCGTCTGGACTCGGTGCGAGGGACGACTCAAATGATAACGATTCTCAGTTCGCAATCAACACCCATTCTCAAATTGATTGATGGGATTGATGATTGAAGCCAGAATTACAATAGGCCTGAACTATCACCGTGGCGCCTGCGTAGGCCCGACGCATCCCCAAAAGCCCCGCCGAGCTTGGCTCGGCGCTCCCTCCATCAGGCGAATGCCGCTTCCACCTGATCCCAGGCAGCGTCTTCCAGCGTCCCCACCCGCTCAAGGGCCTGCAGGTTCTGCAGCAGCTGCTCCACCCGGCTGGCGCCCAGGATCACGCTGGACACATTCGGATTGCGCAGGCACCAGGCGATGGCCAGGGTGGCGGGGGCGACGCCCAGCTCGGCCGCCAGTGCGGTGTAGCGCCGTACCTGTTGCAGGCGCGTGGCGCCGTCGGCACCCAGCACGATGTCCTGCAGCCAGGCCATGTCATCCAGCCCCAAGCGCGAACCGGCCGGGAAGCCATCGTTGTACTTGCCGGTCAGCAGCCCCGATGCCAGCGGCGAGAAGGTGGTGATGCCCAGCCCGGCCTCGGCATACAGCGGCGCGTACTCGCGTTCCACCCGCTCGCGGTGCAGCAGGTTGTACTGCGGCTGCTCCATGGTGGGGCCCTGCAGGTTGTGGCGGCGGGCGATATCCAGCGCTTCCTGGATCTGCGTGGCCGACCATTCCGAAGTCCCCCAGTACAGCACTTTGCCCTGCCGGACCAGGGTGTCCATCGCATGCACGGTCTCGGCGATCGGCGTGTCTGCGTCGGGGCGATGGCAGTAATAAAGGTCCAGGTAATCCACCCGCAGCCGCTTCAGCGCCGCATGGCAGGCATCGGTCACGTGCTTGCGCGACAGCCCGCGCTGGGTCGGTGCCGGGTCCACCGCACTGCCGAAGAACACCTTGCTGGACACGCAGAAGCCATCGCGCGGCAGCCGCAGGTCGGCGATCACATCGCCCATCACCTGCTCGGCGCGGCCGTTGGCATAGCCCTCGGCGTTGTCGAAGAAGTTGATACCGTTGTCCCAGGCTGCCGCCACCAGGTTGCGCGCCTGGTCCCGGGCCACCTGGCTGCCAAAGGTGACCCAGGCGCCGAAGGACAGCGCGGAAAGCTTCAACCCGGAGGTTCCAAGGCGGCGGTAGAGCATGCACGACTCCTGCTGCAGGCCCGCAGATCGGGCCGGAAGGGGGTTCATTCTAACCGCGCCACGTCGCCTGCATCCCTTGTCAATACAGAGCGGATCGGCGCTGATCGCCCCTCGCTGCGCGCTTTTCCTTGCCCCGGCCCCTGCCCTGCTCTAGGCTTCCCGTTTTTCGCGGTGCCCTCAGGGGATTCAACATGGTCGAAGGTTTGGGCAGGATCGGCTTCGGCCTGTTTGGTCTGGCGGTGCTCATCGGCATTACCTGGCTGTTCTCCAACAACAAGCGCGCGGTGGACTGGAAGCTGGTTGCGACCGGCCTGCTGCTGCAGATCGCGTTTGCCGCCGTGGTGCTGCTGGTACCGGGTGGCCGCGACGTGTTCGATGCGCTGGGCCATGGCTTCGTGAAGGTGCTGAGCTTCGTCAACGAAGGCTCCGGCTTCATCTTCGGCTCGCTGATGAACGTGGAGAGCTACGGTTTCATCTTCGCCTTCCAGGTGCTGCCGACCATCATCTTCTTCTCCGCGCTGATGGGCGTGCTGTACCACCTCAACGTGATGCAGGCGATCGTGCGCGTGATGGCGCTGGCGATCACCAAGGTGATGCGCGTGTCCGGTGCGGAAACCACCAGCGTCTGCGCCAGTGTGTTCATCGGCCAGACCGAGGCCCCGCTGACGGTGCGCCCCTACATTTCGCGGATGACCGAATCCGAGCTGCTGACCATGATGATCGGCGGCATGGCCCACATCGCCGGTGGCGTGCTTGCGGCCTACGTCGGCATGCTCGGCGGCGGCGATCCGGAATCCCAGGCCTTCTATGCCAAGCACCTGCTGGCCGCCAGCATCATGGCCGCGCCCGCTACGCTGGTGGTGGCCAAGCTGCTGATCCCGGAAACCGGCACCCCGCTGACCCGCGGCACGGTCAAGATGGAAGTGGAGAAGACCTCCAGCAACATCATCGACGCCGCCGCCGGTGGCGCTGCCGATGGCCTGAGGCTGGCACTGAACATCGGTGCGATGCTGCTGGCCTTCATCGCGCTGATCGCGCTGCTGAACGCTCCGCTGACCTGGCTCGGTGAAGTGACCGGCCTGGCCACGGCGATCGGCCGCCCGACCAACCTGTCCACCATCTTCGGCTACCTGCTGGCCCCGATCGCCTGGGTGATCGGCACCCCGTGGGCCGATGCCAGCACGGTCGGCTCGCTGATCGGCCAGAAGGTGGTCATCAACGAGTTCGTCGCCTACAGCGAACTGTCGCGCATCATCAATGGCCAGGTCCCGGGCGTTACCTTGTCCGAAGAGGGCCGCCTGATCGCCACCTACGCGCTGTGCGGCTTCGCCAACTTCAGCTCCATCGCGATCCAGATCGGCGGCATCGGTGGCCTCGCCCCGGAACGACGCCAGGATCTGGCCCGGTTCGGCCTGCGCGCCGTGCTGGGCGGTACCATTGCCACTTTCATGACCGCCACGATCGCCGGCGTCCTGACCCACTTTGGTTGATACCCTCGGGTACCACCGCGCTTCACTGAGAACCGTTTTCCTATGAGCAGCAACGTCGTCGTCGTCGGTTCCTTCAATGTCGATCATGTGTGGCGGTGCGAAGCACTGCCCGCCCCCGGCGCGACCATCGCCGGGCGCTACAGCACCGGCCCGGGCGGCAAGGGCTTCAACCAGGCCGTGGCCGCACGCCGCGCCGGTGCGGAAACCACCTTCGTCTGCGCGCTGGGCGATGATGCCGGTGGTGCCATGGCCCGCGGCCTGGCAGCCCAGGATGGCTTCACCCTGAGCGCGGAGGCGAGCACCGAACCGACCGGCACCGGTGGCATCTATGTCGATGCACGCGGCCGCAACACCATCGTCATCGGACCGGGCGCCAATGCCGCGCTGAGCATCGGCTTCGTGCAGCAGCAGCAGGCGCTGCTGGCAGGCGCCAAGGTGGTGCTGGTGCAGCTGGAATCGCCGGTGGAAACCATCGAAGCCGCCCTGGCGGTAGCGCGCGAAGCCGGCGTCACCACCGTGCTCAACGCGGCCCCGGCCGACGCGCCCTCGAGCATCGGTCTGCTCAAGCTGGCCGATGTCATCACCCCGAATGAAACCGAGTTCGCCGCGCTGCTCAGCCGCCATGTCGGCGAGCGGATCGATCCCAACGATGTGGCCGCGCTGGACGGCGCCAGCCTGCATGCGCTGTGCCGAAAGCTGGTCGGCAGCGGCACCGTGGTGGTGACCCTCGGTGCGGTGGGCGTGTTCGTGTCGCACGACGAAGACACCCTGCGTGGTGACAGCCAGCCGTACTACCGCGTGGGCGCCGAGCAGGTGCAGGCCATCGATACCACCGGTGCCGGTGATGCCTTCAACGGTGCGCTGGTGGCCTCCATCGCGCACTCGCCGGATGCCCCGTTCACGCGCCACGTGCGCTTCGCCAACCAGTTCGCCGGCCGTTCCACCGAAAAGGAAGGCGCCGCCGCAGCGATGCCCCACTTCACCCCGGACGATCAGCCGGCGTAACGCGCCGCCAGCCTGGTCATGACGACCGTTGCCCTTGGTGGGTGACGACCGTTGGTCGTCACGCTGTTGCTCTTGCCGCCGCGCTCACCGAGCATGGCTGTGCGCTACCACCCGGTCATGCCGGGTGCATGCCAGCCGCCCACCATGACCTGCGCGTGGGGGCGGCGGAAGCAACCGTCAAGCATCTGCTGATGCCGGTGTGGCATGAGCCCCATCCGGATCGGCCTGAACCGGGGACTGCCGGCAGCGGCCTGGCCTGCCCTGCCGCACTACAATGGCCGCATGCAGATCGGCCCATATTCCATTGTTCCCAACGTCGTGCTGGCGCCCATGGCCGGCGTTACCGACAAGCCGTTCCGGCTGCTGTGCAAGCGCCTGGGCGCGGGGCTGGCTGCCTCGGAGATGACCATCTCCGATCCGCGCTTCTGGACCACCCGCAAGTCCCTGCACCGGATGGACCACGACGGCGAGCCCGACCCGATCAGCGTGCAGATCGCCGGCACCGAACCGCAGCAGCTGGCCGAGGCGGCACGCTACAACGTCGACCACGGCGCGCAGATCATCGACATCAACATGGGCTGCCCGGCCAAGAAGGTGTGCAACGCCTGGGCCGGCTCGGCGCTGATGCGCGATGAAGACCTGGTGGCGCGCATCCTTACCGCGGTGGTCAACGCCGTCGACGTGCCGGTGACGCTGAAGATCCGCACCGGTTGGGACTGCGACCACCGCAACGGCCCGCGCATCGCCCACATCGCCGAAGACAGCGGCATCGCCGCGTTGGCCGTGCACGGCCGCACCCGCGACCAGCACTACACCGGCCAGGCCGAGTACCAGACCATCGCTGCGATCAAGGCGGCGCTGAGGATCCCGGTCATCGCAAACGGCGACATCGATTCGCCGCGCAAGGCCGCCCACGTGCTCGCCGTCACCGGCGTGGATGCGGTGATGATCGGCCGCGCCGCGCAGGGGCGTCCCTGGATCTTCCGCGAAGTGGCGCACTACCTGGCCACCGGCGAAGAACTGCCCCCGCCGCCGCTGTGCGAAGTGCGCGACCTCCTGCTCGGCCACCTGCAGGCACTGCACGCGTTCTACGGTGAACTGCAGGGGGTGCGCATCGCGCGCAAGCACCTGGGGTGGTACGCCAAGGATCGCCCGGAAAACGCGGCGTTCCGCGCCGTGGTGAACCGGGCCGAGGACCCTGCCAGCCAGATCGCGCTGACCACGGACTACTTCGATCGGTTGATCGCGGACACGCGAGAAACAGCTTCCGTTGATTGACCCCTTCGCCGGGCACTGGCCCGGCGCTACCCGGATACTCCCCCATGACGCCGCCGATTTCTTCGCCCACCTATCTTCATGGCTTCTCCAGCACCGAACAGGAGCGCCTGATGACCCAGGCCCGCCTGCTGGAACCGACCATCTTCGGCCACATCGATTACACCGGCGTGCGCCGCCTGCTGGAAGTGGGCAGTGGCGTCGGCGCGCAGACCGAGATCCTGCTGCGCCGTTTTCCGGAACTGCACGTCACCGGCGTGGACCTGAGCGAAGCCCAGCTGGCCACCGCACGCGCCAACCTGCAGAAAACGCCGTGGTGCAGCGACCGCTATGTGCTGCAGCACGCCGATGCCGGTGAGCTGCCATTCGGCGCGCGCGCCTTCGATGGCGCCTTCCTGTGCTGGGTGCTGGAACACGTGCCCTCGCCGGCCAGGGTGCTGAGCGAAGTGCGCCGGGTGTTGTCACCCGGCTCGCCGGTATACATCACCGAGGTGATGAACGCCTCGTTCCTGCTGGACCCTTATTCGCCGCACATCTGGCGCTACTGGATGGCCTTCAACGACTTCCAGCACGACAACGGCGGCGATCCGTTCGTCGGTGCCAAGCTGGGCAACCTGCTGCTCGCCGGCGGCTTCCGCGACGTGCAGACCGACATCAAGACCATCCACCTGGACAACCGCGAGCCGGCACGCCGCAAGACGATGATCGCCTTCTGGGAACAGGTGCTGCTGTCGGCAGCCGAGCAGCTGCTGCAGGCCGGTACGGTGGACGAAGAGACCGTGGACGGCATGCGCCGCGAGTTCCGCCAGGTGCAGAACGATCCGAACGCGGTGTTCTTCTTCTCCTTCGTGCAGGCCCGCGCGACGGTTTATTGACCGTCGCCCCGATACGCACGCGATCTGCCCTGGTCGCGCCGAGCCGTGCTCGGCGAGCGCCCAGCGCGGCCTGCGTCAGGCACCATCACGCCGGACAGATCCCGCCGAGCATGGCTCGGCGCTACCGTACGGGCTCGTGCCAGATCCGGTCCCACATCCGCCCCAATCGACGGCTGATGTCAGCGCGCGCTTCGGGGCTGCTGTAATCGCCACGCACCTGCTCCGGCACGATGCCCTGCCACCGCCCTTCGCGCTCGGCCGCCACCGCGAAATTGAACGTGTAATCCGGTTCCAGGCCCATCCGCAGGTCGCTCAGCACCAGCCGGCCATCCACCACCTGCGCGCGCATGAAGCCACGATTGAACCATTCCAGCCGCTGCACAGCCGGAATGTCGGCAGCCTGGCGCAGCGCCTGCACGTTGGAGGCGAATCCTTCGAAATGCATCTCTCCCTTGTCCGCAACCAGCGAGCGATCAGCCACCACGTAGCCGCTGGGGGTCATCGCCACCACCCGCCACAGCAGGGTGTTGAACGGCATGGGCACCGAGAACCGCGGCGCATCGCCCAGGCCCATCGCGGCCAGGCTGCGCTGCGCGGCGCGGTCCACCTGCGCCTTGGCCAGCAGGCTCCATCCCAGGTAACCACTGCTGACCACCAGGGCGACCGCCAGCGCCTTGCCGGCCCAGGGCCGGCTGCGCCCGAACCAGGCCAGCACGCAGCCCAGCAGCAACCACACGGTGTACAGCGGATCGATGATGAAGATGTTCGAGCCCATCACCGGCGATGGCCGCAGCGGCCACCACAGCTGGGTGCCGTACACGGTCATTGCGTCCAGCAGCGGGTGGGTCACCAGCGCCAGCTGCATGGCCCAGAACCAGCGCAGCGGAGACTGCGCCACCCGGCCGTTGCCGAAGCGCTTGAACAGCCACCAGACCAGCGCGGCGACCCACGGCAGCACCAGCAGCGAATGGCTGAAACTGCGATGTTCGGTCATCACCGCCACCGGATCGGCGGCCCTGAAGCCGAGCCACAGCGCGTCCAGGTCGGGCAGCGTGCCGAGCGCGGCACCGGCCAGCAGGGCGGCACGGCGATGGCCGGCCGGGGCAATGGCGGCGGCTACGGCGCCACCGAGTACGATCTGGGTAAGGGAGTCCATCGAACGATGCTAGCAGCCGCGCGTTGCCGATGGTCTGCTGCCGCTGCGCTGGCCGCGCGTGCCCCGGCGCCACCACGGTCCGGTCACGGTTCCCGGCTACCCTCACTCCGGGCACGCGACCTTAACCACCGGCAACCTGTCGCAGTCCACAATGCACGTGCGACGCGCGCCGTGTATCATTCGCGCCCATCTTTCCATCCGAATTAAAGGATATAACGCCTGATGTCCAGCTACCTGTTCACTTCCGAATCGGTCTCCGAAGGCCATCCGGACAAGATCGCCGACCAGATTTCCGATGCGGTCCTGGACGCGATCCTGGCCAAGGACCAGCGCGCCCGCGTGGCCTGCGAGACCATGGTCAAGACCGGCGTGGCCATCGTGGCCGGCGAGATCACCACCAGCGCGTGGATCGATCTGGAAGCCCTGACCCGCCAGGTGATCCTGGATATCGGCTACAACAGCTCCGACGTCGGCTTCGACGGCGCCACCTGCGGCGTGCTGAACCTGATCGGCAAGCAGTCCCCGCACATCGCCCAGGGCGTTGACCGCAAGAAGCCCGAAGAAATGGGCGCTGGCGACCAGGGCCTGATGTTCGGCTACGCCACCAACGAAACCGACAGCTACATGCCGGCGGCGATCCATCTGTCGCACCGCCTGGTCGAGCAGCAGGCCAAGATCCGCAAGAAGAAGAACTCGCCGCTGTCCTGGCTGCGCCCGGACGCCAAGAGCCAGGTCACCCTGCGCTATGAAGACGGTCAGGTCTCGGCCATCGACGCCGTCGTGCTGTCCACCCAGCATGCCCCGGGCATCAAGCAGAAGGACCTGATCGAAGCGGTCCGCGAAGAGATCATCAAGCCGGTGCTGCCGGCCAAGTGGCTGCACAAGGGCACCAAGTTCCACATCAACCCGACCGGCAAGTTCGAGATCGGCGGCCCGGTGGGCGACTGCGGCCTGACCGGCCGCAAGATCATCGTCGACACCTACGGCGGCTGGGCCCGTCACGGTGGCGGTGCGTTCTCCGGCAAGGATCCGTCCAAGGTCGACCGTTCGGCGGCCTATGCGGCCCGCTACGTCGCCAAGAACGTCGTGGCGGCAGGTCTGGCTGATCGTTGCGAAGTGCAGGTCTCCTACGCCATCGGCGTGGCCGAGCCGACCTCGATCTCGGTCACCACCTTCGGCACCGGCAGGATTCCGGACGAGCAGATCGAAAAGCTGATCCGCAAGCATTTCGACCTGCGCCCGTACGGCATCATCAAGATGCTCGACCTGATCCACCCGATGTACCAGCAGACTGCGGCCTACGGCCACTTCGGCCGCAAGCCGAAGGATTTCAGCTACCTCGATGGCAACGGCGAGACCGTCAATGCCACGGCCTTCTCCTGGGAGAAGACCGACCGCGCCGCCGCCCTGCGCGCGGATGCGAAGCTGAAGTAAGCGATAAGCACCACGCACCATCCGAAGGGCCGCGCAAGCGGCCCTTCTTTTTGGGCAGCGCCGAGCATGCCACGGCGCTACCCGGCAGGGCGCCCCATGCGAAGATGGCCACATGTCGACCGAACTCAAATCCCACCAGCTCACCATGACGGTGTTGATGACACCGGACATGGCCAATTTCTCCGGCAAGGTCCACGGCGGCGCCGTGCTGCGCCTGCTCGACCAGGTGGCCTACGCCTGCGCGAGCCGCTATGCCGGGCGTTACGTGGTCACCCTGTCGGTGGACCAGGTGATGTTCCGCCAGCCGATCGCGGTCGGCGAGCTGGTCACCTTCCTGGCGTCGGTGAACTACACCGGCACCTCGTCAATGGAGATCGGCGTCAAGGTCGTGGCCGAGGACATCCTCAAGCGGAGCGTGCGCCACGCCAACAGCTGCTTCTTCACCATGGTGGCAGTGGATGAGGAGGGCCGCCCCACGGCCGTGCCTGCGTTGCAGCCCACCTCTTCCGACGAGAAGCGCCGGCACGCCGCCGCCCTGCTGCGGCGCCAGTTGCGGCAGGAAATGGAACAGCGCCACCTGGAACTGCTGGCCTCCAACCCGCCGGCGCCGGAGGTCTGATCCGGCCGGCGACGGCGGCGGGATGGTTCAGTGCGTCAGGCGACCTGGTGGGCCGACACACGCAGCAGCACGAGCAGTGCCGCCACAACCAGCAGCGCTACGCCGATGGCCGACCAGCCCAGCACCTGCGCTGCCTTGAGCAGCCCCCCATCATCGGCAAGATCAGCGCGGTGAGCGGCCTCCCTACGCGCTTGGCCGGCACATATCAGGGCGATGATGCTGCCGATTACCGGCAGCAGCGTCCATCCCGCGATCGCCATCAGGAGGGCCACGATAGGCAGCGGGCTGGCACGTTGCACGATTACATTCATGGAACACCTCACCTCGTAGAAGGAGGCTCGAGCTTAGAGGCGGGCAGCACCCATCCGCGTTCTGATTCATGGCACACGACTCTGTTTCCCGCGCCCCGTCCGGTCTACATACGTCCAGCATGGGCGCCCGTTGCGCCCCCCTCGGCTGGATGCGTCTGATGGCACCGCATCCGCCCGCAGACTGGACTGTCCTGCCAACCGGGCGCCAGCTGAATCGGCGCCACCTGAGTCA
>Ga0265780_10009743_pt1 | contig 11494 bp, 7 predicted proteins | sample P1T30metagenome_FD_192432 | JGI IMG/M metagenome (GOLD analysis project Ga0265780, IMG submission 192432) | Plant litter microbial communities from East Loma Ridge, Irvine, California - P1 T30 | ecosystem: Environmental > Terrestrial > Plant litter > Unclassified | place: USA: California... | reverse complement strand
GAAGAGTTCGTCTTCGTAGCCGGCGGTATCCTCGAAGTGCAGCCGAACGGCGTGACCGTGCTGGCCGACACCGCGATCCGCGGTGGCGACCTGGACGAAGCGAAAGCAAGCGCAGCCAAGAAACAGGCTGAAGAGCTGATGCTGAACAAGGATTCGAACATCGACTACGCGAAAGCCCAGGCCGAAATGGCCGCGGCAGTCGCGCAGCTGGCGGCGATCCAGAAACTGCGGTCGAAAGGCCGTTGAGCTGAATAAGCTCGGCAATAAAGGGGCAGCCTTCGGGCTGCCTTTTTTTATTGCTAGACGAAAATTAAGCTTGTCTGTTTGGTATATTTACACCCTTTCCATTCAGCTGAGCCTTTTCCTATGGCGATCACCTCGCTCACCCACGTCCTGACCGTTCCCCAATACGCCACCCGCCCCTACCTGTCGCCCGATGGCCGCTGGCTGGTGGTCTGGGTCGAGGGAGCCACCGAATTCATCGGCGGCAGCGATTACACCGAGGGCATGGTCGTGCTCGACCTGGCCGATGGCAGCGTGGTGCCGTTACGCCCGCCTGCGGATGGCGGCAATGAATATCCCCATTTCCTCGGCGCCGACTGGGACTCGGGCCAGGTGTTTTTCGCGGCCAGGGACGAGGCCGCCGTGTATACCGCGTATGCGACGAATCTCGCGACCGGCCAGACCTCGCTCGCGCCGGCACTGGGCGCCGGCGCGGCTGGAGATCCGGTCCCCTACGGCGGAGCCTTTTCCAGCAATGGCCGCTACATCCTGTCCGACGCCGCGGCGCCTCCGGGAGCATATTTTGGAACCCTGCAATTGCGCGATCGGCTTACCGGGGAAACGCGCACCATCGATGCGCTGAACAAGACCCTGAACGAGGGCAAGCCTAACGCCTGGGACGTGTCGGACGATGGCCGCATGGTCATGTTCGAAAGCTATGCGTCGAACGTCATCCCGGGCGATACCAACGAGCGAAGCGACTACTTCGTCCACGATATGGCGACCGGCAAGACCGTGGCCGTGCAATCGAATACCGCCGGTGTCATCGGCGATGGCTATATCTTCAGGTCGGCGCTGTCGGCCAACGGCCGCTACGTGGCCTTCGAGTCGAACGCGACCAACCTGGTGCCCGATGGCGCCGCGACCATTTCCGCCGTCTACGTCAAGGACCTGGTCACCGGGTCGGTCGTGCGGGTTTCCGAGGATGCCGCGGGCCAGCCGCTCAATTACGCCACGATGTACAGCATCTCGGCCGATGGCCGCTACGTGACGCTGGAGACCAGCGCCGACATGAACGTCGAAGGTGCTCGGCCCTATATGACCAACCTCTACGTGAAAGACGTGCAGACCGGCGGCGTGGGCCTGGTCAACCGCGCGCCGGAGGTCGCCCTGGTCGGCTACTCATCGGTCGAGATCTCGGCCGATGGCTCGATGGTGGCCTATATGGGTGCGAAGATGGAAGACCTGCCGACGCTGCACCCCGTATTCCACACCTTCGTGGCGCCGCGTCCCGAGTTCACCACCGTTGCCGTCGACGGACGCCACGTCGGTAGCACCGGCGCCGACACGCTGGCCGGCGCCCTGGGCAACGACACCTACGAGGTGAACCATCGCGGCGACATCGTCATCGAATACGCAGGGCAGGGCACCGATACCGTGATCACGTCGATCGACAACTATACGCTTCCCGATCACGTGGAAAACCTCCAGCTGACCGGCACGGCGCGCAACGCTGCCGGCAACGCGCTGGATAACCTGATCCGCGGCACGGCGGGGAGCAACGTCCTGCGCGGTGGCGACGGCAACGACATCCTCGATGGCGCCGGCGGCGCCGACACACTGTATGGCGATGCCGGCTTCGACATCGGCCGCTTCGCCGGTTCGGTGAAGGACTACACCTTCAACAAGGCCACCTGGCGCCACGAGGTGAAGGCCAAGGACGGAAGCGTCAGCTACCTGCACGACATCGAACACCTGCAATTCGCCGACGCCGACGTCACCTTCGACACCGATGGCATCGCGGCGCACGCCTACCGCATCTACCAGGCGGCCTTCGACCGCAAGCCCGACCTGGAAGGCCTGGGCTACTGGATTTCGCGCATGTCGGGCGGGATGGCGCTCGACCAGGTGGCGCGGCATTTCGTCGACTCGCTGGAATTCAAGACCGTGTTCGGCGCGAACCCGGACAACGCCCAACTGGTCGACAAGATGTACCAGCACGTGCTGCACCGCGCACCCGACGCCGCCGGGCGCGACTACTGGATCGCAGCGATGGAGCAGGGCGGACTATCGCGTGCCCAGGTGCTGGAGAGCTTCAGCGAATCGCCGGAAAACCAGGACACGCTGATCGTCACCATCGGACATGGCATCGCCTACACGCCGTACGTCGGCTGAATTTTCACCGAAGCCGGCCACGGGCGGTCCGGCGGGGTTACAGTAGCAGAATCACAACTCGTCAAGAAGGGTAGCCGTCATGCTGAAACTCTCCGCCGTCGCTGTTGCTGTCATCCTGCTGTCGAATCCCGTGCTGGCGCAAGCGCAGCAGCCAGCTAGCAGGGCGGCCGCGGCGCAGCCGCTCGCCGCCAAACTCGACGCGCTGTTCAAGCCCCAGTACAAGGCGGACGACCCCGGCGCCACGGTCATCGTGGTCAAGAACGGCAAGACGGTGTTCCGGAAAGCCTATGGCGCCGCCGACGTGGCCGCGAAGACGGCCATGACGCCCGGCACCGTGCTGCGCCTGGGCTCGATCACCAAGCAGTTCACGGCGGTGGCGATCCTGATGCTGGCCGAGGAGGGCAAGCTGGCCCTGAACGACCCCATCACGCGCTTCTTCCCCGACTACCCGACCCAGGGCAAGGTCATCACCGTCGAGCACCTGCTGACCCATACCTCGGGCATCGTCAGCTATACCGGCAAGCCGGGCTATGTGGCGACGATGGGGAAGGACTTCACCGTGGCCCAGATGATCGACGGCTTCAGGAACGATCCGCTCGAGTTCGAACCCGGCACAAAGTTCAACTACAACAACAGCGGGTACTTCCTGCTCGGCGCGATCATCGAGCGGGTGTCGGGCACGAGCTACGCCAGCTTCCTCGAGCAGCGCATCTTCACGCCGCTGGGCATGAAGGACACCGCGTACGAAGGCGTCGAGCGTTCGAACGCGCCGCGCGCGATCGGCTACAGCGCGCAGGAAAAGGGCTTCGCGCCGGCGCAGCCCCTGTCCATGAGCCAGCCATATGCGGCCGGTGCGCTGGTGTCGACCGTGGACGACCTGGCAAAATGGGATGCCGCCATCGCGTCCGGCAAGCTGCTCAAACCCGCGAGCTGGAAGATGGCATTCACGCCCTACAAGCTCAATCCTGAGGAGTCGACCGATTATGGCTATGGCTGGGGCGTCGGCAAGCTGCAAGGCACGCCGACGGTCGACCATGGCGGCGGCATCAATGGCTTCCGCACCCATGCGCTGCGCCTGCCGGAACAGAAGATCTTCGTGGCGGTACTGAGCAATGCCGACAGCGGCAACGCCAACCCGGAGGTGCTGGCCAAGAAGGCGGCGGCGCTGGCGATGGGCAAGCCGTTCATGGAACCGAAGGAAGTCAAGCTCGATGCCAAGGCCATCGATGCCTTCGTCGGTGTCTATGATATCGACGGCACAGAAAAACGCACGTTCACCAGCCGCGACGGCAAGCTCACGATGGCGCGCGGCGACCGGTCGCCGGCCGCCCTGACGCCTTATTCGAAGGACGGATTCTTCGTCCCGGGGACGCTGGCGCGCTTCGAGTTCGGGCGCGATGCGCAGGGTAAGGTCAGCCACGTCACGGTCGACAACGCAGGCGAGCGGACGCGCAACGAACGCGTTGGCGATGCGCCCGCCGAACGGCAAGCGGTCAAGATCGACAACGCCGGCTTCGATGCGCGCGCCGGCGCCTACCAGCTTGCGCCGCAGTTCACGATCACGGTCAGCCGCGAGGGCGAACGCTATTATGCGCAGGCGACCGGACAGCGCAAGATCGAGATCTTCCCAGCCAGCGCGGACGTGTTTTTCTCGCGCGACGTGAATGCCGAACTCCGGTTCGAGAAGGGCGCCGATGGTGCGCCGGTGGTCATGTTGCATCAGAACGGCCAGGCTACACCCGGCACGCGTGCCAAGTAAGCGCTTACATAGTAAGAATGCCAGGGTCTGCTCGGGTGCGCGATATGCGCGCATAGTAACGACAACGTTACCTCCCGTGCCAGCGCGACTTTACTAAAGTTGCTGCATGGAATGATTGCATATAGCCTGACGAGTTGCGACACAAGCTGTCGGTCGCAACATCTATATTGGCCTCATGCAATCAACCAACACCAAAATTAATGCGAGCAAGGGCGAAAAACTTGCGCAGCGTCTGTCCCGTATTCTCGCCCGCCTGCACCAGGGTGACTGCATCGACAAGCACCAGCTCGCAGAAGAACATGGTGTCGATGTGCGCACCATCGAACGTGATCTCGGTGAACGCCTGCTCGGTATCGCCGAGCGCGGTCCCGAGGGCCGCTGGCACTTGACCCATGCCGCGCGCAGCACGATTCCGGCCAGGCAGTTGCATGGTTACGCCCGTCTGGCAGGCACCGAGCGCCTTTTTCCGGACACCAGCCTTCGCTACCTGCTGGAACAGCTGGCTACGCCTGAAGCGCGCCGCACTACCCACGTCCAGGAACCGTCACGCGAACACTTGCAAGGCGACGCCATCTTCGCAGCGCTGCAGCAGGCCATCGCCAACCGGCACGTGTGTCATTTCAGGTACAAGGACAAGGTACGCCAGGCACATCCCTATCGCTTGATCCACAAGAACGGGGTCTGGTATCTGGCTGCCGAAGAAGGCGAGCGCCTCAAGAACTTCAGCGTCGGCCTGATTGCCGGACTTACTGTCGACGAGTCCCGCCAGTTTTCCATCGATCCGGTCCACGTCGGCTATATCGATGCCAAGGACGATGTGTGGTTCACCGCGGACACCACTGACGTGCTGCTGCGTGTCGACCCGGAGGTTGCGCACTACTTTAGTCGCCAGCAACTGTTGCCGCATCAGCAGCAACGCATCGACGGCGACGGATCAATGCTGGTCGCGACCCGGATCAACCATATCAACCAGTTGTTGCCGGTGGTACGCCACTGGCTGCCGCATGTGCGGATTCTCCAGCCGCAGGCCTGGCATGACGAGTTGGTGCGCGGCCTGAAGCAGGCTGTCGAGATGTGGGAAGGCTGAGTTGATCCGGCCGCCCGTCATGGCATTCCTTGCCGATTAACGAATTTGCTCACCAGTCCTGGAAAGGCAGCATGAACAACGAATATAAACAAGCAGTCACCCAATCCATCAGCACTTGTCCCATCTGGCGCGAACAGGCAGTGGAGAAGATTGGCAAAATGATTGGCGAGAACACGCGCGCCAATGCGATCCTGGAAAAGATTGCGAGGACGGCCCAGAGCAATGCGATCAAGGGAGGTTTCGCGGCCGAGACCTTCCACGCCGAGACCTTCAACCTGGACGCCATCCTCAACGACAAGGATGTGCGCGCGTTTACCGATGCATTCGCCAATTCGCCCTTGCCGAAGAATGACCAGCTCAACGACATCGTCATCATGAAGGGTGGCGAACAGGTACTCGGCGCGCAGCTGAAGTATTTCAAGGACGCCGACGCCACCCACAAGGCATTCCGGTCCACGAAGGATGGCGTGCACCGGTATGAACACAGCGACGTGTTCCTGGGGCCATCCGACCAGATTGAGGGCATCAGGATCTCGGCCGACAGGGCCGCGCTGAAGAATCAGGAGACGCGACCACAAGTGGCCAGCGCTGCGGGACAGGTGCGCGACAAGACGGCGGGGCAGATCGAGGCCGACGGCGTTAAGTCGACCCCGTTCGGCAAGAAAGAATCGGAACACCTTGGCAGCGGTTCGGAGGCCGGCAAGGAAATGCACGGAAAAGTGCAGACCGACTACCTGAACCGGGCCACCGTCCAACAAAGCCTGCGCGCGGCGAAGTCGGCAGCGGTGATTACCGCCGTTACGGCTGGCTGCATCAATTCCTTCCAGTGCATCAAGCAGGTCCGCGAAGGAAAGATGAGCGTCGAACAGGCGATCCGATACATCCTTCAGGAGACCGTGATCGCCGCCGGGGACAGCGCCCTAAAGGCGGGCGCAGCCACCGCGAGCGTGGCCATGGCGACCCGTGCGATGCCCGCCCTGTTCACAGGCGGGACATTCCAGAGCACGTTTGCCGGAGGCGCAGTGGCAGGCGCAACTGTATGCGTGGTGGACGCGGTGCAGTGCATCGTGCTGTTTGCCGCAGGCAGCATGAGCCTTGAAGAGCTGGAAACCCGCACCGGGAAGAACGTACTGCAGACCGGGGCCGCGGTGGCCGGTTCCGCGGTCGGTGCGGCGATCGGCGCCGTCGGCGGACCGGTGGGTGCATTTGTCGGCAGCCTGGTGGGCGGCATGGTCACCTCGCTGGCGATGAGCATCGCCATTGATAATCACGTCGAGAAAAACTTCAGGCTGACGCTCGCCGCGACCGAGCAGATCACCGGTAACGGTATGGCCGCGCGCGATGCGTTGGACTACCTACGCGTGTCGCAGGAATATTACGCCGATTTCCACAAGGGGCTGTACCTCTCGGAGCGGCATTTCGCACGTCAAGTCACCACCTTGCAGGCACAGAGCGTGCGCCTGAAAGACAAGATCAACAAACTCTGAGGCAGGAATATGAACGCACCATCGGCAACCGAACAGAACCAGATTTTCACCACGGCGCTCGAGGCAGACGACCTTGCGGCGGTCAATGCGCTGGTCGAGCAGCACAAGGGCAATGCCGCCGTCACCCAGCAACTGGCGCTCGACGCGTCAAAGCTGGTGACCGCCACCAAGGAGCGGCTGGACCGGCAGGCCAGTGCCGGATTCTTCAAGCGCCTGGCCGGCGCCATCAGCGGTAAGACGGCCGGGGACCAATTGGCGAACCAGGTCGATACGCTGCGCGTCCAGCGTTTCGCCTGGCATTATTTGCAGCAACTGCAGCAGCAGAACCTGATCAATGCCCAGAGCATCGCGGTCATCCGCAACAATCTGAGCACGATGAACGAGTACATCATCGAGACCCGCGATTTCCTCGAACAGGCGGTCGACAAGATTGACCAGCGCTTGCGTCACGTCGAAAACAATGTGAGCTTCGCAAACTGGTCACGCAATATCGAGGCCAATAAACGCCGCTTCAAGTCGGTCCCCAAGAACCTGCTGATCCTGCGCCTGGCCTGCGACTTTATGCGTAGCCATCAGGATGTGGCGCTGGGTGGGCGTGACGACGTCAATGTACTGGTGACGACGTTCGACAAGGTAGATATCGACTGCGACGCAGAAGTATCGCTGCTGGAATTCATCAGTGAACTGATCGATCAGGTGGAACTGATCGGCATCGACCAGTACCGCGACATCATCGCGCTGTCGTTCGATGAGCATGTCGTGGATGGGGCATTCATCGGGCAGAATATTTCCGGCCTCGCCTTCAATGCGCTGTATTTCCTGTCCGAGCATTATGAGCGGATCGCTGGTCTGGTCGGCAACGAGGAACTGTGCAGTAGCGACGAAGCGCGCGAACAACTCATCTCGACCTTCTTCGGGCAGGAATTCTCGGGCCTGGCCACGCGCTACAGCATCCGTGACCTGGTCTGCGAAATCATCGCTGCCAGCCAGCTTGCCATCGAGGTGTACAAGGACCAGCACGGGCTCAATGTCGTGGTCGAGGAAGCCGTCGAAGAAGCGGCCCCGGAAGCCGTCGCCCTGGTGTCGTCCCTGCCGGATATCCTGGCGCATACCTTCCTTGACGCGCAGGATGGCACGGCGGCAAAGCGCGACTATCTGCTGTTGCTGGCGCTATGCGTCGACACGGCTGCGGACTTGAACAAGCCGGCGCGCGAATTCATCGCGCTGTTGGCTGAGCGTGCCGGCCTGCCAGGGCTACATGAAGAGGTGATCGACCTGGCCGACCAGGCAGGCAAATTCGAAGACTGCCGGCCGCGCCTGCTGGAGTTGCTCGACCGCGACGACAAGAAATATACCTGGCTACTCGATGCATTCTTCCTCCTGACGCTGGCCGGGAAGAAAATTGAAAATCCGAAGATGATGGTGCTGCTCGGCGCGCTCAAGCCTGGCCAGTTGAAGGAGCTTCTCTCGGCCATGATGGTGCTGGTGAACGAAAGCGATAGCGCGCAGGTGCTCCAGGCCGGGATCAAGCTGGGGACGCACACTGCGGGCTGGAAGAACATGGTGCGCTATCGCGCACTGCGCTTCGAGGCCAGCTTCGCCGATACCCTGAAGCCGCTCGATGCGGCCGGCTGGGCCGGGATCGACCTCGGCATGGCGCTGAGCAGCGCTTACACGAAAGGCCTGGAACACGCGACGTTCTTCAGTTGGTCGGATGGCAGTTTCCTGAGCAACGCGGCCGACAAAGCGTCGTCCGTCCACTGCACGATGGGACGCAAATCAGCGCTCACGGATCTGAATGCGGTGCGTGCCAAGGCCAGGGAGCATCTTTCCACGTATCGTCATGGACTGTGGCAGGCCAACAGTATGCTCGAGCGCTGGAACATGCCCGCCTTCGAATTCGACGACAAGATCCCGCACAGTGACTTCGAGCTGAATAATTCGTCCGACAACGAGGACTGGGGCGACCAGTTCCAGCATTACTACAATCAGGTCGATGCCACTCTGATGGCGTTTTCCGATGCTTGCAGCGACGCGCAGCAGCAGATCGCATTGTTCGCCAAGGGGGACTTCGATACCTCGGTCGTCAAGATCCGGCAACAGAAGCGCGCCGAGGCGGCGTTGAGGGAACAGCAGGAGAAACTGGCAAAGCAGTCGGTGACCATCGAGCGAGATGGCAGGGAATTCCTGTTCGGCATCGAGTGGCAACAGGTCGAGCATGCGCCATGCAAACTCGACGATATTGTCCACATCAAGACCGACGGGAAGGTGTGGGTGATCGTGGCGCGCAGCGGCTCGAACGAGGAGTTCTACCGCAGCGAAGATCGTCTGCACTGGACCCGGGTCGAGCTCGATGTGTCGAACGTGAATATCTTTTTCGATAGCATCACCGTCGTCAACGGCACGTGGATCGTCAAGAATCGGGAGGCGAGGGATACCCGTGACGAGGGCGTCTATTATTCGACCGATGCCCTGACCTGGCATCACTGCATCGCGCCTGCCGCAGCGGCGAATGCAGGCCGGTCGCTCAATGAGGGCCGGCTCAGTTATGGCAAGCTCATTCACTTTAACGGCATGTGGGTGTGGTGCGTGACCAAGTACCAGCAATACAGCTATACCGAAAAAGGATTCTTCTCCGACTCCACCAAGACCAGCTCCTATCCGAAGACCATTCTTTACTGCGCGCAGGCGCTTGGAGGCCCCTGGAGCGAGTGGGAGCATACGCCGCGATTGCCGGAAGGCGTCAGGATCGAGCAGATCCACTCCCTGCCCGGCGTGGATGCCCTGCTGGCGTTCTGCGAATACGACAGCTCCTATATGCGCAACAAGAAAAAGCCCGAAGTGCCGCCATTCATTCAGTATTTCGGCGTGCGCAAGGAGTGGCAATCTGGCAGTTGGGACGGTGAGCCGAGCGCCTATCGATGTGCAGACGCCGACATGTTCGTGAAAGTCGGCCAGGGCCTGGTGCATTTCAGCTCGGACGAGGTCCGCTTTTCCGAGAAAGGCTACGAATGGCGGCTCAAGAAAAACCCGCTGTACTACGATCAGTGCTTCCGCCTGGAAGAGATGATGATCCTGACCTCACGCCACAACACCGCGGCCGTTCACCTGACCCTCGACGCACACCAGTTCAAGGAGCTAGCCTTGGAAGAAGGCAGCTGGGACCATCTGACCGCCAGCGCCGCAGGCATCGTGAGCGTCTACAAGCAGAACAGCTATGAACCAGCGGTGCTCAGGATCGGCAATTACCTCTGCCAGCCCAAGTCCTGACGCGACGGCGTCGCTTATTTGCCAGCCTGGACTTGTGCCAGGCGCAAGGCCACCTTGTGCCTGAAATAATCGTCCTTCACGTAGCGGTACAGGTTCTCGCCCGGGCACACGGTCTTGTCCGAATAATCGCGATGGCTCTGGATGTCGTCGAGCGAGACCTGGTGCTTTGCGGCCAGCATGGCCATCAAACTCACCACCGCATCGAGCTGCTGCTGGTTCGGCTCCACCTCCTCGAAATTGCCGACCACCTCGATCAGGGCATGCCCCTTCGGGTCGTATTCGGTATTGGTGTCGCCGGCATAGGCGATATCGCGCGCGCCGTAGATGCGGCCGTCCAGGTCGATCACGTAGTGGTAGGGGATGTCGAGCCAGCCTTTCTCGGCGCGAGACCACGACTGCAGGCGGCGCAGGTAGGCTTGCGGGTCGGTGCCCGGCTTGAACGGCTCGCCCTGGTGGTGCAGCGTGATGTGGCTAATGCGGTGGCGGCGCGCCTTTGCTTCGTCGGATGGCGTGCCGCCCCAGCTGGCGACCGGCACGATGGCGCGCTCGACGTCCACAAGGGCGTCGGCGCCATGCGCGCTGGCGAACGAACAGGCCAGCGCAAGAAAGGCGCAGAAACGGGTAACAGGTGCCAGGTTCATGGGCGAGTATTCAGGATGGATGAGCCGCCATCTTTCCACGTTTGGCCGTGCAACGCCAGAGCATACAAACCTGATAAGCTGGATCCAACGATAACAACGTCATGAAACAACATGAGAACCATCGCCCAGATCCTTCGCGACAGCAAGACCATCGCCATCGTCGGCATGTCGAACAAAGAAGACCGCGCCAGCAACGAAGTGGGCGCCTACTTGCAACACAACGGCTACCGTATCCTGCCCGTCAACCCGAGCTATGCCGGCCAGACCATCCATGGGGAGACTGTGTACGCCACCTTGCAGGACGCGGCCGACGCCCTCGCCAGCAGCGGCCAGCGCATCGACATCGTCGACTGCTTCCGCAAATCCGAGGACATCGGGCCGATCGCACGCGACGCGATCGCCGTGCGCGCCGGCTGCCTGTGGATGCAGCTCGACGTCGAGAACCAGGCCGCCGCCGACCTGGCGCGCGCCGCCGGGCTGGACGTGGTCATGAACCACTGCATCAAGATCGAGCACCGCGGCCTGGAAGGGTAAACGGCGCGGTCTACGGTGGCTTGGCTTGCGCTACAATCGACGCACCTTAACCGTCGTCAATACCACGCCATGATCAAGACCATCGCCCTGCTGCTCGCCGCCACGGCCGCTGTCAGCGTCACCCAGCCGGCACGCGCCCAGGCCGCGCCGGTCGCCGCGCTGACCAAGAGCCCGGCCGCCTGCCCGGCCGTGCTCAAGCACAGCTTCAAGCGCCTGCAGGACGAAGCGCCGCAAGACCTCTGCCAGTACGCCGGCAAGGTGGTGCTGGTGGTGAACACGGCCAGCTACTGCGGCTTCACCAAGCAGTACGAAGGCCTGG
>Ga0265780_10009741_pt1 | contig 11495 bp, 15 predicted proteins | sample P1T30metagenome_FD_192432 | JGI IMG/M metagenome (GOLD analysis project Ga0265780, IMG submission 192432) | Plant litter microbial communities from East Loma Ridge, Irvine, California - P1 T30 | ecosystem: Environmental > Terrestrial > Plant litter > Unclassified | place: USA: California... | reverse complement strand
GGGGGTCGCGCCGGGCATCAACTGCCCGATGCCCGGTTCGTCGCCGCGGACGCGTTCGCCGCGCAGATCCTTGCTCTTCATGTAGAATTGCGCCGTTGCCGGCGTCGTCACCAGCACGCCGGCCGCCAGCGTCGCGATCGCGGCGGCGATCCCCACCTTTTGCATTTCCCCAATACTCCTCGCACACGGCAACGCCGTATGGCACCTTTTACGATGATTTGGGGTGGCGACCCAAGCGCAAACTAGCGCGGATCGGATTCGGTTCGCCGCAAATAGCTTGCGGAACCGGAACTTGTTGACGCCGCGTAACGGTTCGTTGCCGCAAAGAGAAAGGCCGCCCGGTCGCCCGGACGGCCTTTCGGATACAATCGCCGATGCGGCAGATTACATCGCGTTCGACATGCCGCCCATGTTCGACATCATCATGTCGTTGCTCATCATGGAATCGTTGGCCATCATCCCGCCGTTCATGGCGCCGTCGACGGCGGTCATGTTGTCGGTCATGGTGTCCATACCCTCGGTGGCGTTCATGTCGGTGACCATGGTGTTCTCGGTGCCTTCGGTCTTCGAACCGCACGCCGAAACCGCGAGAGCGGCCGCCGCGAGTGCCGAGCCGGCCACGAACTTGGTGATGACTGCACGCATGAAATTGCTCCCTAGACTGTGGATTTGGCGACCCTGCGGCCGTTTCTTTGTTCCCAAACCGACGTGGACATTAATCACAGATGAGTGACCTCTCAAGTCTCGTTTTCACCCGCACAACTCAGGCTATTGAGAAAGGCCTCGGCGGTGAACGCCAGAGCGGCGTCGAAGGTTGCAGGCTCCGACGACATCCCCAACGCCGCCGCGCTGGTGACCGGATAATCGGCGAGGCCGCATGGCACGATCCCGGTAAAGTGTTGCAGGTCCGGTGAAAGATTGACCGAGAAGCCGTGCAGCGTGACCCAGCGGCGCACGCGAATGCCGATCGCGCCGATCTTCGCCTCCTGCCCGGCGGCATCCTGCGTCCAGATCCCGATCCGCCCCGGCGCGCGGAACGCGGCGATCCCGATCCGGGCCAGCGCCGCGATCACCCAGCCCTCGACCGCATGGACGAAGCAGCGCACGTCGCGCCCGCGCCTGTTGAGGTCGAGCACCAGATAGCCGACGCGCTGCCCCGGCCCGTGATAGGTATAGCGCCCCCCGCGCCCGGCGGGCACGACCGGAAAGCGCGGATCGACCAGTTCGCTGGGGTCGGCGCTGGTCCCCGCGGTATAGACCGGCGGATGTTCGAGCAGCCACACCAGCTCGCGTGCCGTGCCGGCCTCGACTGCGGCGGCACGCGCCTCCATCTCGGCCAGCGCGGCGGCATAGTCGGTCAACCCCGGCGTCAGCCGCCACTCGATCCCGTCGGGGGTTTGCGTGTTCGTCTCCACCCGCCACAGATGCGGGCGCGTCGGGCGCTTGGCAAGCCGGCCGCGCCGACGACGCCCATTGCCGAGCGGCGGAACTGTCCCTAGGCCGCTGGGCAGATGCAACCGCGGGTGGCGTGAGGTGACGATGGTCAGGATCGGCGACGTGTGGGACCGGACGGTGGACGTCCTGCGCGGGCGCACGGCGATCCTGATCGGCATCGCGCTGCTGACGCTGGTCCTGCCCGGGATCGTCGCCGGCGCACTCGGCACCGTCGTGCCGCTCCAGGACCCGTTCATCGTGGCGGTGCCGCTGGTCCGGTTGGCTACGTTGGTGCTGCTGGTGCTCGGCGTGCTGGCGATGACCGCGGTGGCGAGCGACCCGGCGGTGGATCGCGCGCAGGGGCTGCGGATCGCGGCGCAACGCCTGCTGGCGGCGCTCGGCGTGCTGATCGCGCTGGTGCTCGCGGCGCTCGCGCTGTTCATTCCGGCGGGCGTGTTGTTCCGGCTGTCGGGCGCGACGCTGAGCGGCGCCGGGACGCTCGACATGTCGCACGCCGCTTCGGGCTATGCCGCCGGCGCCGGGCTGCTGGTGCTGCTGGCGGCGTTGCTCGGCCTGTGGCTGAGCGCGCGGATCGTGCCGCTGTTCGGGATCGTCGTCAACGAACGTCGCGGGTTCGGCGCGCTGCGCCGCAGCCTGGCGCTGACCAAAGGATCGACGCTCAAGCTGATCGGGGTGCTGATCCTCTACTTCATCCTCACCACCGTCGCGATGCTGGCGGCGACGATGGTGAGCGGCGTCGTCGCGCGACTGGCGCTCGGCGGGGACGCGACCGCGGGCGTGGCTTTCGTGGTCGCGGTCGTCCGGACCTTGATCTCGGCCGGCGCGACGACGGTGCAGAGCGTCTTCTACGCGCGCTTCTATGTCGCGGCGATCGAGCGCGAGCAGCGCATGGCGCCGCTGGCATGACGATCGGGTTCGCAGGATTGTTGTCGGTCGTCTGGCGGCTGTTCCGCCGCGACGCGGCGCTGTTGCTGCCGGTGATCGGCGCGTTCGTCTTCCTGCCGTCGTTCGCGGCGCTGCTGCTGTGCGATCCGGTCCCGCCGCTGCCGTCCGGCCCGCGCGACGAAGTGGTGATGCAGGCATGGCTCAACAATGTCGCCTCGTGGGGGCAGGGGAACGGCGTCTGGTTCCTGCTCGCCGAGCTGGTCGGCACCTTTGGCTTGGCGGCGATCGCGCTGTTCCTGCTCGAGCCCGACCGGCTGACGATCGGGCAGGCGCTGGGGCAGGCGATGGTGCGACTGGTCGCGTTCACGATCGCGACCGCCGCGATGGCGGTGCCGGTCGCGATGGGGCTGTGGATGCTGGTGCTGCCGGGGCTGTACGTGCAGGCGCGGCTGATCGTCGCGGTGCCGGCGATGGCGCGGCATCCGGCGCTGAAGCCGCTCGCGTCGCTGCGGCTTAGCTGGAAGATGACCAAGGGGCTGGACCGCGCGCTGACCGGCGCGCTGGTCGCGCTGTTCCTCGCGCAATGGCTGGCGGTGTCGCCGCTGCTGCTCGCCGACGAATCGCTGCGGAGCGGCGCGGCCAATCCGCTGACGCTGGCGCTGGTCGACGCGCTGATCGCCGCGATGGGCGCGAGCTATGCAACCGCGACGTTGCTGCTCGGCGTCGTCGCCTACCGGATCCGCGCCAGCAAGGGTACCTGAGGCGCGGCGTCGGCGGGCAGCACGCCGAGCACGCGCGGATCGGTGAAGGTCTCGACCGTCCGCTTGGTCGCGACGAACCCCTGCGCGCGGTAGAAGCCGAGCGCATGCGGATGGTCGAGCGTGCAGGTGTGGAGCCAGACCCGTTCGATCCCGCCCCGCCACGCGAGCCCCAGCGCCTGCGCCATCAGCCAGCGCCCGAGTCCGCGACCCGCCAGTTCGGGGATCAGCGCGAAATAGCCGATCTCGCACGCTGCGCCGTGGCGGAAGTCCAGCTCCAGCATGCCGACCTCGATCCCGGCGCGATCGACCGCGGCATAGACCTCGACCGCGGGATCATGGACGATGGCGGTGAGCGCGGCATCGTCCATAACCAGCCGCGAGAACCACAGCCAGCGCGCGCCGACGCGGCGGAACAGCGTCCGATACCGGTCGGGCGACGGCCGCTCCCAGCGCACCAGCCGCAGCGCGGCGTCGGGCAGCGCGCGCGGGCGCGGGCGCCCGGTCATCACCAGCGTGGTGACGATCGTCGCGACCTGCTCGTTGGAGAGCGTGGTCAGCCCGGCCATCGTCATGCCCAGGTCGCGAGCGGGGGCAGGCTCATCAGGATCGCGTCGATATTGCCGCCGGTCTTGAGCCCGAACAGCGTGCCGCGGTCATAGACGAGGTTGAACTCGGCATAGCGCCCGCGCCATGCGCGCTGCTCGGCGACGTCGGCCTCGCTGAACGGCATGTCCATCCGCCGCCGCACGATCCGTGGATAGGCGTCGAGGAAGGCGCGGCCGACATCCTGCGTGAACGCGAAGTTGCGCGCGAAATCGCCCTCGAGATGATCGTAGAAGATCCCGCCGACCCCGCGATGCACCTGCCGGTGCGGAATGTAGAAATAATCGTCGGCCCATTGCTTGAACCGCGGATAATGGTCCGGGTCGTGCGCGGCGCAGGCGCGCGCCAGCGTCGCGTGGAAATCCTCGGTGTCCTCGGCGATCGGCAGCGGCGGGTTGAGGTCCGCGCCACCCCCGAACCAGCGTTTGGTGGTCACGAGGAAGCGCGTGTTCATATGCACCGCGGGCACGTGCGGATTGGCCATGTGCGCGACGAGGCTGATGCCCGTGGCGAAAAAGCGCGGATCGTCGCCCGCGCCATGGATGGTCTTGCCGAACTCGCCCTCGAAGGTGCCGCCGACCGTCGAGACGTTGACCCCGACCTTCTCGAACACGCGGCCCTTCATCACCCCGCGCACCCCGCCGCCGCCCGGACCGCCGCTCGGATCGACGCGATCCCAGGGCGTATAGTCGAACCCGGCGTCCGATCCCGCCTCGCGCTCGATCGCCTCGAACTCCGCGCAGATCCGGTCGCGCAACTCCTCGAACCAGGCGCGCGCGGCGGCCTGTTCGTCATCCAGCGTCATCATGCCGCCGGCCTAGCGTGTCGCTGCGCGCTGGCCAAGGCGCAGCGGCAATGGCAGAGCGATGATCCATGAACGCGAAATCCTTTCGGCGCGGGGTGCGGGTGACCGCGGTCAGCTCCGCCTTCGTCTGTGCGCTGGTCGCGGCGGGCGGCTATTTCGATCGCGATCCCTATCATCTCTACCCCGCGGTGCCGCCGGCGCGCCCGCTCGCGGTCGTCAATATTTCGGGCGACATGGGGCTGCGCTTCCTGCTCGGCGCCTCGACCTCGCGCGGGCTGACCGAACATCACGTCACCGTGCTCGGCGTGTCGTCGCCGGTCTTCTTCCGCTTCCGCCGCACGCGGGCCGAGGTCGACGCGTTCGTCGCCGATGCGGTGCGCACCGCGCTGAAGCGCACCGGGCAGCAGCGGGTGGTGGTGATGGGGCAATCCTATGGGGCGGATATCGTCCAGACCGGGCTGGCGCATTTGCCCGACGACCTGCGCCGCCACGTCGCGGGGATCGTGCTGATCCTGCCCGGCGAGACGGTCTTCTATCGCGCCGACCCGACCGGCTGGGTGTACCGGGGCACTCCGGACAGTTACGGCGTGGAGACGGGCAACACGCTGACCTGGGCGCCGCTGACCTGCATCTATGGTGACGAGGAAGACGACAGCCTTTGCCCGAAGCTGCGCGTGCCCGGCGCGAAGATCATCGCAATGCCGGGCGGCCACAATCTCCACCATGACGGCGTCGGCCTGCTCGCACACGTCCTTGGCGCGGTCGCCCGCGCTACGCCGCCGGCCAGCCGTCCGTCTGGCGCAGCGCCTCGCCCAGCAGCATCGCCCCCGCCACCGCGACGTTGAGCGAGCGCAGCCCGGCGCGCATCGGCACCCGCACGCGCAGGTCGGCGCGCTCGTGCACCGCGGCCGGCACGCCAGCGCCTTCGCTGCCGAGCAACAAAATGTCATCGCGCGCGAACCGCGCCTCGGTCAGCGGCACCGCACCGGTGGTGGTCGCCAGCACGATCCGGCCGGTGCTGGCGGCAAGGAAGGCGTCCCAGTCGGCGTGGCGGCGCACCGCGACCTTGCCGGCATAGTCCATTCCCGAGCGCGCCAGTGCCCGGTCGCTCCACGCAAAGCCCATCGGCTCGATCAGATCGACCGCGACATCGAGGCACGCGCCCAGCCGCAGCAGCGTGCCGACGTTGCCCGCAATGTCCGGTTGGTAGAGCGCGATCCGCATCGCCGCGGTCCTTACCGACGCAAAATGCTGTTGGCAAAGCGGCGAGGGCACGGCTATCAGGCCGGAAAGGTCGCCGTGGGGACGGGCAGGCCACAGGCGGGGAGCAACCATGTCGCATGCGGCATCAGCCACCCGCCGGACAGAGGAACGGGCAGAGGTGTGACGCGAATGGCGATGGCAGAGCAGGAAATCCCCCTCGGCGAAGATCCCGCGCCTTATCATGAGGAAGCGCACGATCCGCGCCGCCGCGACTTTATCAACATCGCCGCGGTGTCGTTCGCCGGGGTCGGCGCGGTCGCGATCGTCCTGCCGCTCATCAACCAGATGAACCCGTCGGCGGACGTGCTGGCGCAGTCCACCACCGAGATCGACATTTCCAAGATTGCGCCGGGGCAGGCGATCAAGGCCAGCTTTCGCAAGCAGCCGCTGTTCGTCCGCAACCTGACGCCGAAGGAGATCGGCGAGGCCGACGCGGTCGACGTCGCGTCGCTGCGCGATCCGCAGACGCTGGAAGAGCGCACCAAGGCGGGCAAGAAGAACTGGCTGATCACGCTCGGCGTCTGCACGCACCTCGGCTGCGTGCCGCTGGGCGCGGGCGAGGGCGAGAACAAGGGGCCGTTCGGCGGCTATTTCTGCCCGTGCCACGGTTCGGCCTATGACACCGCCGGACGCATCCGGCAGGGGCCGGCGCCGCAGAACCTGCACGTGCCCGATTATACGTTCAATTCCGACACCGTCGTGACGGTCGGCTGAGGGGAGATAGAGAAATGAGCTTTCCCTGGGCCAAGCATTACGAGCCAAAACAGCCGCTGATGCGCTGGATGGACGAGAAGCTGCCGCTGCCGCGCCTCGTCTATAACGCGATCGGCGCGGGCTATCCGGTGCCGCGCAACCTCAATTATTTCTGGAACTTCGGCGTGCTCGCGGGCGCGGCGCTGGTGCTGCAGATCGTCACCGGCGTGGTGCTGGCGATGCATTATGCCGCCAACGCCGGGGTCGCGTTCGGCTCGGTCGAAAGCATCATGCGCGACGTCAACGCCGGCTGGTTCCTGCGTTACGCGCACGCCAACGGCGCGTCGATGTTCCTCGCGGTGGTCTACATCCACATCGGCCGCGGGCTCTATTACGGGTCGTACAAGGCGCCGCGCGAGATGGTGTGGCTGCTCGGCGTCGTGATCTTCCTGCTGATGATGGCGACCGCGTTCATGGGCTATGTGCTCCCATGGGGGCAGATGAGCTTCTGGGGCGCGCAGGTCATCACCGGCTTCTTCTCGGCAATCCCGCTGGTCGGCGAGACGATCCGCGTGTGGCTGCTCGGCGGGTTCGCGCCCGATAACGCCGCGCTCAACCGCTTCTTCTCGCTCCACTATCTGCTGCCGTTCGTGATCGCGGGGGTCATCATCCTCCACATCTGGGCGCTGCACATCCCGGGGTCGAACAACCCGACCGGCGTGGACGTGAAGGGCGAGCAGGACACGGTGCCGTTCCACCCTTATTACACCGCGAAGGACGGCGTCGGCGTCGGCGTGTTCTTCCTGATCTTCGCATTGTTCGTGTTCTTCTCGCCGAATTTGCTCGGCCACCCGGACAATTATATCGAGGCGAACCCGCTCTCGACCCCGGCGCACATCGTGCCCGAATGGTATTTCCTGCCGTTCTACGCGATCCTGAAGAGCTTCACCGCGGACTTCATCCTGCCGGCGAAGCTGTGGGGCGTGCTGGCGATGTTCGGCTCGATCCTGCTGCTGTTCTTCCTGCCGTGGCTGGATTCGTCGCCGGTGCGCTCGGCCAATTATCGTCCGACCTACCGCTGGTTCCTGCTGGTGCTGCTGCTCGACGTGCTGGTGCTCGGCTATGTCGGCGGGGCCGAGGCGACCGCGCGCAACGTGATGATGGGTCAGATCGCCGCGGGATATTATTTCGCGCACTTCCTCATCATCCTGCCGCTGGTGTCGGCGGCCGAGCGTCCGCGCCCGCTGCCCAACTCGATCACCGAGGCGGTGCTGGCGAAGCACGGCGGCACCAGCCCCGCGCAGACCGCGATGGCGAGCTGAGACAGAGACGAAGAGGGGATTCGACAGAATATGGTTCGTCTCATTTCACTGCTGGTCGGCGCGGGGTTCGTCTTCGTGCTGGCGCTGGCGCTGTTCTTCACCGCGAAGGACGCGATCCAGAACCCGGCACCGCACACCGCCGAACATGCGTTCCACGAGCATCCCGAGAACATTCATCTGTCCTCGGCGGGGCTGTTCGGGAAGTTCGATCGCGCGCAGGTGCAACGCGGCTTTCAGGTCTACAAGGAAGTCTGCGCCGCCTGCCACTCGCTGAAATACGTCTCGTTCCGCGACCTGCAGAAGATCGGCTATAACGAGGCCGAGGTGAAGGCGATCGCCAATCAGTGGGTGATCGAGCAGCCGAGCGTGAACCCGGAGACAGGTGAGGCGGCGACGCGCAAGAACCTGCCGTCGGATCACTTCCCGTCGCCCTTCGCCAACGAGGTCGCGGCGCGCGCGGCGAACAACAATGCGCTGCCGCCCGATCTGTCGCTGATGACCAAGGCGCGCGAGGACGGATCGAACTACGTCCATGCGCTGCTGATGGGCTATCGCGACCAGCCCGCCGAACTGCTGCGTGAATTCCCGGACGCCAAGACGCCCGAGGGGCTTCACTACAATCCCTATTTCGCCAACCTCAACATCGCGATGCCGCCGCCGATCACCTCGGACGGGCAGGTGACCTATTCGGACGGGACCAAGGCGACCAAGGACCAGATGGCGCGCGACGTCGCGGCGTTCCTGACCTGGACCGCCGAGCCCAACCTCGAGGCGCGCCACGCCGCGGGTATCGCGGTGGTGATCTTCCTGCTGATCTTCGTCTATCTGACGTGGGGCGCGTATCAGAACGTGTGGCGCAACATCAAGCATTGAGCGGGTTCCGGACCTGCCGCGGCAGGGTCGGTGCGCGACACGGCGGCCGGGGCTCTCCCCCGGCCGCCGTTTTCGTGTAGGCGGGGCGGCATGAACGACGATCTCAAGGCGCTGATCCGCACCATCCCCGATTTCCCCAAGCCGGGCATCCAGTTCCGCGACATCACCACGCTGCTGCTCTCCCCGGCCGGGCTGGCGACCTGCGTCGAGCGGATGGTGGCGGCGGTCGACGGACCGGTCGACCTCGTCGCCGGGATCGAGGCGCGCGGCTTCCTGTTCGCCGCGGCGCTGGCGATCCCGTTGCAAGCCGGCGTGGTCCTGATCCGCAAGGACGGCAAATTGCCGGGCGCGACGATCGCCGAGGATTATGCGCTGGAATATGGCACCGACCGGATCGCGATCCATGCCGACGCCTGTGCGCCAGGCGCGCGGGTGCTGCTGGTCGACGACCTGATCGCGACCGGCGGCACCGCGCGCGCGGCGGTGCGGCTGCTGCGCAAGGCCGGTGCGGTGGTGACGCAGGCGCAGTTCGTCGTCGACCTGCCCGATCTCGGCGGCGCCGAGCTGCTGCGTGCCGAAGACATCGCGGTGGCCGCGCTGGTCACGTTCCCGGGGCACTGAGCCGGCCGCCGGAACCGCGCCGGTCACCCCTCGTTGGTCTCGATCGGCGGCGCGTTCTGCCGCCTTGCTCCATGTGAGGAGATGCCACGATGTTTGCGCCACGCGTGCTGCTGATCGGGCTGTTGGGTGGTTTGTCGCTTGCGACCGCCGCCTGTACCGACGGATATGGCTATTCCGGTGTCGGGCTCGGCACCGGTTATTACGATGATGCTTATTATGCCAGCGGATACGGCACCGGCTATTACGGCTGGTACGACAATTATTATTATCCCGGCACCGGCGGCTATGTCTACGACCGCTATCGCCGCGCCTATCCGTGGAACGATCGTCAGCAGCGATATTGGGCGCAGCGCCGTTCCGGCTACGGCGACCGCGACGTGCGGTCCAACTGGCGGGATTTCCGCCGTGACGTGCGCCGCGAACGCCGCGACTATCGCGGCGATGTCCGCGCCGACCGCCAGGCCTATCGCGACGGCCGCCTGACCCGCGACCAGTTCCGGCAGGAGCGTCGTGCGGCGCGGCAGGAATATCGCAACGACGTCCGGCGCGATTTCCGTGACTTGCGTCGCCAGAACCGCGCCGAGGGCGTCCGCACCCCGCGTCCCGGCGGCGCCTTCCGGCCGCGACAGCGGCGCTGAACGCCTCTGGCCGCGCGCGCCGGGTTATGCCAGTCTCGGCGCGTGGCCTATGTCATTGATCCCTTGGCAGCATGAGCGACGCGGTCCCCGAACAGCTGACGCTCGACCTTGACGGGTTCGAGGGGCCGCTCGACCTGCTGCTGTCGCTGGCCCGCGCACAAAAGGTCGATCTGCGCGAGATCTCGATCCTGCAACTGGTCGAGCAATATCTCGGCTATGTCGAGCGCGCGCGCGTCCTTCAGCTCGAACTCGCCGCAGATTATCTGGTGATGGCGGCGTGGCTGGCGTATCTCAAATCCGCGCTGCTGCTGCCGCGCGATCCCGAGGTCGAGCCGGACGTCGAGGAGCTGGCGATCCGCTTGCAATTGCGGCTGGAACGGCTCGACGCGATGCGCGAGGCCGGCGCGCGGTTGATGGCGCGCGACCGGCTGGATCGCGACGTTTTCCGGCGCGGCGCGCCCGAGGGGCTGCACGTCGTGCGCAAGGCGTTCTGGTCGGTGGAATATTACGACCTGCTCGCCGCATACGGGCAGGTAAGGGCGCGAACGCGCCCGACATTGCATGTGGTGCGCGACCGTGAGGTGGTGACGCTGGACGCGGCGCTGACGCGCATCGCGGCGCTGCTGGGAACCGCGATCGACTGGCGCGAGATCGAACTTTTCCTCCCGGAGACCGAGAGTCCGCGGTTGCGGCGCTCCAGTCTGGCGTCCAGTTTCCTCGCCGTGCTCGAATTGGCCCGGCAGGGACGCGCGGAGGTGCAACAGGAGGCACCCTTTGCGCCCCTGTATCTGCGGCGGGTCGCATCGTGAGCGACAGCTACGACCGTGCGGTGGAGGCGGTGCTGTTCGCGGCGACCGAGCCGCTGACTCGCGACGCGATCCGCGCCCATGCCGGCGACGGCGACGTGAGCGGCGCGCTCGACCGGCTGAGCATCCGGTACCGCGGGCGCGGGTTCGAGCTGGTCGAGCGGGGCGGACGCTGGCATTTCCAGACCGCCGCCGACCTCGCGCATCTGCTGCGGCGCGGTCGCGACGAGATCCGGCGACTCAGCCGCGCCGGCATCGAAACGCTGGCGATCATCGCCTATCACGAGCCGGTGACGCGCGCCGAGATCGAGGCGATCCGCGGCGTGCAGACCGCGCGCGGGACACTCGACGTGCTGATGGAGGCGGGATGGATCCGGCCCGCCGGACGACGCGAGGTGCCCGGCCGGCCGCTGATGTTTGCGACAACCCCCGAATTTCTGTCACATTTCGGGCTCAAGACCCGCCGCGACCTGCCCGGCATCGACGACCTGCGCGCCGCAGGGCTGCTCGATCCGGTCGATCTGGCCTTCGATCAACTCGCGGTGGAAAACGCCGTCGAGGAAGACTAGATACCGTTTCATCTTAGGAGATTTCGTCATGGGCAGTTTCAGCCTTCCGCATATCCTCATCCTCGCGGTGGTCGCGATCCTGCTGCTGGGCGGCGGGCGTTTTTCCAACCTGATGGGCGACGTCGCCAAGGGTGTGAAGAACTTCAAGAAGGGCATGGCCGAAGAGGATGAGGACGATGTGCGTCCGAAGCCGCGGATCGA
>Ga0265780_10009740_pt1 | contig 11495 bp, 5 predicted proteins | sample P1T30metagenome_FD_192432 | JGI IMG/M metagenome (GOLD analysis project Ga0265780, IMG submission 192432) | Plant litter microbial communities from East Loma Ridge, Irvine, California - P1 T30 | ecosystem: Environmental > Terrestrial > Plant litter > Unclassified | place: USA: California... | reverse complement strand
TGCTTTATCATCTCATACACCTGTTCTTTCCCTAACAAACCCCAACCCTAACCCCCCAAAAAATCTTACTTAACCAACTCATATAGGTCTCGGTACTATAGCAGTAGGCTGGTATCAACTCATCACTATAGTCCAAGGCAATCGCAAACTCATGGCATGGACAATTCCACTACGTTGCGCATTTGCGGGTCTCATGTATGCGTTGGAGAGGCCACCGCCTTTGCTGATTTACGAGTTGGTAGTTGTGTGGTTTCTAGGTATTGCAGTGTTTGGATGAGAAGAAGAAAAAAGACGAGGAAGGAAGGAAGGAAAGAAGAAAGGAAGCTGCAGAAGACGTGGGTGGTTGCAGTGCCGTAGAGTGGAGTAAAGTGGTACAGGTGTAGATGTAGGTGTAGAAAGAGTCAAGAAAGGAAAAGACTCAAAAGGTTACAACAGCATGTCTTTCAATTTGAATAGAATATCATCATACAGAACCGAAGGTGATTACAAATATGCAACTTTCTCATTTCGGCATATAGTAACTACCATTGTACCGTTCCCTGCACCTCCATCATATCCATACGACAACAAATCATGGCGTCGTAAACTTCTTTCCTCCTTATTTTTCAGACACTCCTAAAACGCCGTAAAGTAGCGGAGTGATTATCCATGATTGTGTCGTGTTACAGAAAGAAAATCAAAGCCCTATGCCCTTTCGAAATAATGCAAATGGAAAGTAATCAAACAGCAGAGGGCCATGGTGAGCCACCATGTACCCAAACCCAACCAACCTGCACAGAACCATATCGTGTGAATCGCCCTACATATTTGCAGGTACGCTGGTTCTAGCTAGTTGATGGGGAGGCGGGGGTGTAGCAGTAGAGCGACTGCTAATACTACTGATACTGACCATGCCGTGGGATTGCGCCATGCTGCGGTGGAATGAACCAATCTTCTCAAAACCCCTGTACAAAATCAGCATCCTGTGTAGCTTACTGGAAATTCTCATCCTTGTGGTGACTTACTTTGACAGATCGTAGCTCTCCTCTTCAGGCTCAACTTCTTCCTCAAAGCTCGTCAAGCTTGCGCCACGGACCATACCACCGTTGCCCACGATACCCAGTCCAAGACCATTGACCTTGCTATTTGACCGTGATCTCTGTGATCCAATCTCACGTCGACTGACAGGTCGCGAGACAGTACGACTAGGACTCTCAGGCCCTGCATCCTCGTCCTCGTCGGCTTTGTCATCGCCATCTTGCTCCTTATCCTCTTCGGGCTCGGCACTGTTGGCGTGCAGCATAGGAGGTGAACTAGGGTGGTTGTCCTCCTCTTCATCGCCATCCTTGAAATCTGGACGTTGAAGCTTAATTGGGCTAAGTTCAAGATGTCCCTTGCCAGGCGTGCTGCCCAAGTCGACAAATTTCCAGAATGGTGCTGGGCTAGAGAAGGCCATGTATTGGCTGGGCATCTGAGCTGTACTCGGAGGCGCGAGCCGAGGCGCATGGCGTGTGACAAGTGGCGTAACGAGAGCGTTGTTCATACGGCCTGCATCGTAGTTGCCGTTGACGTTGTTCGACGCGGCGTCCGAGTAGAGGGTTGGTGGAGAGTTGCTTACATCGGTCTTCATGCCCGGAACGCTCTGCTTAACGGGATCAACGCCAGGCGAGGATTCCAATTGTGGTCTGGTATCATCGTTCTTGATATAAATAGGTCCTGGGCCTTCGTTTCCCCCGTACACGAGTCGTTTGGCCGGTGTTACAAAGCGATCCTGGTCACGGATGGTCGGTGACTGTTTGATGCCGCCGTATGGGCGTGGACCACGATCAGGAGTGTACGACTCAGTCGCCATTGGAACCGAAGACAGAGGCGGCGTGGCAGATCGCGGAGGTGATTTGATCCGAGGAAGGTATTGGTTAGAGCCATGGTCGCGTTCCAGTGCCCCGATCAGGCGCTCTGTGGCCTGGGATGGATTTCCGAGCGCGGGCGAACTAGGCCCTGAGCCATCCACCCGGTATCCTATGGCTATGCCACCACCTTTACGAGGATTGAGCAGCTGCTTCTTGACGAATTCATCCCTTTCGCTGTCCGCAATCTTCCACTTCATGCCCTTTCCAGGCTCGTCTGTGCGGCGGGCGACCTTGGCGAACGACTTGTTCAAGGAGAGATTGTGGCGAATGCTGTTTTGCCAACCGCTGCTGGTGTGTCTGAAGAAGGCATAGCGGACTTTGATGTAGTCGTAGATGTTGGCAAGCGTGAGCATCTCCTCCTCGCTGCTGAGGATAGCTTGGCCGATGAGCTGAGCATAACTGTGGGGCGGCTTCAGTTCTTTGGCAGAGTCCAGACTGTAGTCGATATCGTCCCCACTCTCCAGTACAATGGCGCGAGAGAAGTTTGCGGGCGAGCCTTTGCTGCGGGGGTCCTTGTCAGCGCGGATCGTCATGGGTGTACCTGGCTGGTGACCGGGCGTGGATGTCATCTGGTTGTAGTAGGCCTGCGAAGATTGGTGTTTGTGACGAGGGTGCGAAGATGGTGGGAAGGGGTCGTATTGGTCCCGTTTCGGCGTCGGCCCACTGGGGTGCGCATGCTGATGTGATTTTGGCGGTGGGTTGCCGTCGTTGTCAGATTCAGCCGCGTCCTCGTTCTTGACCTGGCGCCACAGCATGGGGTGGAAATGGTCCTCGGTGTTGGCGAGTAGAAACAGCATCTGGGTGCTCATGATGCTGATGCAGATGCCCGAGTGCAGCGGCGCCTTTTCTCCCCGCGTCAGGTGGCGGTCGTCGAGCTTGAGCCCGTTGCGGCTGTTGACGGTAATGTACCACTTCTGGTCGGTCGAATCAAAGTTGATTTCGGCATGAACGCGGGAGATTTGGCGCTCTGGGCCAAGGTCAATGTGCACACCCCAGTCCTGGCGGTCCGAGTCGCTTGCGGGCAAACCAGTAACAATGGGCTGGGAGCTGTGGGGGTTGGCGCGGGTGTTGTTGTCTGCGCGGCCAATACGGACCTGGGTTTCCTGGACGAAGAAGCACCAGTCGCGAGCAGCGATCTTAGCGAAGGCGGCGATGTTCTTGCCCTCGTTGCGCTGGGACTGGAGGTCGTTGGCATAGTCGACGGCAGCATGGGGCACGTAGGCGGGCACGCGGAGGGCGGCAATCAGAACGTTTTGGCGCTCGATGGGGTCCATGGGGTTGTCGGCGTCGCCGGCGTTGGGCAGCGTCGTGTTGGAGTCGTTGCTGACAACCGACTCGGTGATGCGGGTACGGGGAGCGTCGACCTGGGCCGATGCAGACGCAGATGCAGACGCAGCTTCCTGGGCCGAACCGTTCAACTGTGCGAGTGAGTATAAGTTGGCGGCAACGCTGGTTGCGGTTGGGCTGCTCACCCGCCTGCGCTTGCGCGAGGGCGTGGCATCTGGCGTGTCGGGATCAGACTGCTGCTGGGCGTCTCTGCGCGAGCGGAGTCCACTGCGACGAGTCGACATTGCGGGTGCAGGTGTGCGGCTGTGGGAAGAATAACTCTAGTCAGCGAGTGTTTTGGGATGAATTCATTGTGTTGTGTGTGTGTGTGTGTGTGTGTTTTGTTTGCATGACCGTGAACCGTGGAATCATGGAATCATGAAACCATGGGATGCAAGTGGTGACGAGCCGTGGGCGAAGGGTACCGCGCCCCACCACGACTCGACCCTCTCTCTCTTTCTCTCTCTCTCGCCCGAGGGTTGCAGCTTACCGCGCTCAGTCCGTGTCCAGTTCCCAATAGGGCGCGCGCGATGCGAGGGCAGCGTCAGGGCAGCAGCGGGGGGGAGGTGGGTGCGGGTGCGGGTGCGCGCGCGTGTGTCGCAGGGAGGTGGTGAGAGTGAGGAGCGAGGAGCGTCGCAGGAGGCGTGCGGTCGGCGTCGGAAGCGTCAATGTTTCCAGCTGTTTGTTATTCAGCAACGACGCGACGAGACGGCTAGCGTGGCGTGACGATGGTCTCAATCGCTGCAGCAGTGCCAGCGACGCGTGCGGGTGGGGGCGGTGATGACGGGGCACGAAGGGGTCAAGAGGGTGAATTGGCTATCGATAGTCTGATAGCCTGATAGTCTGATAGAGAGATTAGTTCGCAGAGCCGCAGAAAGACGTCAAATTACGTCGCCAGTGCTGGTGGTCAGCCTGCAGCCTGCCTCCTCCCCCCATCCCTGGACCGTGCGCGCACCCCCGATCAACAACAATGTGCAAATTTCGAACACGTGAACCACGGCTGCGGCTTCGCACATGACCGCCACCCAAACCTCCACATGTACTCCCTCCTGACGATCAACAGAGCTATATACCGCACATTGACTGCCCCGTCTCCCTTCCTGCAGTGCTGCCGAACTGTGTGCGCCAAGCGCAAACAATGACGCTATCAGCCGCGCTGGAAAAAAAGCGTTCGCATGCGGCCAACACGATCGCTGTCGCCCAACGGTAGCCCACCACACGAAAATATCGCCAATCTTTGCCCATTCCAACCCTGACACGGCTTACTCACAGCGCATTCCTCTACCTTGTCCACCCTTCCCATGGAAAACTGTGCAGTTTGCTTGTGGTTTGATTTGATCGATTCACCTTTGCACCGTCTCTCCTACCTTTCCCACCCTCTTATTGGATTGGCACTTCTCCCCTGGAATACACGACGTCATTGCCGAGTGATTACCCCTCAACTAGGCTTTGTGGTGCATACCGTGACCATCATCTTACATGGGAGCCAACAGGCCGACAAAAACATCTTCACACCACACCTTGCTTCTGGGTACAACATGTGTAAAAGAATCGTAGCTTCATAATGCTAGCTATCCAAAGCTATCTAATTAAAGAATTCAACATTACTCTTGCGCGTGACCGACTTCCTTGGGTACTAAACAAGAACATCCGAGCCATACCTCGGCCATGTTTTACTACCTGTAGTCGCTGGTGTCCATGGCAGCACTGAGGTGCAGCTTCCTCGAACTAGCACCAACATAGACAGTCTTGGGGTACTCGGAAATAACCCAGTTCTGGCTGGCGACATCCCAGTTGCTGATATCACGGCGGGTGATGTCGGCGTGGAAGGTAGCGCTCTTTCCGGGCTGGATGCTCAAGCGGTCGAAGCCTCGGAGCTGGACCTTGGGGTCCTCGGGCCCACCAAGCGCAATGTAGCACTGCACAACCTCGTCACCGCCAACCTTGCCGGTGTTGGTGATGGTAGCCTCGACAGTGTAGAGCACGTCCCAAAGCTGGGGGTTGCCACCTGGCGCACCACCAGCCGCAATGCGCGCCTGAGGCGAGCCGTCAGTAGCCTTGGCCGGCCAGGTGTGGTTGACACCGTACTCGGGATCTTGCGATGCTTCGGCAAGGTTGGTCGAGTTGAGGTAGGGGAAGATGTAGGTAGCGGGCCGCGTCGTGTTGGCAGGGAACTGGTACTCTTCAATGTTCGTGCTGTAGTTGCCCAGCGTAGGTGCGGCAATGGTTTGTCCAGTCGTAGGGGTGTAGGCACTGGCCGCCACCTTGGCGACCTTGATGTCCGAGTAGTCAAACGTCGTGTATGACATACCGTGACCGAACTCGTAGACGGGTGTGATGTTCTTCTTGTCAAACGCACGGTAGTCAATGAAGACTCCCTCCTCGAAGTTGTCCTGGGGGCTGCCGTGGCCGTTGGTGGGCTCGTAGATGAGATCGGGGCCGTATTCGGCTGCAGAGCTACCGATGGTAAAAGGAAGCTTGCCACCGGGGTTCTCACGTCCGTACAGGATATCGACAATAGCGTTACCGGACTCTTGGCCAGGAAGACCGGCCCAGAGGATGGCGGTGACGTTGTCGTTGTCGGCGAAGGAGTTGACGAGCACGGGTCCAACAGAGTGAATAACGACAATGGTGTTGTTGCACAGAGCTGATACGTTTTGCACAAGCGTCTCGCCGCTATGCCAGAGAGTCAAGTTGTTGCGGTCACCAGCATTGCCATCGACGGTGATGTATCCTTCACCCGAGTCGGCGTTGACAAAGACGATGGCGACGCTAGCTTGGCTGGCCATTGCCTGGATCTGCGCGTAGGCATAGTTGTCGGTGACGGATGTGAAGACTCGGCCGTGGTCGGTGACCTCGCGCTTGATAGACTCGAGGGGAGTGACCAGGTAGGGGAAGTCGGCAGTTCCCGAACCCCAGCCCATGGCCAAGGTGCCGTTGTCGCAACCGCGATCGGCGCACCCGTTGGGGCCGTATTGATTCTCGCCAGCGTCGGTGCCGAATACAGCTGTCCACTTCTCGTTGCCGCTAAGGGGGAGTACGCCAGAGTTCTTGAGAAGAACGGTGGACTTTGCGGCACTGCGGCGAATGCTGCGGAAGTGGTCCATGCGGACATCAACGTGCTGGTTGATGAGCTTGTAACCAACCTTGCCGAAGTAGTGTTCGTATCCATACGTGTCTCGCTGCCAGCTGTCAAAGTTGACGGGGATGGACTCGTCAAGACCGACGTAGTAGTATGCGGTCATGATACGAACAGCCGCGTCATCGAGACGCCATTGGGGCAGGGTGCCGTTGAGGATAGAGATGGTAAGGTTAGGTCCCCAGAAAGACTGGCCAGAGTTGAAGTCGGTGTCTCCTGGCATGGTCATGTCCAGACCGGCAAGGGTGGAGGCAACACCCGAGTGCTGAGCGTCCCAGTCGGACATGATGAATCCCTGGAAGCCGAGCTCACCCTTCAGGATGTAGTTTTGGAGGTACGAGTTCTGGCAGACCTGCGAATTGTTGACCTTGTTGTAGGAGCACATGATGGCGCCAGTACCGGCGCGGACGGCGTCGGCAAAAGGCCAGAGGTACAGCTCGTGGAGCGTCTTGTCGTCGACGTTGGAGCTGACGGCATCGACAAAGCCAAAGTCCTCAAAGATGCCGGGTTGGCGGAAGTGCTCCTGCTCGTTCATGAGGAAGTGCTTGGTGCAGGCAATGACGCCTGCATCCTGGATACCACGGACGGTGTCGGCAACAGCAATGCCAGACAAGACGGGGTCAGGCGAGAAGCCTTCCCAGTTGCGCTGGTAATCCGTCAGCGGCAATCACACATGTTGGGCGAGTTTTCAACTTACACCTCCCTTGGGGTGGCGGCCAAGCGGACCAATGGCAGGACCGAGCTGGACATCGACACCCTTTGCGCGGTGTTCTTGGCCCATCTGGTGTCCACGCTGGTAGAACTCGCCACGATCCCATGAACCGGCAATGGTGCCGCCTGCTGGGAAAGCAGAGACGTAGTCGGCGAAGCGGATACCGAGAGGGCTGTCCTGCATGCAGAGAGAGTCGAAGCCGAGACGCGGAATGGCACCGACGTTGCCGACACAGGCCTCACTCTGCCATCCGGTTCCGGTAGTCAGGTTGACCTTCTCAAGGAGGGTGAGCTGGCTGACGAAAGCCTTTGCCTTTGTGATGGCATCGGCCCAGTCGCCGGTTGTGTCTTCGACCCAACTGTGACAACGTTAGCCATGTTCTTCAGCACGGGCACTTGGCGAGTCCCTGGTGGCTTGTGAAGTTTGGTCGGGTGGCGTTCCTTGCCACAAACGGCGAAGACCCTTACAAACTCCACCGTCTTGCGGCAGGGTCCTGCAGGTGCACGGTGTTGAGGCTGTACGTACGGACTTGGGTAGAATGGCGGACTCTCAGCGAAGTCCAGGCCCGAGGGTGTGTTGTTCGAGTACTTGGGTATGGTTAGCCAGGGCTCGTAAACAAGAACGGGAGTGGCAATTGTACTGCGCGGAGGAAGGGGAAGAGGGCAAGGAGCAGCAGACGCGCCGAGTCGGTCATGTCTTCAGCTTTTGCTGCGCGCGACCTAGACGCTCTCGTGGAGACATGGTCGTGGTGTTCTAGTAGGTACATACCTGGGCGTGGGCGAGGCCCGCTAGCAATGCTTGTGCAAGCCACAACATGACGTCGTGTTGGCTGGGGAACGCAAAGTGCAAGCGAGACAATAACAATTCGGGCAGAACTGTTGTGGGAGCAAGCAAGGGGGGGAGGGAGTTGAATGCGCTCGCAGCAGACACAATGGCCTTCACTTTCACGGGCAGCCTGGCAGCTTTTAATTCTTCTGCCAGGCCAGCACCCCCGACAAGGGCAGAGCTTCCCCAGCATCACTAGCGCCATGCGCCATGCGCCGTCACAACCCCGGGCGCAAGCAGATGTCGCTTTTTGCGGGGACGGCTCGCAGGACGCTGCTAATCCCCGCTGCCTTGCCCTCAACCATTCCATGGAGCACAGCCCGAACCCCCACAATTGCCCCGACTCTATCAGTCTTGCTTGTTCGTTGTTGGGTACCGAATACCCCTCAACCCACCCCATGACCACTTTCCACTTCGCTCGTCGCTGCCAGGGACCTCAGCCTGCATGCGCTCAAGACGGCACATACACACCCAGCCTCGCTCGGATATGCATCACGTCAGGGCTGGTGACGTGGATAAACAAACGGCTGCAAGTCCACGATCGATTTCCATGCCGTCCCTGTCGAGCAGGGTGCACAGCCAGGTGCGGGTTTGATGGCGCCATGGGCCATCCTGTATGTGTACATCGTCATTTGCACATGTACCTACCGACGTTGAGGCCTTGACGTGCACATGAGCTCCCACTTTTTTTTTTAAACGCCACGACCGCACCAGGCTCGCTGCTCAAGTTGGGTGCGGCGCGCTACTTGCTTCTCCAAGCAAACGTAAACACACGATTGCGGGGTCCATGTCGTACACCAACGCCTTTTGACTGTGCCGCGCCATCTACACCGTATCGCGACCAGCCAGACTCGTAACCCGATCTAGCTCCTCGGACGGATTCCGCGCACCCGCATACCATTTTGGCGACTCTTCGGCAATACCTGTTGGGCAATATATCCGTCGCGCCCTCACCTCTGTGCCCGAACCGTTGCCACTCGCGCAAAACTTCACGAAACTAGCTGACGGCCGAGTACGCATCGGTACTGTTCCACCGGATGATCTGGTAAGCACCAACGATGCCGGCCCTGCTCTCTCGTCGACTGCTCCACCCGGTAGGTGGTACACGCGAAAAGTCTCTCACGTCACCGATCCCACTGACTCTTGTCATGACCCATAATGACCCATTGGTACCACTCTCCTCTCCACAACCAGCTCCCCAACCGGAATTGCGAGCCGGTGTTCCCTTTGGACATGCACTCTGCGTCCCAGTATCCCTTGCCTTGTCAGCGCCCTCACCTCGTTTTGTCATGACGATGCAGAAGTACCGGTTAGCGTCCGAAGCATTTCCCGGGTACATGGGCGTTCTAGTCTGACCCCCAATTCCCGATTTGTTGGCAGCCACGTGATAGTCCGACGCTTGCGACCGTTGTCACCCTGCGAACAACCCTACATTAATTGATTGACAGTCATATTGCCCTCAACATTCCACACGTCGATACATGCCTGTGATATAGCCTTGCAAAATATCGAAAGAGAAAAAACCAAAGCAATGATTGCTTTGCCAAAGTGCTCTTTTGGGGGGCCGACGTTTGATTCTGCTGGTGTTGCGCATCAGTGCCACATGTTGACTACTTGCTTGTTCATTGCGAGACAATTTCCTTGCACCTACTCAACAAGGCCACGCCATCTGCTGGTGCTGCTTGATAACCTTGTCACGAATCCTGTGCGAATAAAAAGCACGTCGACGTCGTTTTCGCTCCGACTTGTCGACCATACCCGAAACAGCGTAGACACTTTGTGGTGCACGGACTCACATTGTCTTGATAACTCATGGTCCAAGGCAATCTTTCACTTCTATTCCTATATATGCATCGCCTACAGCCCTTAGAAGGGCGCACACCACCCTTTCCTTGCCCACAGTCGCCTGCCATGTAGCATCATGGGCCAGCTCCTGTGGCTGAGGGCTGAAGCTTGATTCCTCGTTAGTGCTCAGCCTCGTTTGCTTCCACGAGCACGTGTTTTTTTTTTCATCAATCAGTGACCACGGAGAGGTAAGCAAGCTGGGCTCCAATCGTAGGTCGTTACAACTGAAGCGTGCACGGTACCTGTGTGGTGTCACGATGCTGCCTAATCTGCACCAATGATTGCAAACGCTGCCAGGCAGCCTGCAGGCAACCAACCGCTATTCGTTCAGTCAACAGTCTCTCTGAGTCAAACACCCCGTATCAAGATATATTAAGCCTCTGACTATAAGCTGAATCTGCCATTGCATCTCATTTGACAATTGTTCACTCTGTCTCAGTCACCATGGGTTCCAAGTTCTCTAGAGCGGTACGACCGCAAGTAAAGGCAGCTGCTTCGCCAGGTGCAACTTCCCAACACTACAATGTTGACGACGCAAACGCGCGCGGAAAACGCCAAGATCTCACGCCCCAGTTGCCAGAAGGGCTTTGTTACGACGATATCACTGTCACCACTTCGACCATAACACGAACAACCTCGCAAAGACGCAACAGCGCACCTGCCCCGATTTCCACACACGCCATAACCTCGACCGACATGGAGCAGGCAAGAGAGCGCGCTTTCAGCCTAGCGGCATACAGCTTGATGTCTATCCAGCAAGTGGACAGCGAACCTGCGTCTGCGCCCCTTCCTCGCCCAGTACGAAAGCCGCGCACCCGCCCAGCCAGAGGACAAATACTGTGCATTGTCTGCTTGTCAACACTTCCAGATACAAAAGACCCCAGCCACGTGAAAGAGGTTATCACACCATGCAAGATTCGTGAGCACGCATACTGCACATCATGCGTCAAGCACATGTTCATTGTAGCCTGCAAGGATACAACGCGCATGCCACCAAAGTGCTGTGATCATATACCGATTCACTACGCGAAGCCGCTTCTGAGTAAAGAGGAGCTCGACGAATTCAGGATCAAGTACGACGAGTGGCAGACACCAAACCCTTTCTACTGCCCAATACCGACATGTTCCATTTATATTCCGAGCCCGCTTCTACCAGACCGAACAACTGCAAAGGGGAAGCGGGTAGACTCTGGAGTAGGACCGCCAGTCTCTCAGGCCTTTCCGTGTCCAAAATGCCAAGTTGGCATTTGTCTAGACTGCCGACAAGTCGCCCATCCCAACAGTATGTGCACTATTTCGGAATTCGGTATTGATGCCGAGACCACGAAACTACTCAAGAGCTGGGGCTACAAGAAGTGCCCAAAGTGTGGCCATGGCCTCAAGCGCATGTTTGGCTGCAACCACATGGAGTGTCGCTGCGGAGCTCACTTCTGCTATGCTTGCATGGATGTATTCGATCGATGCTACGGAAACTGTAATCGCGACGAGGAAGAGTACGATGACATTGAGGACCTGGATGAGTCTGAAGATGAGTCACAGGCTGTCGCGACATCTCAGACTCAACAACTTCAGAATGGTGGCGAATCCGCGCCAACAGATGTGCAAACCACAAACATATCAGCTGACGTGGCTCCTCCCCAGCCCATTGCGCAACCACAAAATTTGGATGGCGGAGGAGAGCGGTACTGGGAAGAACAAGACTTGGATTTCGGCAACGAACCAGGAGAAGATTACCATAACCGATCATGGTCATGTTATC
>Ga0265780_10009739_pt1 | contig 11496 bp, 10 predicted proteins | sample P1T30metagenome_FD_192432 | JGI IMG/M metagenome (GOLD analysis project Ga0265780, IMG submission 192432) | Plant litter microbial communities from East Loma Ridge, Irvine, California - P1 T30 | ecosystem: Environmental > Terrestrial > Plant litter > Unclassified | place: USA: California... | reverse complement strand
GCCTGACCGTGGCCGTTGTCGTCGCGCTGGTGATCAACAAGGGAGCCTCCCCGTTCACCGACAAGGGGCGCAGCAACAAGAGTACGGAGACGACGGCGGGCCAGGCGGCCGATCCGAACAAGCCTATGTACGGCAGCAAGGAAGCGGCGCGCGCGGCGGCCAAGGACTTGAGCCGCGATCCCGCGCCGGCGGCGCCCGCAGCTCCGGCGCCAGCGCCGGCCGCGCCAAAAGCGCCGGCGGCCGATCCGCTGCAGGCGGTGGTCGACCGTATCCAGGGCGCCGCGGCCGACAAGCCGAAAACCGTGCCCTCGGCGTCGAACGTGACGCCGACGCCGGCCGCCAAAACGCCGGCCAACACGGCGGCCCCACAGGCGGGCGCCGCCACCGCGCCGGCCAGCGGCGGCGACGAAAAGTACATCTATTATCTGCAGGCCGGCGCCTTCCGCGAAGTGGCGGACGCCGAAAGCGCCCGCGCCAAGCTGGCATTGCTCGGCTTCGAGGCCAACCTGTCGGATCGCACCACCGACACCGGCGTGCTGCACCGGGTTCGCATCGGCCCGTTCAACCAGGTCGAGGCGATGAACAAAGTCCGCAGCAAGTTGTCTGAAAACGGCGTCGACGTCGCAGTCGTACGCAATCAAAAGTAACGAACCAAGCCAGGAGTAATGATGCGAATTCTGAAATACGTTTTGAGTACGCTGATGCTAAGCGCCGTCGCCCTGTCGTCGATGTCGGCTTCCGCATCCCCGGCCGAGCCGAAAAACGGCGTCGAATACAAAACCTTGCCGACGCCGCAGCCGGTCGATACCGGTAAAAAAGTGGAAGTGATCGAATTCTTCGACTACGCCTGCCCGCACTGCCACGCGCTGGACCCGTCGCTGACCGCATGGGTTAAAAAGCAGGGCGATAACATCGTTTTCAAGCGCACCCACATTTCGCGCACCGGCACCGAGCTGCCGCAGCAAAAAATGTTCTTCACGCTTGAAGCCATGGGCCTGATGAACGAAGCGATCAACACCAAGATCTTCACTGAGATGCACGTCAACCGCAATCGCATGAACCGCGACGAACTGGTGTTCGACTTCATCGGCAAGCAGGGCATCGACCGCCAGAAGTTCATCGACACCTATCGCAGCTTCGGCGTGCAGGCCCGCATCCGCAAGGCCACCGCGATGATGGATACCTACGGCGTCGACTCGTGGCCGATGTTCGCCATCGACGGCAAGTATGTGACGTCGCCATCGATGTCCGACGAAGGATCGAAAAGCGCCACCAGCGAAGCCCAGCTGCATGCCCAGGGCCTGCAGGTGATGGATATCCTGGTCGCGAAAGCGAAAGCGGAAAAGAAGTAAGCATGTGCTCCAAAGACGCGTTGACAACGGCATCGGCCCCGCACCCGGCATGAGCGGTCAACGCGTCTTCATCACCGGCGCCTCCAGCGGCATCGGCGCCGCGCTCGCGGCGCAATACGCGTCGCAAGGCGCGCTCCTCGGATTACTGGGCCGGCGCGGCGACGCGCTCGACAGCCTTGTCGCCTCATTTCCCCATCCGGAAAAACATCGCGTCTACGTCGTCGATGTGCGCGACCATGCCGCCATCGCGGCCGCCGCGCACGACTTCCTCGCGCATGCGGGCGGCATCGACGTCGTCATCGCCAACGCCGGCATTTCGGCCGGCACCCTGACCGAGTTCGCCGAGGATATCCCGGTGTTCGAAAACATCATCGCCACCAACGTGGTCGCCACCGCCGCCACCTTTGCGCCGTTCATCGCCGCGATGCGCACGCAGCGCACGCCGGCGCGGCTGGTCGGCATCGGCAGCGTGGCCGGCATACGCGGCCTGCCGGGCGCCGAGGCGTACAGCGCCTCCAAGGCGGCCGTCATCAGCTACTGCGAATCGCTGCGGCTGGAGATGAAACCCTACGGCATCAAGGTCGTCACGCTCTGCCCCGGCTACATCGACACGCCAATGACCAGGGCGAATCCGTATCCGATGCCGTTCCTGATGGCGCCGGCCAAATTTGCCGCCAGCGCCGCCCGCACCATCGCCGCCGGTAGCAGCTATGCCGTCATCCCCTGGCAGATGGGTGTGGTCGCCAAGGTGCTGCGCATGCTGCCGAATGCCGTCTACGATTTCGCCTTCGCCAAGGCGCCGCACAAACCGCGCAAGGGCGCACCATGACCACTGTATCTCCATCGTCATCTCCATCGCTATCGCCGGACGCCATCGCCGCCCGCTGCGCCACCAGCGCCAGCCACGTGGCGATCGAAGTCGTCGCCGAAACCGGCTCCACCAACGCCGACCTGCTGGCCCGCATCGACACGCTGGTCGGCCCGCTGCTGCGCATCGCCGGCAATCAGACCGCCGGCCGTGGCCGCGCCGGGCGCAGTTGGCTGTCCAAGCCGGGGGCCGCGCTGATGTTCTCGCTGGCCTGGCGCTTCAAGGGACCGCTGCACCGCATGACCGGCCTGCCGATGGCGGTTGGCGTGGCGCTGGCCGAAACCATCGCCTCGCTGGGTGTGCCGGTGCAAATCAAATGGCCAAACGACCTGCTGCGCGACGGTAAAAAACTGGCAGGCATCCTGGTCGAGACCCAGTCCACCCGCAAGGACGGCGACGGCGCCGTCTGGGCCGTCATCGGCGTCGGCATCAACCTGCTGATGCCGGACGAACTGGAAGAACAGATCGGCCGCGCGGTGGCCGCCGCACCATGGCTGGCGAAAATGGACCGCAACGAATTGATGGCCGCCCTGCTCAGCCGACTGGCCGCCGTGCTGGCCGAATTCGACGATACCGGCTTCGCGCCTTTTGCCGAGCGCTGGAACCTGCTGCACGCGTGGCAGGGGCAGGACGTCGTCATCCTCGATCACGGGCAGGTATTGCAGCAGGGCCGCGCGGCCGGCGTCGACGCCATCGGACGCCTGATGCTCGACACGGACCACGGCCGGGTCGAGGTGCTGTCCGGCGACGTCTCGCTGCGCCTGTCGTCAACCATCCCCTCCTCCATCGGATTATCATGATTTTACTGATCGACGCCGGCAACACTCGCGTCAAATGGGCGCTGGCGGAAGCTGGCGCACAAGCCGGCGCCTGGCTGGCGCATGGCGCCGTGGTCCACGCCGACCTGACGCAGCTCGAACTGATCTGGAGCGAGGCCGTCGGCGCCGGGCCGATCGAGCGTATCCTCATCGCCAACGTGGCCGGCAACGCACTGCGCGTCCACCTGGAGTATGTGCTGCAGCGGACCTTCCCCTCCATGCATCAGGCGCAGGCTATCGATTGGTTCGAATCGCTGCCGTCGCTGGCGGGGCTGACCAACGGCTACCGCAATCCGGCGCAACTGGGCTGCGACCGTTTTGCCGCCGCCATCGCCGGCCACACGCTGGCGCCGGGACGCGCCATCATCGTCGCCAACTGCGGCACCGCCACCACAATCGACGCCATCACCGCCGACGGCGTGTTCCTGGGCGGGATGATCCTGCCCGGCCTGGGGCTGATGGCCAGCTCTCTGGCGCGCAACACGGCGCAGTTGCCGCAAATTGCGCAAGACGGTAAGCTGCCTGACGGATTCGCCGACAATACCGACGACGCTATCTTGAGCGGCTGCCTGGCAGCGCAGAGTGGCGCCATCGAGCACGCGTTTGCGCGGCACCAGGCGGTTGAATGCATCATTTCCGGCGGCGCTGCGCCTTACATCGCGCCGATGCTCAAGGTACCGCACCGTATCGTCGAAAATATCGTGTTGATAGGCCTGCACGCCGCCGCCACCGGCGCAGCGCGGGCCGACTGAATCGAATTGGCCCACCGAGGAAGCCCGTGCTGAAGTTTATTTTCTGGTCGCTGTTAGCCGTCAACGCCACGCTGTTCGCGTATGGACAGGGCTATCTCGGTCATTTCAGCGGCAACGAGCGCGAACCGGCGCGCCTTCGCAATCAGCTCAACGCCAATCAGCTGACCATTGTTTCGGCGGAGCGGGCCGGCCATGCGCCGGCGGGCGACGCGGCCGGCGCATCGGCTGACGGCAAATCCGCGCCGCAAGCGCTGGCGTGCGTGGAGATCGGCAGCTTCGTCATTGCCGACGCGCGCCGGTTCGAGGCGCGTCTGGCAGCGTTGAACCTGGGCGACCGTCAGTCGCGCCGTAACCTGCCGGGCACCGAGATCTCGAGCTACATCGTGCATATCCCGCCGATGGGCAGCAAGGAGGCCGCCGACAAGAAAGCCGCCGAGTTGCGCGCGATGGGCGTGACCAACTACTTCGTCATGTCCGACAACTCGCCGATGCGCTGGGCGATCTCGCTGGGCGTGTTTAAAACCGAAACGGCGGCGCAGAACCAACTGGCGGCGCTGGTCAAGCAAGGCGTGCGCACCGCGCGCGTCACGCCGCGCATGAGCGGGAGCAAACTGCTGGCGTTCCAGTTCCGCGAGGTCGACGCCGAATTGCAAACCAACCTGGAAAAGATACGCGCGGATTTCCCGAACACGCAAACCCACACCTGCAGATAAGGCTTCGCCTCAGCGCTGCACCACGATCGGCTTGAGGCTCAGCGACGAGGGCAATCCCTGCGCCGCCTGCAACGCCTCCTGCCGGCTCGCGAACGGCCCGCCGAACAAGCGATGCACAGGACCGCTCTGCACCACCTCCAGCGTAGAGAAACCATTCCCCGCCAGCTTGCCGCGCACGGCTTCCGCGTTCTCCGCCCGCGTGTAAGCGCCAAGCTGCAGATAAAAGCCGCTGGTGGCCGCCGGCACGCTATCGGCCAGCATCAACGCCTCGATCTCCGGCTTCGCGCTCGACGCCACGAACGGCACCACCGCTGCGGCAACCGGCGCGGCGACCGCTGTCCCACCCGATATCGGCTTCGGCGTGAGCACCAACGGCTGCGGCGCTGTCGACGGCTGCTTGCCACTCTCCCCCGCGTACGACGCCAGGCGCACCCCGGACTGCGACGACGTCTGCAAACGCGGCGACTTCGTCCCCGACACGCCCTCCCTGGTCGCCAGCATGCGGTCGATCTCCTCGGGCAGAATGCGCTCGATCTTGAGCTCATGGCTGCCCTTGCCCAGCAACCCCAGTTTCAGCGCCGCCGTGTACGACACGTCGATGGCGCGCTTGGCGTGGAACGGCCCGCGGTCGTTGATACGCACGATCACCGTCGCTCCGCTGACCATGTTCGTCACGCGCGCATACGATGGAATCGGCAGCGTGGGATGCGCCGCGGTCATCTTGTACATATCGTAAAGCTCCCCCGACGACGTGCGTTGCCCGTGGAATTTCTTCCCATACCAGGTGCCCATTCCGACCTGCGTGAACGGCTCGTTGTCCGTCAGCGGCGTGTAGGTCTTGCCGAAGACGACGTAAGGCCTGTTAGAGCGCGGCAGCAGCGGATCGTTGCGCACGTCGGCGTCCGGCACGTCGGCCAGGTTTTCCGGCGGCGAATCGCCAGGGCCATCGTCCTGATAGTAGCCACCCCGCCCGGAATTTGCCGGCGGCAGCGACGGCAGGCCGGTGGCCGGTTTGGTGGTGGACGGCGCCTTGATCACCGGTCCCGAGGTGCGTGGCGATCTGGAGATCGTCCCGTCCGACGTCGGAACGGTGCCGCAGCCCGCCAGCACCAGCAGGCCCAGGGCGGCGCAGGCGTTCCGCAATTGGATTCGGTTCATTCGCATGGCGTCATCCTCATTGGTTTTTCCGCACCACCGGTGCCGGTTGCGTGGCTGGTGCCACCGGTGCCGGCGCGGCGGGCGCAGGGGCCGGCGCCGGTGCTGGCGCGCCCGGTGCCGCTGGCTGCGCCGGTGCCGTGCCGTTGGCGTCACCGGCGGCGCCGCCGCTCTGAAGCCGCGCCGCAGCAGCTTGTTCTTCCAGGGTTTGACCTTCTACAGGCACGATTTCGTCCGCGTCTTCTTTTTCCACTTTGGTTGTATCCTTTCCAGCCGGTCGTTTGCCCAGCAGGTAATAGTCGAGGGCCTTGCGCGCGATCGGCGCCGCTTCCAGGCCGCCCTTGCCGGCGTTTTCCACCACCAGCGCGATCGCGATGCGCGGCGCCTCGGCCGGCGCGAACGCGGTAAACAGCGCGTTGTCGCGCAGGCGCTCCGCCAGCCTGGCGGCATTGTACTTGTCGCCCTTCTTGATCGTGATCACCTGCGCCGTGCCGGTTTTACCGCCAACGCGGTACTGGGCTCCCGCGAACGCCCGCACGCCGGTGCCGCCGGCCTCCGTGGTCACGCCGACCATCGCGTTTTTAATGAAGTCTATGTTCTCCTGTTTAAGCGGAATCCGATAGCTTTCCTTCGACACCGTCAGCGTGCGCGCGCGCGTGCCGCCGTCCTCGAGGATCTTCACCAGGTGCGGCTTCATCACCACGCCGTCGTTGGCCAGGTTGGCCACCGCGTGCGCGATCTGCAGCGGGGTGTAGGCGTTGTAGCCGGAACCATTGCTGACCGAGATAGTATCACCACCGACCCAGCGTCCGGCGGCACCCTTGAAGCGCTTGCGCTTCCACTCCTGCGACGGCAGCACGCCGGTCTTCTCGTTGAAAAGGTCGATGCCGGTCTTTTGCCCGAATCCGAAAGGCTTCATGAAGTCGTGGATCATGTCGATGCCCATGTCATGACCCAGCTCGTAGTAATAGGTGTTACACGAGACGACAATGGACTTGTGCATGGCGACCGAGCCATGGCCGCCGACCAGATCGTCGTTGAACTTGTGGCCACCGAGGTAGTAGTAACCCGGATCGTAAGTGGCCTGCATGGGAGTGCGCTTGCCCAGTTCCAGCGCCGCCAGCGCCATGAAAGGCTTGAAAGTGGACCCGGGCGCGTAGGTACCCGACAGCGGACGGTTCACCATCGGCCGGTCCAGCGAGGTGTTGAGTTCATTCCAGCTTTGCGCGTCGATGCCGTCGACGAACAGATTTGGATCGTAACCGGGGCGAGAGACGTACGCCAGGATGTCGCCGGTGGACGGCTCGATCGCCACCAGCGCGCCACGGCGGTCGCCGAAGGCGTCTTCCACCACCTTCTGCAACTCGATATCGATCGACAGGATCAAATTACTGCCCGGGATGGCGGGCTTGCGCGACAAGGTGCGCACCGCCCTGCCGCCGGCGGTCACCTCCACCTCTTCGTAGCCGGTGCGCCCGTGCAGCTGCTGCTCGTAGCTCTTTTCCAGCCCCTCTTTGCCGATATGGTCGGTGCCCTTGTAGTTGGTGGCGTCGTCGCCCTCGTCGATGGCCTGGGCCTCGGCGCGGCTGATGCGGCCGATGTAGCCGATCACGTGCGACGCCGTCTCGCCCAGCGGATATTGACGGAACAGGCGCGCCTGCACCTCGACTCCGCGGAAGCGGAAGCGCTGCGCCGAAAACCGCGCCACCTCCTCGTCGGTCAACCGGGTGCGCAGCGGCACGCTTTCGAAGTGCCTGGATTCGTCCATCAGCTTCTTGAAGCGTTTGCGGTCCTTGACCTCGACGTTGACCAGCTTGGACAACTCGTCGATCGTCTCGTCCAGCGTGGCCGTCAGCTTGGACGGCGTGATCTCCAGCGTGTAGGCCGAGTAGTTACGCGCCAGGATCACGCCGTTGCGGTCCAAAATCAGGCCCCGGTTGGGCGTAATCGGAACGATGGCGATGCGGTTCTCTTCCGCCTTGACGACAAAGTCGTCATGCTTGATCACCTGCAGCCAGATGAAGCGCGCCAGCAGCAACCCAAAGCAGACGAACACCGTCAGGCCCAGCACCGCGATCCGCGCGCGGAATTCTTTCAGTTCGCGCTCGGTGTCTTTGATCTCCATCATGCCAGCGAACCCCAGGCAGGCACGCCGGAACCGCTACGCACGCTGCGGCTGTCCCGCTGGATACTCATCAAGATGCCGGCGCCGAGGCCCAGCGTCAACAGCGCGGTGCCGCCATAGCTCATGAACGGCAGCGGCACGCCGACCACCGGCACGATACCGCTGACCATGCCCATGTTAACGAAAGCGTAGGTGAAGTAAATCATTGTCATGGCGCCGGCCAGCAGGCGCGTAAATAAAGTGGATGCATTGAGGGAGATAGCCAGTCCGCGCCAGATCAGCAGCAGGTACAGCACCATCAGCACCAGATTGCCGGCGAGGCCGAATTCCTCGGAGAAGACGGCGAAAATGAAATCGGTGGTCCGCTCGGGGATGAACTCCAGGTGCGTCTGCGTGCCCTGGGTCCAGCCCTTGCCGGCCGCGCCACCGGAGCCGATGGCGATCATCGACTGGATGATGTGAAAACCTTTGCCCAGCGGGTCGTGATAAGGATCGATCAGGGTCAGCACGCGTTCGCGCTGGTAGTCGTGCATCGCGGACCACAGCAAAGGCATGGCAACGCAGGCGGCCGCCCCCAGCGCCATCAGCGCCTTCCACGACAGGCCGGCCAGGAAGATCACGCAGGCGCCGGCGGCCACCACCAGCAGCGCCGTGCCGAGATCGGGCTGGCGCGCGATCAGGACGACGGGAACCACCAACAGCAACGCGGCGATCGCATACGCCTGCCAGCGCAACTGGCCGGCCTGGCGCTGGAAGAACCAAGCCAACATCAGGGGCATGGCGATCTTCATGAATTCCGACGGCTGCAGCTGGATGCCGATGGTGATCCAGCGGCGCGAGCCGCCTTTGATCGTGCCCACCAGGGCGACGGCTAGCAATAACACCACGGCCAGCGCGTACACCGGAACGGCAAGGCGCATCAGCGTTTGCGGCCGAATGTTCGCGGCCAGCCACATGACAAAGAAGGCGGCGGCGATATTGCGCAACTGGTCGGACACCTTGCCCGGAATGGCGATGCCGGCCGAATACAGCGTGACCAGTCCCACCGACAGCAGCGCCAGGATGACCAGGGCCAGCGGAATGTCGAACACGATGACATGCGGGCGGAGACGCTGCCACGGCGAGCGCCCGTCGTTGAAGTGCATGCGGCCGCCCTTAGTTGGCACCGGCGGGCGGCTGCCCGGACGGCTGCGCGGCGGCGCGATTGTGTTCGGCCATGGCGGCATAGTCGTCATGGCGCACCACCTGCAGCCAGACGATGCGCGCCATCAGCAGCCCGAGGCCGATGAATGCGACGATCGCCAATCCCTTGAGGCGGCGGCGGAAACGGCGCGCGTCGCCATCGCCGGTATCGGTAACGGCGCGCGTCACGTCTGCACCAGCTTGCGGTGGCGCTGGATACTCATGAGGATACCGCCGGCGATGCCCAAGGTGAGCAACGCGGTGCCGCCGTAGCTCATATAAGGCAGCGGCACGCCGACCACCGGCAGGATGCCGCTGACCATGCCCATGTTGACGAACGCGTAGGTGAAGTAGATCATCGTCATGGCGCCGGCCATCAGGCGGCTGAAAAAATTGGGCGCGTTCCCGGCGATCATCAGGCTGCGCCCGATCAGCAGCAGGAACAACAGCATCAGCACCACGTTGCCCACCAGGCCGAACTCCTCGGAATAAACCGCGAAGATAAAGTCGGTGGTGCGCTCGGGGATGAACTCAAGGTGGGCCTGCGTGCCCTGCGTCCAGCCCTTGCCGGTGATGCCACCCGAGCCGACCGCGATGGTCGACTGGATGATGTGAAAGCCCTTGCCCAGCGGGTCGGAGGTCGGATCGATCAGCGTCATCACGCGTTCGCGCTGGTAGTCGTGCAGCAGCGACCAGATCACCGGCAAGCTCGCGGCGCCGGCCAGCAGCAGCCCGCCCAACGCCTTCCACGACAAGCCGGCCAGGAAAATGACCGAGAAGCCCGCCGCCACCACCAGCAACGCGGTGCCGAGGTCGGGCTGCCTGACGATCAGACCGACGGGCATCATCAACAGCAGCGCGGCGATGGCGTAGCTTTGCCAGCGCAGCTGGCCGGCGCGTTGCTGGAAGAACCAGGCCAGCATCATCGGCGTGACGATCTTCATGAACTCGGACGGCTGGATATCGATCCCCACGTGCAGCCAGCGCCGCGCGCCCAGCTTGATGGTGCCGACCAGCGCCACCGCCACCAGCAGGATCATGCCGACCGTGTAGGCCGGCACCGCGATGCGCATCATCATCTGCGGCGAGATATTGGCGACGATCCACATGACCAGAAACGACAGCAGGATGTTGCGCAGGTGGTCTTCCATCTTGCCGGGAATGCCGATGCTGGCCGAGTACAGCGTGATCGTGCTGACCGTCAGCAGCAGCAGGATGATGAAGGTCAGCGGCCCGTCGAAAACTGTAAAGTACGGGCGAAGGCGGCGCCACAGGGAACGCCTTTCGTTGATGCGCATGCAGATCCTTTTATTCGGTATTGCCCGGGGTTTCGGCACCCGGTTTTTTTTCATCGACCACGCCCTGTTCGGCCTGGAGTTCGGTCACGGAGCGCAGCACCGCGTCCTCCTTGGGCACGGGCGTTGCGTCCTTGTCGCCGGAGCGCTTGCCGAGCATGTAGTAATCGAGGGCCTTGCGCACGATGGGCGCGGCCACAGCGGCGCCAAAGCCGCCGTTTTCCACCACCACGGCGATGGCGATGCGCGGCTTGTCGGCCGGCGCAAAGGCGGTGTACAGGGCGTTGTCGCGCAGGCGCTCCGATACCAGCGCCGCATTGTACTTCTCGTTCTTCTTGATGGCGAACAGCTGCGCGGTGCCGGTCTTGCCGCCGGACGTGTAGCCGGCGTTGGCGAACACGCGCGCGGCCGTGCCGCCGGTGGTCACGCCAACCATCGCGCTTTTGATGAAATCGACGTTTTCCTGCCGCAGCGCGATGCGGTAGCTCTCCTTGGGCACCGTCAGCCGGCGCGCGCGCGTGGCCGCGTCCTCGACGATCTTGACCAGGTGCGGCTTCATCACCACGCCGTTGTTGGCCAGGTTGGCCACCGCGTGCGCCATCTGCAGCGGCGTGTAGTTGTTGTAGCCGTTGCCGATGCTGATCGAGATGGTGTCGCCCAACTGCCAGCGCTGCGCGGCGGCGTTCTTTTTAAAGCGGTTGCGCTTCCATTCTTTCGATGGCAGCACGCCCTGCTTTTCATGTTCGAGGTCGATGCCGGTCAGCTGTCCGAAGCCGAACGGCTTCATGAACTCGCTGATGGTGTCGATGCCCATCTCGTTGCCGAGGATGTAGTAATAGGTATCGCACGATTCCGAGATCGACTTGAACATGTCCACCGTGCCGTGGCCGCCCGGCTTGTCGTCGCGGAAGCGGTGGCCTCCCAGCGTGAAGAAGCCGGCGTCGTGGATGCTCTGGCCCGGCGTGCGGTAGCCGCGTTCCAGGGCGGCCAGCGCCATGAACGGCTTGAAGGTCGATCCCGGCGGATAAGTGCCCGACAGTGGGCGATTCACCATCGGCCGGTCGAGCGAGGTATTGAGTTCGTTCCAGCTCTGGGTGTCGATGCCGTCGACGAACAGGTTGGGATCGAAACCGGGACGAGAGACGTAGGCCAGGATGTCGCCCGTCTCCGGCTCGATGGCCACCAGGGCGCCGCGCCATTCGCCGAACGCTTCCTCGATCACTTTTTGCAGCTCGA
>Ga0265780_10009736_pt1 | contig 11498 bp, 11 predicted proteins | sample P1T30metagenome_FD_192432 | JGI IMG/M metagenome (GOLD analysis project Ga0265780, IMG submission 192432) | Plant litter microbial communities from East Loma Ridge, Irvine, California - P1 T30 | ecosystem: Environmental > Terrestrial > Plant litter > Unclassified | place: USA: California... | reverse complement strand
GGGTTGCGGACCAGATTTCTGAGTCGTTCGGCAAAGACGTGCCCGACGCGATCGACGCCGTCAAGAAGAAGTGGCCGGAGCTCTACGATAAGTACATCAAGCCGTTCGTCGAAAACGTCAAGAAGGCGTGGGAGGAGTTCAAGACCGCGGTCGGCCCGATCATCACCTGGATCACCGACACGGCGCTGCCTGCGATCCGAGATGGGTTTGAGACCACCGAGAAGACGGTCAAAACCTCGATCGACGGCTGGAAGGCCGCTTGGGAGAAGGTGCGACCGTTCGTCGAGCCGGTGTTCCTCTTCCTGCGCGACACCGTTGTCAGCGGCATCCAGCAGAGCTTCGAGAACCTCCAAAACGTGTTTGCGGCGTTCCAGCGCGGCCTCACCGCCGTGTGGTCCGTTGTGCGGCCCATCGTGGAGCCGGTGGCGCGTTTCCTGGCCGAGCAGGTTGCTAGTCGTATCAGCGAGGCGTGGGAGAACCTTCAGCGGGCCGCGTCTAACCTGAAGCTCAGCATCCAGCGCGCCTGGATCGCCATTCAGGCAGTGGTGCAGCCTGTCAAGGAGTTCTTCGACCGGGCGATGCCGGAGATCAGCCGTGCCTTTGACGAGGTGCGCCTGGCGATGCAGGAGGCCAAGTCTAAGATCGTCGCGGCTTGGGACGAGCTCAAGGCGCGGGTGCAGCCCGTCATTGACCAGTTCAAGAACGAGCTGCTGCCTCAGCTGCGCGACTCCTTCGACGAGGTCCGCGGCACCGTGCAGGACCTCAAGGACAAGTTCATTGAGGCGTGGGAGCGCATCAAGGCTGCCGTGCAACCGATCATCGAGCAGTTGCAGCCGGTCATCCAGGAGCTGGCCGACGCCCTGGCCAAGGCGTTCGGCGGAGACGAGGCACCCCTCAAGAAGGGCGGCGAGCAGGCTGAGGAAGCTAAGCCGAAGTTCGACGCCATGGCGTTCGCGCTGGCAGCACTTTCGGTCGCCCTCGATCTCATCGTCGACGTTATCACGCTCGTAATCGGGGTCTTCACTGGTCTAATCATGATCCTCTCCCTAACGGTGCAGAGTATCGTGATCATGGTTAGCACGGCGATCACGCTGTTCACCGTATTCTTGCAGACGGTGAGTGACATCTTCACCGGTATCCGAGAGGCGATCCGCATCGCCTGGGAGAACATCAAGACCATCGTGCGGCTGGCCGCGATCGCCGTGGTTCAGGCGATCACCGGTAACTGGAGTGGGCTGGGCCAAACCATCGGCCAGATCTTCGCCACCGTTGCACGGGGTATCCGCGACCAGTGGGAGAACATCAAGGCCACGGTGCGTACCGCAGTCGAGTCGGTCAAGCGCACCATCAATCAGGTTCTCTCGAGCCTGCCTTCGGACACGCGCGAGAAGTTCCTCGGAATGGTCCGAGCAGCTGAGAGCTCTATCGGCACACTGGTGGCCACTGTGCGTAGCATCCCCGGGCGCATCCAGTCGGCTCTGGGCAACTTGGGCGGCCTGCTGGTGCAGGCGGGGCGCAACGTGATCGAAGGCTTCCTACGAGGTCTGAACGAACGCATCGGGGCGATCAAGGCCAAGCTGCAAGAGATCACGGCCATGATCCCTGCGAACAAGGGACCTGAGAAGGTTGACAAGGTGCTGCTGTATAAGAACGGCACGCTGATCATGCAGGGTCTGATCAACGGACTCATGGCCAAGACTCCGGAGCTGCGCGCCGAGCTGGGCGGCATGACGGCGGCTATTCCGACTTTCGCCGACGTGCCGTACGATGCAGGTGCGGCTCGGCCGGTTGGCACTAGCACTACGATCAACCGGAACACTACGTTCCACGTCCACACGGACGAGAACCCGACCCTCTGGGCCCGTGCAGTGGGCCGCGAGTACGACGACGCAGACACCGGAATGGGACGCTGATGAGCACCTTCAAGATCGACGGGCATGCCTTCGGAGCCAATGGCGAGGGCATGCCCGGCTGGGCGTATAACTACGTCAAGGACTGGTACGACTTCGACCAGGACTCAGATGGGCTCGACGCGCGGGTAGACCAGAACGGCTCGTACGCGCCCGACCAGATCTTCTCTACGGAGGCCACCCCCAGCCTGGAAGGTGTGTTCTACGGAGATAGCGCTGCCGAGGTGGCCATGGCCAAGCTGTGGCTGCGCAGCCTGCGAAACGACGGCCGCGAAGTCTCAGCCGAGTGGGACGACCACGGCGTTATCACACGCCGTAGGGTGTTCGTCAAGCGGGCCACCCCGACGCACAGCGCGGGCCGTGCAGGCTTCCGCTGGGCCATAGACATGCTGGCGTCCGACCCCGGTCTGTACGGCCCTCAGACGGCCGCTGGGCCCGTGGGCGTAGCCACCAGGGGCGACGGCGGGGTGCGCTTTGACGAGTACACCGGCCGCCCGGCAGCTACGGGCGTCGGCCCCGGTCTGGTCTTCCCCGAGACCTACGGCGAGACCGGCACCAGCACAGGTCGCCTGACTCTCGTCAACCCCGGACTAGCTCCCGCTTGGAGCACGTTCACCTTTGTTGGCGGTTCAACCGAAGGGTTCACGATCACCAGGGTCAGCACTGGAGAAACAGTTGCTGTGGGCCGCAGCATTCACAGAGGTGCCCAAGTGGTCGTCAACTTCAAGACCGGGCGCGTCACCATCGACGGAGATCAGAACGATATCTCCGGCTACCTGCGAGAGGCCGACTGGTGGCAGACCCCGGCCAGCTCGTCTGAAGAGGTTCAGCTGGGTATACTGGGTATCCCTGTGGGAACGCCTACGCTCAGCTCTGTCACAGACCCCGCCTACTAATTAGGAGATCCACATGGCACTCAGCGAACCGTGGCCCGGCACCTCCGGCCGTGCACAGGCAAGAGACATCCGTAACGACCTGGAAGGTGTAGTGGCGCGCACTGGCATCTTCCCAGGATCATCAACTGCACCGCTCCTGAACAAGACCTCCACCATGACTCCCACCATCCGGGCGTTCGATGCCGCCTTCCGGCGCACAGCATCGGACGGTACGCAGCTGGTCAGCAACGACGGCCCTACAGGACTCTTCCCCGCCTTCGACGCAGCCCCGGCATCTGGCGCTCGCAAGGACCTGCTCGTGCTGTCGGTCTACGACACGGCGTTCGATGCAACCGCAGGGGCGAAGTTCGAGATCGTCAAGGGCGACGCCAGCACGGCCACCGACCCGGCTCCCCGGCGGGACAAGATGCTGGCGAACCAGATGGAGATCGGTACTCTGACGATCCCGGCTGGCGCTACCAGCCTCGCCTCTGCGAACGTGGTCTGGACCGAGACTTTCCAGTTCGCGGCCTTGCGCGGGGCTCCGGTGTACTTCCGCAAGCTGCAAGAACTGCGCGACGCAGCGGTCTCGAGCTTCGTTTCGGGAGACACTGCCTTCTCTCTCGACACGGGTAACACCTTCCAGCTGCTGAACGGTACATGGAACGTACTCAAGCGCCGTGTACCGCGTCTCTTCCTCGACGTGCCGGGTGCCAGTACGTGGTCGCTGCCGGGCAACCGAGCACTGACGACCCTCTGGACCGGTACCTTCGATCTGGAGGTCCCCGAGATCGTTCGGCTGGTGCACGAGTCGGTTTTCGACCCGGGCAGCTCCAACGGAGCCGGATCGCTGTATCTTTACCTCAACGGGAGCCAGATCGGCCCGGCACACCGCCTGGTCACGCCGGGCGGCAACTACTCGCCGTACTTCCTCCACTTGGAAGACATCGCGCTCGGAGCTGCGGGCACCAACACCTTCCAGCTGAAGCTCTCCACGGAGAGTGCATCGGGGTCGCTGTACGGCAACGCCCCTCACTACTACGTCTCGTCCACCTGATAAGGAGAACAGCATGAGTACCACGCCAGAGCCCAGCGCTGCCACGGCAGCCATCGTCGGCGACGCCCACGTCGTGCACGCAGCAGAGGCGGTGACCTACCCGTTCAACGAGGCTTTCACAGAGACCCTGGTCGACGGAGAGGGAGCGCCCACACCTCAGTCCTGGGAGGGCGACTCGTGGCGGTGATCGACGGCCTCGCCATGGTCGCACGAGCACGTGCGTTCGTCGGGCGGTCGATCATCCCGCAGGGCATGTGCCTGAACTTCGTGTGGCTGCGTGCGGGAGGGCTGTCTTCCATCGGCGCCTCGGTCGGTCGCATGCGCACGGCGTTCGAGTCGTGGGCGGCGACCCCAGCTGCACACCAGCACCACGGAGACTGGAACGCTCCGATCGGTGCAGTCGTGCACTACGGGCCGAGCCCCACCCGCCGCGACAAGAACCGCAACGCGGGCGACATCGGCATCAGCATCGGCGGCGGCTACGGCATCTTCACCGACGCTGCCGGTCAGGGGTCGCGAGTTGGCATCATGTCGCTCCGCGCCCGTGCTGCACAGATCGCCCGTCCGTACCTCGGATGGGCTGACAGCCTCGGCGGCCACATCATCCGCCTCGCCACCACGGCCACGGCCGGAGACATCGCAACGGCAATCGCCGCAGCGCCCACCGCACAGGAACAGGAAGAGGAAGACCTCATGCGCGCACTGCTCATCCGCAACATCAAGACCGGATCCGTCGATCTCGTCAACATCTTCACCGGCTTCTGGTGGCACACGCCCGACCAGGGGTTCATCGACCTCATCGTCTCTCAGAACCTCGCGATCACCAACGGCGGTAAGCCGTGGGACAAGCCCGACAACGAGTGGGGCTGGTACCGAGACCGAGCTCTGGAGCACCGCCAGTCGATCGCGAACAGCCTCGACCTGTCGAAGATCACGTCGCCGGGGTGGAACAGCCCTCAGACGCTGGCCTCGCGCCTCGCAGGCATCGACCAGTACAAGAACGAGCTCTCAGGCGGTGCGATCGCCAACGTCGTGGCCGTGTTCATGGACTCGCTGCCCGCCGACGTGGCCGAGACCGTCACCAAGAACGTGGACGTCGACGAGATCGCACGTGCCACCATCAGCCTGCTGGGCGACCGCCTGGCAGACACTCAGAAGTAGGAAGAAGGCAACATGTCGAACGTCATCCCCAACGCCGAGATCGCCGCCAACGGCGAGCTCTTCGACCAGAACGGCCAGCTGGTCCCGTTCAAGCCCACCAAGGCCGTCATCGGCGGTGCGCTCGGCTTCGTCTCCATGGTCACCACCGGCCTGACGGCGATCTACACCGAGAGCCCCGTGCTCATCATCGTCAACATCGTGGTCGGCTCCGCGGCCACCGTGCTCGGCATCTTCCTGCCGACCAACGCCGTCGCGAAGCACCGCGCGTAACACCAACTCCAAAGGAACGGGACATCGATGATCAAGGCTAAGGTTCGCCTCGTGGCGGCTCAAATGACCACGGGCGGCAGCGTCATCGATGTCCCGTTCACGGACGGAGACTTCAGCGACACTTTGAACGGCGTAGGGTCTATCAGCTGCACGGTGCCGATGTACAGCGCCGAAGCCAAGGTCCTACAGCTGGGCGTGACTACTGCGCCTAGCCGCACCTTCCTCGGGGTGACCGTCAACGACCGTTTCGCCCAGCTAGGTCCGATCTGGAAGCACGCCTACTCTCAGGACGGCAAGCGCCTGCGCATCACCGCGTCTAGCGCCCTGTCCTACTGGAACTTCCGAGCCCTACTGGGTCCCGAGTCAGACATCGTGTCTCTGCTCACGGCAGAGGGCAAGCCCAACCCGGCAACTGACTTCCGCGTCTCAGGGCTCGACCTCGGGACCATCGCCAAGCGCGCAGTGCAGCGCGCCAACGATCGCCCGGAGCAGGGCCTCCCCATGGTGTACGAAAACGACAGAGTCGGCACTTCCGAGAGAAACCTTCTCGGCTCAGATCTCAAGAGCGTGGGCTCATTCCTGGGTAACATCTCGGGTGTCATCAACGGGCCTGACATCAAGTTCGAGGGCGAGTGGAACGACGCTCACGATGGCGTTCAGGTACGGATGCGCACGGGCACCGCAGCCGAACCCCGCCTGTACCAGGCTGCCGTGCACCGCTTTGACACTTCGGTAGCTGAGCGCTCTACTCGCCACCTAGAGGTCGAGGTCGACGGTCAGGACATGGCCGATATGGCCTGGACTGTCGGAGGTCGTAACGACGACAAGGCTGTCATCAGCCGCAGATACAACCCCGGCCTGAAGGCCCGCGGGTACCCTCGGCTAGACTACGTAGATGGGTCGCACAACGACGCAGTCCTGATCGGGACGCTGAACGACTACGGAGACGAAACCCTGCGCCGCGGCAGCACGCCGCGCAGCTTCTGGAGTTTCGAGGTGAGGTCAGATCTCAGCCCGTTCTTCGGCGAGTTCCAGGTCGGCGACTACTGCAACGTCATCGTCAAGGACGACCCCTACATCCCAGACGGAACATACCTGCGCCGCATCGTGCAGATCAGCGGTAACTTCAAAGGCAAGTGGATCAAGGTAGTTACCGGAGAAACGGAGTGGAACAATGGCTGACCCTACACCTCTGAGCGGTTTGGCGAAACTGGCCGCCGACACTCGCGGTCTGAAGAACCGGTCGGCCGATCTCGAGTCGCCCACCGGTACTCAGTACGGCCGCACTACCGAGAAGGCAGTGACGGCAGAGGGCAAGGCGGACGACGCACAGGTCTCGGCGGACTACGCCCAGGAGACCGCCGACGAGGCGGCTGCCCGCGCAGAAGTCATCGCACAGCTCACGGCCGAGGCCAACGAGCGCGCTGAAGACGCACTGCTGGGGCTAATCGAGGCCAAGCGGCTCATCGCTGAGACCGACGTCGAGCTCGACGAGAAGATTGGCCAGCTAACCACTCAGCTGGGCAACACCGCCACCGGTCTGCTGGAAGCGCGGGCGCGTATCGACGACACCTTCACAGAGATCGAAGGGGTGCGCGGCATCGCCAGCGGTGCACAGGGCACCGCGACCAAGGCAGTTGAAGCGGCAGCCGCTGCGAACGGCGTGGCGCTGGACGCAGCCGCGCAGGCTCTCGTCGCCGCGGGGCTCTCCGCCACCAAGGGGCGCATCTGGCCTCAGCCGACGCAGCCGCCGACCGGGGTGGTGCACGCCTGGACTGCGATCTCTGAGCAGAGCCCGTCGACGCGCACCGAGAACGGCGTCGTCCGGAAGAACCTCATCTCAAACCCGGTCGTCTCTCAAACTCGGTGGTGGGTCGCAGCGAACGGTACCGGCGCTGGCGTCGACGGCGGTTTGCAATTGACGCCGAGCGGTTTCGGCACGGCGTACGCCTACGCAGCGCCCCACCCGTCAGTCGTATCGCCGTCGAACAACCGCTTCGCGATCACTGCTGGTAAGGCGTGGTCGCTCGGCATCACAGTGAAGAACACGAGCAGTACGTCCTTGTGGGTCGCAGCCGGTGTCGCGTTCTACGACGCCTCGGGCGGGGGCGGCGCTTCCGCCTCCGCGCTCACACCCCGCACGCAGTTGCGAGCAGGCGAGTCGATCCGACTAGAGCACAGGGGAGTGGTGCCCGCCGCCGACACGAATGTTGCCGGTACGCTGCCCCTGCTCTACGTGTACGGCAACTCGGCCGGGGCCATAGCGCCGTCGACGGCTGTCACCCTCTCGCGCGACTGGCAGTTCGAGATCGCAGACCAGCCGTTCACCTCAGCGCCTTCTATCTTCAACGGGGCGACGCCGAGCGACCGAGACTTTGACCTCTGGATCGACACCACCGGTGGGGGTAACACGCCCAAGCGTCACCTAAACGGCGTGTGGACGGCAGTCACAGACAAGACTGCTACCGATGCCGCTGCTCTGGCCTCTACGGCTGCCGGTGCCGCCAAGACCGCGGACGACAAGGCTGTGGCGGCGCGCAGTGCAGCAGAAACCGCACTGGCCAACGCCAAGACCGCGGACGACAAGGCTGTGGCGGCCCGTGCGCAGGCTGATACTGCCGTCGCCAACGCCAAGACCGCGGACGACCGAGCGCTAGCTGCTGCCGGACTGGCGGGCAGCAAGGGCGAGGTTATCTACCAGCTGTCAGCGCCCACCGGCATCCGGGCCAACGCAGCGAACCTGTGGATCAGGACTACCGACAACCGCCCTGCCACGTACAACGGCACGACGTGGGTCCCGATCACCGACAAGGTAGCCGCTGACGCCGCCGCTGCGGCCTCGGCGGCGCAGACCACGGCCACCAACGCGGCCAACGCCGCCAAGGCCGCTCAGGACACCGCCACGGCCGCAGGGAACGCCGCCGTGGTGGCCCAGCAGACAGCGGACGGTAAGCCCACGCTGCGCTGGGGCACGGCAGGCCCTACGGGCACACAGCCGCAGGGCTCGTGGTACTTCCAGACGAACGCTGCTGGCGAGATCATCAACCAGTACCAGCAGACCGCCAGTGGCAACGGCTCGACTTGGTCTATCCGCCCGATCACCAACGAGGCTATCGCTAGCCTGGACGTCGGTAAGCTGCGCGCGATCAGCGCAGACATCGCCGAAGCTGTCATCCAAAAGATCGTCGCTCAGACAGCTAACATCCAGACCGTCAATGCAGCGAACATCTTTGTCAGCGGCACGGCTAATCTGAGCACAGCCCTTATCGAGAAGCTCTTCGTTGAGGTAGTCAAGGCGCGCATCGTTACGGCCACCGAGGGGTTCATCGGTAGCTCTGCCCTGATCGACGGGGCCATCACCGCCCGCACTATCGCGGCAGACGCCTTCGTCGGTAAGACCTTCGATGGCGTGTCGTTCACGGGTGTGAACATCACGGGTGCTATCATCCGTACTCGGGCTGGCGGCAAGCGCGTGGAGCTGCGCGAGCGCGAGATCGCGTTTTACTCGGAAAGCGGCACGGCCGAGCAGCCCGGGCTACCGGCCACCATTCAGGCTGTGGGAGACGCAGGCGGTCAAACGCTCGACCCTATCGTGAGCCTTCAGCTGGGTTCTCGTACGATCGTCGGAGAGAACGAGGAGGCTAACCTCAGCCTCGTTAAAGGTACGGGATTCGCCTTCTTCGGTACGCCCAGCGCGGTCATCCCCAAGTTCGGTACTAGTGAGCTTTACGACTTCCGCAACGGGCAGTTCCCAGCGGGCGGTCGCACCAACCTACTAGATAGCCCCTGGGGCACCGAGCGTTACCGGGCCAACGCCCTCACGTCAACGAGCGGTAGCATCGTTCAGGGCGGCGGCTCCTCCGTTTCGGCCTCTATCACTAACGCGGTAGTTCCAAGCGGTAAGACTGCGCGGGTCAGGGCGCTCGGATCGTTGTACCTGTACGTCGGCTCCGGCACTATCGCAGGAACCATCGCACTTCGGGTAGACGGGGTGGTGCAGCAGCAGGTGATCCGCGTGCACAACCTGAACCGAGGCGGTGCTCTCACCCCGAGCGGGTCTTTCATGGCAGATCTGGCCGCAGGGTCTCACAAGATCGAAGTCGTGTGGATTGCCGACGGAGGGTCAGGGTCACACGAGCTCTGGAACTTCTCGTCTGCTATCGCAGTCGAGTACTGATCAGATAGGTCTTATACACCATGCAATTCGCAATCGTTCTCATCAGCACCACCACTCACCGGCGCAAGACCGTGATCCGAGAAGACGTAGGCGACGGCCTGCTCGCTACTGCGCTAGCCGTGGTAGCTGACGAGCATGCCGCAGGGCGCACCATGTGGGAGCTCTACGACGGCAGCCTGGCCGAATCAGAGGAAGGCGAAGAGGGGGCAGAAAAGCCGACGGAGACCGAGAACGGCTAGAATTCGTAGGTGGGTCTCTTACAGAACGGAACACTATGAAAAACGCCATGCGCGTGCTAGGCCGAGTTCCCCGGCGGAACTGGGCCTGGGTGTACTTCAAGATATCGGTGAGCGTGTGGGCGCTCAACCTTTACAACTTCACCCCAGATCAGGTAGAGCGATCGCTGGGGTGGGGGCTAGTCACGCTCATCTGCTGTATGACCATCAGCGGAATGCTGGTGTCCATCTCCGGCATGGTCACTGCCTTCCAAGGCATCAAGTGGCGCAAGTTCGGCACGACGGTCGAGCTCGGCGGGCTGCTGCTCCTGCTGGTAGGGCCTTTCGTCTACGGAGCGACGCAGTTGTCTCTCGGATTCGACCTCGGTACCGACCAGCGCGTAGCCCTGGTGTTCATGGCTCACTGCATCTGTGTAGCTATCCTGGTCCGCATCTGCGAGGTGTTCCCCTTCAAGACGCCTGCTGCCCGTGCAGCCCGCAAGCTCGCAACTTTCAAGGTAGGGGCGAAGTGATGGAGGTAGCACAGCTGATCGGCATCGGTGCGTCTGGCCTTCTCGGCGGCGGTGCCATCGGTGCGATCGTCAAGGCTGTAATCGACAAGCGCATCAAGAGCCCGGCCGACGAGCAGGCTCAAGTTGAGTTTGGCGTGAAGGTCCTCGAAGACCGCCTCACAGAGGCCAACGCTGACCGAGCTGCCATGCAAAGCACGATCGACTGGTTCCAGAAGAGGATGGACGAGTACGGCGTCAAGTCGGCTGAAGACTTCGAGGTCATCAGCGCTCTCCGACAGCGCATCCACGCCAAGGATGACATCATCAACGATCAGAGCCGCCGCCTAGAGCGCATCGCAGACAAGGTGCGCCGCGGGGTACCGGTCCTGATGACAGACATCTTCGACGAGCACACGGCACGGGGCATGGAAGACCTGGAAGAGACCGCCGCCCGGGCCGAAGCTAGCTCGTAGTCGCTGACCCACACTGCACACCCCGCCCTGCAACTTGGGCGGGGTGTGTTGCGCTATATGAGAATCAGGCGCATACTGAGGCTCTCACCGACGGGAAGGACCCCACCATGAGCTCAATCATCTGCGGAAACTGCGGGCAGACACACGTCAGTGTCTACGCCGTCCGCTCTTGCCACAGCCTCGGCCGTAGCGGCAGCTCCATCGCACAAGAGTCCAGCTACCAGCCTGCGCCGATGCCGAAGTTTCGGAAATCCGCGGTGCCGCTGGTGGTGGGCATCTACTCCGTAGGAGACAAGGTGTTCAAGGTATACCCCGCGCTGAACGGCGGCCACCTGCTGGCCAAAGAACTCGAGCTGCAAGGGCTGGCGAAGAAGCCGACCTGGGTCTACCGTGGGGCCGCCACCCGTTTCGTGCAGGCCGAGCAGCTGATGACGCTCGACAAGGCTAAAGAGTTCGGTAAGATTACCGGAGTGTGCGCCATGTGTGGCCGCACCCTCACCGACGAGACCAGCATCGCAGCAGGCATCGGCCCCGTATGCGCCAACCGGGTAAGCTTCTAATCATGGAAATCAAGATCAGCATGGTGGACGACCGCGTCGTCCTAAAGAGCGGGTGGCGGCCGAGCATCTCCGACGAGTGCAAGTCCATCCCCCAGGCGTCATGGTCCAAAGTAGAGAAGCACTGGTCCTACCCGCGCAGCATGTCCACCCTGCGCCGCATGCGTGAGGTCTTCGGCGACGAGCTGGTAGTTCAACCTGCGCTGTGGGCATGGGCTAAGGCTGAAGCCAAGCGCGAGAAGGAGCTGAACCTTCTTCAGAACTCTACTGACGCCACCGTGGAGCACGTGA
>Ga0265780_10009732_pt1 | contig 11500 bp, 6 predicted proteins | sample P1T30metagenome_FD_192432 | JGI IMG/M metagenome (GOLD analysis project Ga0265780, IMG submission 192432) | Plant litter microbial communities from East Loma Ridge, Irvine, California - P1 T30 | ecosystem: Environmental > Terrestrial > Plant litter > Unclassified | place: USA: California... | reverse complement strand
CGAGCGACTCCGCGGCGTACGACAAGCTGCTCGACGCCGACGCCTACGGCAAGACCACCGACCACTGATGGTCCAGGGTGCGCCCTTCCCCGGGCGCACCGCTCTGTGCATCCCCTTCTTCATCCAGCCAGCCAGACACCTTCTTACCATGACCCGCTCCAGCCTCACCCAACTTGAAGCACGCGATTCGTTCATCCCGCGCCACATCGGCCCGTCCGAATCCGAACAGGCAGCCATGCTGTCGACCCTCGGCTACGCTACCCGCGCCGCCCTGATCGACGCCGTGGTCCCGGCCAACATCCGTCGCAAGGACAAGCTGGACCTGGGCCAGTTCGCCGAACCGCGGACCGAAGAAGAAGCGCTGGCGCTCCTCAAAGGCCTGGCCTCGAAGAACAAGGTCCTGAAGTCGCTGATCGGCCAGGGTTACTACGGCACCCACACGCCGAAGGTCATCCTGCGCAACATCTTCGAAAACCCGGCCTGGTACACCGCCTACACCCCTTACCAGCCAGAGATCTCGCAGGGCCGCCTGGAAGCCATCCTGAACTTCCAGCAGGCGATCACCGACCTGACCGGCATGGGCATCGCCAACTCGTCGATGCTGGATGAAGGCACCGCCGCCGCCGAGGCGATGACGCTGATCCAGCGCGTCGGCAAGTCGGCCTCGAAAGTGTTTTACGTGGCCGACGACGTGCTGCCGCAGACCCGCGAGATCATCGAGACCCGCGCCGAGCCGATCGGCGTCGAAGTGCGCACCATCGCCCCGGCCGACATCGAAAAACTCGAAGAAACCTGCTTCGGCGTGCTGCTGCAATACCCGGGCGTGGACGGCGAAGTGCGCGACTACCGCGCCGCTGTCGAGCACCTGCATGCGGCAGGCGCAATGGTGATCGTGGCCGCCGACCTGCTGGCCCTGACCGTGCTCACCCCGCCGGGCGAATGGGGCGCCGACGTCGTGGTCGGCAACAGCCAGCGCTTCGGCGTGCCGCTCGGTTTCGGCGGCCCGCACGCCGGCTACCTGGCCACCCGCGACGAATTCAAGCGCAGCATGTCGGGCCGCCTGGTCGGCGTCACCGTCGACGCCCAGGGCAACCCGGCCTACCGCCTGGCGCTGCAGACCCGCGAACAGCACATCCGCCGCGAAAAGGCGACCTCGAACATCTGCACCGCGCAAGTGCTGCTGGCCGTGATGGCCGGCATGTACGCGGTCTACCACGGCCCGCAAGGCCTGGCCCGCATCGCGCGCCGCGTGCACCGCCAGACCACCATCCTGGCCGCCGGCCTGCAGCAGCTGGGCTTCGAGCTGGCCAACAAGACCTTCTTCGACACCGTCACCGTGCGTGTGCAGGATGCGGCCGCGATCCACCAGCAAGCCAATGCGCGCGGCCTGAACCTGCGCCAGATCGACGCCGCCACCGTCGGCATCTCGCTCGACGAAACCGTCACCCGCGACGACCTGGCCAGCCTGTTCGCGGTGTTCGGCAATGGCAATGGAAATGGCAAAAGCGTTGACCTGGACCAGCTGGACGCCGGCGTCGCCGACGCCTTCCCGGCCGCCCTGGCCCGCACCAGCGCCTACCTGACCCACCCGACGTTCAACCGCTACCACGCCGAGCACGAGATGCTGCGCTACCTGCGCGCGCTGGCCGACAAGGACCTGGCGCTGGACCGCACCATGATCCCGCTCGGCTCGTGCACCATGAAGCTCAACGCCACCGCCGAGATGGTGCCGGTCACCTGGCCCGAGTTCTCGAACGTCCACCCGCTGGCGCCGAACGAGCAGACCGTCGGCTACCGCGAGATGATCGCCCAGCTGGAAGCCATGCTGTGCGCCGCCACCGGCTACGCCGCCATTTCGCTGCAGCCGAACGCCGGCTCGCAGGGCGAGTACGCGGGCCTCCTGGTGATCCAGAAATACCATGAAGCGCGCGGCGAAGGCCACCGCAACGTGTGCCTGATCCCATCGTCGGCCCACGGCACCAACCCGGCCTCGGCCAGCATGGTCGGCATGAAGGTCGTCGTCACCGCCTGCGACGACAACGGCAACGTCGACCTGGCCGACCTGAAGGCCAAGGCCGAGCAGTACAGCCGCGACCTGGCCTGCGTCATGGTCACCTACCCGTCGACCCACGGCGTGTTCGAAGAGGGCATCAAGGAACTGTGCGAAATCGTGCACGCCCACGGCGGCCAGGTCTACGTCGACGGCGCCAATATGAACGCGCTGGTCGGCCTGGCCGCGCCGGGCGCCTTCGGCGGCGACGTCAGTCACCTGAACCTGCACAAGACCTTCTGCATCCCGCACGGCGGCGGCGGCCCCGGCGTCGGCCCGATCGGCGTCGGCGCCCACCTGGCGAAGTTCCTGCCGAACCAGCTGTCGACCGGTTACGTGCGCGACGAGAACGGCATCGGCGCCGTCAGCGCCGCCGCCTTCGGCTCGGCCTCGATCCTGCCGATCTCGTGGATGTACATCGCGATGATGGGCGCCGAAGGCCTGACCAGCGCAACCGAAGTGGCGATCCTCAACGCCAACTACATCGCGCGCCGCCTGGCGCCGCACTACCCGGTGCTGTACGCGGGCCACGACGGCCTGGTCGCCCACGAATGCATCATCGACCTGCGTCCGCTGCAGGACCAGACCGGCATCAGCAACGAAGACGTGGCCAAGCGCCTGATGGACTTCGGCTTCCACGCCCCGACCATGAGCTTCCCGGTGCCGGGCACGCTGATGATCGAGCCGACCGAGTCGGAATCGAAGGCCGAGATCGACCGCTTCATCGAGGCGATGATCACCATCCACGCCGAGATCGTCAAGGTCGAGCGGGGCGAGTACGACCGCATGGACAACCCGCTCAAGGGTGCGCCGCATACCGCCGAAGTCGTCACTTCCGACGCCTGGGCCCACGGCTACACCCGTGAAGTGGCGGCCTTCCCGGTCGCCAGCCTGCGCAAGAAGAAGTACTGGCCGCCGGTCGGCCGCGCCGACAATGTGTACGGCGACCGCAACCTGTTCTGCGGCTGCGCGCCGATCAGCGATTACGAGTAATCGCAATGGGTGATCACTTGCGGCTCGATGCGAGCCGCAAGTGCGACGCCTGTTGACGGCGGCGTTCCCTGCTAGCCCCCCGGCGTTCGCGCGCCGGCTCGCCGGGCTTCGACGGGGCAACGCCGCCGTCGTCTTTCCGGCCCGCGCTGTCCGCCGGTGGGGCCGCCTCCCGCGTCCCTTCCTCTTCTTCCAGCCTGAACCCCGCCACCGTGCGCGACAGCGCCAGCGCCTGCATCTGCAGGGTGCGCGCCGCGCTCGCCGCTTCTTCCACCAGCGTGCAGTTCTGGCGCGTCACCTGGTCCATCTGCACGATCGCCTGGCCCACGTCGGCCAGCTGCGTGGCCTGGCCTTCGCCGGCCGCGCCGATGCGCCCGGCGAGGTCTTCTACCTCGCGCACCGTGCCGGCGATGCGCTCCATGCTGCTGCCGGCGTGCAGGGCCCAGGCCGCGCCGCCGTCGATCTCGGCCAGCGACTGCGCCGCCACGGCGCGGATCTCGCGGCTGACGGCGGCCACCCGGCGCGCCAGCGCCCGCACCTCGCCGGCCACCGCAGCCATTGCAGGCGACTGCGCGCCGGCATCCATGCCGGCATCCACGCCTGCATCCATATTTGCGCGCGCCGCGTCCAGCGCCGCGTTCAGGGCCAGCGTGCCGGTCTCGCTCGCCGCAAGATCCAGCCCATCGACGATCTCGACCGCCCGTTGCGCGCCGCGGCGGCTGCCCTCGAGCGTCGCCACCAGCCGTTCGACCACGTCGCTGCCTTCGTGCGCCACCTCGCCGGCGCCGGCGGCCAGGCGGTTGGCGGCGCGCGCCTGGTCGGCGCCCAGCTGGACGTTGGCCGCCAGCTCGCGCAGCGCGCCTTCGGTATGGGCCAGTGCGCTGGCGCGGAACACGGCGCGGCTGCCCAGGCTCAGGCTGCCGAGCTTGATGTCGCGCGAGGCGGCGCCGATCAGGCGCGCCGATTCCAGGATCGAACGCAGGGTGCCGTTCAGGTTGCGGATGCTGGCGTCCAGCTGGCGCGAGGTATCGGCGATCTCGTCGCCGCCGTAATCGTGGTCGAGATGCGCTCGCAATGTCAGGTCGCCGCTGGCAAGACCACTGGCGGCGCGCCCGATGCCGCGGATCTCGTCCAGCAGGATGCGGCGCACGGCGAAGGTGATCGCCAGCGACAGCCCGATCGCCAGCAGCACCACGGCCGGCATCAGGACCGAGATCATGCGGAAGTCGGCCTTCGCGCTGGCAGACGCTTGCCGCGACAGCGCTTCTTCGAGCGCACCCAGGTCGGCCAGGCGCTGCGCCACCAGTGCGAACGCGCTCTCGGCCTTCTGCATGGCGTTGGCGCCGATCGAACCGTCCAGCGGCGCCAGTTCGATCACCTCGCGCACCGCCCCGGCGTAGCGCAGCTGGGCCGCGGCGGCCTGCTCCACGTGGCGGTCTTCGGCAGCGGTCAGGGTCATCTGGCCCAATGTATCCAGGCCGGCCGCGATGCGCCGGTGCTGGGCCAGGATGTCCTGGCGCAGCGGTTCGGTGCGCGCCACCGGGAAGCTGCCGCCCATCCAGCTCAGCAGGCGATAGATGTCGGCGTGCGCCTTCTGCGACTGCGCCGCCAGGCTGCTGGCGGCGCGCATGCTGGCCGCGCGCTGGCCGACGATCGACTCGAGCGAATCGTTCTGGCGCACCATCGCGTAATACGCCACCCAGGACAGCAGGAGCAGCAGGATCAGGACCGCGCCGGGGGCGAGCAGCAGCTTGGGGCCGATTCTGAGCCGTGACAGTACCCGGGACAGCAGGGGGGACAGCATGGAGAACCCGGGAACGCGGTCGGCGGGCGGCGTGGTCATGGCGTCCTCTCGTCGTGGTCCATTATTTCCTCAGCGCATACAACAATGTACGCTGCAGACGGACGCCGCACTTGTCGCGGCGCAAAAGCCACGTCGGCAGACGGCGGAGGCGGCGACTTGCCCTGAAGGGGAGTTTCGAGCAAGAATCCGTCCAACATATAGAACGAACCACACGGAAAACCACCCATGCGCCTGCCATGTGCACGCCTCCTGCATCGCCTCCTGTTTGCCATCCTGGCCCTCGCCCTGTGCGGCCGGGCCGGCGCCGCCCCGCTGCCGCCCTGGACCGGCGACCTGCAGCACACCTCATGGACGCGCCAGGACGGCGCCCCGTCCGCGGTATATTCGATGACCCAGGATGCCGCCGGCATGCTGTGGTTCGCCGCCACCGATGGCCTGTACAGCTTCGACGGCGCGCGCTTCGTGCGCACCGACGAGGTCTTCGGCCACAAGCTGCGCTCTCCGCTGACGATGGCCGTGGCCGCCGATGGCGACGCCATCTGGGTCAGCTACCAGTTCGGCGACGTCAGCCGCTTCGAACGCGGCGCCGTCCATCACTACGTCGGCAAGGATTCGCCGCCGACCACGGTGTTCCGTTTCGCGCGCACGCCCGACGGCGTCATGTGGGTCTCGAGCGGCACCGGCATGCACCGGCTCGAGGGCGAGCGCTGGGTCGAAGTGGGACCGTCCGCCGGGCTGCCGAACGGCCGGCCGCACGGCTTGAGCGTGCTGGCCGACGGCAGCCTGCTGGTCTACTGCGCCGAAGGCATCTATCGTGGCGCGCCCGGCCCCGTCGCCGGCGCACGCCGCTTCGTGAAGGTACTCGACCAGCCGCAGCTGGGAAGCGGCTACCCGCGGCCCGACGGCAAGGTGGTGATCAAGACCCGCGAACGCGGGCTGCGGCTGTTCGATCCCGCCAGCGGCACGACGGCGCCGCTGGCGCTGCACAATGGCGGCGCGCCGCTGCTCGGCTACGAAGGCGATGTGCGCGGCGGCTTGTGGATCTCCACCGGCGATGCGGTGCAGCTGCTCGATGGCCAGGGCAAGCTGGTGCGCCAGTTCTCGACGGCCGCCGGCTTCACCGACGGCATCTTCAACGCCACCCTGCACGACCGCGAGGGCAATCTCTGGTTCACCACGGCGAACGGCGTCGACCGGGTGCGCCAGGCCCGCCTGTCGACCGTCGCGCTGCCGCCGGGCTTCGTTCCCGCGCTCAGCGTCACGCCCGGCGACGGCGGCGCGGTCTGGATCGGCAATAGCGACCGCAGCGGCGCCTTCGATTTCGCCAGCTTCGTGCTGGCGCCGGACGGCAGCCGGCGCACCACGGCGATCATGGACGTCAGCGCCAGCCACCGCGCGCCCGACGGCGCTCTCTGGTTCGGCAACGACGCCAGCCTGTGGCGGGTGCGCGGCGGAGCCACCCGGCGCTGGCCGCTTTCGCCCGGGCTGACCGGGCGCAACGTGCAGGCGATGACGACCGGCGCCGACGGCGCATTATGGGTGTCGGTGATCGGCCACGGCGTGCATACCTTTCGCGACGGCGCCTGGCGCAAGGGCGGCGGGCGCGCGGCGCTGGCCGGTCCGACCGCGGTCACCCTGGCGACCGACCGCCAGGGCCGCACCTGGTTCGGCTACACCGACAATCACATTGCCATCCTCGATGGAGACACGCTGCGCCACTACGGGCCGCAACAGGGCCTGGCGGTCGGCAACGCGCTGGCCATCGTGCCCGGCCGCGCCCGGGTCTGGATCGGCGGCGACCGCGGCCTGGCCTGGTTCGACGGCGAGCGCTTCGTGACGCTCGACGAGCGCGGCGGCCGGGGATTCCGCGGCGTCTCCGGCATCGTCGAGCGCGCCGACGGCGAGCTGTGGCTGCACGACACCGGCGGCCTGGCCCGCGTCAAAGCCGCCGACCTGGCGCGGGCGCTGGATGCGCCCGGCGCCGGCGTGGCCGCCGAGCGCTTCGACCACCTGGACGGTCACCGCGGCATGCCGGCCCAGATGCAGCCCCTGCCCTCGCTGGTCCAGGCCGGCGACGGCCGCCTGTGGTTCGCCACGTCCAGCATCGTGGGCCACGTCGATCCCGCCAGGATCCCGCGCAATCCGCGCCCGCCGACGGTCATGGTGACCGCCATCCGCACCGACCAGGGCAGTCATGCGCCTGCCGCCGGCCTGGTGCTGCCGGCGCGCACCACCCGGCTCGAGATCGACTTCACCGCCACCGCGCTGTCGATGCCGGAACGCGTGCGCTTCCGTTACCGGCTCACCGGCCAGGATGGGGATTGGCGCGAGGCGAGCGGGCCCCGCCAGGCGGTGTACACCAACCTGGCGCCGGGCGACTACCTGTTCGAAGTGGGCGCCGCCAACGAGGATGGCGTCTGGAGTCCGCAGCCGGCGCGGGCCGCGCTGCGCATCGACGCCGCCTGGACCCAGACCCTGTGGTTCCGGCTGGCGTGCGCCCTGGCCCTGCTGGCCGCGGCCTGGCTGCTGCACCGCTGGCGCCTGGCGCGCCTGGCGGCGCGGCTGCGCGAGAAGATGCTGGTGCGTACCCGCGAACGCGAGCGCATCGCCCGCACCCTGCACGACACCTTCCTGCAGAGCGTGCAGGCGCTGGTGCTGCGCATGCACGTGCTGATGGGCCGGCTGCCGGCCGACAGCGGGATGCGGGCCGAGGTCGAGGACGTACTGGCGCGTGCCGAGGACGTGATCGAGGAAGGCCGCCAGCAGGTGCGCCAGCTGCGGGTGCCGGGCATGCGCCACGGCAGTCTCGCACGGGCGCTGGCCGATGCCGGCCGCGAACTGGCGGCGGCCAGCGGCGTCACCTTCGTGGAACGGCATGCCGGCCAGGAGCTGGCCCTCGATCCCGAGATCGAGGACGAGCTGTTCACGATCGGTCGCGAAGCCCTGTCCAACGCCTTCCACCATGCCTGCGCCAGCCAGGTCACGCTGGCGCTCGACTACCGCGCCGGCAAGCTGCGCCTGGCGGTGAGCGACGACGGCCAGGGCATCGCGCCCGCGATCCTGGCCAGCGGCGCGCGCCAGGATCACTGGGGTTTGCCCGGCATGCGCGAGGCGGCGCGCCTGGCCGGCGGCGTCCTCGAGATCGACAGCACAGCGGCCGGCACGGTCATCAGTATATGCATACCGGTAACAACTGCTTACCAAGGCATGCGCCACGCATGAGCACAGCGCCCTTTAACGCGCTATGCTTGCACGAGACCCGATCGAGGAAAAACCGATGAAAGCTCGCGCCTTCGTATTGACGCTTGGATGGCTGGCCGCTGCCGGCGTCCATACCCGGACCCAGGCCCAGCTGCTGCCCGACCCGGCGCCGCAAAAGGCGGCCCAGCTCGAGCGCAGCCAGCCCGCCGCGCCCGATCCGTTCGCCGGCAGCCACCAGCCCTATCCGCGCGTGTACGGCGGCAACGTGGCGGCCCAGCCCAACGACCACGTGTTCACCGGCATGCGGCGCGATCCGCGCCTGATCGGCGGCGTCGAGGTGGCGCCCAACGTCGCCATCGAGGGCGGTTACCTCAACCTGCCGGACAAGGGTCTGCACAAGGTCGAGCCGGGCAAGCCCGCCGGCGCCTCGATCCCGCTGGGAGAAAAAGGTTCCAGCAACCACCTGGCCGCCAAATATTCGCTACCGGCCGGCGACCGCCTCTCGGCCTACGGCAAGGCCGGCATCGCCTATACTGAAAAAAAGAAGGAAAAAGGCGTGGCAGGGTCCGATACCGGCCTGTACACCGGCGCCGGCGCCAGCTACAAGGTCGACAAGCGCACCACCGTGAGCGGCGACTTCGTGCGCCACGGCGACGCCGCGAAGAAGTTCGACCGCGTACGCGACGGCGTGCAGGGCAACCTCAAAATGGGCTTCTGAAAGGGCGCGACATGAAACGACCAGCCATCCTGCTGGCGGCAGCCGTCGCCACCGGCGCGCCGGCGCAGGCGCAACTGGCGGAACCGGCGGCAGCGCCCGTGGAGCTGGCCGACACCCGCCCACGCACCGTGTTCTCGGCCCCGCGCGATCCGGCGGGCCAGGCCTTCCCGCACGTGTATGGCGGGAACCTGAACGCCAATCCCAACGACCGCCTGTTCGGCGGCCTGTTCAAGACCGATCCCAGGCTGCTGATGGGCGTCGCGGTGACGCCGGCGCTGGCCTTCGAGGCCGGCTACGTCAACCTGCTCGACCAGGGTTTTCGCCCGGTGAACGAACGCGATCCCGAAGACACCACCGGCGCGATCGGCCTGCGCGGCTTCAACCTGCACGCCGCCGTCAAGGTCACGCAGCCGCTCGGTGAGCGCCTGTCGGCCTACGGCAAGCTGGGCGTGGCGCACAGCCAGAACCGTCGTGGCGCCATCCAGGGCGTCGATACCGGCTTGTACACGGGTGTTGGCGCCCAGTACCGGGTCAGCGAGCGGGTCACGATCGACGGTTCCTACGAAAACCACGGCAACGCGGCCGAGCGCTTCCAGAATGCGACCAATTCCAGCAGCCGGGTCAAGGCCAACCTCAGCCTGGGCTTCTGAATAGCTCTTGCCGGACGGGCGCGCTACACTAGCGCCCATGAGATTTTCCGCATTCCCGGCGCGCTACCGGCGCCTGCTGCCCGCCGGCCTTGCCTCGCTGCTGCTGCACCTGCTGGCGATCGCCTGGGTCGACACGCGCCTCGCGCCGCCGGCCATCACCGTCGGCAATCCGGCGCTGGCGCTGCGCCTGGTCGACGCGGTGCCCGCCGCGCCGGCGCCGCAAGCGCCCGACCTGCCCGCGCCGGAGCTGGCAACGCCGGACGTCACGCCGGTGCCGGCCACCGATGCGCCGGTCGCCGAAGTGTCGGCGCCGGCGCCGGACCCGGTGACCGCGCCGCCCCCACCGGCCCCGGAGGGCGACGTGGCCCCGGCCCGCATGCCCAACACCTACCGCGTCACCCCGCCCCCCTCCGGCCGCATCGACTACACGGTCACGCGCAGCGCGCCCGGCGGCGCGGCGCAGGATGCGGGCCGGGCCAGCATGGCGTGGCGCAGCGACGGCAACCGCTATACGGTGGAACTCGACGGGGTGCTGGGAACGCTGTCCAGCGAGGGCCGGGTCGATGACGCGGGCATCGCACCGGACCGCGCGCGCCGCGCCGTGGGCGCCGGCCAGGCGACCACCACCTTCGACCGCGCCGGCGGCACGATCGCGCGCGCGCAGGGCGGCGCCGACCAGCTGGCGCCGGGCAGCCAGGACCCGGCCTCGCTATTGCTGCAACTGGCCGGCATCGGCCTGGGCGATGCGCGCCAGGTGAAAAATGAACTGGAATTCTGGGTCGGCGGCGCGGGCGGCGCCGGCGTCGAACGCTACCAGGTGCTCGGCCCGGAACGGATCGAGACCGGCGCCGGACCGCTGGACACGGTGCGCCTGGCGCGCGTCGGAGAGCATGGAGCGTCGCTGGTCGAGCTGTGGCTGGCGCCGCAGCATGCCTGGATGCCGGTGCAGCTGCGCGTCACCGGGGCGGACGGCGCGGCGGCGACCCAGACCCTGGCCGCGGCCGCGATCGATCCGCTCCAGGACGGCTCGGAAGAATAGGACGGCCCGGCGGGCCGTCCCGGGGGCTCACGCCAGCTTGGCCGCGTGCTCGCGGGTCGCGTGGAACACCAGCTTGGGCCAGCGCTCCTGGGTCAGGCGCAGGTTCACGCCGGACGTCGCCAGGAAGGCCATATTGCCGGCGGCGTCGTAGGCGACCTGGTGGCCGAGCTGGTTCTCGAAATCGGCCAGCGATTTCTTGTCCTCGCTCGAAATCCAGCGCGCGCTGCTGATGCTGCTGCTTTCGAACACCGCGTCCACGCCATACTCGTTGAGCAGGCGGCTGGCCACGACCTCGAATTGCAGCACGCCGACCGCGCCCAGGATCAGGTCCGAGCCCAGCACCGGCTTGAACACCTGTACCGCGCCTTCTTCACCCAGCTGCTGCAAGCCCTTGTGCAGCTGCTTGACTTTCAATGGGTTGCGAATCCGCACCGTGCGGAACAGGTCCGGAGCGAAGTAGGGAATGCCGGTAAAGGTCAGCATCTCGCCTTCCGAGAAGCTGTCGCCGATCTGCATATTGCCGTGGTTTGGCAGCCCGATGATGTCGCCGGCGTAGGCTTCTTCGACCTGTTCGCGGCTCGAGGCCATGAAGGTCACGACCGACGACAGCTTGACTTCGCGTCCCAGGCGCAGGTGCTTGACCTTCATGCCCTTCTCGAAGCGTCCCGAGCATACGCGCAGGAAAGCGATGCGGTCGCGGTGGGCCGGGTCCATATTGGCCTGAATCTTGAACACGAAGCCAGAGAACTTGGGTTCGGTCGGCTCGACCGCGCGCACGGTGGCGTCGCGTTCGCGCGGCGCCGGGGCCCAGTCGACCAGCGCCGACAGGATCTCGCGCACGCCGAAGTTGTTGATCGCCGAACCGAAGAACACCGGGGTCTGCACGCCCGATAAAAAGCGCTCGAGGTCGAACACGTGCGAGGCGCCGTGCACCAGCTCCACTTCCATCTTCAGTTGCTCGATCTCGAGCGGGAACATCGCGGCCAGCTTCGGATTGTCGATGCCCTTGACGATCTCGAAGGCGCCGTCGGCCTTTTCTTCACCGGCC
>Ga0265780_10009731_pt1 | contig 11500 bp, 7 predicted proteins | sample P1T30metagenome_FD_192432 | JGI IMG/M metagenome (GOLD analysis project Ga0265780, IMG submission 192432) | Plant litter microbial communities from East Loma Ridge, Irvine, California - P1 T30 | ecosystem: Environmental > Terrestrial > Plant litter > Unclassified | place: USA: California... | reverse complement strand
GAGAATTGGCCTGGCGTGACGAAGCTGCGCTCTTATGTGACTCCTGAGGAAGTAATTCCGATTCGTTCGCGCAGCTCGTGGATCGAGCAGTTCCGGACGATTGGTGAGGACGGTGTGGATCTACTCATTGCGATGATGCAGCTTGACCCTAACAAGAGGCTTACTGCTGAGGGTGTGCTTAAGCACAAATACTTCACTAGTATTCCGAGACCTACGCCGCTGGGAGAGCTGCCGAAGAAGGGCGGTGGAGTGAAAGCTATGGGCGAAGAGTTGACGCGGCGAGGAGGAGAGATCCCAGGCGAAGATACAAACGGCGATGGGCGAGGCGATCGGGTGGCGAGAAAGATCGACTTTGGTGGGATGTGAGAAAGACCCGGAGACGAGAATTGACAGTGTGGATGTGCCATATGATAAATGATACCCGGTGCTGTGGCACCACTAGCATGCACGATATAAGCATACGATCAAATCTTAGAGGTTTGGAAACGAGAGCTCAAAGGGAAGCAAGCGAGGAAATGATTATTGCCATGTTGTAACATCTTCCAAAGGGAATCCAACCGGATTAACCCGAGCGTGCTCGTCGTATATTACGAATAAAAGAAAATAGACCAAACATCGAACCCGACTCATATCAGAACATGCAAGCGCGTGGTCGTGCATTCTGGTTCATAATCGCGGATCCCACGCCTCATAAGCCCAAGCGTACAAGACAATCGATCCACATGTTGGCGGAAAGAAAAAGTAGTGAAAGAACATGATCATCCCTCAAAAGAAAAGTACAATCTCACCCCTCTCATTCTTCCTCAACCTCAAGTCCTTCCACAACTCCTTGTCCTCGTCCTCCTTGTCCTCAACAGCCCGCAGACCCTTCTCACGGTGGTAGCGCTTCAGCGCCTTGTTGATCGACACGCCTCGCTCGCTGTCAGGACCCTTGTTTACAAAGCTCATGAACAGTTCGGCGCGCGAGTTGTTGTGTGCGACGAGCTGGTTTGTCGCAGAAGGCTGAACGGACGCGGCGCGGTTGCTGGAGGGGTATTCGATTGCTTTCGAGGAGCGCGGCTTGGATCGCGGTTCGGGAGAGGACGAAGGTGAGCGGTGGCGGCGGCTGGACTGCTTGCTGCTGGAGACTGTGCGCGTGCTGCCGTGGGAGACGTAAGAGGACTTGCGCTTGTCGTCGCGCGAAGACGAGTCTTTGGCGTCGCCGCGCTTGCTGCGCTTGAGCGGGCTGATTGGCGTAGGGCCAGCGTCGATGCGGTCCTCGTAGAAGTCTGGGTCGGTCACCAGGCGGCTGAGACCGCCGGTAAGGCCGGAGTGGAGGACTCTGCCGGTTGAAGGAGGAGGTGCGGGCGCATCGGCCATGGTCTCGTCGCGCGAGGCAGGGCGTTTTGCGGCGGAGAGGTCAAGGTCGTCGACGTGGTGGCGCTTGCGCTTCTTGTCGCTCTTCTCACTCTTGTCCTTTTTCTCCTTCTTCGGCGCCGGGGTAGCGTAGACAGTTGGTGGCGGCATCATGGACGCCTGCGAGTTCTCCATGTTCGACTGCGAGTCGTAGCGCTCGAAGGTCTGCTGCACAGGCGCATCGCCGTAGGAGAAGCCACGCTGCATGTAGGTCGCGCCATCGCCGTTGGAGTACTGCGAGTACTGGCTGTCGTTGGGGTGGTTCACGTACATGCTGGAAGACTCACGCTCGAGCATCTTCCTCTCAGGCGCACCGCCTACAGCAGGTGCAGCTTTGGGCGTGGCGTCCTGCACCAGGAAATCAAACACGTTCACGGGCGGTGTTGGAGCTCTGGGCGGCACGTCAATCACGGCGACCACGTTCTCCCCATCCTCAGCCGCATCCTCGACGTAAGCACCCTTGTACACCATCTCCTGACCTTGCCCTTGCATCGATTGCCGCTTATCTCCGGCCTTGTTTTGCTGCTGTTGCTGCTGTTGGCCGCCCTTCTTTTTCTCGCCGCGATACAAGTGGCCCTGGTACTTCTGCGCTTCGGTCATGCAGCTTGTATGCGATCGGTATTCGGTGCCCTGGAAGTGTACCATGCAGTCAAGGCAAGTGTAGGAGGCGCCGCGACACTGGTTGCGATGAGGATCGAGTTTCTTCTTGGTCAGGACGTCGCCGCAATTCTGTGTCGCGCAATGCGTGGTCAGCTATAGTTCGCAAGGACATTGCGATTGCGATTGATGCGTTTCGAACCAGTCGCAAGATGAATGGGGAGGTGTACCTCGCAGGAAAACGACACCATATTGGCAGAAGCGGGAGGCGCTGCGACTGGTGGGTTGTTTGTATTTGTACTTGTGGCTGTTCCTCTGTCGCAAAGGCGGTCCGGTTGTCAGGCGGGCGAGAAATCACACAGCAAGAGAGTGTGGTGAAGCAGAAACGAGCGTGATGGTTTGGCGGGAGAGTTGAGGGTGGGAGGCGCGTATTGCAAGCGATGCGATACGATGCGACTGTTTGTGTTTTGCTTGGGAGCAAAAGATCACCAGGCGCGAAACTTACAGTCGAAGAACCCTGCACGCCATCTGCAGCATGCGGGGGGCCAAAGTGGCTCGTGGGGGATTCCACTACCGTACACTATACTAGTCTATCTGATACCGTTACGCGCCTGACCATCTGTCTCGGACATCCGTCGAGCTGACCATTGAAACCGACATGCACCACCACACGGACGAATGATAGTCTGACTTTGCTTTTGCGATAAGAAGAACAAGGAGCTTTGCGCTCATGCGATTGTGGTGGGTATTCATCCGCATTCTCTGCGAGATCCAGTCCGCTATGCTAAAACACGTCTTCAAACCAATCCATCGATCCATCCATAGTAGGAGTACACAGCCTTTCCAAACGCCACGCTCATGATGATGACAACAAAAAGAAAAAAGTACACCAGGCGCACTTTACTAAACAAAAAGTGTCAGCCAGCCTCTTCAGGCGGTAAGACCATTCCCTTCCAACATCTCCCTCAGCAGATCGCCTCCAGGCCCTTCGAGCGCCGCGTGCAACTCTTTCATCCCCACTGCTGACGCCACTCTCCTGTCGTCTCCTCTGACCGCACCACCGAACCCGCCCTTGCCTTTCCTGCTTGGTGTCCTCGACGGTGTCACCGGCGCAAAGCTTCCCATCTTCCCGTCAACCGCGGACACCAGGCTAAGTGTTTCCAGGCCCGAAACCACATCCCTGAACTCCATGTTCGAGAGCGCTGCGAACAGGTTTCCCCGCTGACACAGTCCGATGTAGGCTTCGAAGAGCTGCTTGATGCTTGGCGCTGTTCGGTTCACCTTACTAGGGGTTGCCATGATGTAGCGCTCGATCTGATTGTCTCGCTTCTTCTTCTCTAGCGCTGCGAGCGAGCAGAGCACAGCTTTCTGTTGTAGGTTGAGAGATCCGAGACGCTGGGTGGCGCCGTTGTTGAAGACTTGTGCAGTTATCTTGGCCATGTGCGCAATGGTCGCTTTGGGTGCCGTCTCGACGGTGTATGCAACACTAGCAGTCTTGAAAGGACTCTTCGTCGGCGATCGCGATACCGCAGGAGTTGCCAGGTTGATGTTCTCCATCAGGGGGGTCTTCGACGGGCTTTCGGGAAGAGAAGCCTTTGCGTCCTTGTCCTTGGTCTCCTGTTCGACCATATCGACTGCGCGCTGACAGATGTCAAATGCCTTGCGGAGATCGCCAGTCTGGGAAGCGACCTTCTTTGCACAGAATTGGATTGCAGCCGGCTGAAGGAAGGGCACAGTGGTGGAGCCATCCGGCATCAGACTCTTGAGTTTGGAAGTCAATACCTCTGCGATTTGTGCCGCCGCATATGGCATGAAAGGGAGAAGCTCGGGCTTGAGGTTTTTGCTCTTCAATCTCGGGAGGAAGCGATCCGTCAGATCCAGGGCATTTGCAATGCCGATCAGGATGAGCCGGGAAGAAGGCGACATTGACCACTCGAAAAGGCTGTAAAGCAAGCTCAGGTCCAGGTCTACCAGGCAGTCGACTTCATCCAGAATGACCAGATACTTTGTCTCATCTTTTGCCTTTCCACCAACGAAGCAAGACCGCAGATACTCGAACCCGGCGTCTTGCAGCTCAAGGTCATCCGATAGCTTTCCGCTCAGGTCTTTTGTGTTCCGTACGCTCATGCAGTTCACGACAGACATGCTGACGTTCCCAGCTTCCCGGTGTTGCTTGCAGACCTCGTCCAGCAACGCGCTTTTGCCGGTTCCTGGCGGTCCAGACACGTACAAGCATCCTCCTGATTTTGATTGGACGCTATTCTCGACAAAGGAGCTCAGCTGCCGCCTCTCGTCTTCACGTCCTACCAGTCTGCCTGGATTCGCGCATCGTGCGAAAAGTTGACGCGCTTGGTTGTAGACTGACACGCCGGCGAATGGTGTGCTCGGTGTGCGCGGCGTTGTCGGCGTACCCAGTCGCAGAGCGCTGCCAATGATGACTCTGTGTCGTGGCGTGACAGGCAGCTTCTTGGAGTCGCGATGTCTGGGCGTACTAGGTTCATCTTTTCCATCGTGGATCGCGTCGGCCGATGCTTTCGTAGGCTTGAAATGCGCGCTGATCTTGGGAGGGCAAAGGGCCACTCGCTTCTCTGGCGCGCCATGTTTCGCGGGAGTTGTGCGGGTAGAGCGTGTCTTTGTAGATTTAGGTGTGGCGCTGCTTTCGCGTGTGATGAATGGGTTCTCGTTCTCGTTGTTGGGCTCGTTGAGTACTACACGTCTTTTCGCGCTCGTTGATGTAGCCGGTGATTCGGTTGTGCTACTACGTGTGCGCTTTCCCAAAAGCATTGTTTCGGCCGTCGCTACTGCTGTTCTTTCCACTGCTTTTTTGGCAAGTGCTGGGTGGTGACTGCTTGTTGGTGGTGTTTGGTCTTTCTGTGTATTCGAGTGAAAGCACTTTAGAGAAGGCGCGTGTTTCGCGACTGAGACGCGCGAGACTAGCTCAGTCTTGGCCTTGGTGGGGTTCAGCCTCACATCTCACATCTCCCTCCTCGGCTCTGCGCGCTTCTCGCGCTTCACGTCTCAACTTCACGACTGCATCCATTCCATTAATTACTTGTCAATTACTGATAGTAATACGGTGTTGGTTCCATCTCACACACTCATAGCAACTTAAACGATTTCTGGGAAAGCGGTTTACCCGACGTTTCAGTTGCAGGTCATGGTTGTCTTCAGACCGGCAGAAGAACAACGCCATCACGAGACTGCATCAACAGTTTCCCACTTCTCAACACCGGCATACCGGCCATTCAAGAACTACTGGAGCAATGCTTCGTCCCTGTCAGCTGACGTGCGCGGATCGACGAGCTCATGCTCGACTCATGGCCTGTTTCAGATCTGTCTCGACACAGCTTTGCCAATCTCACACAGCTATCCTTAATCGACTGATGGTAGGGAACATCCTCACACCTTGGGTCTCCTACCCGACTATTTCGTTCTCGTTGGACCGTCGGCACTTGGTATTGGTTGCGTGATACATCAAGATCCCTTCCAAAATGCTACCCTTGTAGTCTCACGGTGTAACCTTGGGGTTTCGCTGATTGGAGCAGTACTCTTTGTACCGAGATTCTCTTCTTAGTGAGATGCTTCTGATGTTAATCAAGTATAAGTCGACTCTCGCTGCTTGCTGGCAAACCTGCCACTGTGATCTAGGTCTCTTAACCTCGCTAAACAATCAATACTTTGTTTCCTTTCCTCGCTCGATTTTTTTGACAACAGCAGCAGACTGTCTCGGAGACGAAGCAGACGAGAGTCCGACGTCCAACATGTCGCTATATTTATCCAATCACTCTTGGCTGATCGCAGACCATCGCTTTCGGCTCGGAGTCGCGATCACTCTCCCATGCGTCTTCCTAGCCCTGGCCTGGAGGACGATTGCATCGAAAGATACACCGCAAGAACCGACCTCAACCGAGAAAACTATCACTAGAGCTCAGGAGACTACAACCAAATCGAGTTCAGCAAAAACCGCCACAGTCGCTCCCACTACCAACACAAGAGTAACGATGCGAGCACCCAATCCCATCACCACAGCAAATCAACCGATTCAAGCACCAGCCGTCCCTCCCAAAGCCGCAGCCGCAGTAAGAGCACCACGCTACCGCCGAACAGTGCCAGAGAAGAAGGCAGAAGAAGCAGGAGTGCAAGTAGAAGAAGAAAGGCCTACAACCCCAAACACCCCGACCTCGAAGCCGAAGCGAAAGTCCACGACGACGGAAGCAGAGACTACGACTCCTCTTCTGACACATGATCACCAGCATCGCGAGCCACATCAACACCAGTCTACCACCCGTCAGGAACCAGACTCCGCTTCCATCGGCTCAGGTGGAAGCTCCGAACACCAACCTTCAGCTTCCTCCAACTACAAGAACAAGACTGTTCGGATGGGTAAGAATCTCAAGAGGGCTTGGAGTAAGAGGCCCTTTGCCTGGAATAGTCCTACCGCCGCTCCTGTTCATGCAGGGGAGTCGATTCTGTTCCCGGATTCGCCGACTATTCCTGTCAACCTGAGAGGGTGAACCTCAAGGGACGCTGGTCGGCGGTGATGATCTGATTGCGATTTCTTTTCTTTTGTCTTAAATATAGAATAATGGGCTTGTTCGAGGTTAGATGATGAATGGGGTAATAAGGAGGTCTGGGCCGAGCTAGGAAGACAGTAATTGTAGTCCCAGTATGCTTTGAACATTGGGGTTCGAGTTTGATTCATGATACTTGCTATACACGTGCACACAGTCGTTGGCATGGAAACCGCCCTCTTCAGTGTTCCCTTTCGCACGCATGTTTGCGCGTTTCCTAGATTTGTCTTGTTGGTGCTGGCGTTACTTTACTCGTGATGTACAAATACTGTAGTGACAGTAGTACACATGCACTCGCATTAAGGAAGCAGATCGGCTCGTCCGTCTGAAGGTAGAGACACAAATGCTCACAGCCCGCCCGGAACTCGAGATGTAGGTTGTAAGATGCCCTTTCATCAGCAATAGATTGAGACGAGATAATTTAGACTTTGTACATGGATACGGTGACGAGTTTCTTTCCATAGCTTCGACCACATCATTTATGTGGTTGCGGCATGATGGACAAGAAAGGTCATGAACTCTCCGAGGAGAATACCGTCACGCGCACTTTCAAAACATCAAGGTCTAAATAATAGACTGTACAGCTGATCATTGCCCTCTACTCCATTGTCGAAAAGACGAGGAGCGGACGGCACCCAAGATCCTCTGAGGAAGAATTCGTTCTCCACTAGCACAGACGGTTTTCGTCGTCATGGAGCATCGCGCGAAGCGGCTCTCGATTCGAAAATGCTTTTAAAGGCAGTGTTGATTGTTTGCGTTGTTCGTAAGGAAAGAAAAGAGGAATTGTTGCGCCGTCGCGCGCGAGTTTTATTTCCTCTTCTCGGGCTACGGCGGCGCGCGGGAGAGAGCGGTCCGTCCGTTGTGGCTTCCCCCAATCTGGTCAGATTCAGGGTCTCTCACAATTTTGGCCGACCTTCGGCGACGGAGGCTCATATGACGCATCCTGTGACTGTCAAACAATTGTGGAGGCTACTTGTACTGACCATTGGAATCGCCCCTGTTGGATCCAAACCTCATTAAATACAATACACAAACCCCTCACAACCATGCCTTCAAATATCCTTCACGTCAGGGCCGAGACCAAGCCCCTCGAGCACCGTACGGCCATTACGCCTACGATTGCGAAGAAGCTCGTCGATGCTGGCTACACCGTCAATGTCGAGCGATCGCCTCTGAGCATCTTCCCGGACTCCGAGTACGAGGGTACTGGCGCTTCTCTCGTCCCAACTGGATCGTGGACCGACGTTCCTAGTGACCACATCATCATTGGTCTCAAGGAGTTGCCTGAGGAGGACTTCCCCTTGAAGCACACCCACGTCCAGTTCGCCCACTGCTACAAGAACCAGGGCGGTTGGGACACAGTTCTTGGTCGTTTTGCCAGAGGCAACGGCACTCTCCTCGACCTTGAGTTCCTTGAGGATGAGAACCGTCGCCGTGTTGCTGCGTTTGGCTACCATGCCGGTTTCGCTGGTGCTGCTCTCGCTCTCTTGACCTGGGCATGGCAGCTCAAGAATGGCAAGGACAAGCCCCTGCCTAGCGTTTCGAGCTACGAGAACGAGCACCTCCTGATTGAGGACGTCAAGAAGGCCGTCGAGGAGGGCAAGGCCAAGGCTGGCCACTACCCTCGCATTCTCGTCATCGGTGCACTTGGTCGTTGCGGCCGTGGCGCCGTCGACCTCTGTGTCCGTGCCGGTCTCGAAGACATCATCGTAAGCTACTACCAAACCAAAGTATCTTACCGTTCACTTCACTAACAAGTCTTGCAGAAGTGGGACCTGCCCGAAACCTCGGCCAAGCCCGGCCCATACCAGGAGATCATCGAGTCCGACGTCTTCGTCAACTGCATCTACCTGTCGGCCAAAATCCCTCCCTTCATCGACGCCAAGTCGCTCTCTGCTGAGTCTCGCCGTCTGAGCGTCGTCTGCGACGTCTCCTGCGATACCACCAACCCTCACAACCCCATCCCCATCTACGACATCAACACCACCTTCAGCGAGCCCACCGTGCCCGTCTCTCTCCCCGAGGGTAGCAACGACCTCCCGCTCAGCGTGATCAGCATCGACCATCTACCCAGCTTGCTGCCCCGCGAGGCGTCTGAGGCTTTCAGCGCCGACTTGCTTCCCAGTCTGCTCGGTCTGAAGGACTGGCAGAACGTGCGTGTCTGGCAGCAGGCCGAGAAGCTGTTCCAGGAGAAGGTCGCCACGCTGCCTTCCAAGCAGTAGTTTAAGCGTCGTTATGCCAAGCATGGTGTACGAAAGAAAGAACATGACGAATAACAGGATTAAAAGTAGAATAACATGACCGAATTGTAACAGAAGTTTGTCCTTTGAAGACGTATAACCAATCCCCCGTCTACCGGAATTTACTCTTTTTCCCTTCAGCAACGCTCCCCTCCCCAGCTCTCGCAGCAGGCACGAAATCCACCTTCTCCCTCTCCGCCAGCCTCTTCTTCTCCCTCCTCTCGTTCCCTTTGACCAACCCCTCCACATACAGATCCTCATGCCATCTCGCCGGAATCCCCAATTCGTCCGGCAGCGAACTCTCATAACATTCCCTCGCATCCTCAATCCCGGCAAAGGCCATGAGTTTCGGCAGCAAACCCGGGTTACGCAGAGATGTGGAGTTTTGCAGCCGCTCGTTGAAGTGGACCTTCTGTTTCTTCAGTTCGAGGAATCGCTCGAATTGTTTGCTCACGGCGGCGAGCTGCGCGGCTTCTTCGCTGTTTTGCGGCGGTGGGTCGGGTGCGTCTGGGATGCTGAAGTTGGGGATGGGGGGCATGGTGAGCTCGCGCAGGCGTTGGCGGGTGAAGGCGTAGGGGGAGAAGGGTGGGTCTATGGCTGAGGGTGTGGTGTTGGTGGGAGCTGATGAGGGTGAGGGTGGATTCGCGGTCGGTCTCGTTGGACCTTGGGCTGGTGCATTTTGAGGTGGTGCTGGTGCAAGCGCTGGTGGTTTTGCTGCTTCGATTGGAGGCGCGGCTTTTAGAGGTTGTGTTTCGCGACGGGCTTCTGGGTGTGCGGTTGGCGCTGGCGATTTATTAGATGATTCAATGCGAGCGAGTCTGGATCTTTCTTTCGTACTCTCCAATGGGGCGGTTAGGTGCTCTGGAGGGTTGTGGTTTAGCTTTGCGACCTGGCGTGAGCGCGTTGTTAGTAGGTATCCATGTCTTTCCAGTGGTATTGCTAGCAGACTCCTACCTTGGCTGGTCGCTGTGGGAGCACATCCTCTTCGTCCTCTTCGTCGCTGCTGCCGTAACCGACGAGAGCGTTCATTTTGGTCGTTATTGATGTATGTTTTCGATGGTCCGACAAAGGAAGTACGAGCTCCAAACCTTGGGTCGCTTTCAACGGCCCTTCCCTCGGCGCTGACGTTGCGCGCAGATCAAGGGCACTGAGAGGGCAGCCATTGAGGGGTCTTGGATTTCCGTCAGAGTCATCCTTCGTGCATTGCGGCGTAGCTATATATTTTTGTAGTCTGTCCTTGGAGCTTGCTGCCGTCCTTTGTTCTCTCAATAGCCTCTGTCATACCTTATCCTCTGATCGATCCGTTGTGAACAAGCAACTGACACTCTCACTATGGCTGAAGTACGGTGACATCCCACTATCCATTTGAATGCATTGACAGCAGATCAGTACGAGAGCTATGCTAACTACAAGTGCAGTTCTTCCTCCCCAACAAGTCGGTCGGCGACCAGAACAGTGCCGAGGACTGGCGCATCCGTGGCATGACTCCCTTGACCGCACCCGATGTCCTCCAGCACGAGATCCGCCAGACAGACAAGTCCAGAGAAACCGTCATCAACTCGCGCAAAGAGGCTGTCGAGGTCGTCCACGGCGTGGATGAGAAGAGGAGACTCATGGTCGTTATTGGCCCTTGCTCCATCCACGACCCCGCCATGGCATTGGAGTACTGCGACCGCCTGCTCGAGCTCAAGAAGAAATACGAGGATGACCTACTCATTGTCATGAGAAGCTACCTCGAGAAGCCCAGGACCACTGTCGGATGGAAGGGTCTAATCAACGACCCGGATATCGACAACACCTTCAACATCAACAAGGGTCTCCGCACTGCGAGACAGATGTTCCTTGACCTCACAACCAAGGGCATGCCCTTGGCCAGCGAGATGCTGGACACAATCAGCCCTCAGTACACCGCCGACTTGCTCTCAGTCGGCGCCGTCGGTGCCCGTACCACCGAATCCCAGGTCCACCGTGAACTGGCATCCGGCCTCTCCTTCCCTGTCGGCTTCAAGAACGGCACCGACGGCACTCTCGGCGTCGCCGTCGACGCCATCGGCTCGGTGAAGCACCCGCACCACTTCCTCTCCGTCACCAAGCCCGGCAACGTCGCCATCGTCGGCACAGCCGGCAACAACGACTGCTTCGTGATTCTGCGTGGCGGCACCAAGGGCACCAACTACGACGCCAAATCCATCGCCGAATGCAAGGCTGCGCTGGAAGCCAAGAGCCTGCGCCCTCGCTTCATGGTTGACTGCTCCCATGGAAACTCCCTCAAGGACCACAAGAACCAGCCCAAGGTCGCAGCCGACCTCGCCAACCAAATGCGTAACGGTGAGACTGCCATCATGGGTGTGATGATCGAATCCAACATCAACGAGGGCGCGCAAAAGGTCCCCGCAGAGGGCAAGGCCGGTCTCAAGTACGGCGTCTCCATTACCGACGCCTGCATCGGCTGGGAGGATACCGAGAAGGTCCTCGCCGAGCTGGCTTCGGCTGTCTCTGCTCGCAGAGAGAAGCTCGGGCCGAACATGGAGAAGGCCAACGGTTCGGCGTAGAGTCCGAAGTGTTGATGCTTTGAGTTCTCCAAGCATGATGAATGTTGCGGACTGGCAAGGCGTTCGGAGTGAATGATTTTGTATGGTTATACCACAGGACGCGTAGGTACTCAAAAGTTGTCTGATCTCATCTTTAACTGTATTG
>Ga0265780_10009730_pt1 | contig 11501 bp, 12 predicted proteins | sample P1T30metagenome_FD_192432 | JGI IMG/M metagenome (GOLD analysis project Ga0265780, IMG submission 192432) | Plant litter microbial communities from East Loma Ridge, Irvine, California - P1 T30 | ecosystem: Environmental > Terrestrial > Plant litter > Unclassified | place: USA: California... | reverse complement strand
ACGACCTTCTTCTCACCGAATTGGTCATCCTCGATCGTGAATTCTTGATCGATAATGTCGGTGATGTCGTTGTCGAGCATCCATTGGAGAGATTTGTGATATTCAGGGTCGATACTCTCCAAATCTCGCATATCGACAGTCTTGCCGAGGATCTGCTTATAGAATGCTCGACTGAAGTATGCGTCGAGGAGTCGGCCACTGTCGGTCAGCATGTTACGCAGCAAGAGTTGTATGTGCGTACTCAAAGACAGCCTTGCCAATGACTCGACCAACAAACTTGAAATAGGCGAGATGGTCACCGTTGATGCCAGACGCCTTGTTTGGCTGGTAGGTCTGTGCATCGGCAGCACAAGGCTCGAACAGCGCTGCGTGTCAGCACATCCTGAATTTGACTAGATATGACTTACCAAAGTTGGGATCGAAGATCTGCTGAGCCAAGACGCTGTACCACTCTCTTGTAACACCACCGGCATCGATACCATCTTCATTGTAGAATTTGACACTCAATTTACCATACTTGACCTCGTTACCGGTTCGTCGCTCGAGAGCCCTGAAGGAATCTTCGAACACGTACTGACGACGGATATTGAGATGGAGTACAGGCGAATGAGCAGGCTGATCCCGTTTACGCTTAAGCTTTTGCAAAAACCAATTTCGCTTGTTGTCGAATTCGAGGACTCGCGGATTTCGGACAAGAAGCGAGAAAGAGCCACTGAGCAAACCAGGGTTGGTTCGCACGATAGCATTGAGAACCTTCCGATGAGTAGTGGTGAATGTGACGAATAAGCTGTCGGTTTCGTCAATGCTACTAGGCGGTAGCGAAGGTGATCGACTCTCCCGAGCTTCAGGTCGGCGGTATTTGCAAATCACCATCAAAGCCTCGACGAGCGGTAGGAGGACCGCAGATATTTGGTCAGTGCTACCTCGAGCGTCCACTGTCGACAAGCATTCACTGAGCTGCTTCCACATTGCGTCGAAATCGAATGAATCGAATGTCTGGGCGATTGCCTTCTCTTGCTCCGTCAACGTCTCTCCCGGCGGATCCGAGTCGACTTTCTCGGAATGTAGATAATCGATCGTCTTGAGCAATCTGAGGAGCTGAGCCTGACTCGAATGTGCCGGCGAAAACTTAGCCAGGGACGCGGTACTAAGCTCCGTCGACTGGTCGAGTAAAGTCGTGTTTAGCTCTTGAAGCTCTCCGAGGATTTCTTGACCGAGTTGTTGGGCCCGATCTCGCAATTCGGTCAAGATGGTATTCTTGGCGCCGGCTACAGTCGACAGGTTCTGCATGATCGACAAGGCATACCCGAAAGTCCGACTGGAGCATTCGCCTATGGTCAAGCAGTTGACAACCAATTTGAGTACTGAATCTGGAATGACGGGGGCTCGAGTGAGGGTAGACGACGAGACAGGAGCCTTGGAGCTCTCCCCGACCTTATCCTTGGCCGGTGTGGCGATTGGTACTGCTTGAGGCGTACGCATGGCCGGGTTCGGCGCGGTGGTGACTGGTGGTGCGCTCTCGGTGGCGGTCGAGGTACCTTCCTTGGTGTCATCCTTTGTCTCAGTGGACTTCAAGGTAGCTAGCGGTTTGGTGATCGACGCCAAAAGCATGGTGAACGATTCCATCATCATCGGTGCTTTGAGCAAGACGGATCGCTCGAGGAATCCCATCAAGACCACAATCGGGAACTTGGTCTGTGGAATCAACTTCTCCTTGCCTTTACCCTTCTTCGACAGTGGTTTGCGGAGACCGACGGGCTGCTCGTGTTCCGTCAAGAAGAAGTTGACGGCCATCGAATTGTGCATAACGATGTAGGACAAGGCGTCAAACGAACGTTCGGCGATAAACGTCGGGATGTGATCGGCTTGCAGTTTCGCAAATAGGTTCGATGAGGCGGGCTGTGGCATGACCATGGGCGTTTCGGGCATCTTTGGCGTCTTAGGAGTTGATTTAGGAGTAGCTCCAGGCTTGAGCGACATTTGAGAAAAGCTCTTATCGACCAAAAGCAGATCGCCGGTCCCGTCCTGAACTACCGATATCAAGAGGTTCAGTAGATCACTTCGGGTGGTAGAGTTCTCGCAGAGATTAAGGAGGACTCGGTACAGGTATTCTCGCTTGAACGCCTCGGGGAAGAACAACAGTCTGACCAGTGATGCGACTCCCGGCTTGTCGAGAAGCTGTACAGCATCGCGCTTGTGTCGCTTGTGGGGTGGCTCTCCAGTCGCAGCAGGTCGTCGGGCAAGGTCCAAGGGTGGATTGAACCGAGGCGGACCGCCTTGCCCACCTCTGATCCCACCTCCGAGAGACTGGAAGAGGTCCCGGAATTCTTCTCCCAAGACGGAAGGGAATTCAGCCGCACCAGAGAGAGATCTGGCGAGCTCTCGCAGTTCTTCGCCAGTAGCTCCGCCAGGCCGCATCGCTCCGAGCCCACTGATGAGATTTCGGGTGGCCTCGCTTTGCTGTAGTAATTGTTGTTGCACATCGTCTGCGCCACTAGGCGGGACACTGGTGGGTGCAGGCCGAGCAGCGGCAGAAGGTGGATCGGCCGCAGGAGCCGCAGCCTCTCGAGTTTCGGCCTGCGCTCGTGCGTTTCGAGCCCTCTCCATACGTTCCTGTAACATGATCTCGTTTCGAATTTCGTCAGGTAAAGCTTCGAGGAACTCTGGACTGATTTGAGACGACAAGCTCGAGTCGGCAACGGGATCCCGATTTCGATTGTGCTCGCGCCTATGCTGTTCCACTACATCTGCTCGCATGTCGTCGGGCAGAGCCTGCAAGAATTCGACATCGATTCCAGTACCGGTAATGTCGACATCTTCGCCATTGATACTGATGAGGACTCGAGGCTCTGATGGCTCGTCGGCTGCTGACTCTCCGGTACTTGGTTCAGCTTCATTTCCAGTAGTTGCGGTCTCGGGCGCGACTGATTCGCTGGTAGACGTCTCAGCGGGCACTGCCATTTCGACATCTTGCAAGGGTGTCGGTACTCGAGAGTCAGGAAGAGCGACTGCGGCTGCGGCCAAAGCGCTGGCCTCGCGTTCCACCTCTGCTTCCTTGGCCTTGACCAGCTCCAATTCACGTGCCTCTGCTTGAGCCTTTTCCTCTGCCTCCTTGACTGCTTGTTCATCCTTCTTTGTCTTCTCGTCCGCAGCTGCCGCGGCAATCTTGGCATCCGGTAGAAGACGATTGATGATATGATTGACGAGCTTGGAGCTATCGTCACCACAAACGGCCATCTCGTCATGCCATCTCTGAAGGGTCGGTTTAGGAATGAATTCAGCTGAGATGTCGATGTCGGTCGCTGACGCAGCCTCGGTGCGGGTTTGCTGAGCAGGAGGTGGGAACCGGTATCGTCTTCCGCCAATTTCGATAGCGATGCCGCCATCAGGAGTGGTAGCCATGCCTATGCTCAAGGCTGTGCGACCTGCATCTCGATGACGTGCCAGAATATTTTCGACCAGTCGCGCAGCATCGGGGCCCATGGTTTCGGCCATGCTTCCAGCACCGGTAGGTGCTCCGTTGGGGAAGGTAGCAAATGCTGATTGCAGCTCCCGATCGAGTGATTCGGCGTAGGCAGGATTTGTCAGAAGAGGATGTTGGACCAGACTTTGGCTCGATGATCGAGCTGGACCAAACATTGCCGCCATGGGGTCAGTGCTATCTGCAAGTCAGATTAAATGCTCTACTCTGTAAGGCTTACCCATCAACAACCGAGAACGAGGTCGGTCCTGTCGACCGGCACGAGGGTCAGTCGCCCAGCCCCAATGACCTGCAGTTGCCGATGGGGGATGAATAGTGATTTCGGCATCTCCAGCCTCTTCCATCTCGTCGAGCATCATTCTAGAGTCAGCTTGCTCATTGCTCAGGACGTACTCGTCTTCCTCGTCTTCTAGTTCAAAGGCATCAGGTCCGTCCATGCCATCCATCTCGTCCATGTCATCCATGTCGTCCATGTCATCCAGGTCCACCACATCGTCCAGTCCGTCCATCATACCCTCGTCATCACCGAGCATGTTGTCGAGATAATCTTCGAGTCCAGGGGGAATGACGGGTGCCTCTTCGCCATCGTCTTCCATTGGGAAGGGCACGTCTCCTTCGTCATCCTCCTCGTCATCAAGGAGTGGGTCTTCTGTGTCGATAATGACCTCCCGTTCCATTTCCTCGTCCTCCCCATCGTCATCCGTCCACTCTTCCTGATCTCCGTCCATGTCTGTATCTTCATCCATGCCATCCTCATCCGACGGGTCAGTATCGGCTTCGTCATCATCCTCCATATCGTTCTCGTCATAGATGTCCAACATATCGTCGTCTTCGTCATCATCTTCGTCGCCGCTCTCGTCCTCCACTTCTCCGCCGAGGATACCAAGAGCAGAATTTCGATACAGATCGGGAGCATCTTCGTCCATTCCGTCCATTCCGTCCATGTCCATCTCAGAATCACTGCCAGAAGACGACGAAGAGGATGATCCTGCACGATTGCCAGAAGGTCCTGCGCCGCCGGCCTTTTCAACCTTGTTCCACTTGATGGAGATCTTGGATCTGCTAGTCAGTCAATGCCGTTCGAGTTCACTTACAGATGATCGAGCGCCTTGAGTAGAGAGGCAAGGGGAGTCTTGATATTTGGGAAGTTCAGATCGACCCCACCCATGGCGTCCGTGATCAAGCCGACAAAATTCTTTTCGACCATCGCCTTAGCAAGCAAGAGAGAAGAGTCGTCGTGTCGAGGCGCGATAGCTGATTTCGCAGTCAATAATCGATAGACCAATTGCCCAATCGCCCAAAGCTTCCCGTAGCGGACATTGGCATCTTGGGACGAGCTGTCCTTGAGTGTCTTGACGATCGCATCCAAGACTGTTCTCCTGATAATGGTGAGATCTTCCGGTACAGTCTTGGCTACGCTTGCATTGCTGATATCCGAGCAAAGAGCCACAAGCATAGAAGTAGCCCAACCCGAAATGACCATACGTCGAGAGGGCTTGGCGCCCTTTTGTCCCTCTGATGCTAGATCTCTCCCTAATTCGACACATCCGACCAGATCGTTGACAATAGGCGAGATTTCGTTTCGAGCTTTGGGTCCGTTTAGTCCAGTATCTCGTAGACCATCCATGAACGCCTTTTTGGCGGAATTATAAGAACCAACGACCTCGGTGATGAGCGAAAAGATGAGGCCGGAATAAGCTTCGGACGTGGCATCTTCGCTCAGAGTCGCCTTTGTAGCGACTCCCAACTCCTTGACCAGTAGTTCCATGGTAGGATTACCCGCACTTCCCGCGAAAGGATCGGAAGGAGTTGCTTTCTTCTCGATTGCCTTGGAGCGTATGTGATAGATGCCCGCGGCTGGTTTGGGGTCGACAAGCGTACACTCTTGTTCGATGGCATCGACAAACGCGTCTGAGTTCCGCGAAGTAGCTTGACGGAGTTGTTTGACGAGATGCCCTACTTCAGTGACCTTGTCTCGGTTGAACCAGGTGCGGATTTCGCATTGCATCACCTCATCCAAAGTCGATCGGTTTTCGAATCCATGACGCAAGATCATGGCGAGCAATTGATGACACGTCGACAGTCGCTTGTCGAGCTTGGTCTTGAAAGGTGCCAGACAATCGGCAAAGTCGATACTGGAGTTGTACTTTGTGATGACGACCATACATCGATAAGCAGTGACTATGTCTGCATGTGCCACTTCCTCTTCCGCAAGGATACCACGACATGCTTGTAGTAGGCGGTCCTGCTGCTCGATTCGGGCAACTTCGGTGACTGATAACGGTTCGTCCCCGATCTTGACAGTCTTGACATTGATCGACAGGACCATCACGGTTTCGGCAAAGCACAGAAGGGAGGCGAGCCATTTTGGTCGAGGCTGGGTTTCGATAGGCAACGACTGGATGATCGAGTAGGCCCGCGTGGCATCCTCCTCTTCGAGCTCGGGAATTTCATGGGCGACAGACAAGATTGAGAAGAGCCGAAGCTTGTTGGAAATGAAATTTTCGGCGTCGTCGACACTGAAACTTTTGAGCAATAGTGTTAAAGCAGACGCATCGCTCGGGAAAGCAGGGATCAAATCGAACATCAAGGCGTCTTCGCCAGAGAGCAGAGCCATCGCTCGGCTGGGAATTCCAGGTCTTGCCTGCTCACGAAGATCATCGAGAGCCTTCTTGACTTCCTCCGCGGATTCGGCGGGGGGCGGTGTTGGCGATTTGTCGACTTCCATGGTATCGTCGGCTGTAGGAGCTGGAGCTGTCTCCGTTGTAGTGGCCGGGTCGCTTGGTCCAGCTGCATCTCCTTCAAGCACCAATGCCTCTTGGGTAGTGACCGGTTCGGCAGGGGCGGCAGGAGCGGGATCGGCCGCAGCAGCATTTTCAAAGACGTGAGGCATGCTAAGCAGCATCTCTGTAGCAGCAGCAACATTGTTGCGTCCTCGGATCATTGCCTGTTCGGCAGAACCTCGAGCGAAACCCATGTCAACCAATTGATCTACCCCAGCAGGGTCAGCGGTCAACGGAGCTCGAACGACCGGAGCAATTGGTTGCGGAGCCGGGATCATGCCGAACACTCGAGTCGGAGGGGTAGGTATAGGTGCCGGCGGCTTCTCGTCTTTGCCCTCCATGATGGTGAGGAACGCCTTGATACCCTTCTGAGCCACCTTGACGGGAGCTTCCTCAAGCCATGTCGATTGCCAGACGCGTTTGGCGTGCGGAAAGATGTCGCGTCGGATTCGGATGAACAGTTCGGCCGGCGAAAATTTGATCTCGGTCCGCTGCTGCAGGACTTGCGTTTGTGGATTCGCCATTATTGCTTTCGGTCGGACTAGTGCGCTAAGAGTTTCAAGCGCGACAGTCACTCCACCGGCAGCGCGGACCTTTTCGGCTCCCTCTAAGTCCGGTCGCTCTGCGTTGTCGAGTAGTGCCGTCACCAGGTCGAGTAACCGGGCGAGACCACCCTTCTTTTCGAAAGCGATAAACAAGACCATGTGCAAGTGACCGTCGGGTCCTCGATCGTCAAACAGCTGTAACAAGCAGGCGCCAAGTGCGATCGTGTTGTAGCAGACTCCGACGGGTCCTTCTACGGTCTGGGCGAACTCGCAATGACCGATGAGTATCTTTGTGACCTTGAGGGCCATTTGCTCAGCTTGTGTTCGATGTGCGGGTTCTGGAGCTCGCTTGAAGAACAGCAGGCGGACAAACGCTGATGATCAGCGGAATTCCTGAATGTGCGTTTGAGCTGACATACACTTGAACATTTTGGTGAGACCCGAATACAGGCGTGTAGATAGGTATTTTCCAGCTGATCCCTTGGTCTCTTCCAGGGTTCCATCTTTCTCTGGTGCCTCCTGCACTCTGAACTTGGCAACAGCCAGCATCGTCTGCCGATGCAATAATCCGACATCCTCGACGAACGAATCGAATTCACCAAGAGCCTTCAGTAGAGGCGTGGCTGATTTCGAGGGTCCAGTGGAAACACTGGCGAAGAAATTGCTCAGATACGCTAGTCGAATGACCAAGCCGCGGAGGATCGGTAATTTGTCTCCTAGTCCCTCCCACGAACTGTCGTCCTGCCACATGCCGGATACCTTAGTCATGGTCGTTCTGACGGAATCTACCAAAGCTTTCGCGATACGTCCTTGATCGTGCTCGCCTAGGGTGGAGAATACTGTGATGGTCGATACCGAAATGGCCGATGGGGCATGACCTGCCTGCATGGGAATGCAAGGCAGATCGGCGATATCAAGCAGTAGGTCTAGACCTCCGCCATCGATGAACTCCTTTGCCAGCGTGTGGTTCCGCAAAACACCTTGCAAGACCTGATGTCAGCCGGCATATGGGTGAAGTTGCTTACAGTTAGGATCATGACGAGCTTCTTCAATTGTTCATTGTCGGCGGGAACGTCCAAATTGCCGACGATATCGGTGTCGGCCAGGAGGTATTTCTTGCGTTCATCTTCGTCAACGGGTACGAAAAGTGCGCCCGCATCGCAAGCTGCTTGCAGACTTCTCAACAGACCTGCCAAGACAAGTGACCTGAGAGGCGGATGATGTCGGACAAGCTCATCGAGACTCTGGCCGAGATGATGGGCGTGATCGCTGGCAGCAGACACGGTAACCAATTTCTCAATGACCAGAGGGTGGGCGAGTGTAAGATCGATACCAGCCTGATTGAGGCAGATGGCACCGATAGCATGTGGGATAGCGGTGACGATCTAGCATTAGTGAACAGTTGGAAGCGAAGGACTCACCTCGTGGGTGGATGAATATTCCTGTTCTAGCTGAGTATATAGTGCTTGCGGCAAACCCAATTCTTGGAGAACAGTAAGCGAGGTTGGCTCGTTGTGAACGAATGAAGCCATGGTGTTCATAGCTATCGTTAGCGCCGTACTGCCACGCCGACTCACCAAGCGAAAAGACACGAGGCCCAAATCGAGGAGCATCGATGAATATTTGCTTGAGCAACTTTGGCAGATCCGAGTCCACTAAGTTCCGCATGCCTTCTGCGCCTCCCGACATCTGCATCATCCGCTGGATGCTCCGCAGCGTTGATCTGATTGGGATGGTATAATAGCTCTGTATGGTTTCTATTGTCAGCGCTCTTAGGGAATATTCGACATACCTTCAGACAGGGCATAGGTAGGTTCAGGCAGATTGAGACTGAGCAGATTCTCGATTTCGGCCTGTCGTCAGCGTGTACGGTCAATGTACGGCTCACCTTGACAGTCTTGACGAGCGTATTGATTCCGTCTGCATTGCTGAAAGCAGTCAATCCCTGCGGTGCGCTATAGATGACTGCATCGATCAAGCCCATTGTCCGAGCGATGTACTGGGCATCAGCGATGCCTAAAACATGACACTTACGTTTACACGTTTCTCCACCGTTGTCTTAGGAAGCTCCAATAGCAGTGGAATGATTCCTGCTCCAATGATTTGGTTACTGTGTGGCGGTGAGGTGGCGACATATGCGATGAGCCCCATCATAGCGTCGACAACTTCATAGAGTACATTTTCGTTGGTACCCAGCCGGCGAACGGTGTCGCGGAATAGACTGATGAGAATCCCATGGTTGACATTCGCCCCAATTGCGCTGACAACCTCGGTCAATCTACTTCTGTGATGCGCACAAGCGTCGACCACATAGATAGCCGCGCTGAGGTCAAGGTCTGCGATTCCTCGGCCGGGAACGAGTAGCGTCGCGGTCTGAGCGACCAGGGAAGTTTCATACAGGAAAATGGTCTCTAGGGAAGTATCATCTGGTGTGTAGTAGACTAAAATCAGCGTCGAACAACGATGAGAAACGTACCATATGTCGCTACAGCGAGGAGTCGGATGGCGTAGAGCTTCTGTCGAGCTTCCTTGTTGGCGGTGAGGACTCGAGCTTTGTTGAGGAGATTTAGTTGGTCATCAACCGAGATCTTGTGACTTTCGGCAACCTCGGCGATTTGATCAGGTGTCTGCAATTGAGAGACGTCCAATTCCAGTGTGGTGATTGAAGAGCTCGATCCTTCCTGAGGATAGAATTGAAGCACAATCTTGGTGCTTGCAGGCTCCACCTTATCGAGGGTGACGATCTGAACTACGTCGAAGCCGGCGTCATGATACTGCTCCCATCCCTTTGTCAATGCTAGCATTCGGTCGGTGATCTTCTTCATGAGTGGTGTCTCCATGGGTGTTCCCGCGCCATACTGCTGCCCTGGACGAAGGAGTAAGAGGAGTGTTGAATGTAAAACGTCGATGTCCGTCGTAAAAAGAAGGTCGGCTAGTCGCTGAACGTCAGCAGCTATCGCAAAGGTTGACTCACCTCGTAAGATGCATAGAGTTTCCGACTTGTACAGTTCTCCAGCATCATACGCGTCAATCTCAATATGCCCAATAGCAGTTCCTTGGTCTTTGGCGTAAAGTCATTTGTCTGTAGTTTGCCGAGATCGTAGCTTTGTATTATGTTGGCAAGTACGTCGTCGAATCGATCCAGCGCGGGTACCCAAGCATGAAGGTCAGCCCGCTGGTATCTCCACGTAGGCAGATCGTTGAGAATAGGTATTATATCATCGTCGTTGGTTGAAGTCGCGATCTTGTCGACGACAGCGGCGACATCGCTTGGCTGATTGTCAGCGAATTGCATGCCTGGTGCTCTTCAAGCTTTGGTCCCTCGCCAAAGGGCACATAGGCGTGTATCACCATATACTATGATAGGCAGCTACCAAGACGGCCACGACTGATGTACACGCCTGTGACTGACTAAAACCCATTTGTGAAGGAAGACTCACGGGCCTTGCCACTCTTTTGACTGATTTCTTGATCTTCATCACGCCCTGTACCTCCCCATATGTCCTGCACTCTGATAAGCCTGAATGAGACGGTGTCCAGGATAGGCCAGAGTATATATGTAAAAGAAGAAGAGTAACGAAGGATAGGTGTGTCATTGCTCACCAAAGTTGAAGTAGGGAGGTGTAAGCGGGAGTATACCGTGAGAAAGTAAGGGTATGTATCATCACGTACCTCCATGCCGTATGCATGTTCTCGTATGGGTAACCGGGCTTTGATATCGACCCTCGTCGTCTCACTTGCGTAGGAACTCCCTCCATACATATATACACCAGTACCATAGGTCCCTCCGACTCGACCTCTCTCACTCTCTCGGACTGTAGAGTCACGACAAAGTAGCCCGCTCTCGCCCAAATCTCTCGCGCTTTTCCGACTTTCTTCCTCTCACACTCACACGACCGCCTTCGGATGGTTCTGACTCCTGTTACAAGAGCGACTCCTGTTACAAGAGCGACTGAGATGTCAAACACCGCCTCCCCAATGATGCTGCCGGCCGACAGAAGCTCGTCTTCTTCTGTCCATTCCAATTCGCCTACATGGAACGCCTCATACCCCCCACCACTGCGCAAGAATTCTACAGGTAGTTTTTCAAAGCTGTCGGATTTCCGACTTGACCCCGAGGGAGACGATGAGGAAGAGGGCAACGGGGTAGATGGGGTCCGACATGTCGTCCTCAGCGTCGATGCCCAGTAAGTCGTGCCAAGACAAAGGAACTTCTGCTGATGGAAAGTGAATGGCGTCACCCGGTGTTCAAGACCAAAGTCTTGTCTATTCTCCGTCAACTAGTACGTAGTGTATCGTTGGACTGGACTGAGATATAGCGTGTGCCCAAGTGGTCGTCACCAATCCTGACTCCGTCATCTATTCATCTACAAAGGGTCTCCGGTGCTTTGACAAACGCCGTATTCTTCTTATCTTACAACCCGGCACCAAAACCCACTTCGCCCACCATGTCACCCATGTTGACTCCCACCATGCCTCCTTCCGACCCAACTCATCCCGCCCCGTTGCAAACCGGTGACTATCCTCCGACCCTGTTATTCCGAGTGTACGGTCCAAGCTCTGACGCACTCATTTCGCGAAACGAGGAACTTCGTATACTACACATTCTCAGCACGCAATACGGCCTGGGACCAAGGATCTACGGCACTTTCGAAAATGGTCGAGTCGAGCAGTTCTTCCCTTCGCGAGCAT
>Ga0265780_10009729_pt1 | contig 11502 bp, 12 predicted proteins | sample P1T30metagenome_FD_192432 | JGI IMG/M metagenome (GOLD analysis project Ga0265780, IMG submission 192432) | Plant litter microbial communities from East Loma Ridge, Irvine, California - P1 T30 | ecosystem: Environmental > Terrestrial > Plant litter > Unclassified | place: USA: California... | reverse complement strand
CTGCCGTAGCTGCTAATACAGCAATGTTGGCCCCCACCGAGTGCCCGATGATAATCGCCTCGCGCAGGTCCAGCGCCCGACAGATGTCCACCACGTCCTCGGCGTAGCCTTCCAGGCGGGCGTATTTGAGCGGGTCGTAGGCAGCAGGGTCTGCGCCACCCGTGCCCACGTAGTCAAAGAGCACCAACTTATAGCGTGAGGCCAGGGCGGCCGTTAGGTGTCGCCATACCTGCTGATTGCAGCCAAACCCGTTGCAAAACAGCAGCGGGGTTTTGCCCTGCCCCACGACGTGCACATTGAAGCGCGTCAGCAGCGCCTGCTGGGGCGACACATTTTGCGACGTAGTTGCCCGCCGCCGATTAGGATTGGCCCTCAACCCAGAATCAGAGGATAGATGAAGAGAATCTGGAGTAGATATTTTCATGTAAATAATCCAAATTATTATAATATCAGGAAGGTACTGTAAACGTATCTGCAAAGGAAGTAAGGTAGCTGTTTATAGCCATTAATTATACACTTTTGGCATGAAAATATGTTATTAAGACGTAGGGCTATGGAATTAATACGGAGGGCAGAAGATTAAAATAATGTTGGTATTATTCAAAACATGCTGCTCTGTGTGCCTCGCTGTTTGCATGCCTTCCATCAGGAACCTCCTGTTGCTCTTTGCTTAGCTCACTTATAGCTTTTCATGCCGGCTTCTTACCTTGCTCCCCAATGACTCTCGACCAATTCCGTGCCCTGCCTGTCGATTCGCTGCCAGAACTAGTGCATGCCTGGGGCATCTACCTGGGCTCATGCCGGCGCGGAACTGATTCGGTGTTTCTCTACCGCTATCCGGGGACCGGTCGGGGCTTTTTCGTGGAACTCTATAAGGACCGTACTGCGAACACGGAACCGCGCGTGCGTTCTTTCACCAGTGAATTACCGCTAGAGTCCGACCTGTCGTTGTGGACGCCTTCCGAATCGGTAGAGGGAGATTAGCTTATAAAAACCTGATGGTATTGGGCGTTTTTCATGCCCGGGCCGCGAGTGTTGAAGCCAGAGACCAGGCCATAAAAAGGCCCGGCTCTCATCAGAAAACCGGGCCTTTCTTGCTCGTGAATGGTGCTTAGCTGGCTTGGCCCGCTCGCACTTCCGTACCAGTGACAAAATCAATAAGGTCGCGGTTGAGCTTGTCTTTCTCCGTGATGAAGAGGCCGTGAGGGGCCCCGTCGTAGGTGATATACGTGGCATGGCTCAGGTGTTGGCTCATGCGGTCGGCGCTGTTTTTAATGGGCACCGTCTTGTCGGCGGAACCGTGAATGACGAGGGCGGGTACCTGAATGCTGGCGAGGTCGCGCCGAAAATCCGTTTCGGCAAACGCATGGCCGCAAGCCACGGTGGCCTGATGCGAGCCGAGCGAAGCCATGCCGAAGGACCAGTCGAGCACCCCCTGGCTGACAGGATTGGAGAGGAGCCCGTCGCCGTAGAACTGCTTGCCGAAGGTTTGTAGGAAATCGAACCGGTCTTTGGCAATGTTTTCCTGGATGTCGTCGAAGGTGGACTTATCCACCCCGTCGGGGTTATCGTCGGTTTTAAGCAGGTAGGGCGTAACGGACGAGACGAAAGCAACCTTGGCTACGCGGGCTCCGCCGTGGCGGCTCATGTAGCGCGCCACTTCGCCGCCACCCATCGAAAAGCCCACCAGCGTCACGTTTTGCAGGTTCAGCGTGTCGAGCACGGCTTTGAGGTCATCGGCCAGGGTGTCGTAGTCGTAGCCTTCAAAGGGTTTGGAGGAGTTGCCAAACCCCCGACGGGTGTAGGCGATGACGCGGATGCCGTGCTTGGGCAACTCGCCCAGTTGATAAGACCACGCTTCATGGCTCTGGGGCCAGCCGTGAATGAGCACCACGGTGGCGCCTTGGCCTTGGTCGGTGTAATGCAGCTTGATGTCTTCGCCGTTAGCATCCTGGCCTACTTTAATGTAACTCATAAAACAAAATTTGTGATGTTGGTAAGAAGTGAACAGCAGGAGTTACGAGGCGATATCTCATTACGGTGCTACCAACCCCAAATTTTGTTAGCAAACTATGGCTCGCTATGAGTAAAGCCTAGGGCCAGGGCGCGCAAAAAGCCCCGGCACTTTGCAGTACCGGGGCTTTTGAAAATCAAGACGTAGAGCAAGATAAGAAAAGCTTAGTTTAGCCAAACCCGTTCGATTATTTCGAAGCGGTGGGGAGCGAAAGCATTGAAGTAAGGGGCCTCTCCTTTGAAGCCCAGAACATGGACGAGGTCAGAGCCTTCGGCCCGGCCTTCGGTTACCCGGACGGGGTACACTTGGCCTTCGACGGGCCAGTCGCCAACGTGTTTGGCGGGGCGGTTGCTGTCGTCGACGCACACGGCGTAGTCGATAAAAGGGGCAGTACGGGTGGCTTCTGCCAGGGTGTGGTTTGCTACTTCCATAAAATAAAGGTACAGAAAAGTTCAACCAAAAAGCCCAGGTTTTCGTGCGATGGCGCTGGGGCTTTCTTCATTTGACCAGCCACGCATCAACGATGAAAATGGACGAGAGAGGGCGGAAATATACTGAGGAACTGATAAAAAGCAGGCCTTGGCAAAAGTTGTGCGCTAGCAGCCAGCTGGCATGAGGAATAACCGGCAGCCATTGTGCAGGTTTTATCGTAGAACGATGATGGAAACGAACCAAGCACCGCAGGGACCCGAACAACCGGCCGAAGACCACCTCCTGGAAGACCTGGCGGCTTTTACCGGGCTGTTCAATCCGGAAATCATCTGGCAGGAAAAAGAGCTATTGGACGGGCAGGAAGAGTCTTCAGAGTCGCCCGTAGCGGACGAAACGACGGGCCAGCCGCAAGAACAGTAGCCAGCCGTTTCAGTATGGACTGAATAGTGCCGCCAGCCTTGCCGGCATAACAAAGCTGTTGGTCCCCCTCTTCGCCTTACGTGTAGCTATGCCCCGAATAATTGGTTTAAGCTGGCTGGTTCCAGTAGATGGTAAACGTTGTGCCTTCGCCCAGTACGCTGGCTACTTTTACGCGGCCACCCCGGCTGGCTACAATGCGCTGCACCAGATACAAGCCCACGCCCGTGCCTTCGATGTGCGGATGCTGACGGGCGAAAAGCTCGAAAATAGGGGCGTGCACATTGCTGAGGGCCATGCCCAGGCCATTGTCGCTTACTTCCAGCACCGGCTCGCCGGCGGCGGTGAGGTAGCTGCGTAGTACGATACGCGGTGACCGGTCGGGGTGCGAAAACTTCAGGGCGTTGCTCACCAGATTGTGCACCACCGACCGTAGGTTGGCCCGTCCGTAGAACAGGCCCGGCGCCGCTTCCACATTCACCTCAAAGTGGGCCTGGCGCACCTGGGCCTGAAGGCGCAGGCCCAGCAATACTTCTTCCAGTATCAGAGCCAGGTCGAGCACTTCGGCCGGCTCTTGCTGCGGGCGCTGGGTGCGCACGGTTTCGGCCAGGTCGCGCAGGGTGGAGTCGAGCTGGCTGAGCGCGCCGTCTACCATGCCCAGAATGGGGCCCTCCTCGGGGTCGTGGAAGGTGGCGCTGCGACGGAGCTCCTCGAAGAGCCCGCGCAGGTCCAGGGCGGGCTGGCGCAAATCATGCGAAGCCGCGTACACGAACGTATCGAGGTCGTGGTAGGCCCGCGCCAGTTCGTTGTACTGGCTTTGAAGCACCTGCCGCAGCTGGTGCTGGTCGTCTATATCGGTGCAGGCCCCAAACCAGCGCAGCACCTTGCCATCGGCCAGCTGGCGGGCCCGCACCAGGTGCCAGCGGTACTGTCCGTCGAAGCGCCGCAGCCGGTAAGTGCCTTCAAAAGCCCGCCCGGTGGCCACGCTTTCCAGCCAGCGGCGGGCGGCGGCCGGCTGCTCCTCGGGATGAAGCAGGCTTACCCAGCCGGTGGGCCCCAGCTCATCAACCGGCCGGCCCGAGTAGTCGGCCGTGTGCTGGTTGTAGTAGTCACTCAATCCTTCGGCGGTAGCGGTCCAAATCAGTTCGGGAATGCTGTCGGCCAGAAAGCGGACTTCGGCCTCGCCGCGGCGTAGGGCTTCGGCCAACTCGCGTTGGTCGTGCACTTCGGTCAGGGCGCCGTGCCAATAGATGGGCGATTCGGGCAGGTGCACTTCGGGTAGGGCCCGGCTCAGGTGCCAGCGGTATTGCCCGTCGAAGCGGCGCAGGCGGTACTCGTAGCTCCAGCCGGTGCCCGCCCTTCGGGCTGCTTCAGACTCGTAGAGCACGCGCAGGCGGTCATCGGGATGAATGAGCAGGGGCCAAATGGCCGTTAAGTCGGCCGTGGGCGGCTGGCCCGTGAACCGATACCACTGCGGGCTGGCGTAGGTGCAGTGCCCGTGCGCGTCGATGGTGAAGGCAATGAGCGGGGCCGTTTCGGTCAGCACGCGCAGGCGTGCATCCAGGCGCCGGGTAGTCAGGGATAGCTCGTGGGCCTGCTGGCGAGCGGCCTCTTGCGCGCTCACGTCAATGGCCAGCAGCAGCAGGCCGGCCACGGCCTCCTGCTCGTCGCGGTAGGGCTCCAGGGCCAAGTCGAAATAACGACAGGCCGAAGAATCGTCTTCCGGCAGGGGCGCACAAATGCAGGCCTTTACCACGTAGGGCTCGCCGATGGCGAAAACTCGCTCCAGTACCTCCAGCAGGGTTTGGGGCAGCGCCCCGGGCTGGTCAGCCACGCGCTGGCCTTCCGCGTTCTGGCCTACCAAGGCCTGCATGGCAGCATTCACAAAGCCGTACCGAAGTTCAGGGCCTTCCAGCGTGGCCACGCCGGCGGGCAATTGCCGCAAGAGCTGATAGAAAGGGGGAGTGGGCATTGAGCGGGCCGTGCTACCGCGAAGTGCGCACGAATTCTAGAAGCAAAAAGAGGCAAAAACGACAAATTGGACCAGGCAAACGAAAGTCCGGCTCAGACAGTTCAGGCGGCTGGATGCGTAGCAGGGTACGGCTGGGCGGGGTCAGGTCCAAAGACGGCCAGTCGAATGAGGTCAACCAGCAGGGCGTCGGCAATGCTCAGCGAATCGGGAGCGGTGGGAGCCTGGTGGGGCAGGAAAAACCCCTGCAGCGCCGCGAAGCCCGCCGGCTCGATGGGGTGGAAAGCCATGGACCAGTCGGGAAAGCTGCGCACCGCAATGGGACTATCAACCAGCTTGTGTACGTGCGAGTGGCGTCCGTCGCGGGCAATGCGCTCATACAGCTTATCGGCGATATCAGCTTCGCCTTCGAAAAGCTGGGCAATGTTGCCGTGGCTGTAAAACAGAATGCCCGTAACGCCGTGGCGGGCATTGTCGCGCCGGGACTGGGTTAGCAAGGCGTGCAGCTCCTGGTCGGATAGCGGATGCACGGCCCGGCTCATATAAACAATATGCTTCATTCAGGGAAAAGGCTGCTTCACTAATAGTACGTTAAACTCAACCGTTACGGACTCAGCCTCTACGTAAAATCCCGGATTATTGAGGATTTTGAGGGAGCGTATTCAGCGTTGCAAAAATACCTGACTTGGCCAAGTGATGGAACAGCTGTGCTTGGAAAGCGCGGTGCTGGCAGTAACGGATTGACAGGCAACCGGAACAGCCAACCCTTTTACTGCCGGTGCGTCGCCTTACACCAGTTCATTGGGGGGGCGTGGTGGTTGGGGCGACCCAGCACCAGCTGGGGCCGGCTTATGGTAGCAGGCCCGATGGGGCTTCAGCTGAGGGGCACAAAGCTCCCACCCCAGTGGCCGGTTCCTGACAAGTATCAGGCTGGTGCATGGTTTAAGCCATGGTGCAGCAAGTGGTTGTGGAAATATTTGCCGCTCCATTCGCCCCAAATCGGTCAATTTACGTAGGCAGCCCATTTCCCATCTACTTTCCGAACTATGACAGCGAACCCACTACCTGATATTCGTACTGAGGCCGACATTACCACCCTCATCAACACGTTTTACGATAAAGTGGGGCCCGACGAGCTGCTCGGCCCGCTCTTTCGGGCCGATGCGCAGGTGCACTGGCCTCAGTCACTGGTCACGATGCGCGCCTTCTGGAAGCGTGTGCTGCTAAATACCGGCGGCCAAGACGGCTGGCCCTTACCCAGCAGCGTGGCGCTACCCTCCACCGGCGAGCATTTGCAGCGCTGGCGGCAGCTGTTTCTGGCCGCCGTGGAGGATAATTTCACTGGCCCAATTGCCGAATCTGCCAAAGCGGTAGCCCAGGAGGTCGCCAGCCGTTTCGAATATAAGCGTCAGCCGCGCACGCTGTTTAGCTTGCAGAACAACTAATTCAATTCGCAAATTATCTGTTCCTGCAACGAGGCGCCCCGCTCCCTGGTCTTCTCTCCGCAAAGCAGCGGGGAACTGGCTTGGTACCTGCCGGAAGGTTGGTACTTGCTGGAAATTATCAGGCCCTTGAAAAAGCTTGAAGCGCATTTTCTTTTCGGGTAGGGGCCGGGTGTGAGGCGCCTCGTGAAACGGAGAGTTGGATGCAACGGCCCAAGTCTCGGCAGAACTTTGAACCCCCCGCCTCGTTAAGTGGCTCATACTTGCATAGTAGCCATGAAAAAGAACCGAGCCGCCGTGCTGTTAGCTCTCGCTGCCACGCTGCTGGCAGCCTGCAACGGGTCTGCGCCAGACCAGCCCATTACCGGCAACCACCCCGCCCCACCCGCCACCGACAGCATTGCCCCGCCCGATACCACCGCGCCGGCCGCTGGGAGCCCGGTTCCGTTTGTCAATCCCACGAAAGTTGGGCGCGCCCTCGGTGAGCAGTCGCCCTCGCCCCCGGCCAGCCGCACCCATTGAGCCAGGATGTGTGGACAGTTTGCAGAAAACAGCCAGCGCTTCTTACTGCTTTTGCCAATCCTCCACACGCCCTGGCATGTTCTGTAATCTGCATTTTAGCAATGTCAGGCTTATTACTTGCGTGCCTTTCGTGATTAAATAAATAGCTTCTAAAAGCTGTAGGGTATTTCCTCACAAGTCTTTATCAGCTCAGAAGCCCAAATTAACCGCTGATATTCTATACTAATTGCACGTGCTTAGGAGCAGGCCAAGCTTAGTAATTCCTGCCCAGAATTTGACGTATGAGTTGCTAGCTATGTTATGTCCATGTCGTAGGATATTTGACTGAAATAGGGCCGGCCGCTAATAAAAGATTGTGCAATAATATCACCTAATTGGCCCATGTAGTGGCGTAGGCATTCCAACCCGATGCCGTGGTACAGACACATCAGGTTACTACATAAAGAGTCTGCTGATAAAAGCACGTTCGAACTCGTTGTTCGATGATAGGGAAAGCTACTTCAAATAGCGCCCAAATTGCCAGGAAGAAAGAGCTATATTCCTGCGCATCGGGTTTGGCAACGAAGAAGATGAGCAAAAAGATGCGTGAGAATTGAAGGATAGTAAGCCAATTTAGAACAGGTGTTAAGGCCCATTTTAATTAACCCAAACAGCTCCTTGCTATAAGAAAAAGCCCCTGCTGACAAGGCAGGGGCTTTTTTTGATGGCTCTGGTGTTTTCTCAGCTTTGCCAGCAGCTGGTGTCCACGGCATAAAAAAGCAACATGCCGTCCAGAATTCCAAGTGTAAATCGCATTAAATTAAAATTACCCCACAACGGCTGCGTTTAGTAAGCAATTACTCGGCCCCCTCAGCGCCCGTAAATTGTTTCAACCAAGGCAATACCCTATTCCCAAATACGCTTTATGCCAGCAGTTACGGGGCGGGATAACTACCTTATTCGCGCTAAAAATGCGGCACTTAACTATGGACAGAAGTCCATTTGGTAGTTGCAAATTCCTGCTGACGTTTTTTATTTGAAACTTAATATTGGCGTTGAGCGCTATATTTGGCCGTACCACTTACATTTAGCTTTATGGCCCTAAACTTTGATGAATTCCAGAAAGTCGTAGAAACGGCGCAGCAAGCCGACGCGGTAAAAGCCGACCTGAAACGTTCCTTGAAAAAGGTAGGCAATGCATTAGGCGCTTTGCAAGCTGCGCTGGGCGAAATGGAAACCATGCTTGCCGACGAGTATGTAGCTGCCCCCCGCACCCGCAAGCCCCGCCAGCCGCGCGCGGCCCAGGCCGATGGCGAAGGAGCTCCGGCCAAAAAGCCCGGCCGGCCCAAAAAAACGCAGGCATAACCAAAAAAGGCCTCCTTTCTTAAAAGGAGGCCTTTTTTATAAAATCACTACTGATAAGACCGTCGCTCAGGCCCGCGCTAAACGGCTATCGAAACGGTGGGCAGCACGCCATGCACCGCGTCGGCGCGCTCGCGCAGGGGCCGGCCGTTGCGCCGGTGGCGCTGCGCCTGAATCTCGGCCACGATGGCCAAGGCAATTTCTTCCGGCGTTTCACTCCCCAAATCGAGCCCGATGGGGCTGTGCAAGCGGCTTTGCAGAATTGCCGCTGCCTCGCTGGCGGGGAGGTTCAGCTCGGGCTCAGCGAGCAGCCGGCCGGCCTTGGCGCGGGGGCCAAGCAAGCCAATGTAGGGTGCGGCCGATGGCAGTAATTTTTGCAGGGCGGCCAAATCGTAGGCATAATTGTGGCTCAGCAGCACATGGTAGGCGCCCGCATCCGGCTCCTGCATTTCCAGCTCGCGCACCGGCACAATGCGTACTTCTGCTGCCTCCGGGAAGCGGGCTGCCGTGGCCAGGTTGGGCCGGCCATCCACCACCGAAACCTGCCAGCCGAGCCCAGCCGCCAGGTGCACCAGCGGCTGGGCATCGTTCCCGGCGCCGTACACCACCAGCCGCAGCGGCGGCGTGAGCACCTCCAGCAGCGCCCGAACCGGGCCGGCATCAGTTTCAATGTCCAGTATCTGCGAATGCCCTTGCGCCAGCGTGGCGCGGGCCGCTTCGGCCAGTGGCGCGGCCAACAGGGGAGTGCCGCGTAGCGTTCCGACCGCCGAAATCAGCAGGCGCTGCCCCACGGCGGCCTTCAGGCCACTCGTGTCGGTTTCAAACACCGTGGCCAGCACGGCCGGCTCGGGGTGCCGGGCAAAGGCGCGCAGCAACTCCATCGGGTTATCGGGCGCGGCAAAGTCCAGGGGCTCCAGCAGGATGCGTACCACGCCCTGGCAGCCGGGCCCGAGGCCGTGGCGCGGGTCATCCTCGTCGCGCGTGTCGTAGGTTACCAGCGCCGGCTGGCCCCGGAAAATGGCCTGGCGGGCCCGCTGGCGGGCATCACCCTCCAGGCACCCCCCACTGATGGCACCGGTCAGCTCGCCGTCTTCGGTTACGAGCATCCGGGCGCCGGGGCGGCGGTAAGCCGACCCTAGCACTTCTACCACAGTAGCCAGGGCGCAGGGCCGCGCTGTGGCGCGGTGCTGGTCGTAGGCAAAGAGGAGGCGTTGGAGTTCGGTCATGAGCAGGGGAGGTGAGCGGGATAATGCAGGCAGTACGCCCGGCAGCGGGGCGGGGTTATGGAGAAACACCCACCGGCCAAAGCGGTTTAACCGACGGCAAGTAAGCTGATTAATGGCTTGTAATATTGTCGGCTATGAGCGTCACCATTCCCGTCTATCAACTAAATGCCCTCGCCGAGCCTGCGGAGAAGCCCGCGGCGGTATTCTTTCTGGGGCCAAATTCTGCCCCATCCCAGCTGCCTATCAACCTGCCGTATCGCAGCAACTACTACAAAATTGGCCTTGTCCTGCGCGGCCAGGCCCGCCTGAAAGTCAACTTGGAAACATACGACATCGGCCCGGATTCGCTGATGATACTGTCGCCTTACGTCATCAAGCAATGGCCGTCCTTCTCGGCTGATTTTGAAGGGCTGAGCATCTTTTTTACTCAGGAATTTATTTCGGCCTCTAGCAGCCTGAGTTTGGATACGTTCCCTTTTTTTGCCCAGGATGCCCGGCACGCTTTTCAACTGACGCCCGCTCAGGCCGAAAGCATCGGGGGCTTGTTGCGCACTATTGAGCAGAAGTACGCCGCGCCGCATGCCTACCGGGAGGAAATCCTGCGCAGCCTCATCCAGATTCTGCTGCACGAAACGGCCCCTATCTACAGCGCCCAGCACGTTTCCGTAAGCACGCTTCAAACACGGAGCCAGCTCATTGCGGCCGAGTTCAAAAAGCTGGTCAACAGGTATTACGCCACCGAGCGCAATCTGGCGTTCTACGCCGCCAAGCTCTGCATCACCCCCAAACACCTGGCCGAAACCGTGCGGGAGGCCACGGGCAAGCGCGCCCTGGAATGGCTGGCCGAGGCCGTGCTGCTCGAAGCCAGCGTGCTGCTGCAAAACCCGGCCCTGACCGTTGCGCAGGTGGCCGATACCCTGCATTTTGCTGACCAGTCCACATTCGGGCGTTTTTTTCGGAATAATACCGGGGTTTCACCAGTGGCCTACCGGCAGCGGCTGTAGGTGGGTTGGATGGCCGTTTTGGAGCGAATTATCGTCCTGCCGAGCGCCGCCGAAGCAGAACGTTCCAGTATGCTCTAAGCTTTGGCTAATGCCAGGCCGTACCGAGGGCTTGCCGCACTTTGGCCTAATCTTCCCGCTGTTTCGCCCTTTCTCCCCGGGGCAGCCAGCCGGAGCTTTGCCATATGAAAATCATCCTCACCGGTTCCCTCGGGAACATCAGCAAGCCACTGGCGATGGAGCTAGTGCAAAAAGGCCATGCCGTCACGGTTATCAGCAGCAAGGCGGAAAAACAGGCGGAAATCGAAGCGTTGGGCGCCACGGCCGCTATCGGCTCAATAGATGATGCGGACTTCCTGGCTGCCGTATTGACCGGGAGCGATGCCGCTTACCTCATGGTGCCGCCCAGCTTTGCCGAACCTGATTCGCGGGCCTACCACCAGCGCATAGGCCATACATATGCGCAGGCCGTCCGGCAATCGGGTATCCGGCGGGTGGTGCAGCTCAGCAGCTGGGGCGCGCACCGTTCAGAAGGCACCGGTGGCATCCTCGGCACGCACGACGTGGAGGAAATCCTGGCCGCCGAGCTGCCCGATGTTGCCCTGACGCACCTGCGGCCGACGTCCTTCTACTCCAACATGTACAGCTTCATTGGCCTGATAAAAGCGCGGGGCATTATTGGGGTCAACTACGCGGGCACTACGCGGGTGGCCTTCGTGCACACACTGGACATTGCCAGCGCTGCCGCCGATGAGCTGGCCACCCCCGCCGCTCCCGGCCGGCACGTGCGCTACGTCGCCAGCGACGAACGCACGGCCAACGAAGTGGCGCAGGCCCTCGGGGCCGCCATTGGCTGGCCCGACTTGCAATGGGTGGGCTTCAGCAACGAGCAAATGCAGGAAAACCTGGTCAGGGTTGGGTTGCCCGCCACGAGAGCCGCCGAAGTCGTGGACATCTACACCAGCATCGGCAACGGCTCCCTGGGCGAAGACTACGAGCAGCACAAGCCCCACCTGGGCCAAGTGAAGCTGGAGGATTTCGCAAAGGAATTTGCGGCGGCGTTCAAGGCAGCGGTATAGCTGTTGGACCCGTCATGAAGAGCAATGCTGGAACGATGTAGAGACGCGGGCCATCGCGT
>Ga0265780_10009728_pt1 | contig 11502 bp, 10 predicted proteins | sample P1T30metagenome_FD_192432 | JGI IMG/M metagenome (GOLD analysis project Ga0265780, IMG submission 192432) | Plant litter microbial communities from East Loma Ridge, Irvine, California - P1 T30 | ecosystem: Environmental > Terrestrial > Plant litter > Unclassified | place: USA: California... | reverse complement strand
GGCCGATTCCACCCGAATGGTGCCGTGTTGCTCGTTGATGATTTTCTGCACAATGCTTAGGCCGATGCCGGTGCTTTCGGCCGTGTTCCGGTCGCGCAGGGTTTGGAAAAGCAGAAAAATCTTCTGGTGGTATTCTGGTGCAATGCCCGGCCCGTCGTCCTGCACCCTGAACTCGTAGTGCGAGTTCAGGTCGCGGCAAGTCACTTCGAGGTGGCCCGCGCCTCGCTGGTGATACTTCACAGCGTTTGAGAGCAGATTGGTAAACACCTGCTGCAGGCCCAGACGGTCGGTTGCAAAGGTGGGCATGTCGGGACCAATTTGTAGCCGGAAATCCGGCGGTACCACCAAGTCCCCTACCTCGTGGAGCAGTTGCTCTACGTTCACGGTTTCGCGGGTTTGGGCGGTGCGGCCCACGCGGGCATAGGCTAGGAGGCCATTTATCAAGTCTTCGAGGCGGCTGAGGCGGCCCTTCATCTGGTCGAGGTAGGTACGCAGCTGGGGCGATAGCTCGGCCGCCAGTTCATCCTCAATCCACTTCACAATGGTTGTCACGCCGCGCAGGGGCGCTTTCAGGTCGTGCGAGGCCACGTAGGCAAATTGGTCCAGCTCCTGGTTGCGTTTTTCGAGTGCACTAAAGCTGGAGTCTAGTGTCTGGGTCATGCGGTTGAGGGTGGCCGCCAAGCCGCCGAGGTTATCAGCGGCCGTATCGGTGATTTTAACGGTGTAGTCGCCCTGTACTACTTGTTCGGCCAGCTCCCGAATCTGGGCAATGCGGCGGCTGACTTCGGCATTGATATCCGCCAGTTCCGCTTGCAGACGGCGGTTGTCGGCCAGCTCCTGCACAATCTTGCTCACCAGCCATACCACAATCAACACAGCCAGCACGGCCGAAATCAGTACCACAATAGGGGTGGCTTTCTCAAAAATGTCTTGCAAAGCACTGCGCTGAGCCAGCAAAGCCAGCTCACTCTGCTTAATGCGGGTATAGAGCGTGCGCACCTGCCGCAGGGTCTGGCGGTCGGTGTCGAGCAGGGTTTGCATGTCCGACTGGCTCATGGATTTCTGAATTTCCGTGAGCGGGCGCAGAATCCGGAATTCCTGTTCCACTAAGCCCCGTAGGGAGTCGAGGCGGGCGCGCTGCGTGGGGTTGTCCACCGTCAGGGCCTGCAGGCGCTCCAGGCTGGCGGGCAACTGGCCACTGGCCATGCTGTAGGGCCGCAGGTATAGCGTGTCGCCAGTGAGCAAATAGCCCCGGGTGCCGGCCTGCGCGTCCTTGAGCACGGCCGTCACCGATTCTACTTCCTGCAGTACCTGGTAGGTGTGCTCCACGTTTCTGGTTTGCACGCCCAGCCCCCTAATGCTCCAGAACGAGGCTGCCGCCGTGAGCAGCAGCACGCCAATGGCCAAGGCAAAGCCGATGATGATTTTCGGGTCAACTTTTGATTTCATGAATTACGAAGGTACTGGCCCGCCCTACGCCTGAGCTAGGTGCAAGGTTGGGAGCCACCGCCCTGCCGGTATCTTTGCGCTATGCCCTTTGCCCCCCTCGACCGCCTCAGCAGCCCCCAAAATCCCCGCATCAAGCAGCTGCTGAAGCTGCAGCAGAAGTCGGCCGAGCGTCGTGCCCTGGGGCTTACGCTTGTTGAGGGCCTGCGGGAGCTTACCATCGCCGTGGAGGCTGGCGTGAGTGTAGCCAGCCTTTACACCTGCCCCGAGTTGGCTGGTGAAACCGGTCTAGCCGAATTAAAAAGCCTATTTCCAGGCGAAAAAGGAGTGCCTGAGTGGTTCGAAGTCACGCGCCCGGTATTCGAAAAAGTGGCTTACCGCGAAGGCTCCGATGGCTTGCTGGCCGTATTAAAAACGCCCGCCCGCACCCTCGCCGACCTGCGCCTGCCGCCCAACCCGCTTGTCATCGTGCTCGAAGCTGTGGAGAAACCAGGCAACCTTGGCGCCATTCTGCGCACCGCCGACGCCGCGCCCGTTGATGCCGTCCTCATCGGCGACCCGCGCACCGACTTGTTCAACCCCAACGTCATCCGGGCCAGCATCGGCTGCGTGTTCACCGTGCCCACCGTAGCCGCGCCGGTGGTCGATATTCTGGCTTTCCTCAAAGAAAAAGGCATCCGTACGCACGCCGCCGCTCTCGCCCCCGAAGCCAGGCCCTACACCGAATACGATTTTCGAGGCCCCACCGCCCTCGTCATGGGCACCGAGGCCGACGGACTGACACCCCAAATGCGCGAAGCCTGCGACGAAACCGTTATCATCCCGATGATGGGCCGCATCGACTCGCTCAACGTGAGTGTGGCTACGGCCGTGCTCACGTTCGAAGCCGTGCGTCAGCGCATAGCTGGTGCTTAAAAGTTAAGTGCCGCTTACGCTTCCCGGCTCTTGCCCAACTGTGCCCTGATTCGGCTCAAGGAAGGCCCTTTAATGCCTAGGTAAGAAGCAATGTGCCCCAGCGATACCCGGTTGGTAATGCCGGGAAACTGCTGCAGTAAGGTCAGGTAGCGTTGCTCGGCCGATTGAAAGAGCAGGCTTTCGGCCTTGCCTTGCTGATAAATCAGGTACTGCTCAGCCAGTCTTCGCCCGAACCGTTCCCAACCGTGCGACTGTGCATACAGGCGGTGCAACTGCTCGGTCGTAATCACCAACAGGTCGGCGTCTTCCAGTGCGGCAATGTAGTAGGGGCAGGCCTCGCCGGTGAGCAAGCTTTTGAGCGAAGTCAGAAACTGTCCTTCGGGCACGAAGAAGACATCGTGTTCCTCAGCAGTAGCGGGGTCGACATAATACACCCGGAAAAGCCCGCTCACGATGAAGCCTACGTGCCGGCATACGGAATTACGAAAATTAAAAAACTCATTTTTCGCAATGCTGCGCAACGTCCAGCAGCCATCGGCCAAGCGCAAATCTTCGTCTGACAGGTCGGCGAAAGCTTCCAGGTTTTGGTTCAGCAGCGAGTAAGAATCCGAGAGCATGGGTATCAGAGGAGAGTGTAAGCGGAACGGTGCTACAACCATTCAGCGCCCCGGAAAGTAACGAACGGAAGAAGGGGTGAATAACAAGAAAGCTGGGGTTGCGAGCTTTTTCGAGGAGCTCAGCACTTTTTAACCTAGGTGAAAAATCGGCTTAGGTTGCGCGGGGACCTTTGTCCCATCATCAATTCACGCAGCAAAAGCTCCCATGCACACCTCCTTAAAAACCGCCGACAATCCCTTCCGCGTGGCCAACATCGCGCAAGCCCTGCGCACGTTGTATTTCGTGCGGGCTGCTTTTTCACTCGTCTGGGTCGGATTATTACTTGCCTTTGTCAAATCCTCGCCCACCATCACCGCCATCCTGCTATTAGGGTATCCCACTTGGGATGTGGCGGCCACTTTCTTCGATATCAGGGCCAACCGTGGACCTTCGTCCAAGCTGCCACAGTTTGCCAACATCGTTATCGGCCTCTTCACTACTGTGGCCGTCAGTGTGGCCCTAAAGCAGGGCGTGCCAACAGTGCTCATTGTTTTTGGGGCCTGGGCTGGCCTCACCGGGCTTATTCAGTTGGTGCTGGGGCTGCGTCGGCGGCGCACCTTCGGTGGTCAGTGGCCCATGATGTTGAGCGGCGGCCAGTCCATGATTGCCGGGGCTTCGTTCATTGCCATGGCCCAGTCGCCCACCATGGGCATCATCAATCTAGCCGGATACGCTGCCTTCGGGGCATTCTATTTCCTGTTGGCGGCGTTCCGGCTGGGCAAAGCCGCCCACGCAGTTTAGGCTCAAGCCAGTGGTTGTAAATACAGGGCCTGCATCCGCTTTTGGCGCTAGTGCAGGTCCAAACGTTATCAATAAACCGTCACGCTGAACCCCAGTTCTTTCGCCAATTGGCGGGCTTCTTCGGCCTGTTCGTCGGCCACTACACTCACGGCGTAAGAGTCGCTGTCGAGGGTAAATAACACCAGCGCCATCCCAACAGGCTCTGATAAATCCTGCACAATGTCAAGGGCTTCCGGGCCGGTCACCGCCGCTCGCCCCTTGGCAGGCTCCGCCAGCCGCAGGCGCCGCTGTTGCTTCGTCAGGGTTTCGTTGATGCCGTAAACCAAGTCGGCAGCAATGTCTTTCCAGTCACTTTCCCAAACTAATTCCTCGCTCAGCAAGGCGTCAATCAGGGCGATATCGCGCAGCTCCTGCTCTTGTAGCGCCGCTACCACGCCGCGTTCTTCTAATTCCTCAGCATACTGCTCCTGATAGGCCACAGCGTTGTGCAGTACCAAAGCCAGGCGTTCTGTCACGCGTTGCGTGGCAGCGGCATCATCTAGCGTGAAGAGCTTCACGAACTGCGTTAAAATATCTTGATTCATAAAAGTAAAGTTGACTTAAAACAGCAAAAGGCGCGACCATCAGTCGCGCCTTTTACATTCTATTTAATCTAACAATCTGCTAAATCTACGGCCTTATTCAGCCTGCTTGGCGTAACGCAGACGCTCGTTTTCGTCGAGCAGAATCTTGCGCATGCGCACCGATTTCGGCGTCACTTCCAGGTACTCATCCTTCTGGATGTATTCCATGGCTTCTTCCAGCGAGAACTGGCGCTTGGGCACAATTTTGGCATTTTCATCCGAGCCCGAAGCCCGCATGTTGGTCAGCTTCTTGCCCTTTTGAATGTTGATGGTCAGGTCGTTGGGGCGGGTATGCTCGCCGATAACCTGGCCAGCATATACTTCCTCGCCCGGGTCCACAAAGAACGAGCCACGGTCCTGCATCTTATCGATGGTGTAAGCCGTGCCGGGGCCGGTTTCCAGCGAAATCAGCGAACCTGCAATGCGGCCCGGGATAGGGCCCTTGTGCTCTTCGAAGTCGATGAAGCGGTGGTTCATGATGGCCTCGCCACCGGTGGCGGTCAGTACGTTATTGCGCAAGCCAATCAAACCGCGCGACGGAATGCGGAACTCCAGGTGCTGCAGGTCGCCTTTGGGCTCCATGATGGTCATTTCGCCTTTGCGCATGCTCACCAGCTCAATCACCTTGCCGGCGGTTTCCTCGGGCACGTCCACCACAAGCAATTCCATGGGCTCCAGGCGCTTGCCGTTATCATCTTCCTTAAAAATAACCTGGGGCTGACCTACTTGCAGCTCGTAGCCTTCGCGACGCATCGTCTCGATGAGTACCGACAAGTGAAGAATGCCGCGGCCGAACACCAGGAAGGTATCTTCCTTATCGGTCGTCTGCACGCGCAAAGCCAAGTTTTTCTCGGTCTCCTTGAACAGACGGTCACGCAAGTGGCGCGAAGTCACAAACTTGCCTTCTTTGCCGAAGAACGGCGAGTTGTTGATGGTGAACAGCATGTTCATCGTCGGCTCGTCGATGCTGATGCGCTCCAAGGCCTCTGGGTTCTCAAAGTCAGCCAGTGTATCGCCAATGTCGAAGCCTTCGATGCCCGACACCGCGCAGATTTCGCCGCTGCTCACTTCCGAAACCTTGTTTTTGCCCAAGCCTTCGAATACGTGCAACTCGCGAATTTTTACTTTCTTGATGCTACCATCGGCCTTCATCAAGCTCATGTTGGCGCCTTCTTTCAGCGTACCACGGTGCACGCGACCAATGGCGATGCGGCCCACAAACGACGAGTAGTCGAGCGAGGTAATCTGCATCTGGGGCGTGCCTTCCAGGTTTGGCGCCGGTGGAATCGACTCCAGCACGGCATCCAGCAGGGGCGTGATGTTATCGGTCTTCACTTTCCAGTCGGTGCTCATCCAGCCCTGCTTCGACGAACCGTAAAGGGTCACGAAATCCAACTGGTCCTCGGTGGCGCCGAGGTTGAACATAAGGTCGAAGACCTGCTCATGTACCTCGTCGGGACGGCAGTTCTCTTTGTCAACTTTGTTTACCACCACGATGGGCTTCAGGCCCAAGTCGATGGCTTTACCCAGCACAAAACGGGTCTGCGGCATGGCGCCTTCGAAGGCGTCCACGAGCAGCAATACGCCGTCGGCCAGCTTCAACACACGCTCTACCTCACCGCCAAAGTCGGCGTGACCAGGGGTGTCGATGATGTTGATTTTTACGTCTTTGTAGCGTACCGATACGTTTTTGGAAACGATGGTAATGCCGCGCTCGCGCTCCAGGTCGTTGTTGTCGAGGATGAGGTCGTCGAACTGCTGGTGCGCGTCGAAAATTTTAGATGCGTGGATAATTTTATCCACCAGGGTGGTCTTGCCGTGGTCAACGTGAGCGATGATGGCAATGTTCCGAATATTCTGGGCCATATGGGTTGGTTTTGCGGGTGCAAAGGTACGGAGAAAAAGGCGCAAAGCCTTGTGGTACTCAACTATTAACATACAGCCGGTTGGGCCAGGCTATTGGCGTGGGGTTGTTGTCGTCAAGTCCAGCGTCTTAAATTCCAGAATCAGGGTGTAAGGTTCCCGTAGCGCAACCGTCTAACCCACCGACCAAAGCGGGTCCCAATTCCGTATGTCGGCCATTCACCATCCTACTCCGTCTCACCATGCGTTTTCCCTTGCTCTTGTTGCTTGTTTCGGCACTCACCCTCAATTCTGCTTGCTCGCAGAAGCGCGATGTAGCTGCCAATAATCCTAGTCCACCGCGCACTGTGGCTGGCAAAACCTACTTTCAGCCCCAGCCCGTGACTGGCCAGCCCGATGAGTTCCCTGTGCGCCACACCGAGGCCGAATGGAAAAAACTGCTCACGCCCGACCAATTTTACATCCTGCGCGAGCAGGGCACCGAGCGGCCCTTTACCGGCAAATACCATGACAACCACGCTGCTGGAAACTACTACTGTGCCGCCGACCACAACCTGCTTTTCACATCCGACACCAAGTTTGAATCAGGCACTGGCTGGCCCAGTTTTTACGCTCCAGCCACTAATACCAGCGTGAAAGTGGCGTCGGACAAGAGCTTCGGCATGAGCCGCGACGAGATAGTATGTGCCAAGTGCGGTGGCCACCTCGGCCACCTCTTCGACGACGGCCCCAAGCCCACCGGCCAGCGCTATTGCATGGATGGGAATGCGCTGCTTTTTGAGAAGAAAAAGTAGACTGCTCTGCACTATTATAGGAAAATTCACAAATCGAAGCCCTCTGGCAATCCACGCCGGAGGGCTTTTCGTTGGTACTAAGTCAACGCAATGCCGGTTGTAGGTGAGAAACCACAGAAGGTATTAGTTAAATAGTTATACTTAATTCTCTTCTATGGAAACTGCTTCATCTCCCATTGCCTACCTGCAAAAAGCCCTAGAGCCCACGCGCCAGCTGCTGCTCAACAACGGTCTCTACTACCGCCTGCGCACTTTGCCCGACCTGCGCCGCTTTATGGAACACCATGTGTATGCAGTGTGGGATTTCATGTCGCTGCTCAAGGCATTGCAGCGTGAATTGACCTGCGTGCAGGTACCTTGGGTGCCCACTGCTAACCCGGCCACGCGGCGCTTAATCAACGAAATTGTGCTCGAAGAAGAAACCGATGTAGACCCCGAAGGCCAGCCTACCAGCCACTTCGAGCTCTATGTGCGGGCCATGGAGGAGTGCGGGGCCGACACGGCGCCCATCCGTCGGCTAGTTGCGGCCGTGGCGGCGGGGCGAACCATCCCCCAGGCCCTCACCGAAGCACAGGCACCCGAAACAGTGCGTCAGTTTGTTGAAACCACTTTCAGCCTTATCGATTCGGGCAAGCCGCACGCAGTGGCCGCCGCCTTCACTTTTGGCCGCGAAGACCTGATTCCGGGCATGTTCCGACAGTTGGTGCGCGAATTGCGCGACCGTTTCCCCGGCCAATTGGATACTTTTACCTACTACCTCGACCGCCACATTGAACTGGATGAGGAAGTGCACGCGCCACTGGCGCAGCAAATGGTGTGCGAAATGTGTGGCGACGACCCCGTGTGCTGGCAGGAGGCTCAGCAGGTGACTGTTCGTTGCCTGGAGGCCCGGATGGCGCTTTGGGATGGCATCAAACCCGTGCAGCCTAGCCCGGCTCTGGCATAATTGCCTCAACCAGCGGGCCTTGTTTGCCGTTTGAAGCAGGCTGCCTATTCTGGTAGCTCGCTTTCCCCCGACCCATGCTGGATTTTCGTTTCTCTATTGTCGGCGCCTGCCTAGCGCTAAGTATGGGCCTGCTCTCAGCGTGCTCGGTTTCGGAGCAAACTTCCGAAACGGCGGCACCCACGGCTGTTCCCACCCAAGTGCGCACCGACGCCGACCGCCGCGCTATTTACAACAGCAATGGTGTGCCCAGTAGCGGCGGCTACGCCGTGCCCGATGCCACGCCAAACCGCGTGCGCCTTGGCGAGCAGGCAGCGGGTATTAACAATCAGAAGCGCATCGAGAACGTCAACACCAACGACCCCAACAATACCACGCCTGAAACTCGGCTCCAACGCCTCAACTACGACGCACCTCTGCCCGACACCACGCGCTTGCGCTAATGTTGAGAAAAAGACATGTAAAAGCCCGCCTCCAGCGTATTGGAGGCGGGCTTTTGTCTATTGAATGTGCGGAGAAGCTGTTGTTTGCTATGTGTTCGCCTCACCATTACTGGCGGAGGCAACTGCATTCAATGCGCCCGATTCAGGCTGTGGGGCTGACTGAGCGCGGGGCTTAGGGCCTCGCTTGGCACCCGTAGTATTGGAGACAGCGGCTGGCTTTGGCCCGCGCTTGGCACCGGCAGCCGCAGTTCCGGGCTTGCGGCCTTGGGAGCTGGGAGCGAGGGTAGCCGTAGAGCCGTTGGCTGCGTCTTCACGGGAAGCCCGAGTCTTACGGGGCGTACCATCTTTGTTTAAGGTCTGCCCTTTTTGATTGGTCCGGGGGGCTTTACCAGCAGTGGGCGCAGTACTGATTTCGCTATGGCCATTGGCAGCGGCCGGACTACTCGCCACCGAGTCGTAGTGGCGGACGATGGTGTGCAAGGCTTCTTCAAACATGCGCTCCGTATCAACATCAAGGCGACGCGTCGCCTCTTTTACTACTTCCTTCAGCTTCGCCTTCGTTTCTTTGCGGATGCGAATCACTACCTCGTTCATGCGGTTGTTCAGCTCCTTTTGCAATTGCTTAGCTGCCGATTTCAATGTCTTTTTCTGGCTAGCCTTTTTACTAGCGCGGTCATCGGTGAGGTCATCGGCAGCACGGCCAGCTTTTTTAGCCGATTTACGCGCTGCTTTTTCTTCCGGTGTGCGTTTCGCATTCTTTTCGGCGTTAGCCGGAGAAGCAGGTTTTTTCATCTGAAAAAAAGTGTTGTGAGGGTGAAAGAGGAAAAGTTTAAAGCAAGGAGAAGCAATGAATAAAAGCCGACGCGCTCAAATATAAAATGAATTAAGCGTCAAACGGTTTGCTATGTTTTTTTGTTAATTTAATTCTGCTCTTTTTTCGTTTTTCTCTGTGCTGAGGCTTAATTCAGGAGTTATCAATTTTATAAAAAGATAACATTTAATTCGGTCTCATTTTTCTGTTAATCATGTCTTTTAATCCTAAGCGTTACACAGTTACGGCTGCGTTGCCTTACGCCAACGGTCCGGTTCACATCGGACATTTGGCCGGTGTTTATTTGCCCGCCGATATTTATGTGCGCTATCTGCGCTCTGTTGGCCGCGATGTCAAATTTATCTGCGGCTCCGATGAACACGGTGTGCCTATTACCATTCGGGCCCAGAAAGAAGGTGTTACACCACAGCAAGTGGTAGACAAATACCACGCCCTGATTCGTGACTCTTTCAAAGATTTCAACGTGTCATTCGATGTGTATTCCCGGACATCATCGGCCACGCATGCTGAAGTTTCGAGCGGCTTTTTTACCAAATTGAATGATGAAGGAAAATTCATCGAGCAAACCACGCAGCAATATTTCGACGAAAAGGCGCAGCAATTTTTGGCTGACCGCTACATTGTAGGTACATGTCCAAATTGTGGCAATGAGAATGCTTATGGCGACCAGTGCGAGCGTTGCGGTACTTCGCTCAGTCCGACGGAATTAATCAACCCGCGTAGCATGCTGAGCGGTGCGCAACCCATTTTACGGGATACCAAGCATTGGTTTTTGCCTCTGGACCAATATGAGCCTTGGTTGCGCGAATGGATAATTGAAGGCCACAAAAACGATTGGAAAACCAACGTGTACGGCCAATGCAAATCCTGGATTGACCAGGGGCTGCATCCTCGTGCCGTAACGCGCGACCTCGACTGGGGGGTGCCCGTTCCGGTGCCCGGCGCCGAAGGGAAAGTGCTTTACGTGTGGTTTGACGCCCCAATTGGCTACATATCCGCTACCAAAGAAGCCTTCCCCGACGAGTGGGAAACCTATTGGAAAGACAAGGACTCCAAATTGGTGCATTTCATTGGCAAGGATAATATTGTTTTTCACTGCATTATTTTCCCGGTAATGCTGAAAGCGCACGGCGAATTTATTCTGCCAGATAATGTGCCCGCCAATGAATTCCTGAACCTCGAAGGCGATAAAATCAGTACCTCGCGCAATTGGGCCGTGTGGCTGCACGAATACCTCGCCGATTTTCCCGGCCAGGCCGATGTGCTGCGTTATGTGCTGTGCGCCAACGCGCCTGAGACCAAGGATAACGACTTTACCTGGAAGGATTTTCAGGCTCGCAACAACAACGAACTGGTTGCCACACTTGGGAACTTCGTGAACCGTGCCGCCGTGCTCACACACAAATTCTTTGAAGGCAAAGTACCGGAATTGGGCGAATTAACGGTAACTGACCAGGATGCATTCGCACAATTAGCTGAATTTCCAGCTAAAATTGGCGAGTTGATTGAGAATTATCGGTTTCGTGACGCGCTGGCTGAAGTAATAAATCTGGCTCGTCTCGGCAATAAGTATTTAGCTGAAACGCAGCCTTGGCACCTCATCAAAACCGATGCGGCCCGCACCGGTACTGTGCTGAACGTCGCCTTGCAAATTGCCGCCGCGCTGGCACCGTTGCTGGAGCCTTTCCTGCCCGATTCCGCGCAAAAACTTGCTGCCATGCTCAATTTGGAATTGGGTAATTGGACCGGTGCCGGCCGGTCCAACGCGCTCAGTGTTGGCCATCAATTGCAGGAACCAGCGTTGCTTTTTGCTAAAATTGAAGATGCCGTGGTGGAAACCCAAGTGCAAAAGCTGCTTGATACCAAGAAAGAAAATCAGCTCGCTAATACACCGGTTACACCCGCCAAAGACGATATTTCGTTTGATGATTTCGGCCAGATGGATTTGCGCATCGGCACAATCATTGCCGCCGAAAAAGTAGCTAAAACCAAAAAGCTACTCAAGCTTACCGTTGACTTGGGACTGGAAGAGCGTACTATTGTGAGCGGCATCGCCGAGTATTTTATCCCCGAAGCGTTGGTTGGTCAGCAAGTGCAAGTACTGTTGAACCTTGCGCCTCGCGAAATCAAAGGCATTAAGAGCCAAGGCATGCTCCTAATGGCTGAAAATGCTGATGGTAGCTTAGCCCTGATGCAGCCCAGTAAGCCTGTGCGCAACGGCAGCAGCATAGCGTAACGTCTTGTC
>Ga0265780_10009726_pt1 | contig 11502 bp, 7 predicted proteins | sample P1T30metagenome_FD_192432 | JGI IMG/M metagenome (GOLD analysis project Ga0265780, IMG submission 192432) | Plant litter microbial communities from East Loma Ridge, Irvine, California - P1 T30 | ecosystem: Environmental > Terrestrial > Plant litter > Unclassified | place: USA: California... | reverse complement strand
CCGCGGGCATCACCTCGTCGCGATCGGCCCACTGGGACGAGATGTAGTCCTTGAACGAGTCCGAGCGGGGGGTGGTCGATCGGTTCGTGGTGGCACGGGGTGCCTTCTGTGCGTCCATGCCGCCATTCTCCCGCGAAGTCGCGGGCCGGCCAACCCGGTACGGCGTCAGGCGCCCGTCATGGTGAGCTGGGCGACGACGGGGCGGTGGTCGCTGCCGGCCTCGTCCTGGTCGGTGACGACCTTGTAGCCGGTCGGCATCCAGGAACGCGTCGCGAGGACGTGGTCGATGGGGGTGCCGAGCAGCGGCGGGAGATCGGTGGGCCAGGTGCCCAGGCCGGCGTTCGCGGTCGTCACCCCGACGTCCCGGCACCGGCCGAGGGCGCCGCCCGCGGTCCCGAGGCCGGCCATGTGGTCGAGGGTCGCGTTGAAGTCGCCCGCCATGATGACGTTCCCGTCCGTGCAGGCGTCCGCGAGGTACCGGAGGCCCGCCTCCCACGGGTCCATCTGCGCGGTCGTCGGTGCGACGGGGTGGGCGGCGACGATGGTCGGCCCCGTCCCCGAGACCGGGGTGGCGACGACCGAGGGCATGAGCGGCGTCGTCTCGACGGCGGTGCCGTCCTCGGCCAGGGCGACCGTGTACTCGCCGAGGGCCGCCGCGATGAGCAACGACGTCGGCTCCGAGCCGCCCTGGGCGGGGTACTCGACGGTCTTGACGGTCATCGGCAACCCGGCCACCGCCATGGCGTCGGCCACTGCGGTCGCGGTCTCGGCGCTCGTCTCGGGGAGGCTGACGATCTCCGCGCCCTCCTCGACGGCCAACGCGGCGATCGCCTCGGCGCCGGGCGCGCCTCCCTCGGTGTTCCAGACGACGACCGTCAGGTCGGTCGGCAGCGCCTCGACGAAGTCGTCGCGGCCGAGGCCCCTGGCGGCGGCCACGCCGATGGACACGGCCCCGAAGACGAGCAGCAGCACCCCGAGGGAGGCGGCGATCGACCGGAGCGGACGGGCGGCGATCCCGACGACGAAGAGGACCACGGCCAGCGCACCGGCGACGGCCGCCGCTGCCCCGCGGAACGAGACCAGCTGGGCGACGGGCCACGTCCGCTGGAGGTCGAGCTGCTGCGGCCAGAGCAGGACGAACAGGGCGGCGGCGACCGCGAGGACGATGACGAAGGCGACGAGACGACGGATCATGGCGGGACCGAGCATAGGCGACCGCCCGTCCTGTGCAGGGAGGACGCTCGGGCGGGCCGGAGCGGGGTCGGCCTACGATGAGAGGATGCCCCACCGTCCGATCGACCTGCACACCCACAGCAGCGTCTCGGACGGCACGGAGACCCCCGCCGAGCTCGTGGCCGCGGCCGTCTCCGCGGACCTCGCCGTCGTGGCCCTCACGGACCACGACTCGACGGCCGGCTGGTCCGAGGCCACCCGGGCCGTCGCGGGCAGCGGCCTGACGCTCGTCCCGGGCATGGAGATGAGCACGAGGCTCGGCATGAACAGCGTGCACATGCTGGCCTACCTGTTCGACCCCGAGGACGCCGCCCTCGTCGCCGAGACGGCACGCCTGCGCGACAGCCGGCTGCACCGCGCCGAGCGCATCGTCGAGCGGATCGCGGCGGACTACGACGTGAGCTGGGCCGACGTCCTGGCCCAGTCGACGCCGGGCGCGACCCTGGGACGGCCCCACATCGCGGACGCACTCGTCGCCAAGGGCCTCGCGCCCGACCGCAGCGCGGCGTTCGCCGGCATCCTGCACTGGCGCTCCGGCTACTACGAGCCGCACGAGGCGCCGAGCCCGATCGACGCGATCCGGCTCATCCGTGCAGCCGGCGGCGTCCCCGTGATCGCCCACCCGGCGACGCGCGGACGCGACACGAACATCTCGGCGCGGTCGTTCGAGCAGCTCGTCGAGGCGGGCCTGCTGGGCGTCGAGGTGCGGCACCGCGAGAACACGGAGGCGGGCGCCGAGCGCCTGCGCGAGCTCGCGTCCCGGCACGACCTCATCACGACCGGCTCGAGCGACTACCACGGGACGGGCAAGCCCAACCGGCTGGGCGAGAACAGCACCGACCCCGAGCAGCTGGCGCGCATCGTCGACGCCGCGACCGGTTGGCGGCCCGTCGAGGGCTGATCGTCCCGAGGTGCGCCGGCGGGCGCGGTCGGCCCGGCCGACGAGCGGGGCGGGCGACGACGGAGGCCCCGCACCGTGACGGTACGAGGCCTCTCGGGTCGACCGGGCTCGGTCTACGACGCGGGGGCGTCGCCGGCCGGGCGCCGACGACGCGTGCGGCTGCGTCGGCGAGGGGCCTCGCCGTCGCCGGCGGGCGCTGCCGTCGGGGCCTCGGCGGGCGCCTGGTCGCGGCGGGGCGCCTGCTCGCGTCGCGACGACTGCTCGCCTCCACGGCGACCGGAGTCGCCCTCGCCTCCGCGACGACCGGACTCGCCCTCGGCACTGCGCGACCGGCTGCGCGAGCCGGGGTTGCGCTCGCGGGCCGTGGCGGCGCCGCCCTCGACGGCGGCCTTCGGAGCCGACTTGAGGCGGCCCTTCGTGCCGACGGGGATGTCGAGGTCCTCGAAGAGGTGGGGGCTCGACGAGTACGTCTCGACGGGCTCGGGCTGGCCCATGTCGAGGGCACGGTCGATGAGGGCCCACTTGTGCAGGTCGTCCCAGTCGACGAACGTGACCGCGATGCCGGTCTTGCCCGCGCGGCCCGTCCGGCCGGCGCGGTGCAGGTACGTGTCGTGGTCGTCGGGGACCGTGTGGTTGATCACGTGCGTCACGTCGTTGACGTCGATGCCGCGTGCCGCGACGTCGGTCGCGATCAGGATGTCCTTCTTGCCGGCCTTGAAGGCCGCCATCGCGCGCTCGCGCTGCTCCTGGTTCAGGTCGCCGTGCACGGCGGCGGCGTTGAAGCCGCGGTCGTTCAGCTCTTCGACCAGCTTCGCGGCGGCGCGCTTGGTGCGGGTGAAGACGACGGTCTTGCCGCGGCCTTCGGCCTGCAGGATGCGCGCGATGACCTCGTCCTTGTCGAGCGAGTGGGCGCGGTAGACGACGTGCTTGATGTTCGCCTGCGTCAGGCCCTCGTCGGGGTCGGTGGCGCGGATGTGGATCGGCTTCGTCATGAAGCGGCGGGCCAGCGCCACGATCGGCCCGGGCATCGTCGCGGAGAACAACATGGTGTGGCGCGTCGTCGGCACCTGCTGGAAGATCTTCTCGATGTCGCTGAGGAAGCCCAGGTCGAGCATCTTGTCGGCCTCGTCGAGCACGACCTCCTTCACGCCCTTGAGGTCGAGGAGGCGCTGGCCGGCCAGGTCGAGGAGGCGCCCGGGGGTGCCCACCACGATCTGCGCGCCGGCCTTGAGCTGCTCGACCTGGCCCTCGTAGGCCTTGCCGCCGTAGATGCTGACGACCTTGGTGTCGCGGTTCGACGTGGCCACCACGAGGTCCTCGGCGACCTGCACGCAGAGCTCCCGGGTCGGGACGACGACCAGCACCTTGACGCCGGGCTCGGGGGAGAGGCCGATGCGCTGGACGATGGGGAGGCCGAAGCCGAGGGTCTTGCCGGTGCCCGTCTTGGCCTGGCCGATGATGTCCTGGCCGGAGAGCGCGAGCGGGATGGTCTGGGTCTGGATGGGGAACGGTTCGAGGATCCCCTTCGCAGCCAGTGCGTCGACCATGTCCTGGTCGATCTGAAGATCGGTGAAAGTCACGTAGTTGCCCTGTCTCATGTGTAGGCGGATCGCGGACAGTTTAGCCCGTCGTGCGGCCGCGACCCCCGGACCCCGTAAGCTTGCGGCGTGGTGTCATGGAAGGGCCGGAGGTCTCAGCGCGGCGTCCCGTCCATCCAGTGGCCGCGGCCCGCCTCCAAGGCCGTGCCCGTGAACCGGGTCGAGCTCGGCGACTTCACCCCCGACCTCGACGTCTACCTCGGTCAGGCCGCCTACCTCGAGCTGTCGCTCTTCGAGGGCCTCGGCCGTGCCGCGGAGTCCGCCCCGCACGTGCGCGCGCAGCGGATGACCGCCCGCGTGGCCGGCAGCACACTCGACCGGCACCGGGGCCTGCTCGCCGAGATCGAGCGCACGGGAGGCGACCCGACGGTCTCGATGGAGCCTCACCGCCACGCCGTGGACGAGTTCCGACGACGCACCGAGGGTGCCGACTGGCACGAGGCGATCCTCGCCTCCTACGTCGCCGCGGGTCTGCTGAACGACGTGTTCGTCCGACTGGCGGCGGGCCTGACCGCCGATCACCGCGAGCGCATCGTGCGGGTGCTGGAGGCGGGCGACGACGAGTCCGCCATCGTGGCGGAGCTCTCGGCGGCCATCGAGGACGACCCGCAGCTCGCCTCGCGCCTGGCCCTGTGGGGCCGCCGACTCGTCGGCGACACGCTGCTCGTGGCCCGCGCGGCGATCTCCGCGTCGCACGAGTCGGCCGACGACGAGCGGCTCGAGCCGGTCTTCACCGAGCTCGTGGCGGCGCACACACGCCGGATGGACGCCCTCGGTCTCACGGCCTGACGGCACCCCGCTGCGGGGCAGCGCGCGGCGTCAGCCCCGCATGAGGCGGGCGAGCAGGTCGCCGTCGCGGCGCCTCCTGGACGTCGCCGCGACGCGGCAGACCACGATCGCGACGACGCCCGACAGCACGAGCGAGACGACCCAGATCCAGCCGCCGTCGGCCGTCAGGCCCGCCAGGAGGAGGACCTGCCAGGCGACGGCCGCGACGGACGCCGCGGCCGCGGGCGCCAGGAGCACCCCGCGGGTGTCGGCGGCCGGCAGCGCGAAGTGGGCGACGAAGCCCAGCAGAGCGCCGCCGAGCACGACGAAGAGGAGCTCCATGTCAGCTGACGAAGCCGACGCGGCGGTTCTCGTCGGAGCCGACCTCGACGTAGGCGAGGGAGGCGGTCGGCACGAGATAGGTCTTGCCCTTCGAGCCGGCGAGGGTGACGTACGTCTTGCTGCCGTCGAGGGCGTCGGCGACGATCGCCTCGACCTCGGCCGCGGTCTGCGACGTCTCGAAGCTGATCTCACGGGGGCTGTTGGTGATGCCGATGCGAATGTCCACGACGTCACGATATCCGACCGGGCCCGGTGCGGCCTGACGCGTTCACCGAGAGCGCAAGCGGCGTCGCGGCAGCAGCCCGCGTCGCTCCTCGGTGTCGGCGGCAGCCGCTAGCGTCGAGCGCATGGTGACGACCTCCTTCCGCCCGGTCTCGGGCACCGACACGCGGTCGGCGGTCGAGCTCGACGCGTCCCAGCGGGCGGTGCTCGACCTGCCCGACGGCGTCTCCGCCGCGGTGATCGGGGCCCCGGGCACCGGCAAGACGACCGCCCTCGTCGAGTTCGTCGCCGACCGGCTCGAGACCCGCGGCTGGGCGCCCGGCTCCGTGACGGCGCTGACGCCGTCCCGCACGACGGCCACGCGCCTCCGCGACGTCCTGGCCGCCCGGCTCGACGTGCCCACCCCCGGCCCCCTCGCGCGCACCGTCTCGTCCCTCGCCTTCGACGTGGTCGGCCACGCCGCCCGTCTCGCCGGCGCCGAGCCGCCCGCGCTCCTGACCGGCGGGGACCACGACTCGGTCGTGCGCTCGATGCTCGAGGGCCACGAGGCCGACGGCACGGGCCCTCGGTGGCCCGACGTCCTCGGCCCCCGCGTCCGCGTGCTGCGGGGGTTCCGCACCGAGCTGCGCGAGGTGATGATGCGCGCGACCGAGCAGGGCCTCTCGCCCGACGACCTGCGTCGGCTCTCCGCGGCGCGCGACCGGCCCGAGTGGGCCGCCGTCGCCGACTTCGTCGACGAGTACCACGGCGTCGTCGACGCCATGCCGGGCCGCCGACTCGACTCGGCAGAGCTCGTCGACTGGGCCGTGGCGGCGCTCGACCGCGGCGAGACCGCACCGGTCGTCGACGGCCTCCGTGCCGTGCTCGTCGACGACGCCCAGGAGGCCACCGAGTCCACCGTCGCCCTGCTGCGAGCCCTCGCGCGCCGCGGGGTCGCCGTGATCGCGCTCGGCGATCCCGACCTCGCCACGAGCGCGTTCCGCGGCGGCAGTCCCGACGTGCTCGGCCGGCTCGGCCAGCGGCTCGGCCTGCCCGACGCGCGGACGCTGTGGCTCTCGACCGCGCACCGGCACGACCCGCCGCTCCGCGAGCTCGTGCAGCGGGTGACGGCGCGCATCGGCACGGCCGGCGCCGGGCGCCAGCACGCCGCCGAGCCGGGGCGGCCCGCGGCGGGAGCGCCGGGCGCTCCCGGCGCGCCGGGCCCTCGTCCGGACGGGCAGCCTCGCCGTGACGTCCCTCCGGTGCTCTCCGTCCAGGCCGACAGCCCCGCCCACGAGCTCTCGACCGTGGCGCGGGTGCTGCGCGAGCACCACCTCGTCTCGGGCGTCCCGTGGTCGAGCATGATGGTCGTCGTGCGCAGCGGCGGCCAGGTGCCCGGCGTCGCCCGCGGCCTCCAGCTCGCCGACGTCCCCACGCGCACCTCGGCGGCGGGCCGCGCGGTCCGCGACGAGCACGGGGCGCGCCACCTCCTGCTGGCCGCCTCGGTGGCCGTCGGGCGGGACGAGCTCACGGCCGACCTGGCGGCCGAGCTCCTGCTCGGCCCGCTCGCGGGCTTCGACGCGCTGTCCCTCCGCCGCCTCCGGCTCGCCCTGCGGGCGGACGAGCTCGCGGGGGGAGGCACGCGCTCCGCCGACGCCCTGCTCGTCGAGGCGCTCGCCGGGCCGGGACGCTTCGCGACGATCGACTCGAGGCCGGCGGCCCGGGCGGGCCGCTTCGCGGCCAGCCTCGACGGCGCCCGTCGCGAGGCCGCGGCCGGCGCCAGCATCGAGGAAGTCCTCTGGGGGCTCTGGGACCGCAGCGGCCTCGCGCGCGAGTGGAGCGCCCGCGCCGCGGGCCGGGGGATCGTGGCGGCCGAGGCCGACCGGCACCTCGACGGGGTGGTCGCGTTGTTCACGGCCGCGAAGCGGTTCGTCGAGCGCACCCCGGAGGCCCCCGCCGTCGGGTTCCTCGACGCCCTGCTCGGCGCCGAGGTCCCCGAGGACACCCTCTCGCCGCAGGCGTCCGCCGAGTCGGTGCTCGTCTGCACCCCGTCCGCCGCGGTGGGCCTCGAGGTCGACGTCGTCGTCGCAGCCCGCCTGCAGGACGGCGTGTGGCCGAACCTCCGGGTGCGCGGTGCCCTGCTCGGCCCCGACGACCTGGTCGACGCGGCGCAGGCGGGCGAGGGGCCCGACCAGGGGCCGACCCCGGTCGACGCCCGTGCCGCGGTGCTCAGCGACGAGCTGCGCATGTTCGCGCTCACGGTCTCGCGAGCGCGTCGCCAGGTCGTCCTCTCCTGCACCTCCGACGACGACGAGGGGCCGTCGGTCTTCTTCCGGCTGCTGCCGACCGACGCGCCGTCGCCGTCCGGAGGGCACCCGCTCTCGCTCCGCGGCCTCGTGGGGCATCTCCGTCATGTGGTGGTCGAGTCGACCCACCAGGGCCGCGCGGAGTCGGCGACGGCGGGCCTCGCCCGTCTCGCCGCGGCCGGCGTCGCCGGGGCGCACCCGGGCGAGTGGTACGGCCTCGCCGAGCCGAGCACGTCGGCGCCCCTGGTCGACCTCTCCGAGCCCGAGGCCCACGTCGCGGTCTCGCCCTCCCAGCTCGGCTCGTTCGAGGAGTGCCCGCTGCACTGGTTCGTCGACCGGTTCGGCGGATCGGCGCCGAACGCCTCGATGGGCATCGGCACGGTCCTCCACTCCGTCATGGAGCACGCGCTCGACACCGACGTCGAGGCCCTGTGGGACGCGGTCGAGGAGCGCTGGGACGAGCTCGACTTCGAGTCGCCCTGGATCGCCGAGGCCGAGAAGCGCCGAGCCCGACAGATGACCGAGAGCCTCGCCTCCTACCTGCGCGACTTCGCGCAGTCGGGCGGAGAGCTGATCGGGGCGGAGTCGACGTTCACCCTCGACACCGGTCCGGCGCGCCTCCGTGGCTCGATCGACCGGGTCGAGCGCACCCGCGACGGCGCCGCGGTCATCGTCGACCTCAAGACCGGGCGGGCCGCGCCGACGTCGTCGGCGGCCATCGCCGCCCACCCGCAGCTCGGCAGCTACCAGCTCGCCCTCGCCGACGGCGCGGTCGAGAGCGTGCCGGAGGGGACGCCGCCGGGCGGAGCGAAGCTCGTCGTCGTGTCGTCCGGCGTGCGGGGCAAGCTCTACCGGGAACCCGCCCAGGCCGCCTTCGACGCCGAGATGCTCCAGGAGTTCCGCGGCCGCGTCGAGACCGCGGCCGAGGGGATGGCGGGGCAGGTCTTCCTGGCCCGCCTCGACGAGCACTGCGAAGGCCGGACCGGCGGCTCCTGCCGCATCCACGTCGTCGGCGAGGTCAGCTCGTGAGCCTGTCGGCGGTCGACGTCGCGGTGCGCCTCGGCCTGCCCGAGCCGACGCCCGAGCAGCAGGCCGTCATCGAGGCGCCGCTCGTGCCCGCCCTCGTGGTCGCGGGCGCCGGCAGCGGCAAGACCGAGACCATGGCCAACAGGGTCGTCTGGCTGCTCGCCAACGGCCACGTCGAGGTCTCGCAGGTGCTCGGCCTGACCTTCACGCGCAAGGCCGCCGGCGAGCTGGGCGAACGCATCGAGAAGCGCATCCGCCAGCTCGGCGAGGCGGGGCTGCTGGGCGACGACCCCGACCCGTTCGACGTCCCCACCGTGTCGACGTACAACGCCTTCGCCAACGGGGTGTTCCGCGACGACGCGCTCCGCGTGGGGCGCGAGCCCGAGTCGCAGGTGCTCGGCGAGGCCTCGGCCTGGCAGCTGGCCCGGTCGCTGGTCGTCGCGAGCCGCGACGAGCGCCTCGCCGGGCTCGGACGCAGCGTCGACTCCTTGACCGAGGCGGTGCTCCGGCTGAGCCACGCCCTCAGCGAGAACGTGGCCGACGGCGACGACGTGCTCCGTCTCAGCGACCGGTTCCTCGACCTCGCGGGCCTGCCCTCGACCAAGGGGTCGGCCTACAGGTCGGTCACCGACGCGGTCGCCGCGGTGTCGGCGCTGCCGCCGCTCGTGGCGCTCGCCGAGCAGTTCGCCGACGAGAAGGCGCGTCGGGGCCTCGTCGAGTACTCCGACCAGGTGGCGCTCGCCCTCGACGTCTGCGACACGGCCCCCGAGGTCGTCGACGCGATGCGCGCGCGCTTCCGCGTCGTGCTCCTCGACGAGTACCAGGACACGAGCGTCGTGCAGACGCGCCTGCTGTCGCGCCTGTTCGCCACCACGGGCGTGATGGCGGTCGGCGACCCGCACCAGTCCATCTACGGCTTCCGGGGTGCCTCCGCGGCGAACCTCGGCCGGTTCCCCGTCGACTTCGGGGCCGAGTCCGACGCCGTCTACAGCCTGTCGACGAGCTGGCGCAACTCCCGAGGCGTGCTCGACGCCGCCAACGTGGTGGTGGCCGAGCTGGCGGCGGCGTCCGAGGTGCCGGTCGGCGAGCTGCGAGCCCGGCCCACGGCCCCCGACGGCCGGGTCGAGACGCTCTTCGAGCAGACCCTGCCGGCCGAGGCGGACCAGGTCGCGGCCTGGTTCGCCCGCGAGCTCGCCGACCCGCCCGTCGTCGACGGCGTCCCGTCGCCGCGCACGGCGGCGCTGCTGTTCCGGTCCAAGAAGACGATGCCCGCCTTCGTCGAGGCGCTCGCCGAGCGCGGGGTGCCCTACCGGGTCCTCGGCGTCGGCGGGCTCCTGCAGCGTCCCGAGGTCGTCGACCTGGTGTCCTGCCTCCGGGTGCTCCACGACCCCTCGGCCGGGTCCGAGCTCATCCGGCTCATGACGGGTGCGCGCTGGCGGATCGGCCTGCACGACGTCGCGGCGCTCCGGTCCGTCGCCTCCTGGCTGTTCGCCCACGACCACGCGCAGCAGGTGCTGGGCGACGAGGTCGCCGCGGGGTTCCGCGCGTCCGTCGCCGTGGGCGAGCACGGCTCCCTGGTCGACGCGCTCGACTTCGTGGCCACGGCGCCCGACGGGCACGGACAACTGCGCGGGCTGAGCGACGAGGGCCTCGCCCGGATGCGGCGGCTGGGCTCGCAGCTGGCGTTCCTGCGCGGGCGCACGGGCCTCGACCTGGTCGACCTCGTGACGCTGGTGCAGCAGGAGATGCTGCTCGACGTCGAGGTCGCGGCCGCCACGGGGCAGGGCCACGGTGGCGCGTGGCTGCAGGCCTTCGAGGACGAGCTGACAGGCTACGTCGCGGCGGACGAGAACGCCGCCCTCGGCGGCTTCCTCTCCTGGCTGGCCGCGGCCGAGCGGCGTGACGACATGGGGCCGAGGTCGGACGACGGCGAGCCCGGCACCGTCCAGCTGCTCACCGTGCACGGCTCCAAGGGCCTCGAGTGGGACCTCGTCGCCGTCCCCCGCCTCGTCGAGGGCGAGCTGCCCGGCACGTCGCGCGAGGGCGTCGGCTGGCTCGGCTTCGGCGAGCTGCCCTACGAGTTCCGCGGCGACGCCGCCGAGCTGCCGGACCTCGCCTGGCGCTCCGTCGACGACCAGAAGGAGTTCGACCAGCGACTCGCGGCCTTCAAGGACGACCTCCGGCGTCGGCACCTCTCCGAGGAGAGGCGCCTCGCGTACGTCGCGTTCACCCGAGCGAAGGAGGCCCTGCTGCTCAGCGGGTCGTTCTGGTCGTCGACCGTGAAGCCGCGGCAGCCGAGCAGGTACCTGGCCGAGCTGGTGGAGGCGGGCCTCGTCCCGGCCGAGGCGGTGCCGGTCGAGCCCGACGACGAGTCCGACCCTCTCGCCCAGTCGTCGCGCGAGCTGGTCTGGCCCGTCGACCCGCTGGGCCCGAGGCGCGCACGGGTCGAGCGCGCCGCCGTGCGGGTCGGGCGCACCCTCCGAGCTCGCGAGTCGGCGGAGGACGGCACCGGCGAGGTGGTCGACGCGGCGGCCCGGCGGCGAGAGGACGTGGGGCCGTGGGCCGACGACATCGACCTGCTCCTGCTCGAGCGAGAGGCCGTCCGTCGGCGGGCCGGCAGCATCGACCTGCCGCAGCGCATCCCGGCGTCCCGCTTCAAGGACTACGTGAGCGACCCCTCCGGCGTCGCCTCGTCCCTGCGACGTCCGCTGCCGGAGCGCCCTTACCGGGCGACGCGCCTCGGCACCCTGTTCCACGAGTGGGTCGAGCAGCGCTACCGGCCGACCGGCCGCGCCGAGCTGCTCGACGCGTGGGGTCTCGAGCTCGACCTCGACGACGACGAGGAGCGAGGCGGGAACGGACTCGTCGATCCCGACGACGCGCGCCGTCTCGTCGAGCTCCAGGCCACCTTCGAGGGGTCTCCCTGGGCACGGCTCGAGCCGGTCGAGGTCGAGCTGGAGGTCCACCTGCCGCTCGGGCGGCGGACGGTCATCTGCAAGATCGACGCCGTCTTCGAGCGGGAGGGGCGCCTCCAGGTGGTCGACTGGAAGACCGGTCGAGCCCCGACGGACGACGCAGACCTCGAGCTGCGGCAGCTGCAGCTCGCCCTCTACCGCGAGGCGTACTC
>Ga0265780_10009724_pt1 | contig 11505 bp, 19 predicted proteins | sample P1T30metagenome_FD_192432 | JGI IMG/M metagenome (GOLD analysis project Ga0265780, IMG submission 192432) | Plant litter microbial communities from East Loma Ridge, Irvine, California - P1 T30 | ecosystem: Environmental > Terrestrial > Plant litter > Unclassified | place: USA: California... | reverse complement strand
CAAATAGAGTCAGAGCAACAAAACATCGACGCGCCAAGGTACCGGAAACGAACGTAAACACGAAGATCGCCGCGCACCCCGCCCTCGACTTTTGCCGAAGCGTTCGGTATTGTTCCAAAACCCCTGACTTAGTGCCTGGTGGTCGCGTGTGCTTTGCCCTCCGCTCGACTGACCCGATATACAGGCCCCGAGGCCGAGAAACTGGCGAGTATGGTCGCGTGTGCACGTCGTAGGAGATCCATGGCAGAGCACTCTATGAGGAAATTGGGAGGAGCCTGTGAGGTGTGTGTGAAGAGTCTGGAGTCTGTGAGGAGTCTGTGAAAGCCACCTGTGGACAATTACTCAGCGCGTGGAGATTGGAAAACCAGGGCCCTTCGGCCACACATCACCGCAGGAGTCCTCGGGTGCATGGAATGCAGGGGCGCTAATCTTAACTACAAGGATCGACAACTTCAGCCAGGCGCTTCCAACTAGAAGGGGACTGAGGTTTTGGGTGACGCACTGTGGACGTGCTGTGAACGTGCTGTGGTTGCCAGGGGTGGAGAAAGGCCATGGCACGTACAGGACCAGGAAGCCTTCGGCATTACATCACTCAGGGCAGGAGAGCTAATGTACAAGTGGCAGGGGAGCTAATCTTCTACCCAAAGTTCGCAGGGGAGCTAATCTGCTACTGCTTCAACGGCCAGCGGCCCCACCTCCACTAACACTAGATCCAGGACTTTGTCTACCCCACCTTTCCTCTTGTCCCTGTTCTTGCGCTTGACCTTGTCCAGACTGTGGTCGAGGCAGTGGTTGAGCGCCGTACGCCGTAGGTAAAGAAGCCCAAGGACCGGTGCTAAAAGACTGCTGATCCGTCTTTTCGGGGGCCGGGGCGAAATTTACCCTTTGACCCACACTAGCTGAAGAAGTAGTAGAAATGGGTGGTGTTGACGATGACGAATTTGTTCGTGATGGCACACCTCCTTGTGATGGTTGATTCGCTAATGTTGATGTCGGGCTGAGGACTGCTCGAGTAACTATTGACGCTAATGATGGACCGCCTGGTTTGGCCCCTGGCGCAGTGGCTTGGCCTGTTGTCGTTCCTGGTAAAGGTGGGAACTGGGGGGGTGAGAGTGTAGTGGGTGATGATTGCCTTTCAGCTAGGACGGAGGGTGGAGGATGGAAATTGGGTGTTGGCCTAGGACGGACATTGGGGAGGTATATTCGATGTTGTAATTGCGGAGGCATCATTGTCGTGTGATGTTCATATGTCGGATGAAAGGGTGCTGCTGAAGCGTTGACACCACCTGAAATGGCCCTTTGGACTGCGGATGGCGACGTGACAGTTGGAGGAGGAGCGGCAGAGACTGATCGTGGAGGCCTGACGGATGGTGATGAAGGATGTGGATAGAATGTACTGGTATTTGGTAAATGCGTTGGACTTGGTTGTGGGGGGTTCAATGGGCGTGCCGGACCAGACGAAGGGAATCGAGGACCGTATCCACCTCTACCTCTGCTCGCAGCGAAATGGCCTGGACCCTGTAGATTCGTCAAACTGGGGTGAGTCGACAATGATCGGTTTTGTCCATCGTGATCATCCCATCCTCCCCCTCGGACCGCAGCAGGCCAATATCCACTACTCCGCCTTTGTTTTTGCTCTTCATTCCTCCTTTCCGCCTCTTCCCTCTGCCTTTCCAAATCCTCTAAACGATGTTCCAACTCTTGCTTTTCAGCTTCCTTCTTCTCCTTTTTAGCTTTAAGCTTGTCGACTTTCGAAACGACCTCGGCCAATTTCTTGTCCTCTTCTGCCCTTGCTCTCCTCTCCCTCTCTCTGACTTCATCTTCCCGATCTTTGACAATCTTCCATTCATCCTTGACAGTGTCCAACTCTAATTTCACTTCTTCAAAGACCCTTTCTAAATCTGCTAAACCGCCCTGAACAAGGTTCATTTCCTTTTCAGCAGCTTCAGCTCCTGCCCATCCCTGTTTTACCTGTTCCTGCAATGCCAATGTCTTTTGCTTAGCCCTCATATCCATCGTTCCTGCCTTTTCAATGGCCCGTTTCACAGTTTCAATCTCAACCCTCAAAGCAGCTTCTGCACGTTGCGATGATCGGCGAGCTTCTTTGATTTGATTTTGGAGATGTTCCTTTTCGGCGTGTGCGGCTGCTATATGTTGACGAAGTTGAGCTGCTTGGGCGTCGGAAGGTGACAAGATGGGTGTGGGGGCGACTATTGGTGGATCAGTAGGAGGGGTGGCTCCATTGTAGGTCGGTGAATCGGGAGGGGCGTTTATCGAGTTGGAGCGTGAACGGGGATTTGATCGTGAGCGAAGTGAATTTGCGCGTGATCTAGGATGAAGACCAGGGTTGGGCGATGGGGAAGGTGGCATCAGGACTGAACTTGATACTGGATATCAGCATCATTCTGCGGATGACACGAAAGGACGCACCGATACCATCAACGCCCTCGCCAAACATCCCCACGACCCTCAATTCAATCTCGTACTCCTTGCCCGGACTCAGGCCGTAGACTACAACAACAGCCCTGTCACCCTGACTCTTCTTCTCCTTTCTCCTTTTGTTGGAGAGACCAGCTTCCCTAGCTGCATTTCCAGCACTCAGAGTGAATCTAGCCCGCCTAGGTCTTCTCCTAGTCATGTTTCCCTCTTCACCATTCTGCTCATTCGCTTCATCATCCCAATTCTCTTCTTCGTCATCTGCATCTACATCTTCCTCGTCCTCTTCATCCGCGTCAGACACGTGCGCAACAATTCGATTCCAAGGTTGGCCATTTACACTGACCACCACCCCATGCGATAATAAATCCTTGAATCTGACTTGACCATTCAAGATGGGCCAAGCTCCGGGAATGATGGAATCGGAATCATCCAACTCGACAGCTGTGTCATCATCACTATCCCTCGATGTCCTATTGTGATGATGTCTCTTCTTTCGTTTATGATGTACAGCAGGTGATTGAGGGTGTAGGTGTGTTGAAGCAGACGCGGACGCGGAATTGGGAGTCGAGGTCGACGTTGAGGTAGAAGGGGACGCGAGGGTTAATGATAATGTGAGAGCGAGGGGAGTGAGTTCAAGGATTGATAATGAGAGGGGTCGAGTTGAGGGGGTTATCGAATGCCATGTTGATGGTGATGGACTCGCCATGGTTGGTGTAGGGGTATAGGTCAATTGAAGGAATGGATGTCGGTTAACTTACTTTTCTGAGTCCAGGTTTTAGTGCGTGTACCAGTAGATTGGAAATAGGCGTGTGGAATATGTAGTGGGGTCTCCGCTTGAATCAAATGTAAAGTTCGTTGTACATTACTATACATAACTTTACGAAGGGTTTACAGCAAGATGAGCAGCCTACCTGGGATCAAACACAAGGTCATAGGCTTGGTATCTGGAGGAAAAGACTCGACATTCAACCTACTTCATTGCGTTGCGAATGGTCATGAACTGGTGGCACTAGCTACATTGACCCCCGAGGCGGGTATCGGTAAGTCGACGAGGCCGGTAGGCCGTATCTCCAACTACCTGGATGACTAGCTTATAGACAGATGAGCTAGATAGTCATCTATATCAATCTGTCGGAACACGGGTTTTACCGCTTATAGCGGAATCTATGGGTTTACCGCTCTTCACGAGGGATATCAAGGGGAAAGCAGTAGAAAGAGGACCAGAGTATGGATCTAGGACATCATCAGGCGAGGGCAGTGAAGTATCAGGGGATGAGACTGAGGATCTATACATGCTTGTCAAAAGTATCAAGGTATGTCATCTCTTCCCATTCAAGGATCGGCGGGAAATCAAGGGAGGAGGATGGGCTAATGATAGGAAGCACATCCGGACTGTACAGCCCTAGCCTCCGGGGCTATTCTATCAAATTACCAAAGACTCCGAATTGAACATGTCTGCCAACGACTTGGATTAGTGTCGATCAGTTATCTATGGCAAGCAGCACAATTACCATTACTCGAAAGAATGCTGGAATGCGGGATGGAGGTGATATTAGTCAAGGTTGCTGGTGTCGGGTTGGGCATTGATTTGGTGGGAAAGAATCTCAGGGAGGTTATGCCTTTATTACGTCGCTTGGTGAGTACTCATCCTTTGCTATTGCTCCAATTTTCAGGAGGAGGCTGATATCAGGAATCGAGATATGGTTCCCACCCAGCAGGAGAAGGAGGGGAATATGAGACTCTGACATTATCAACGCCTTTGTTCTCAAAGAAACTTATATTGGAGGATACAGAAGTGATCATAACCGATCCGGAACCTTATCCAGTCGCATACCTCCGCGTCGCTGGCGGGAGATTGGTGGAGAACGAAGGATGGGTGAAACCTGGCGTAGAGGAGTTGAAGGCCATGTTGGGCTTGGGAGGTGATGAAGGTGTTGAGGGACTTGATGAAGCCGGGCGAGAATTGTTGGAAGATCTGAAACGATCAGCACCGAGCGCTAGTAGTGAGATCGCACGGGAACTGGACATGTCCGAGCTGGCGATATCGGAAGATGAGGATGAGGGGGTGAGGTTCAATAAGCGAGAGAAGTGGTTTGCAGCGTCCATCACCGGCATCACACGAGGGGACGAATCGATAGGCGAGGAGTTGAAACGGTGCTTCGACTCAGTACAAAGTAAGACCCTTTCTTGATCGCAGATTGTCCGTCGAAAAGCTGAGATCCAAGCTACCTTAAAGACCCACGGACTTTCCCTCCCTCTCCATACATCCCACATTACCCTCCTCTTACCTTCAATGTCCCTCTTCCTGCCCGCCAACGCAGTCTACCTAAAATACTTTGGTACATCCCCCCCATCCCGAGCTACTGTTGCTGTCCCCCTACCCTCGGGCACACGTATACGACTTGAAGTCATTGGCTTCGATGATCGTCCCAGTGCGGGTGAGAGTGGGAGAGTACAGGGTAGACAGGCATTACATGTTCAAGGACTCAGTTATTGGGCTCCAGCGAATATTGGACCTTATTCACAAGCTGTCTCTGTAAGTCCCCTATCCTTCACGTTGAAAGTAGCTGATGATAGGTAAACTCGAGAGTCGCACTAGCTGGACAGATTCCACTTATACCCTCGTCACTTACCCTGCCTAGCTCTGATTACGCACGTCAATCGATACTAGCCCTTCAGCACGTCGAGCGTATAAGAGATGTCTTGAGATCGAAATCGTCTACAGGAGGAGGATGGACGGGGTGGGTGGAAAGTTGTACTGCCTGGTACGTAGGTGAAGGCTTGGCTACTGTCAAGGAGGCGTGGGGATTATGGTCAGAAAGGGTAAGTCATCGACAAGGGTATGAACTAATGATTAGGAAGAATGCCAACATGCGCCAGTGGTGTTTGTCCAAGCTGAAGAATTGCCGAAGGGGGCATTGGTAGAGTTCCAGGTCAATTTCCATACAGGCCGACCGGGGTATGGAGGGGATGAGGATGATGACGCGATGGAGGGTATTTTCTCTTCTGGATCTACATCGAGAAAGGGATTGAGCTGGGAGATCTCATCTTCGGAAGTCAAGGGTCAGGGAGGAAGAGCGATGGTGTATTTACATGGTAAGCTCGTCCTCGACAAACTGAGGGTACAGCTGATGATTAGATATCAATAACCTAGATGGAGAGATGGATGATCTCAGAAGTATCTGCTCTAATGCAGTGAGCGTAAAAACATACCACCTAAAATCGACCGGTGAAGAGAGTAAGTACACTGTACATCGTAAAGAAGTGGCTGATATCCAGTATCAAGACTCATCTCCCACTTGAGCCTAGACGAAGTATGTATAACCCCGATTCCAGTACATTCAATATCATCCCGCAGTACCCCAGCCAGAATAGCAATAGAGATCTTTTCATAGCTTGAGATGCATTCCAAGTAGATCTGTGAAATAAACGCCACCTGTAACTCTATTCAGGGTAAAAGACGCGTGTGGCTTTGTCTTCTTTTGTAACTTGAGTTATAGAGAGATGAAACACCACTGTCCCGTATTCACTCTCTTTATTCATCGTTGTCAATCACTATCCTGGTACATCACTTATACACTCTTTACTACATCGCTCAACGAGAGCATCATACCGCTGGCCGGTATATTACAAATCGATATCAACACTCAGTGCCTTTCGATAAACAAGCTCGGACCCCATCCTTCGACTAGGCATCCGTAAACCTGCATTATTTATCACCCTCGATACTCAATACAGTTTAGTCGAAAGCAGGCAGGTCTTGTCCTTATCCCTAAGCTACGGAGCAGCACCAACGACTACGATCATCCGAGACCATACGTCAATCAAAGTCCCAAACGCCGTTCCTGTCATCACCCAATCAATCTCACAAGATCGACAGGCTTGTTAGGTCCTCCTTTATACGCATCTATTTCGCCAACACTGTAACTACGCTACTGAGGTCGATTATCACCAGCTTTTCATCCAAGTAGGATAACAGGAAACCAGCACTAAACATGTGTTGTGATGCCGATTGGAAGAGGGAGGTTGTTCCTGATCACAAAGTATGTCCATGTCTCCCTTTCCTCTCCTGAATAGCAGCAGGGTCTGGGAATGAGCTAATGAGTAGTTTGATTTCATAAATGTTCGAGATTTCCATAAAACGGATTTCTTGACTTGTATCAAGTGAGTCCTCTTCTCATTATTTCGAACTACATGTCGCATTCTCTGGAAGGACGCCGGAAATAATGATGACTATGTCGTAGTAATGGGAATGGCCGTTAAAAGGAATCATGACTAATGATAGATATGTCTGGAGATATATCCTCCTCCTCAAGTCATTTACGGTCTACGGATTAGATATCTTCGTTGCAGTCACGATGATATCATCTGAACATGTACGTCCCTCGTCTCCTACATCATCACATGATCTCTTGATCTCAACCAGTCCTAGACCTGAAACCGCCAGAGAGGATTAAAGCTGATCAATAGTGGACTACTACGATAGCTAGGAAATGCGGAGATGATTGTGCTGTACCCGTACGGTTTGATATTGCCAAATGGATCTTTGTAGGGTGTATCATCTTTTCTTTCCTCCTGGTAAGTGTTCCCATTATAAAACCTTGACCTCTTCTTCGATTCACATTGTTCGCATTCTCCTTCAGACGGTGCAGGGTGAAAAGGGGAGCGGAGCTAATAAACAGTTGGCGTACGAGACCTGGAAAGCAAAGACTGTGGTTGATTCACGAGATATCTCTTACGCATTCACAAATCTAATCGCGAACGATTATTATTCTTTCAGTACGTATTCTCTGTCCCATTGAGTATAAGCGGACTAGGGGAAAGGGAAATTGGGAGAAGGCTGATGAGTAGAAAACTACGATACTTTCTGTTTGTTCTGTCATATCGACTCTTCGACTAAAAGGAAGGATGATTTCGCTTTCTGGATATTCTTTACCTTTAAAGGTGAGTCTTTCGATGTCCGAGGAATGAGGAGGAGTGAATGAGAGCGAGAGTGGGGAGAGCAAGGAGGGAGCTGGGGCGGAATGAGCGAGTAGTCGGGGCAGCAGGGGCGGTAGGAGGCATGACGTGAAGAAGAGGGAAAGAGCCAGTCAGAAAGGACACTTACTGATAAAAGGCTGGAAACGACTCCTCCTAGCTGACGGTCCACGTCAATCAATCAACGCCCTCGTCCTGTACTCTTTCGCTTATTCTTTCGGATTCCAGACACACGACATCCCCGCATATTGGGAGCATTCAGCGATCACGGCAATGTTGCTTTTCGCCCAATTGGCTACTGTACTCATTTTCGCTGGATCTCTCATTTTACTGGTGGCCGCCGCCCTTCTTTATGTTCCGCTGTTATGTTACATCCAGGGGAATCTGAAGGAATATGTCTGCCATAAAGTCGATAAGGTGAGTTTATCTTCAATGAGGAGATGGTAGATGTAGTGCTGACGCCTAGCGAATCGCAGAACTCATTAAGAAGAAGACCAAACAACGCATAGCCCGTCAAGCTGCTCTTGAAAAGAAAATGGCGAATGGAAGTATCAAAACTACAAAGGGCGAAATTTACACTGGTCAAGCCCCTCAACCTACACTACCAAGTGTCGAATTGGAGGATGACGATATGTGGAAAGCAAAGAGGAAAGCAGAAAGGGCGGGACTTGATGTTCCGAAACCGAGAGCTCCAATTAGAGCTGCTTCTAATGATAGTAGTATCTACCCTGGTCGTAAGTTATTTTCGACATTGTGCGGGATGAGCTGATTAGTAGCTCCTCCTACTCAATCATATGATAATTCGTACAATTACCCTCCTAGGGAATATGACCAGTCCTATCAGACTGGTTCGTTTGGGTATGAGGATTACGGATCGTAAGTCCTCAGCTGCCAACATCGTGTCGGGGCTGAAGAATAGTTCAACGAACTTAGCAGCCCACGCAGCTCCTTTGGGAATGTCATACCCCCCTCCAGCAGCCCAACATCAGCAGTCCTATCAATCAAGCATACACCACTCCCGCTCTCAGGATTTGTACCGCAATCAGCAGGACTACAGACCACAACCACATCCTGTACAGCGCCAACGAACGCCTGGCCCAGATATTTATGATTCCTACGACGATACGCCTGCCCTAATGCCGTACGATATACCGGATCGATCCTACTTGCAATCCCAATCCCAACAGTCGTATACGCAACAACAGCAGTCGAGGAGTCGTTCGCCTGTTTATCAGACTCAGGCTGATGCGAATACTGGGTATGGATGGGGCGGTCAAGTACAGGGGCAGCGTAGGTTCTAGTCTTGGGGACTGATTGTACTATATCTTGTTCTATATTCTTCCGTGTAGCAGTATCGACCTGATGCATTGCATCTAATCTCTCCTTTGTCTCCCCTGCCTCGATGGAGATAGAGAAGGATGTGAGCGCCTAATTTAACTGTTCCTGAACTTGATAGGCGCGACTGAAATATCGAGTCCTGTCAATGCATTGACTTTGTTCAAAGATTATCATATCATATATACCTATCCTCAACAATGTCGCAGTACGAGCAAATACAGGCTCTAGTCCTACAGACACTCGATAAGAATGGAGAGATATCCGATTCGAGGGAATTGGGCCTCACTACCCCAGAAGCTCAGACTACGTTAAAAGCGGTTCTTGATAGTTTATTGTCGAAGGAGGTATGTCTTTCTATCTCTCGGTTGGCACCATGGACAAGGGCTGATGTTTCAGATGATTGGATACAAGCAGATTACGACTACTTCTTTCGTACTCAGTGCCGAGGGATCTATGATTGTTGAGAATGGAAGTCATGAATATAGGGTTTGGGAGGTATTACCTGCTCAAGGGGGTGTTGCTATGGGTATTCCTGATTTGAAGGTATGTCTTGCTACCAGGCAGTCTCTTGCCGTTGGGCAAGCTCTGATATCATGATCCTAGATGACGTAGAGGGAAGAGAAGCTGATGATAGAAACTCGTTGGAGATGATGTCCTGAAGATTGGTCAAGGAAAGGCATTGAAGAACAAATGGATCACGAAAGACGGAGCTGGGTTCATCAGGGCTGTAAGTTCTTTACTTCATTCATGGAAGCGGGATGCGAAGAGAGAGAGAATGACAGGGACTGATAAACAGGTCGAGAACCCAGTAGATGAGACTGCAGATCAATTACGGAGTATTGGACAGACTGGGACGGCTGCTGATAGCGTCACGAAGGAATTACAGAAAAGGAAATTGATCACACCGAAGTACGTCTTTTCGCCGTGTCATTCTCGTCTCTCGTAATGAGGAGAATGAGTATGAGGAAAGAGGGTGTAGCAAAGCTGACAAGTAGAAAACATATCCATTATTCCATTACGAAAGGACCTCAATTCGCTTTAGAAGTTAAACAGCTGGAAACAGATTTGACGGTAGAGATGTTAGCTTCGTATGTCCCCTTTCTTCCTCCCTCCTGTACACCTTCCATCCCTTTTCGAGCCACGAAGCATCTCTCGTTCCTTGATAACAAGCCTATGCCGTCCTCAACGTCTGTCACTACATCGGTCCCCCTTCATTGATATTTCACCAAGGCTCGTAGCTAATTTGCAGTGGCGCATGGAAAGACGCTTCATTCAAGAACTACAATTTCGCAGCTGCAGGTCAATTACCAGAAGGAGGTGCTCTACATCCATTATTGAAAATGAGGGAGGAAATGAGGCAGATCTTCTTTGATATGGGGTATGTCTCTCTTTTTCTCTTTCTCCGCCTACTTTTATCTACTTTCGCGGTATCTCCTTTACTTTTCTCAAGGAAGCCGAGAATAAGGAAAAGACCAGAGAAAGGGGAGAAGGAGTGGATGGTGAGAGCGATGTTGACCGGTGCTCATCAACTAGATTCACTGAAATGTCGACTTCTCGATTCGTTGAATCTGCTTTCTGGAATTTCGATTCTATGTTCGTTCCCCAACAACACCCAGCGAGGGAGGTTCAGGATACTTTCTACGTTAAAAGTAGGTCTCACCTCTTTCCTGTCCCTCTTCCCTCCTTCCCCTTCCCCTCTGCACCCTTCCGCATACTCCCATCCATCTTCGTATCTCGCCCTCATTTGCAAAGAGAAAAGAGCACTAACCCCAGACCCACCAAAAGCAGGCCGACCCGACGAAGAATATTATCAACGAGTAGCAAAAGTCCACGAATCAGGAGGATACGGTTCAATAGGTTACAGAGCTCCCTTCTCCCGAGACGACTCTGAACGATTACTTTTGAGAACACATACGACTGCCGTCTCAACGAATATGTTGTACAAGATCGCGAATCAGCCTGGGGGATTCAAACCTGCGAAGATGTTCTATATTGATAGGGTTTTCAGGTATGTCACTTGAACAGAACAATAGTCCCGATCACTCGAGGATCGAACGATGAAGAGTGAAGGGCAGCGCTGATGAATAGAAACGAAGCTATGGATGCTACGCATCTAGCTGAATTCTTCCAGGTTGAAGGTGTTGTTGCGGATTACGATATCACATTGGGTAATCTTGTTGGTATGTCATCACTACCCTTTTCTACACCTATCCCATCTTGGTACAATGTACACTACTGATAAACAGCGTTCATGGAAGAGTTCTTTGCAAAGATGGGCAACAAGAAGTTGAAGTTCAAGCCTGCTTTCAACCCTTACACCGAGGTACGCCGACGCCTGCTTCTCCCTGGTTGACTAGAGCTGACGAAGTAGCCAAGTATGGAAATTTTCTCGTATCATGAAGGATTAGGGAAATGGATCGAGATTGCCAATGTAAGTACTCTCTCCCCTGTATAACACCATCTCCATTTCTTTTGTTGGTGTCGTCATCATCCGAACGAACGTGATGGCTCTAAAAGAAGAGCTTCAAGGAGAGCAGAGGGATGATGCGGAGGTTTAAGGCATCTTGTACTGACAAAACAGTCTGGTATTTTCCGTCCAGAAATGCTGGAACCTATGGGTATCCACAAGAATGTCAGGGTATTGGGTTGGGGTATGAGCTGTGAACGTCCAACAATGATCAAGTGAGTAGGCGGTCAAGCTGACCTTTATCGTACATGGACAGAGCTGATGGATAGATATGGACTGAACGA
>Ga0265780_10009723_pt1 | contig 11505 bp, 12 predicted proteins | sample P1T30metagenome_FD_192432 | JGI IMG/M metagenome (GOLD analysis project Ga0265780, IMG submission 192432) | Plant litter microbial communities from East Loma Ridge, Irvine, California - P1 T30 | ecosystem: Environmental > Terrestrial > Plant litter > Unclassified | place: USA: California... | reverse complement strand
AGAGCAGGTGAAGAGAACCGTACTTCCGCTCCCTGAGACACGAATGGCGAGTTTGATCTGGAGCTAGCGCGACTGTCATCCTCATCCGCCAGTGTTGTCTCTTCTTGTCGATCCGCCAAACTTCCCGAGGTCATCATCTTCGCTCGAGCTCCCGCAACATTCACAAAGGTATCATTCCCCATGTCTTCATCGTCCGAACCACCAGAATCAAATCCGTAGTCCTGAGCGACATCGTAATCTGGTTCAGATCCGTGAATAGGCACCTCATAATCCTTCGTAACGAGCCTCTCGTCACGCGAGCGACCTTGGATGGCAGCATCAAAATCGATAACCCTAGCAGCCGATCTTGATCCCGTACTTTTCCCAGAATGAGATGAAGGTCTGACAGCCGGAGTCTTTCGGGTGTCCTCATCGTCGCTTACTAGAAGCAGTGGATCGTCGGACGGACTTCCCTGCTCGACTGGCTTCGGAAGTAGACCGATCATGGCTTTCAATTCCGCTGGAGTGACTGATTTCCGAGCGCGACCTCGTCCCGGGACCGAAAGTCGTTTTGGGGTCTTGGCGAATCTGGGTTTGGCTGTCGTTCTTGGTGGAGAAGGCTTGTGGGCGGCAGGTGTTGATTTTCGTCTATTCGGCTGTGGGGCTGTTGCTGGTGCTTTCCTCACTCGAGAAGGTTGGGAGGAGGTTGACTGGGATAATGGATGAGCAGCCGGGGTTTTCGTGGCTGCTTTGCTCTTCCTTGGTTTGCTTGCTTTTGGCGTGGTCGAGGGCGAGACTGATTTACGCGATGGCTGACCAATGACAATCTCGACTCTATCCCTAGGATGACGTGGTGAAGCAACCGTGGTGGCAATCTCGAATGGGGACCGAAGTTGCGAAGGTCCAGCTTCATCTACTCTGGGAGACTTTTTCCTCCGGGGATTGGGCGAGATATCTTGTGTTGGAGATGCCATTCCGTTCAGCAGGATCGAAGGTCCAGGAGAACGTCGAGGAGGTGTAGGGGCTGGTCGGGGTCGGACAAGCGTTCGAGAGATGGTCTCTTCGACATCGGTGCTTGATTGGGATGCTGGAGGTGTAGGCAGTCGTATAGCCACGCGACGTGGCGATGGTTCCTTGAGAGGGTGTTCTTGAGAATTGGGCTGGATATCAGCCGAAATTCTAAAAGGAAGACCTTGGACTTACCCGAGATTCCTGACTATTGGCTGGCGTCATCAATCTCCCAGGTCCCATCACTCCCCTTCTAACAAGTATATTGTCCGACGGCTCATCTCCCTCACTGTCGTCCGTGTCGCTCACGAAATCTGGCCGAGTTGTATCCATCAACATTGAAACATCATGTCCTAGGAAAGCGAGACCGACAGATGACCGGCGAGGATGGGGTGTATGTCCGGGTCTCGAGACATTTGCTCCCGCCGGAGATGAAACAATTGAGGAAGAAGGGGACTCTTGTACTGCCGCTCGAGGAGATGGTCGATATGTAGACGACTTTGATGGACTAGCGATCGACTTTGCAGATGTAATGCGAGGTCGGATGACTGACTTGACAGACTTGACGAGGTGTTGACGGGGAGTTGTGTGATCGTAGTTTTCGACCCTTTCGCCTAATGGCGCTCTCTTGGCTTTGACCGGTATACGTGACTGGCTGGATTTCATGCTGGAAGATGGAGTGGTGTCGGAGAGTGGATATGATGACGACGAGATAAGGTCGCGAGACATGGTGTAAGAGTCGACAGGATGTAATATTTCGGATCTGTTGTTTACTTTGTCGTTGCGGTGTTGACGGGTGTTTCAATTTTGATTGGTGCGCGTCGTAGTCTTACTGAAGACTGAGTAGTCAGGCAGAGCAGGCAGAATGAGTGTGGGTATAGCAAGATGGTCGGTCGAAGGAGTGTATGAGTGAATGTGCACTTGAGTTGTTTGTTGACTGTGGAGGTTGAATGAAAGAAAGCAGTCACGATATCTAAAGTGCCACATTCGGTTAAACGGGTTTACTCTCTTAGGGTCATCTCTTCCTCCAGGCACAGGGGTAATCTGCACAAGGACACTTTCAGGGTAAACTGGGAATACCTTTACGCTTATTACAACGCCAAACTGCATCACCGTCAACGATCATCAGTATCCTTTTGTCAACTACACATGTCTACATAGCCATAGCATACCAGGCTCACTCCACCTCTTGGCGACACAGCATACAACTAGCCAACCCATTCACCGTCACACCTCGCAACGATGCCTTCCCCTCCCCCCGCCTCGGCAAATTCCCAGCCGAAACCAACCGAACCACTCCCCCAACGGCCGGGCACTAACCCACCTCAAACCTCGGGCGCACCTCGCGCCGAAGAAGCCACCGTCGGCAGAGCATTCAACAGCTTTGGTGGGCCAACACGGAACCCATTAGCCGATGGCCCTAGTCTGGCAAGCATAATCACGGGGGAGTACAGAAATAGGCAGGCGGGGAACAATTCAGCATCTTCATTAGGTGGTCCCGGGAAGGGATTGAGGCCTAGTTATAGCCCTTTCGGATCGAGAGAACCTCCACCAGTCGCAGGTGAGTCACTTTACACCTCGAAAAGGCCAAAGCTGACGGTAGATGCTCCCAAATACACGATTGGAAGCACGCGACATGAACCAAAACCTGCTACTCCCGCTTCAGCCTCTCCTACGATCCAGCATTCGCATCCGGGAGCACCTCATCATCATCACCACCATCACCATCACCATCCACACGGCACCGCCGCACCGACGCCAGCCACGACACCTGCTACCGCCGCAGCTTCCACGACACCGGCGACTGCCAGCACATCGCTTCCCAAACGCGAAGCACCATTCAATTACGGCTATCGAAGTATGTTTGGTGGTTCCGGACTTTCAGAGCAAGATTTGAGGGAACGTGAAAGGGCTCGTCAGCGTGAGCGAGAGAGGGAACAAGCAAGGATTGATCAAGAGAGAAAGGATAGAGCTGCCAAGGCGAATCCAGCGACATCACCACGCGCTTCGACAGGGACACCGGCAAACCCGTACCCTCGACCATCGCTTCCACCATCACCTACGGCTGCTCGAACTCTGCCATCGGCTGCATCGGCATCCCCAGTTATTCCCAACAAAGCATCTCCCGCTCTGCCATCAACAGCATCAGCCTCAGGCTCGAGCCAACGTCCAAACTTACCCCTACCATCACTCTCTGCTATCGGCGGCAGATCGTTACCATCACCATTCGACGCCCAAGGCCGAGAACGTCCACCCTCAGCAACGGCTCCACAAGCCCCCGGTGCTGTCCATCGTCGCACGCCCAGTGGAGGTAGTGGAACACGCCCCGATCCTGCTGCTCTTGGCCCTGGCCAGCTCAGTCCAGGCAAACCTGCAACCACCCAACCCGGCTCTCGAACCGCTTTCGGCACGTCGGCATTCGGAGGCGCGCGTGATGCCAAGTCGACGCCAAACACGTCCCAGCCTCCTCTTCCATCTGCGCGTGAACCACCTCGATCCGCTTCGACCGCGGCGGCCGCACCTAAACCTGCAACAGCTGCCACTTCGTCAGCTGCACGACCACCTGGACGAGATTTCCCTGGTTCCAACTATCCCGGATATGGCGGATTCATGCCATTCAGCGGTGGATTCGATTATGGATCGTTCGGCGGTTGGGGCAGCAACTCGGCTAATCATGCTGCTCAAAGAGCACATACTACGGCGGAGCAAGATCGATTCGATAGAGAGAGGAAAAGACTTCAGGATGAGCAGGAAGCGCGTATGGCCCGTGTCCGAGCTGTGGCTGCACAGAGGGAAAAGGAAGTTCGGGAGGCTAGGGAAGCTAAAGAGAGGCAAAAGGAGCAGGAACGACTCGCGTATGCTCGGCAAGCCGAGATGAACTCGGCGCGTATCAAGGAAGCGAATCAACGGATGGATCAAGCGAATCGAGATCAATTCAGGCGATACCTCGATAGTAATCCTGCACATCCTGCAGCGCAGACTCCGCATGATGCTCTGCAGCAAGTCGCCCCTAGGCGAGAACCACGTCCGTATGAATACAAGACGGATTCAAGGGATTACCAATATACTCCAAGAGATAAACGACCTCGAATGGATGCTGCTGTCGACGATGCTAGGAGAGGAAATGCAAACAAGTCGAAGAGGCGTAAAGACGAGGATCGACCTAAATCACCTGTCCGGATACGAGATTTCAGTCATTTGACCGAGGCGACGCGCAAATACCCCGACGTCAAGAGTACAGCGATCGAAGCTTGGCTCAAGACGAAATCGGAAATGAATCGGGTAGTAGCTACCGAGACGTATACCGGTGGGAATTATCGCATGTCTCATCACCGTTCGCGGAATCTACAGGGCGGACTTGTCAAGGTTCACATCGGCGGTGGATTCCTGGGCCAGAATTGGAAATTGAGAGGAGCACCTGGATGGGAAGACGCATCCTCGTGCCCGGTCAAGATCCGTGGAGGGGTCGGCAAGGGGCTGGGGGAAATCAGTGCCAGATGGGAGAAACGGGGAATATGGGGTACAGACGTCTATACCGACGACTCTGATCTGGGGCTAGTCCTGGTACATGCCGGCTGGATCATGTGGGGTGGACAAGGGCCGTCGACTGATAGTGATGATGACACTCTGGTGGTGGATGTGCGGATTGTACCCCCACTTGTCCATTATACCGCCACCGACCGGTGTGGAGTCTTGACTAGGAATTGGGGGAATGGTCACGATGGATCCAGTATCGTTATTGAAGCCGTCAAGCGTGTTCCTGTAAGTCCTCGCTCTTTCTTTTTGTATTCAGCTAATCAGCAGCTCGACAAAAGCATCTGGTCTGGCAGTGGGAGGAAGAACCGCAAGCGTCAAATGGCTGAATACGCTCGAGAGCGAGATCACGTCTTTGATCTAGATCAATCCAAACTGCCAACCTATCCCGACGAAACGCGAGTTCCATTAGCCGACGAGATCAGGCGTGTAAACAATGCTTCGTTGATACCCGAACCGTTCCTTCTGGCCTCAAGGGATGGGCCGACGTGAGTGATTTTTATACTCGGGCGTGTCTATGCTGATGGATAGGATGAAATATACTCCTGTAGCTGTTTCTGATTACCTGGATCTGAACGATGGTGGGAAAGAGAACGAGGGCGGGAATAATAAAGCTTCCAATTCAATATGGATCAAAGACCTCGAACTCACCCATGGCTCAAACAAGTATGTTCCTCCATGGAATGCGTAAAGAAACGAAGCTGATGATAGGTACCGCCTCTCACTTGTTGCAGCGGGTCCATCGCCCATCCTCCGTATGACCTATCAACCACTTTTGATCTCTTCTTCAGAGGAAACGGAAAAGAGCAAGGACTCTGTAACCGTATTCACCGATCTACCCGCAGACAACATACATTGGTTACCCGAGGGAGTGGTGTATGAAGAATTGGACGGTATGACGAGGTTATGTCGAATCAGCGGGTATAGGTGGGTCAAGAGTGTACCCGTAAATGAAGAGATGGAGGTGGACATGTAGCCATGTGTATCCTAGTGATTGTAGTGTACCATGTATGTAGCCGTCATGTACGCCTTATCAGTCTCGGTGAATTATCTTGGGGCACTGGTTGATGATGGTTCTGATTACGAGTGGAATGATCGACAGACGTCATCCCGATGACCGAATTAGTCACTTGGCTCGTTCCATCTTGAAATTACCTTCTTTCATTCACATATACATATTTGCATGCGTCTGACTGTATATCCTGTCTTGAGAACTTGTGCGTTCATGATCCCAGACTGGAACTAGTGCAGGTGCTAAAAGATCAGGTCTAAATAGCCCACGAATCCGATTATTCCCATATCAATATCGAACAATAGCAACAACACCCATCATGTCCGCTCCAATCCCCCAAGCACCCGGTCAAACCCCCCAAGCACCTTTAGCAGGATCCGGGACAAACTATTCATCCCTCGTACAAGGATCTACCGATCCTACCGATTCCAAGCTCGTCATTCGACAGGTTATCCCAGGAATGCTCACTTTTAGTCTACCTTTCGTATGTCCTACTACCTCCCTTCTCGATGTCTTTTCCCCTGGTTTACGCTCAATGTGGAGATGCTGATCTTAGAATCGAGTCGGTGTAGTGCCCATTGGAGGTCGATCGACCGCCATCCGACTCACTCAATCCACTGAAAAGGGTATATTCGTCTACGCCTCCTCTCCCCTTTCACCAGCTACTAAATCCGCAATTCAGAAACTTGGCGATGAAGCCGGCGGGGAAGGTGGAGAGGTCAAGTGGCTGGTCACTCCTGATGGAGAGCATGGGATGTATATTGGAGATTGGAAGAAAGCTTTCCCTAATGCCAAGTAAGTTATTGCATTATCCGGTCGGAGCGAACGAGCAGAGGATCTTTACCTGCCACCGACGAGCCAACATGGCGAGAGGGGACAGTTGGGGGGGCATGAAGTATTCAAAAGGTGGTCAGTAACTGACAACCAGGGCAATTGGTGTCACTAGGCATAAGGAGCAGAAACCCGATGTACAGTGGGCCGGATTATATGGTTCAGGCGGTGACGACCTGAAATACGGATTCGAACCAGAGGTATGTTTCCTCCTTCCTTCTCCATCCCTTTCTACATGGGGAACAATGGACTTTACGAGAAGAGGGAGAACTGACGGACAGATCTCCCTCCACTCGATTACCCAACATACAAACCACGAACTAGTAGCAATTCACCACCCCTCAAAGACACTACTAGAAGCCGATCTCATGTTCAATCTACCCGGAAAAGAACAACACTCGAGGAGCAAAGAACCATTGTTCTTCCGACTTACTGGGGTACATAAGCATATGCATCCTGGGACTGCAATTCATGCTGCGGCAGTATCTGGCACCCTTACCAAAGGACCGTGAGTTGTCTCTATTGCTTTCCGCACTCAAATCCTTGCCCTTGAATATAATTTCAGTGTCCTTGTCCGAGCCCGATGCTGACAGATAGTCAACTTGAAAAAGAACTCAAACCCCTCCTTGATGCCGATATCGACAGGATCATCCCATGCCACGGAGACGTCATCGAGACAGGTGGAAAAGGGATCTTTGAAAGTGTATTCAAGAAGTTTGTTGGTGCTTAGTGTGGTCGATTATCGGAATTGCAGTAGCTGGTTAGTAGGTGAAGGCGTGAGCCGTATAGAGTTAAGTATAGTTTAGTGAGAGCATGTCATGTCATCGCCTTGACTACCATCGTCACTGAAACTTGTCGATTTGTTCAGTAAAATCACAATCATTTACTTGACGACGGTCCCGACTATAAGCGCTGCTGGGAGACGATCACCCAGCCCCGATGAGAATAGACTCAGACCGCGAGATGAGGTACTGATGTAATGAATCTACTACTTATCTTGAAAACTCATCACGCTCTTTCTAAGGCGTTGACGCCCCAACAGCTCAGGTAGCATGTCAATAAAGTCCTTATCCGACCACCCTCACGCTAAACTCCTATTCGTCTGGTCCGCACTCGACCTCATCCTCCTGTCAGCTGGGATCTTGACTGTCATAGCATCTATATGCTTTCATCGACCTAAACAATTGATTATCAATTTAGTATTTGATGATGTTCATTTCGTTTGTAAGCTGATCTCTTTGAGGTACCTCCACTCCCTCGTAGAGACCGAGAGCAAAGAGGACCAGGAGAAGAAGGAACGACGAGGGAGAAGGCATCGACGGGACGAGGAGCTAATGATAGGTGGCCTCGTGCTCGGATCGGCTTACCTCGCCGCTTGTATCTTCTCGATCCCAGCTATTCTCCTCGGTAAAGGGAGGTTATGGGCTTTGAAAGCTCTCAATTGGGGATTGGTAGTACTGGTGATAGCAACCCTGCTAGTAAGTCTTCTCCCATTCCGCTCATCTAGCCCGAGCGCACGGAAAGGAGGATGAGAATAATAGGGAGATGGAAAGATGAAGGGGAAGGACTGATATCAGTTCGCGAGCTGGATATGGTTCTTCTCCCTTCGACAACTTCAAGAATTATGTGATATTTGGGAGGCTCAACCGACATCGATCCAACAAGCGATCCAGGATCAAGTAAGTCCTCTCCTCTGCTAAGTTCTCCTAGTTCGGAGACTGATGGTGAGTGGAGTTGTTGTGGGTATTGGTGAGTTCCTGTCCAATAAAGCGGTTCGGCTGATGGTAGGAATGGAACTATTGCTGGCAAGTTTGAGACTGTTGCTGGGTTCTGTGAGGACGAGGTATTCGCTGCTAGTCAGCCGGGCTGTATGAGTATCTGTTAGTCCTCTCCTTCTTTCCCTCGTCGTTTGCATCCCTCTGCTCCCCTTGGACTATCACTTCACTTGCCCTGCCACTCTTCGGATTCATTGAGTTTCTGCCCTCGAATCTTATATGTTAGTAACATCCCCGAACTCCCCCGGGACAGATCATATCCTGAACAAGATCTTTACATCCCTCTACGGCTGGATCGCGATCTTAATCTCGTTCTTCCTCGCCACAGTCTGCGTCATCAGAGAGGTCAGTCCAGCTCTTCCAGCTGTTATTGAAAAGCGAGGCGCTGATGAGTAGCGACAAGTAGAAGTGAGATTCGCCAGAATAGACGAGAAGCGCGGAGGCGGGGGATTTGTTTAATACCTTGATAGAGTCGGATGTATCATTATTCAAGATATACATGTAGTACACAATATACAACCTTAGATTGATATCTAGATGCCAGCTCCAGCCGGAGCTCCTTCACCTACTAATACCTGTTTATCGATAATGTCGCCACTTGATAAGCGTTTGTAGGTTGATATCGTCTCGCCGTAGTCTGATATCTCGTATATTCGGACTCGACGATCGAAGCCGATTTTGCCATAGCCAGAGAATGAGGAGCCTCCGTCGAAACAGATCCTGCGGATCAGCTACCGCCATGGATGAAGGATGAGGAAGATTTCGACGAGTTGACAAAAGGAGGCGAAATGAGGGAAGAGTGAACGACTTACCAGATCCCGTTGACCCGCTTGCACATGTCGGTATTATGCGTATGACCATGCCCCAACACCTTTACCTCTGAAACGGGCAACTCCATCCCATCACCGCCTGGAACAGCTTCGAAAGCTTCCTTGATTCCATTGTAAAAAAATCCTGAATTAGTCTTACTAGCTCCTTTGCCATCATCGTGCGTTCCGACCTGCAAAATCTCGGAGGAGTCGGTGTCGGGTGTATCATATGCCTCGGGGAGGGGGATATGGAACCACATCATTGCGTTCGGTTTTGCCAATGTCTTCTCCACCCTTGGAAGCCTGGATGGGGATCGACGCCATATATGCCCGAGATCGGTCGTTCCATCCGGTTGGAATGGTCGCTCGATAGATGAGATTGATGCTGAAGTGTTAAGGAACCAGTCAATTTGGGATCTAATATCAGCAAGGCATGGGGAGAGGACGTACTGTTTGATATAATCGTAATCGGCGTCTACCCATGGTAATCTCTTTTGCTGATATGAACCAGAATCAAGGAAGTAGAGTGTAAAGATGTGGACCTTTGACGCATCACCGGAATGAAGTTCAAGGTGATCTGTCATTAGCCCATCTCACTTGATAAGACGCACAATTGCCAATGCCATCAATATCACTTGGTCCGGACTTCGCGAGGGAATAAGGTAAACTTCCCAGCGCCCTCATCTGTTCCGCTCTATCTTCAGCAATCTCGGAATCATGATTCCCAAATATAGCGGCCCATGGGATTTGTCGATCGATGACCGGTTTAGTGAATTTGGCAGAAACGGATCGAGCATCGTATGAAGTCTTTTGACCGTTAAGCTGGTCTCCCGAGAATACCTGAAATTAGCTAATGCCAAGGGGTGGGGAACATACGACTAGATCTGGCTTTTCAGCGTCTAGCGCTTCTCCGAGCCATTTCAAGGTGTCAGCATCGCCTACGCAGGGGGTTTTGTCGGTATCCCGACATTCTCCAGATCCAACAGAGAAGTGGAGGTCGGCCACTGCTATCAGCTTTGCCTACATCATCATCGATCTCCTCACCCTGCATGATTTTGAATGTTCCGTCTTCATGGAATCGCGGTATCTCGGCTTTGGGTGCGACTATTATCAGCTGCTGGCCCAGAGACTGATTTGGGCTAGCTTACCTGGATTGCCCCTCCTATACGCCAGATCTACACTCTCCCACTTGCCCGCCTTTTCCTCCAGTACCTTCCCACCTTGTACCCTCTGAAACCCAAAGAATGGCTCCGCATCTCCATAGACAATATCCAGTTCCGTAATGATACCCTCCGCCTCCATTTCCTGCCTCTTCCTCTGATCACTGAGCTTGTACCATAACCTAGAAACCGGTTGTTTAGGCCATATACCATCATGTAGATCCCCTTTTGCCTTTGTCCATCCCTCCAGATCCGAGACGAGAGTATCTGGTACTGGCTCGGGCACGACTCTGAGGTCGGTAATGAGTGGAACGTCTAGTCGACGGGTTCGGCGGTAATATATGTTCAAATACCAGATTCCTGTTCGGAGATTCATGTCTTTCGTCACCATTACCCATTTGCCTTTCGTCTTGTCCTCTTCAGGTGTTGACGGAGGTTCACAGTAGCTCGGCATGATGTATGGTGGGAGGTAACATGCGTGGACCGTAACTTCCGTCAATCCAGTCGTATGCGCAGCCAGCGGATCCTATCATTAGCTTTCTCCTAAACGGCATGAGCTAGCTCACCCAGAACTCTAGCGGTATACTAGGCGCGAACACCGTCGCGTCTTCATCCTCGGGTTTCGCGTAGTGCATCTCGACAACATCCCAAGCTTGCCATCCTAATTGCTGCTTCGCCGCAGGTGATCTGAAATGGGATAATAGGGCGACAGAGGAGAGAAGGAAGGAGAATAAGATGAGTATGACAAGGAGGGGGAGGCATGAGCGTATATACGCAAAGCGAGGTGGCCTCCGGCGAGCATCTGATTTCCAGCGAGGAGGCATTGTAGTAGTGTGATTGATTGACAAAGCGAGGACACCTCAAAGTCATGCATGATGATGGAGGATTGAGGACCCCGCAAGACGGGGTAAGAGACTGTGGGAAACTTGGCGTCGCACTCCTGTAAATGTAGTGTGTAACGTTGAATGACTTGTCAGGGGTAGGGCAAGCGCAGAACCTTATGAGCCGTGTCGAAAGACATCAGCAGAGAGTCCATAATCCTGCCGAGTATCTTCCTGCGCGAGGGAGCCTCCTGCGATCACCAAAACGGGCATTAAAATCGTAAGTTGACACTCGATATAAGCCTTCTTGCCTTGCCAGCCAGGATAACAGAAACTTTGTCCGTGTGGTGTAGTAGTTAGCACGTTGGCTTCCGAGGCCTTATTGCACTCCAGGATAACGCCAATGGTCGCGGGTGCAAATCCCGTCATGGATTCTTTTGTCATCTGGACAGAGATGACCTGGGCGGAGCGGTGTTGCCTCATCTACCTAGGGGCGTCTAGAAACGTCGTCAAAGCATCTTTGGGTGGCGATATCAAGCGGAACGGATAGCAAGAGCGCAAGAGTTCGAGTCTATC
>Ga0265780_10009722_pt1 | contig 11505 bp, 11 predicted proteins | sample P1T30metagenome_FD_192432 | JGI IMG/M metagenome (GOLD analysis project Ga0265780, IMG submission 192432) | Plant litter microbial communities from East Loma Ridge, Irvine, California - P1 T30 | ecosystem: Environmental > Terrestrial > Plant litter > Unclassified | place: USA: California... | reverse complement strand
TCGTTCTGGGAGACATGTCATGCCGTGGGAGTACGCTGCAGACGTCGAATCCACATGCTGTGGCACGCCTAAAGATAATGCACTATTTACCGTCAGATACTGCATCGGAATGCCAATCTGGTTACGTATGCTACGAGTCTCGCAATTCTGCATATGCGGCACGGACGGGGCATGTTCCTCCAGGGAGGCATCTGATCGGTGAACCTGCTCGTAGAGTACAACTTTGCCGGGAGCTGGTCTTGCGCGTGAAGCGAGACGTGCAGAGTTTTCGCTCGTCGAGATTCCAATTGAATGGTAACCATACAGAAGGCCTCATGCAGTAGCGAGTTGTACATGGAGATAGCCATGGGTACATGTATGTCATGCGAAAGAGGCTCCTCTGCATGTTGGATTCGTCACAACAGCGTGGGTCGCCGCAGAGCCACACACAAGGTCTGTGTAAATGCATTGCGCCTCCTTGCATAAAGGATGGAGCAGCAACTGGGTCGTCTTGTTGACTGGTCTCGTCCCGCCTTACTCGCCAGAGCATTGTGGCGTGACTAGCGCCTGCACCTGTGCGTCTTTGGCAAGTCTAATCGGACAGGTACCAATGAGTGCATCTCGTTTCTCCAAAGGCACGCGACGGTCGAATTGCAGGTCTGCGTCCATATTGTCTTGCATGAAGGTGCATCGGGGGATCCGGGCCACCAAAGTTGTTGCATAAGGGCCGCCGTCTCCATTTTCATGTTAATGACATTCTGGAGACCATGCAGTCATGGCTTTCCTGTTGCGAGCTCTGCGCGTGCACCAATTGTAAGCAGCTAGCTGTGATGGGACGTGGAGAACAGGACTGGCTTTGCGCCGCGTTCGGCGCCAGTTTTAGCGCAGAGACATGATGAAGGACACACAGACCTGCGGGACGGGATGACGGGCATAAGGTTTACGCAAAGGGTCTCGTTTCCTTACTCGCGTTACACGCAAGAAAATCCGGGGCGCTTGTGCTGTCATCCAAGGTCGAGCAGTTGCCATGCGTCGGTGACTCGGTGCGTGGTGACATCGAAAGGCAGGGAAAAATTGTCACGATGCACGATGATGAATGATGAGGTCCGGCGAAACAAGAGTGCATGAGAAGACCGGCGCTGCTTGAGCCCCAACTACTGTAAGACCCGCAGGATGCAGGCCCGCTTGATTGTTGGGTGGAGGACGACTTTCGGACGCGATCGGTATTGACCTCTCAGCGCCATCGGAATCTGCCTGGAGGCGTCCAGTAGCCTCAGAGGGCGCCCTCGCCATCGCAAAGCTCGCTGCAGCTGATGCTTGACGACGCTGCAAGCATCTTTTGCAGCGTCAATGGCGTAGGCGAGGAAGCCATGGTCAGGAATAGCCCTGCGATGGCTCAGTTGTGACTTTCATAATTCTCCGCTATTAACAGTGCAAGCGATGGCTGACAGTGGAGACATGTCCGTGAGGGGTCGCTTGAGCCCAGTGCGAGCGAGCCGACAGGTACCTAGGTACCTCTCACCACCTGCCGTCCTGGAATGGGTTATCGGGAATATTTCCCTGTCGGACTTGGTAGCTCCAATATGGCTTGATAGCATGCCGAGAGTTTACCTCCCATATTCCGACACATTTGGGAGATCTCGAGAGCACCAGTACGGTTCGAGACCCGGTTCCTCACCTGAGACAGCAGTGGAGACTGTTTAGGCACCTTGCAAATGGCCTTTTCTTCATACGAGACCCTGCAACTCGCCAAGTTGTCCCGTCAACGCTCGCGACGTGTTGCCGAACTTGGTCCCCAATCGTCGAGCGCGGCCTAAGGCTTGCGCAAGGATGCCGTGGGTGATGCCGTTGACGCGGGTGATGGTTCGCGCTACGTGGCAGTCCGTGCAGCGTGGTTCGAGCATCAAGAGCATCTTGTAGGAGATGAGGTTGCAATGTTTTGAGATTGGCACATGGAGTTTGAATTAGGTTTGCGCTGCTGTGTCCATTCGTGCGACTCTGAGCCGAACATGCGACGTTGCACAAGTGTGCCAGTTCGAGCGACGACAGCCGGAAGCGAGGTGCTACTGCTGACATGTCGCATCGACCCTTTGCGTTGACTACATGGGCAGGATGTCTCCAGGCCTCCAATTGGTGGTAAGACTGCAATTTTTGCATCAACAATGAGCCTGAACACCGAACACGCCGACCCAAACCGTCCCATTTTGATGACCCGGGAGCTTGCCCAAATGGTGCTCCATGATGGACGAAGGGAAAAAAGGAGTCAGACACTCTGTCTGAAGTGCTGATGAAGTGGCAGGCTGTCTTTAACCGTCTAACATTACTGCCACCAAGACGTGGCCGAGGCCGAAATGCGCTAACAGTAGAGAAAAATCGCAATCAACTCAAAGTGGAATCTTAGTGGATGGTATGCAAAAGCCTCGCTCGCGGAGCAAACGCTGCTGGCCGGGAACAGGCGTCAACGGAGGAGTGATCGTCGCCATCGGCGGGATCGGCAGCATTCTGATGTTATCATCGGCATCTGCGCCTTCGCGAGTACCCCATGTTGTCTGGTGTCGAGTTAGTTCTCCGCCTGCGAGCCTAAGGGTGCGGGGCTGGCACATACCTCTGTGACCGTGAAGCAGCCGTAGAGTTTGATCAGGTTGTGGAAATACCCAAACAGCACCGAGACTGGGATGAATCGGACATCGCCCGGGTTTCTCAACAAATGTGGGACTAGCTTGATGGTCTTTGCGAAGACAAAGTGCGCGAGGAACAGGGCCCAGAAGACGGAGCGCTGCTGCTTCTCAGCGCGGGGCTGGTGTTCACCCTCTGCTACATAGTAGCCCGACTCGGAAAGCGCGAAGTAAAATGATGCGAACAGCAGGCAATCAAGCAGGAAGGCCCACTGTGTCAAGGTAGTCTGGAAGACGGCATACAGCGACCATGGGTATTTACTGTGGCGTAGCGAGTTAGCGGATACAAGAGGACATGTCGGCGAAGCAAGCAGAGAGGGGCAGGCTTGGCACAGGGCAACGCCAGATGAGAAAAACTGGGCAGGCAGCGGAGCTACTTACCACCACATTCGGCCTTCGCTCAGACTCGTCAGATTGCTCCTCCAGTTAGAGCGCACCCAGCGTAAGCACTGACGCAAGTACTTGGAGTCGTTCTCGAGCGTAGTCTCCACTTCGCACTCCCGGTGGTTCTGGATCTGGATCTTCCAGTCATGGGAGAACAGCCATCGCGTGATAAAGTTGTCGTCGTCAGCGTTGAGAAAGTGGTCGCTGCCCCAAGTCTCGTGCGTGAAGCCGTAGGTAAAGTTGGGGTCTTGCAATATCTCAGAGCGATATGCCACAGCCCGTCCTGACAGGCACGGCAAGCCACCGTCGATCCAGTTGCAGGCGGTGCAGTCAAAGTTTCTTCTGACCAAGTAGATGGCACCCAGAAACTCCCAAATGTTGGAGCGGTTGGCGCGACGCAACTGCTGGTTGGTCCCGACACCCCCAACTCGCGAGTCCTCAAAGGGTGCCAATATCCATTTGGTGAACTTCTCTGGGAGCCATACGTCGTCGTCGAGCAATAGGGTGATCTTGGTCTCAACCTCCGGAATCGCCCGACACAACTGGCGACGCTTATTGGCTTGACTCACGGAGAGCACCTGGATCAATTTGGGGTTGCCCAGCTCTTCGACCATTTGATATACACGCTTGACCTTGGAATCTGGTGTCACCAGGAGGAGCTCGTATGGTTCAAGGCGGTAGGCGCTTTGGACAGTCTCCTTTAGTTGCTGGAGATCCTCGGCAACGGTCGGGATGATGACAGTCATGTCTTTCGACGTGATGGTAGGGTCGTCGATGGGCTGGATGGGCGTGTACGTCCAATTGCTCGCCAGGTTGACCCATAGTCTGACATATCGAAACAAGCTGCGACCACGAGTCAGTGACCATGTCCGGACGGCGGGCGGGAATTAGCAGCAGGAAACATGGGCAGTGAACGTACAAGAGGGCTACAAATATACAAAACCAACTCCAACTTGGGAACAAGCCAAATGAAAAGGGAAACATTGCGGCGGCCAACGAGCGTGTAGTACGAAAGGTGAACTACGACAAGTGGAAGTTAAACGAAGATCACATCGAATGGTGGGAGTGTAGAAACCCGCTTGCGTCGGGGAAGCAGCGGATGTAATGAGTATTTAAACACATGCCTGCGCGCGGGCTAGGGCGGCGAGGTAATGCTTCGCTTCCCGGGCGCTGTTTAAGCTGCAGGAGTTTCCCTTAGCATTTGGGGTAGTGTGAACCTGGCTGGAGCATGAGGTAGTTCAAAAAACCAGAGGCGACCAGGGTGTGTACGATTCGGGAATAGCAGACGCGCCCACTGAGCGCAGGCGTCATGTTTGGATCCCGCAGGCCGTTGTATCGCTCGCATAACATGGGCCCCCTGCAGGTAGCGCCTTCAGGGATCGACTGCATCGTGGGTGCGTCGTCGACATGGGGCCTCGTGCAACGCGCCCCGCGGTCGCTCCGATGGATCATGTTGTGCTGCTGAGGGCACGAGACTGCACGCAATGCCCGCTCCGCTCGTGGCGCCACCAAAAAAAAGACTGACCGGGACGGCGTCCAGAGTGGCTCTGCTTGACGCCAGCTATCCGCGCGAAGCAAGCGATATGGGCAGAGGCCGCGCAGACAACGAGCCATGCGGCTGATGATCGATGGGTCAATATATGGCCCCGCTTGGCGGCAGTCCATCTGAGATCACTGGCTCTAGGCCCCAATTGCGCACTCGTCAAGAGTGACATGCACTAGCCGCTGTAAGCGGCACCCACCAAGCGTGGCGTAATGGCGACGATAGGCGCCTGTCTGTTGGCGGCAGGGCTGGCGTCTCCAACCTCGCCCGAGACATTCACATTGTCCTGGACCTGGTCCCGGCACGGCTAATTGTGGTGGCTTTTACGGCTCTTCGACCCAGCATGCTGCACGCCATGTGCAGTCAATTCGCCTGTGTTCCAATTGCTGGCCAGCGGGAAATTTTCCCAGGTGCAGTCTGGGTAGATTGAGGACGTATGTGAAGCTTAGCCGAGGGTCCGCAATTGTGGCCTGCAAAGCCCACCTGGTAGTAGTACCGCCGAGCTTGCTCGTGCAACGTATCAAATCCGAACCCGCATCTGTCGCCGGACTCAGTTCTCCTGCCGCTTGCTCGTGCTTCACTGCAGTACGCATATGCACCCTGCCTCCGGCCGCCTGCCTGCCCTTGACGGACTCATTGCCGTATACAGCGTGGAACAGAGTTGCGTTGCTGTGCCGTCAGGTTCATGATTGCTAGCAATCAATTTCGCTGAGCAACCGGGGCCAGTGTTGTGGGAAGATGTACCTGTGCCGGCTGAAGAGGTACATGGTCCGCATCCAGTCTCATTCCTACACCAACCCACCTGCAGTGACGGGGGCTATACCTTGTCCTTGCAGATCACAGCTGGCGGCCCGCGGGAGAGACATACGCGCTGCTTTGCTATTTGGTCGCCCATTTACGAGCCCTGTAGCTGCATAGAGCATGCAACATAAAGAGGGTGTGTGGCGGACGGCCGCCATGCAAGAAATCGAAGCACGTTATGTGGACGCCATCGGCCAGGGCTCCCTGCATACAAATATTTTTTGCACGCTCTTGTTTGTACAACCAACAGCCGCATCAACATTGCACCTGTTGCGCACTCAGATACGAAGCTGATCTTAGTAGATTGGGAATGTTGTGTGGTGGAGATCGATCAATACCTTGCTGGCACTTGCAGGGCCCCCCACGTTGCCACGCCTCAAAAGCCATATGACCACACTCCACCGCGCTCCGAATGGACAAAATGAGATAGAGAGAATGTCGCCGTAAGGCTAGTTATGCAACAACGGGTTGCGTCATGTGCCCCAGATACGGGAGTGTTTGATCTGCGCAGGTTGCGGATCTGTTCCCGCATCCTCGCGAATTCCAGAGACATGCATAGAAGCACGGCCGTGGACAACGACAAGTGACATGGGTGTTTGGCTTGAAGTACCTCAACGGTCAGCCAGAGCTGGCGGCTGCAACGTCCGTCGTCAGGATCCTTACAATAGTTCCTTGTACTGGGCGTCATGTACGTAGACGCATCTGCTTGTAAAGTCGTAGGGCGGCGTGACGGTCGATTCACTTTTGCCCGCCTCTGCCTACGCAACGTCTGTACCATGACTTGCAGACATCGCCGGCTCCAATATTTAAGAGTGAAGCGGGATCAACCTCCCTTGCGCGACGAGCAGTGCTCTGTTCACGACGGCCTTTGTGTGGCGAGGTCCTTCTGGTTACACGCTTTCTGAGTAGTTGCAGTCTGTCGTCCCTCATGTCTGATTAGTTACGCCTCAAAGCGGAGTCGTCCGGGCGCAACGTGTCCTCGAACTCACCGCCTCTGTGTGATCGACCACAACAACATTGCGCGGAAGCAGATTGAATGAGAAAGTTGTGAGTATCCCTCTGTCCCTAAATGCTATCGGTGTGACAGTTGAGGCTTAACGCTGCAAGTCACCAGCGGGTAATTGTGGCTGCATCGTTGTCAATGGCACTGCTGCGGGTGATCAAAGAAAAGATAATGAACTGCAGCAGGCTATATTGAAGCAGGCCCACTCGTGTTCGAAGCGACAGATGGTCTCATACTGCAGTACTGCTGGTCTACGAAGAGCCTCGGAGGACACATGGGCTGGAGAGATGTGAATCACACCTGCGCATCTGGATATGTGCTGCAGGAATCCGTAAGTGTCAGTGACGCTGGCCCAACATGTGAAAGCTGATAGAGAGAGATTCTGTCGTTTCATTCCTGACTTCGAGAAAATCGATCTGGTGGTAGCAGAAAGAGTGGTCTTCGAAGATATGTGACCCTCGCTGAAAACCTCAGGGCTGCGGGATGGGTTTCACCACAATTTCCTGTCTCTTTCTTGTTTCCTTGTCTGCTATTTCGCAGTCAATCGTTGCCCGTCGACATTTCAGGACGCTGCCCGGGCTGTAACGGGGTGGTGTGCCAGTGACAGATCTCGCGTGGATGGCTTCGAACCATCTTCGTCAGCCTGGCCGCCGGGATACAGGCGTCAATCCATATCCAAATTCGGCGGCAATGAAATCGCCCAATGCCTCAGGCCATACTTCATTTGCGTTGCCTCGACGTCCGGGGTTCGCCTGGTGATTGGCAAGGGGCCGCTTCACCACCAGCGCACGACAGCTTCCAATCAGTCACGGCGAGTCTGTCAGCATGGCGAGCAAAGGCTCCGCGGCCATGGATCGCTGCTTGGTTGTCAATACACGCCAGCAATCAGAGTGGTGGGTTGAAGAGGTTGTGTGATGGATGTTAGTGAGGTTGAGCTCGTGCGCAGCAACCACGATCGACCGCGCCAGTCTCTTGGCGTTCGGCATCAGCTGGTCGTCCCCAATTGTGAGACATGACATTCCGTACCGATACTTGCAGCCATTTTCAAGGAACGAGCTGACGGCCCAGTGGTCAGCAGCACTGTTCTGGGTTACCATCAGACGCGACAGCACTGCCACAGTGCTTTCCACTGGGACCAGGGTGTGTTGGGGCCGGCAATCCTGGAACCGCGGGGCAACCACCTTGAACTGCTCTAGACATTCTTGGGCCCCTCATTCAATACGGCAGGCCTCGCACCAGCTTTCTAGGCCATGGTCCATGAGTTGAGCTCACGTCACAGTCCACAAATCCTCGTTTAGTGCCACCGCAAGCTACGCCATCCTGCAGCTGACGGGACCCCTCCACACCATCATGTGAAAATCGCTAGTCGCTTCGCTCTATCCCGGAGAGGTTCGCAGGATGATATCCCACACAATGTGGCATCTCGGTCCCGGTCCTCCGCCATTAGCAAGCCCTTGCTTATTATGCGAGTGCAATCGTACGCATCCTGCATCTGCGGGCAGTGGGTGAGGTAACAACCGCTATGCTGATTTCAAACGGCAAGCCTCTCCGTCTCGACTGATTACAAGTACCTAGCCTGACCGGTGTGACTAGCTACATGCGCCTACACCAAGAAAAGTGTATTCTTCCTTAGTCCCGTTCAGACTTCCTTGACATGAGAAACATCAATCGTTCTCCACCAAGCAGCGCAGCCATTGAGCTATCGGCTACGGATTCCGAACTTGACGGACAGCTGATCAAGGTCTTAGTCCGCACCTCAGCTAGTGGTTACAGTCGACACTCTCAGTCATTACTCGTCCATCACCGACGAACCGCGATCGACAAGTCGATACGAAGCCATCCTGGATGTCGTACATATGTCACGCTAATCTGGCGCCGACCCTTTGTCAAGGGTATGATTGGTTCCACCATATTGCCCAAGCGTTGTGCGCATGGAAAGCTGGTTATACGTAAAAGCCGCACTTATGAGGTCTGTTTGTGGCACATGGCAATGCAATTTTTCGAAGCTTACATGCCTATTATTGAAATACCAGGTGGGTTGCACCATCGCCGATGACGTGAGATAGCTGGTGGGGGGTGTGACAATCCAAAGCTGTCGAGCTAATCTATAGCGAAAATTAGTCGTCCAGGATACAGACCTCAACGAGAAGCGACAATGCGATGACGTTACTCCATCGCAATGTTGCGTCCTGGACAAATCGAAGATATCGGCCGCCTACCTCGTACTCGAAAAGAATCCTGGACAATCACTTATAGCCGGCGAACAATTACGAAGATCGATGCGACCAGAGACGGACTTGAGAAAGAACAATTACAACTGATGACAGGGTTCGCTGCGATTGCTACCCTCTATCGCTATTTTGACATACACAATCTCAGCCTGCAGCGAACTTGCTCCTTTCGCGGAGCGTCTCCCCAAACTTCCACAGCAAGAATGGGACCGGCACTCCAATAGACAACGCGACGAACCCCAACAGGCTGTTTCCCCATCCGAAATCGAGTGCCTTGTACATTGCCGGAGCAAATAGAGGGAATCCAAATGCAGCTAATGACCTCAACACAATTGCCGCCGCACTCGCACTGGCAGCATACCTTGTGTACGAATCGACAAGATAGGTCTGGATGCACTGAAAACTGACTATAGTGCCCGCGCAAAATAAGCATGCTCCTATGTTCGGTATAATCCAGTGGACCTTGGCTTGCGCACTCCATCCATACCAGAACAAACTAACAGGTACGAGGAGTGAAGCAGGCACCATGATGGGAACGCGGAATTCTGGCTTTCCCACGCCGTTGTTTTTCTTTTTAAGGCGACGGTATAACATGTCGTTGAAAGGAGCGGATACCTGTGCTCCCAGGAAGAACCCTACGCCCATGGAGATGTAATTCAGCGAGCCCATCCCAGCACTTTGGCCATAACGGTCCGACCACACGAGCGGAAAGGTCGAAAGCATGAGATATATAAGGCCGTATATGTACGCCATGTAGCATGCGAGGACCTGAACAATTGGCTGAGTGAAGAGGAGTTTGAACGGTCTCTTTATGGCCACTCCGAGTGTCGAAAGCAGTGCGCTACCTTCATTATCGAACTCGGTATGCAATTCCCTGTTTCCGGTCTCTTTGCGGATCTTATCACGCTTCCATTGCAACAGCTTGGGTGTGTACGTCTCTTCGAGAAAGAAGAGGCTGAAACACTGCATTATAGCGCTGAAGATGGTAGTGGCATAGAAACACCACCGCCAGGTTTTATTCTGCGAAATGAAACCTCCGAGTATTGGTCCGATTGCCGGCCCTAGAAGTGGCGCGAGACTGTATGTCGAGATCGCCCTTCCACGCTGCTCGGGAAAGAAGATATCACTGATAACACCCTATCGAGCCGTTAATTTCTGGACCATTTTGGAACTTTCGAATTGACTTACACCACTGATAGCCAACGGAGCCGAACCGCCAAGGCCGCTGAGGAACCGGAACGCCATCAGCTGGCCAGGAGTCTGCGCAAATCCGCATGCCCCATTATTCAATAGGTAACATAAGTTTGACAATTGCAGAATGATGACACGGCCATATATCTCAGATAATGGCCCCAGAAATAATGGCCCGACCGCATATCCCAGGATAAAGATGGACAGAGGAAGCTGAGCTGCGACACCCTTGGCCATGCCGAATTCAGCAGATATCGAATGCAGCGCTGGTGCGATCATGGAAGAGGAAATCGGCGATCCCAACGTAAAAATTGAGATGAACAAAGTTACGGCCCATTTTCGCTTGTTCGACCCTGGACCCGGTCAGTGATTTGTTACCTTACCTTGGGCCGGCGAGCTTGACTTACAATTTTTTGGATTATATGGGTCATCATCTGAATCCCATGTTACGAGATTTGGGTCCTTGATCGATATCGACGTCGAACTTTCCAGAGCTGGTGTTTGCGCTTCCACATCATGTTCATATGGCACACCACCTTTTTTCTCCACATAAATGGTTCTCTGCTTGTCTTTCATGTCTCTTGCTTCGAATTTCTCGTCTACCTCATCTTCGCTACTTGAGCCGCACGAGCTTTCTGGAATTCGCCGGTCTGTTTCCGTTGTGTGCAACGAGGTTGCATCTGCATCGATATGCGTTCCGTATACCGAGCGATCGCCTGGGCATGAGCTCGAGAGTATGAGGTGCAGCGGTCCATTATTAGACCGTCTCGGTTGTGAGGGCGAACAACTTCTTGAACGACCGGTATTATCCATGCTGAGTTAGAGACAAAAGTGCACAGCGCAGAATGAAATGCACTGATCTTAAGACCGATCAAAGGTGAGTAGACTAGTAAATTATGATCCCCGCGGACGTTCAGGAAAGACTGGACAAGGTGAGCGGCGTCAATGAGCTGGAGATCTGTTGCGATGCGAACAGAGCTATACATATAAAATTTGTGAGGCATTCTTGGCCTGGTGCGGTCACAGTTATTTGCTCCTCTGCATGGGTATAGACATTGAATCTCTAGGCCAGATGCAGTCTTTCGCTCTCTCTACGGCGTTGCACTCCTCGGCCTCAAGCATATTCATGAGACAATCCCTCCCCAGTAATCTCAAAAAATTCCTTGCTCATAATCGTTCGTTGGCGTAGATCATGCCCCGGCGGTATTCCGCGGCGAAATAGCACAACTGACTGTATGTCTGCACGCGCCACACATCAGCCACAGGCGCCACATACACACTAGGAAATCGCACTCTACATCGCCTCTTTTCTTGTCCATCATCAACTAGAAAAACCATCGAACTGTGGCCCTTCGTGCTTGCAGTCGTTCGCGTTCACGAAAGTGTTCACGACAATAACGTTTCGCACGATGCACACGCTGGCTCCAGGAGTTCGCCGTGAATTTGCCTCAATTTTCGCACGGTGACCAACTCGCCAATGCAATCAGACACAAAGTTCAACGATGAATCCCTCCTTTGGTTCTCGATGAGGCTCAATACGAAGCACTGTTCGCTACGGTCCGTCAGCACACCCATAAATCATTGTCCTGGTTGGGATCTCCTGTCATCGCGTGCCTCGGCCCATGCGTGCACGGCCGTTTGACCTAAAATTGACAGCCCTATTTTGCTAGCAACGTTGGAACACTTGGTTACTTCGTC
>Ga0265780_10009721_pt1 | contig 11505 bp, 12 predicted proteins | sample P1T30metagenome_FD_192432 | JGI IMG/M metagenome (GOLD analysis project Ga0265780, IMG submission 192432) | Plant litter microbial communities from East Loma Ridge, Irvine, California - P1 T30 | ecosystem: Environmental > Terrestrial > Plant litter > Unclassified | place: USA: California... | reverse complement strand
CCGTCCTTGCGATGAGATCTCATCCTTTGTTTGTCCATACAAGCGACGCTGCAGCGTCAAGCCTGCAGGTGTGCTGGCAGTAGGAACCCGCGCAAGAATCGCCTAGGTGACAATGACCAGGTTTCCAGGCAATCCCATTCGCCGGGGCATGGCGGAGCATGTTAACGTCTTGACTGCCGCTTCATTTGTGAGCATCGCCTCTTACTACTCTCATTTTCTGCCAGTCTTTTGGTTTCACACAACACGTTGGCGTATTCGTATCGATACGTTCCTTATCTCTACCGTCCAGACCCGTGGGAGGCCGACAACACAACAGCTATGCCACATGCGCAATCACCTCATCGGCCTTCCTCCGCAGACGTGGGTGCTGAATTCGACAACGTCCAGTCATCTCAAGACGCCTTTTGTGAACCCTTCCAGCCCTCCAAAGACGCTTTTTGTGCCCCGCTTCCCTTTCACACCCATAACCCGGTGTTGTCTCTTTCCCCCAGGCTGCCTATTGAGGTCTCGATCACCGCACCTTCCGATCAGGGACCTGCACCTTCCAACAGCGACACTACCCCGCACTCTGCCATGAGCCTCGACGAACAAGAGCCAATGCAGTGGGCTGCACCGACCAACTTCCTCCTCAGCTCCATGACCCAGAATGGCGCGGGTTACAATGTGTCTAACCCGTTTCCACCTGGTACCGGAGACTTCTACAACTACGCCGAGAACGGAATGTCCTACAACGACAACTTCGGTATCGCGTACCCGACTCGGTATTCCAACGCAAGCTGCCCCCGATCCTACACCGGCGTTGACCTCTCTGGCCTTCCTGCCGATATCAGTATGGCCGATTCGCATCCACCCACCGCATACCACATCGAACCGCCGAACCATCTTGACGCGATGGATCTGTCAGACCATGAGATCAGCGGCCAGCTCATGCAGCTCAGCAACGACTTCGACCATCATCCTTATGGTGTGCATATGAAGGTCGAGGATTCCAATGGCTACCAGAGTCCGTACTCCGATCTGACCCGCGCATCCACTCCTCACGACGATCCCCCTCGACATCCCCACGATCTCTCTGGAGATGGCGTCATCGATAAGGAGCAGCCCTACGCGCAGCTGATCTACCAAGCCCTCCTCAACGCGCCTAATAATACAATGATCCTCCGCGATATCTACGAGTGGTTCAAAGCCAATACCGACAAGGCCAGCGCCTCAGAGACAAAAGGCTGGCAGAACAGCATCCGACACAATCTGTCAATGAATGGGGTAAGTCATGTCTCCTCTTCCTCCACCGTTCTCCCTCTCTTCTCTAGTACATACTAATCTGCCCAGGCCTTCGAAAAGGTTGACCAGCCAGGCGAAGAGTCCCGCAAAGGCTTCATGTGGCGCCTGACCGACGGAGCTATCCGCGAAGGCGTCAAATCCACAACGCGCTACCGCAGTAAGCAGCCCAACAAGCGTGGCCACCGGACCCAGCAACCCCAGCCCCAGCGACAAGCCTCTGGCGCCAAAGGCGGTCAAGCTGCACGTCGCTCCGCAAGGATGAAACGGAGTGGCAGAATGCACGACGGATATCGCAATGGCAACGATCAGTACATGTCTCGATCTGTACCTGCGGCTTTCGACCCGCATTATCGCAGCGTACCAGCAGACGCCTACCCTCCGAGCCCATACTACGGAAGCGACGTAGACTTTGGCTACCCTTCCTCTTCTTCCTCCCGAACCGACGACTTTGCCCTCAATAATCCCAACGCCAACGTCCTTGGTCCACACCACCACGCCCATCTCGATCTCTTCTCCCCACCCACACGCTCCTACCCGGGTAGTCCCATGTCGCAACACCACCACGATCTGTCGCGCACCATTTCAGCACACTCCCTATCGCAACCTCTTCAACATGGCCTGCCTATTGGCGACACGGCGTATGTGCTTGAGCAGAGTCCTGAGGGGGGTTTGTTTTCTAATAGTCCTAGTCCGAGTGCGGATGAGCCAAGGACGCCGGTGGATCAAGGCGGTTGGCGCGAGGATGTTGGGATGGGGATGGGAATGGCTGGGTGTGTGTTTGAGGACGCAGGTGGTATGGGTTATCGGGCTTATACTGGTTGATGTGATCGCAGGGACAGCGGGTGAGGTAAGGGTGTTGCTTTGGGGATGGAATGAATGTTGGTAAACGTTCCTTTCCTCTGTATTGTATGATTGTATTCTGCTTTCGGTCGGGGTTGGGAGTTGCGGGTTGCATAGCATGGTTTTGGGTAGCGTTACGATGTATATTCAGTGCATCACCTCAATCATTGCATAGCGATGGCGGCCTACCGCCACTGAGAGCCTATCTCTCGTCGTAGCATAGCAATGCTTTCTTCTATTGGCTTTTCGTCCCTTCTCACCAATGTGATTTCACACTCAATCCTCTCTTCCCGCGCTGCTCTTTACATGGAGTCGATGGTCTAACAGACGAGCTGTCGTCTCGTCAATTCTACAGACGTCTTGACAGGCTCAAGCGAATGAAGCAGACCCTGGTTCAGCGGATGCACATTCAAGATCCGCGGTACTGTGATATGCAAGCCATTACATCCCTAGCATCGGTCCTATTATCGGAGTTCACGTGATATTTCCGTCCAGCTTACGCTTCGGAGTGAGACGAATGATGGCGATATCTCAACATGACGTGTCTGGAACGTCTACTGGGGCAATTGAAGATAGAACGTAGTGACTAGACCCTTTGAACAGCCGTCTTCCTTAATATCGGTCTTCTCGATGGCTTTTCGCACGCCGTTGCATTGGCAGAGAAATCCTGCTGCTAAGCTTCCGGGACGGAACGAAGAAAGTGGGCTTGGCTCTGGGTATTTCATAAGTAGCTTTTGCGTTTATCCAATTCTTTTTACGGGATAAACAAATGACTGTTGAAGACCTCAGGAGAAGCATGAGTTGGTATACAACAAGTACGAAATTACCGGAGCCCGCCCGGATAAGTAATCGCGGTCAGCCCATCTCCATGATGAAAGCATCACGACCCAGCCCAGCCCTTCCAAGCAGCCACCACTTGCTTAACCACGCCGGCCGTTCCGCGGCAAAATCTTCGCCCGCCACGTTCAGTCAACCGCTCACCCCAGAAAGCAGCCGTTGACGCGTAGAAGCCGTAGACCGTCTTTTGCGATTTGTCGTGGGGCGAGCACGCACCGGAAATCTGGGGTCGCAGAAACTCCACCAATGGCGCTGGCCAAGCGCCCAGGCGTGTGGGGAAAGCTTCGCTGATCTTGGCTTAGCGCCACAGCGATGACCCGTTTAGCCACTTGTGGCCGTGAGGGGACCCCAGGATGAAGGGGATGATCGAAAGAGTTCCTCCGCGCCATCCAATTTTACGGGAGCGGGTATCTTGAGGTGGTTCCAGGGCCAAGGCCGCGGCTCGGACGGCTGGGGATGATGTGATGGGGGTATATTAGGTGGTCGGGGTCGCGATGGTGTTGGGGCTACAGACGTTGATTTTCCAGCTTGTCCATTGAAATCATCGACATAGACGTCTGCCACCATGCGCGTCACCGAGCTTTTCACGTGTGCTCTGCTGCAAGCATCAGCAGTACTATCGACGCCTCTCGATGAGCGAAGCGTCAAGGTCGTCGCGTCGAAGAGGCCACACCATCCGGCGTATCCTTATCACCCTAAGAAGGCATGCCCGGCATCGCCACCAAGAACCAAAACCTGCAGCGTCAAGGCTCTCGGTGGTGGTAAGGATGATTCCGCAAACATCCTGAAGGCGATCAAGCAGTGCAACAATGGCGGTCATGTCGTCTTCCCGAAGGACCAGAAGTTTACCATTGGAACCGCGCTGGATCTTACATTCCTTAACAGCATTGATCTGGGTGAGTAACCTTCAAAAAGCTACGATGTTGCAGCGCTAATTGTCAAAAAGACATCCAAGGATCCATCCAATTCACAAACGACACAGACTACTGGCAAGCCAACTCGTTCAAGCAAATCTACCAAAATGCCACCACCTTTTTCCAGCTCGGCGGCAAAGACGTCAACGTCTACGGCGGCGGCACCCTCGACGGAAACGGCCAAGCCTGGTACGACCTCTACGCCGAGGACATCTACATCCTGCGGCCCATCCTCTTCGGTGTCATCGGCGCGGAAGGCGCCACTATCTCTGATTTGAAGTTCAGATACAGCCCGCAATGGTACACGTTCGTTGCCAACTCCACCGACGTGGTGTTCGACAACATCGACATCTTCGGCGGCAGCAAGAGCAAGAACCCCGCTAAGAACACGGATGGCTGGGACACGTACCGCTCCGACAACATTGTTATTCAGAACTCGCATATCGACAACGGCGACGATTGCGTGTCGTTCAAGCCCAACAGCACCAACATCGTTGTTCAGAACCTGATTTGCAACGGTAGCCACGGTATTAGTGTTGGTTCTCTGGGCCAGTACCCCGGCGAAGTGGATATCGTTGAGAACATCTACGTGTACAACATCAGCATGTCGAATGCTTCGGACGGTGCGCGTATCAAGGTTTGGCCTGGTGCTTCTTCGGCTCTCTCTGGCGACCTGCAGGGTGGAGGCGGTGGTGGTGCTGTCAAGAACATTACGTATGACGGCATGACCATTTCCAACGTCGACTACGCGATTGAGATTACTCAATGCTACGGTCAGAAGAACTTGACTCTTTGCAACCAGGTAAGCTTCCTTACTTCCCACCAATCAATCCTTTGCCGAAAACTAACGTGACAATAGTTCCCCTCCAACCTCACCATCTCCGACATCACGGTCAAGAACTTCCACGGCACGACCAGCAAGAAGTACGACCCGCTTGTTGGGTATTTGGTCTGCTCCAGCCCGGCAGTTTGCTCGAACATCAACATCGAGAATGTTAATGTTACGAGCCCGAGTGGAACGAACCAGTACACTTGCTTGAACATTGACGGGATTGAGAGTCAGGTTAACTGCACTACCAATGGAGGTCAGGGCGGAGAGTCAGGAGGGAATTGAGGATACTTGAATAGTTATTGAAATACAACGTTCATTGTTCAGAACTTTCCGTTTCTTTTGCTATTGCGTCGTGATGACATGGTGCACGCTGCAGATGTTGGGATTCGTAGCCGAGCCGCTTTTGGTAAGCGACAATAGTCTGGTACAGCCCTACGGTACTACCGAATGAACATCCGAACATATCCTTTCCTGGCAGGACTACTGGTTCTGGGCTTGCTGAATATACATGGGCGTTATTGGAATACCCAGGCATCTAGGCATCGATGGGCTTGGTCCTAGCAATCAACATACTCGGTATAGGGGCCAACCGCCATTACCTTGAGCTCTGAGTGAAACAGCCGAGTTTTCTCTGGCCCCCAGTGGCGAGCGCAGTTCGACTATAACCAGAGGTTTGAGTAGGAGCCTAATGCGTGATGCACAGACTTGGCGTGATTGTACTGCACCCCTATATATGACCGCACGCTTCCGGGCCCTGGTCAAGATCTCAACGAACCAGTCAACCAACCCGAAAACTTCTACGCGTTAGCAAAACACCCAAGACATGTCTACTGCTCCAGGTAACGTGTTACCCGAGGGCATCGAGCGCAAGAAGAAGAGTGGATGGGCTAGAAGCCGAGCGCGAAAAGTTCGGAAAGTTGCCCAAGCAGATTCGGGTAAGCCGCAACAGAATGCCGAGACCGCGCAAAAGACCCCTCGGCAGGCGGGAGCGGTGCGGGAGAAGGACATCAAGAAAGAAGAAGCTCAACTGAAGCGCGAGCAGGAGGTGCAAGTAGCGCGCGCTGAGAAGATGAGAAAGATGGAGGAGGCGAAAATGACGCGAGAACAGTAACAATCTATAGTGCGACCATGCAGAAGCTCGCCGTCGCATTCATAGACAGTAATTTACACCTGCAAACGTATCCGATAACTCCCGTACCTCGGCTCGGTTATATTCACTCATTTCACGAAACAAGACTCTTACTTTCTTATGAATTGGTTGCTATATAGCTTGCGCTATCGGGTTAGGCACATCCATGTATCCTACGATGCTTGCAATTTCGCTGATGAAGAGGTAATGAACTCAAATGCTTTTGTATGCAGTAACATCCTCTCCATGACTAGGAGATCAACCGCTGAAGAATGTGGAGATGGAGGACAGACTCCAAAAACCAAGTGATATACCAATGAGCGGAGAAGAAGGCTTGAGCGAGCGAAGGCCATCACTGAACTTCTCTGCCATCCCGATCAACTCCATCCGTCTGTGTGCTGCGAAGAAAGAGATTCCTTGACACGAGAGCTCCAAAACGGCAGTAAAGAACCTGGTTCCGCATCCAAAAGGCTAAAAGGCATCATAGAGTTATCCCGATGATATGTCGGATCTTACCTCAATCACCACCAGGATACTTCCCTGAGGAACTCGAACAACGTGCCCTCAACGCGAGGACCGACAAAACTCGTGGTCTTCGAAGCCCAGTCATTTGCGAGTTTGTTACCAATCCACCGAACTACACCATGACTGTTGTCCAGATATTCGTTATCCAATGGTTCCAACCCGAGCTTATCTTCCCATGTCGCTTCTTTCGCTTGGCCCCATCCATTCGTCCAGATACTAGGGCACGGAAGATGGGCACGCTCCGGGTAGGTCTCCAGGAATTTGTAAATGAAGTAGAGAACGCCCGTCTTTAGTTCGCTCAAGAGCAACGTGAAGGTCTGGTTTGGTGTCTGGGGATCGAGCGAATGTCGCACCTCGATCTTTAAGTGGAGGTCATGGTCGGGCATACTCATCGTGACCGAACTCATCGCGAATAAGAGTGGGAGTGCATCGAATCGGATATCGTCGAGGAAGAAGTCTTTGGGTAGGTCGAAGTACAGATGATAGTAGCGTGGGCAGCCGCGCAGCCGGATGGCCCTGAACCTCTCCAGCTCCGTGGTGAAGTTGTACTTCGGCGTTGAAGTTGTCGACTTGAAGGTTGAGTGATAGTCGCTGACTTCCCAGATGATCTTGCGGCGCAACCAGGCATTCACCCCAGTTAAGCTTTTCATGTTGATGTTTGTAGCCTGGTTCGTCAAGTCGAAAGTTGGTACCACTCCTGGGGGCTGGATCAAATTCAAAAGGCTCCTTTCAACGGAATCCACGGCCAGAACTTCATAAAAATCTGGTTTCCTGTCGCGCGAAACCATATGCAGCTCACCTTCGTTGCTGATTGTCATGTAGCCTTTCGACATCCAGGTATCACCATCAAGGTGATTCTGGCGGTATGACACGTCTACTACCGCTCCGTTTGTATCGATTCTGACCTTCGACAGCATGTTCACGGCCCAGTACTTCCTAAGGAGGTTTCCAGGATCAGCGATGAGCGCACTCAAGCTCTTGTTGATATTGGCCGTGTCGTTGGCGGACCATTGCGGATTGAATTGGAAGCCCATGCTAAGTTTCTCAGGTGGTGTCACAAATGAAACAGAGATGTCCTTGTGTTCCAGCTTCCAGGTGTACTTCAGTATCGGTAGGACGTCCAAGTCATCTCTTACGTCAAGCGTTTTGCTGATATCGAGCTGGAGAACGCGAAGAGAAGACGACTGTTTGCCAATAGTGCGGAGCCAGTCCATAGCCCAAGGGAATCTTTCATCATTATCCGCATATTCAGGGAGCACTAGGCGAAATACGTTTCGTGCGTAGAAGACGCCAGTGGCTTCATGTTGGATTTGACGACATGATTGGAGAAGCGCAGTTCCGAGGACGACACTGCCGGAGTGGTAGGCGAGAGGATCGAAACCGTTTGCATGAATCTGAATAGGATCTTCGCGAATGAAGAGTGCCTCGTAGATCGCGTTGCGAACCTCACAAGGTAGAGTCAATAAGGAAGGCGTATCCGGATCCATCGGGCGTGAGACGGGCGACGGAAGGCTGTCTGTTGGACACACTGGTCTCGTGTCTCCTTGCTCACTTGCGATCTTGGTGACAGCCATGTCGATTGGCACTGCATCACTGGCGATAGTGGAGGTCGCGCCGCCGGCTGTGATACTGGGTGTCGCGCTCATGTCGCTCGCTGTCACGCTGCGGGAGTGATCTCAGTCGCCGCTGCGCTGGCGATCAGTATCTCGAAATGGGTGTGCGATAACAGAAGGAAGGGTAATCGCAGGTAGCGAGAGTATCTTGCAGAGTCGAGGATTGTGAGGTGAGAGAGCGCGACTGCCAAGACTGCGGCCGTTTGCTGCACCAGACGGAAAGAGCTACGTCATGGGTAGCGTTAACCGCTGAACTTCTTATGATACGACCTGTACTTACGCGAAGAAAGGTTTGCGAAGCTGGACTAGATTGCACTGTACGAATGCTCGATGCACGTATTGGTGTATGTAACGAATGATAAGGTCAGCCAATTCGGGAGAGAGACCAAACACGTATTGAAATTAGCAAATGTTACCCTAGAGGTCTACATTACCTCTCAATGTTCCAGTTATAGTTAGTTGTATGAGGTGCGATGTCGCTATCATCCTCATTCACAGCACCTGGCATCAAGGGACGATCGAATGCATGTCGCATTAGGTATACCACATGTCAATTTCTAGTTTGAATTATACATTATCCTAGTCACTCTCGACTTGTTCATCTTTGATAGACTGTATGCAGCGAATTCCATCACCTACCTAGTACCACAACCGTGTTGCGAAATTCCCCATAGAGTCAGGCGGAAAATTGTTTGGAATGAGCATGCTTTCCAACATCCCTAAGATTCCGTCGCAGCGTGATTGAATGATTGTCGAGCTGACGCCCACGTTCTCATTTACGATCGGCTCAACAGAACACTTGCTCAAGTCCCACTCGGCTTCCCGCGCCTCGCCCCTGCCACTCATCCAGATCCTTGGTAGTTGCGCTGGCATGTGCTCTGGGGTTTTCTTGAAGATCTGGTACATGAAGAGGAGGACGCTCCGTCGTATATCCTCAAGAGAGATAGTGTAGCTCTTGATTGGGGCAGTGCCAGATTCGCTGTAGACCTCGATGCGCACAGTATTTAATAGGTAGTGAGAGCCCGTCGCATGCAGTAGCGCGAGAGCATCGAGCCGTACATCGTTCAAGGAGCCATTTTTGTCCAGATAGTAGCGAATGATTATATTCGTAGGGTTTCCGAGAGGCAGTCTCTCGGCATAGCTGTCCCGTGCGTTTGTGGCTTTGCATGGAACATCGCGTTCGGTGCCTCAGATAAAGAATTTTATTTGTGCGGGAAACCTGATCGCACGACAGCGAATGATCTTTCCGCTTACAGTGCTCGAGGGAGCGAAGGGGAATACGAGCTTTGCAACGACCTGTCAGCATCGCTTTGGACTGGGAAGCCGTAACGGATCTCCTGGTACTCATACTACCATTCATCTGGTGTTTTTGAAGAGTCGAAGCCGACGCCATGTACAATTATCGGTTGTCCTAGTTTGACGCGTATGATGATGTCTTTGAATAGATTATGTATTGCATACAGATGCCTATGTGGAAGGCACAAATTTTCGGCCAACATCTGAGCACAGTCGAGAATCAACACTGATGCTTGGTACTGTTTCTTTGTCAAAAGAATCCGAACGGTGTCCAGATAGACTTCTTCGGCGGTTTTTTGATAATCGACTTCTGGAACCTCGTGGCAAGAGTCCACGAGGCCAAGTAACCCGTAGACCTGGTCGCGATCGTCTGCGCACCTCAATCTCGAGTAGTGATTGAGTACTACGGCTAGGCTCGCCCGAGTCTTTAACCAATCCATCTTGGATGAGGTCCTCCTTAATGAGGTCCTCGATGCAAATAGATGAATTGCATTTGAACAATCAACAGGTAGGCAGTCCCCAGGCAGGGTGAGTGCGTGACATCTTAGTGTGTCATAATCCAGGATATCATAGCAACTCATGAAACCAATATCTCTGGCCAGAAGGAACTCTTGAGCAACCCAAAGACGAGTAAAGTACACATCGGAGAATATGGTGATGATGTGCGCGCGCATCTCATCGCGATTGAGCTTTTTTTGTGTCACCAGGTCTCGGACCGCCTGATGACACGACCTATCAAGCCAGCTGATAACAGCTTGGGCATTGCGGTAGGTGTTTGCCATCATTTTGACTTGATGCCCACGCTCGTTTTCGTTGCTCTGATCGATACAAAGCTGGTCAATCCATAGATGAAGATTTTGTGAATTGCTGACACGTACTTCAAATGCGTCCAAGAAACCGAAAAGATTTTCTCGAATACAATATTATTTGCCATTGAGTTGAATGGTGTGTAACGGTGTAGGATCGCCCTAGGTGTAAGATAAGGCAAAATAGCTCGGAGCCTTGTCTACCTCGAAAGTGTCGATAGTGCACTTTATCTCGTCGCTCTCGATTGGTAGACGAGGGTACAATGCGCACCTGGCACGATTCCAAACCGTGATAAGGCGGACATGAGGTCGGTCTGTAGGGAGAGCCTCGTATACATAGGCATCGCTGTCCGTTTCGGCATGCGCAGGCGCAGACATGGTCGTGTGAGGTTTGTTTGCGGCGTGTGACACTTGTTCGTAGTCTGCAACCAGATTTGTACTAGAGTCTTCTTCCTCCATGCTTCGATAGGCGGAGGGCTGTTTGCGCGATCAGTATAGAGCATTTGTGGGTTATGAGTAGAGACGGTCGTTATTGTAAGCAGGCTGAGAGCGGGGTTGAGATGTCGCCGCCTAGGCACAACTGAACGCCACCGCCCGTTACAAAGCATTGGTACAGCCAGTAGAAAGGAGCAGAGCGAGTTGAATAAGCAACTTCGGCTATGCGAATCAAGAGCCGAAGAATGATACATGGATATACATAAGTGACGCGACATATGCATCGCGTAGCATGACAGCACGAGCGGCGAATGCCACGGGACAGACTCATTTCATTGAGCTCCAAGCCCCATCTTCTGCAACACGCTGGCCAAGTCAACCTCCACAATCTTGTCCCAGCCCCTCTCAGGGCCCCAGGCAACGCGCTTTTGATTGAGCTTGGTCTCTTCTACCAGGCCCTTCAGCAGCGGGCTGTCCTTGGACACGCTTGGATATGCGTCAAACTCGACGTCGTCAATCGACGGCACCTGCGCGAGCAAGCCTCTCAGCAGCCCGACGCAGTACTCAGTATAGAAGTTGTTCCCCACGCGCCAGCCCTCAAAGACCTCGTTCGATGCCGGATCAATCTCTACAAAGATTTTGAGCTTGTACACCTTCTTCACCGCTGCCAGACCGAGCCGGCTATCCACGACCCAGCATTTCGGCGGTTTCGTGAAGCCCGGCCCCAGCCGCAGCTCTAAGCGCGTAAGGAGCGCGCGGTATTTGCGAGGGAACCATGCAAGTAGCGGATGCTTGCGGTTTATGTAGCGGCCGTGGATGGGGAACACGCGGAAGGTGTTGCGACCGTAGAAGACGCGCGACGCTTCGTCGTGCATGCGGTGGTCGACGAGGAAGAGGCGGAGGGCGGGGGCGACGGTGCGGTAGTTCGTAGGGTCGAGGTCGATGGTCTTGGGGAAGACTAAGAGCTCTTCGTATATGCGCAGCCGCAGCTCGGATG
>Ga0265780_10009720_pt1 | contig 11507 bp, 8 predicted proteins | sample P1T30metagenome_FD_192432 | JGI IMG/M metagenome (GOLD analysis project Ga0265780, IMG submission 192432) | Plant litter microbial communities from East Loma Ridge, Irvine, California - P1 T30 | ecosystem: Environmental > Terrestrial > Plant litter > Unclassified | place: USA: California... | reverse complement strand
CGTGGCCGACACCGGCGCTGCCTGCAGCAACAGCGGCGCGTTGGCGATGCCGCTGCGCAGCCACGCGCGCAGCACCGGGCGGCACGTGACGCAGCCGTCGGCGACATCCTGGATCGCGCGCTGGGCCGCCAGCTTGTGCTCATCGCCGGCGACGCGTTCGACCACCCAGTCGTAGGCGGTGCGCGTCCACAGCGCCGGCAAGGGCGGGCCGCCATCGAGCGCCTGCAGCAGCGCGACAATCTGTGGCGGCACTGCTTCAGGCGCATCCTCGGGGGCGCGCTTGCTGCTGACGGCGCCCGTCATGTCGCCGCTCATGCGGATCTCTTCCTTGATCGGTGGCGGCTCAAATGCGGTCTTGTGCAGGTAGATGCGGTCGGCCTGCTGCAGTTCCTTGATGGCGTAGAGCGCCTTGTGCTCGGGCGGCAGCGCGGCGTTCGGCGTAATCGCGCGCAGCGCTTTTTCCGCGTCCCACATCGCCACCAGCGCGCGGCGCAGGACTTTTTTGGTGGCGTCGTCGAACAGTGTCGCGCTCTCCGGCTGGTCGTGGACATGGCCATATTCCGCGACAATGTCTTTTTTCGCGCCTTCGTGTTCGTGCTCGTCATGGCCGAACAGGCTCGATTCTTCACCTAAAAACTGGCCATAGCGGCGGCGTAACTGGGCCTGGTCGTCGGCGATCGATTCGCTGCGTTCGCGCACGGTGGCGGCGTCCATTTTTTTCATGCGCACGTCGGCCACCAGCTGCTCGGTGTCGATGATGACCTGGCGCTGGCTGCGCAGGTTTTCCGGCTTGACCAGCATCGGCAGCGCGGACGTGGTGTCATCGCTCTCTTCTTCCACGGGGGCGGGCAGGCGCAGCGTGTAGGTGCTGGACTGCGTCGTATGCGGATGCGGCGCGTTGTCGACCGCGCGCACAAAAAAGTACAGCTCGTCGCCCGGCGCCATGCCCAGCTCCGCCAGCGACCATACCTTCGACCAGTTGCGTGTTTTAGGGTCGTTGGACGCCGGCAGCGGCATTTCGCGGTCGGTAAACTTGATGTTTTCGCCGCTGCCACGCGCCAGCGTCAGGTGCAGCGTGGCGCGCTCGACGCGGTAGTCGTCGCGCACCGCCACGGCGATGCTGGTACTGGTGGCGCCGGGTTTCAGGTCCTGCACCATCTCCTTGGGCGCGGCGATGGTAATTTGCGGTGCTGCGTCCGCCAGCACCCGTAAATTGAAACGCGCGCCACGCCAGCGCCATGTCAGCGACTCGGCGGCGACCAGGCTGGCACAGGCGCCGTGCAACGCCAGCTGGCGGCCGTCGCCCAGCTCAATCGGCGGCGCATCCGGCACGCTCTGGCGCAGGCACCAGCGCACGGTGCTCTGTTCCGGCACCTGCAATTCGCGTCCCGGACCGGTCGATGGCGCCACGCCCGTGTAGCGCGGCGGCGTGACCTGCATGACCAGTTCCGGCACCGGCGGCGCGGATTTACCGACAGCCGCAGCCACGTGCGCTGGCGCCGGGATGGATGGATGGCGCCATGTCCAGACCGCGGCAGCCGCGGCGACAATGAGAAAGACAGCCGTCAGGCGGGACGACAGGCGCTCTGCCACGATAGCGCGCAGGTCATCATCGCTGACCGAGAGGCGCGCCAGCAGGCGCGCCCGCTGCAGCTGCGCCAACGGCGACGTCGCGCCGTCCAACACGCTGGCGCTGTCTTCCAGCGCCGGGACAGCCTCGTTGAGCCAGGCGTTGCCGTCACGCGTGACGCGCTTGCGCAAGCGCCACGCATCCCACGCCACGCAGGCACACCACACGGGTATCGCCGCAAACCAGTGCAGCAGAAGCAATGCGGCCACACCTGTGCCCCATAGCGCCAGGCGGTGCAGCAGCGCGGCGCGCCACAGCCGCTGTTTCAGGTTAGCGGCGGACATGTGCCAGTCCCCTTTCCAGCGCAAACAGTACGACTAGCGCCATGAGGAGCTGATCGCGCAGCGCGCCGCTTTGGCGCTGCAGGGGTGCGGCCGGATCGACCGCCAGCACCTGCGGCGGCGCCACATACGGCGCCGGCGCGTAATGCACGTGCTCCCACGCTTCGAACACTTCGCGCGCATCTGCGCCGTCGCGTGGCGCCGCCCCAGTGAACGGTGTGGCCGATCCCGGCGCCGCATCGGCGACGTAGCGCACCGGCCCATCGAGCGCGCCAAACAGCGTGCGCCATCGTGCTGTCTGCTCGCCCTCGATCAACACATGCCGCGTCTGCACGGCTGCTGGCGCAGTCGTCGTTTTAAGTTCAACCTGATGGCGCAGCCGTGGCCGCGTGGCCGCCATCGTCTGCGGCCCGACAACGACGATGCGTGCATCCGGCTTCCACTCGGCCTCGCGCGCGCGCAGCCAGCCAATGGCATCTGAAGTCGGCACGTGGATCGCCTGCGGGTCTGCGCTGGCGCCGCCAGGTACCACCAGCACCGTGTCGGCCCTCCACGGGAACACCGGGTCGGCCAGCCAGGCAATCAAGGTCGCCAGCAGCAGGCAGCGCACCAGCATCAGCAGCACGTCGACCCAGCGCCACGCACGCAGCTGGCGCGGCTTTGACCTGGGCAGGAACCGGGCCGTGGCCAGCGGCGTAGCGACCACCTGCCGGCGGCGCTGGCGATGCCACCAGAGCGGCAGCAACAGCACCGGCAGCGCCCACCACCACAAGCTCGTCATCGGCGCCCCGCCTGGCGCAACAAGGCGCGCAAGACTTCACCTGGCGCCCGTTCAATGCGCGCCGCAAGCATGGGCACATCGTGCTGGCGGCTGTGCGCCTGCACCGCGCCGAAATGCGTATCACGCGCAGCGATATAGGCGCTTTGCATCGCCGGATCGAAGCCGTGGACATGGTCACCAGCTTCCGGGTCGCGGTAAGCCGCGCCACGCGTGAAATCGGCATCGACCTCGGCCTGGGTCTGCAGCAGCAGTGCCCGCACGTCGTGGCGCATGTGGCGCAGGCGCAGCAGCGCTTCCGACAGCGGCGACGGCCAGTCAAGAAAATCGCTGGCGGCAAAGACCAGGCTTGGGGAACGGGTAAAGTGCAGGGCCGCGCGCAGCGCTGCTGCATCCGGCAGTTGGCCGGTGGGCTGCGCCTTCCGCAACTGCGCGAGGATGCGGTGCAGCTGGCGCGGACCGCGCGCGGCTGGCGTGCACTGCGCGCGGCCATCGCACAGCACCACCAGCCCGAACGCATCGCCCTGGCGCTGCGCGATCGCCCCGATGCACGCCAGCACCGCGCGTGCGTATCCGATCTTGTCGAGGCCCTCGATGCTGCGGCTCGGCTCCATCATCGACGCGGTGGCGTCCAGCACCAGCCAGACGGCCACGTGGCTGTCGCGCTCCGCTTCGCGTACATAATAGCGGTCGGCGCGCGCCAGCAGTTTCCAGTCCACGCGGCGCCATTCGTCACCGGGCGTGTAGGCCCGGTACTCGGAAAACTCGACGCCAGCCCCGCGTTCGACGCCCGCGTGGATGCCGTGCCCGAGTCCCGCCAGCACGTGGCGGATAGTCAGGTCGAGATTGGTGGACTGCGCCAGCAAGGACGAGGACAACAAGCTAGCCGACCTTGATCTCGCTGCGCAGCGCGGCCAGGATATCGGCGATGGCCACGCCATCGGCCTCCGCCTCGAAATTGCGCAGCACGCGGTGCGCCAATACCGGCAGCAGCATGGCGGCGATGTCGTCGCGCGTGACCGCGAGGCGGCCATGCATCAGCGCGCGCGCCTTGGACGCCAGCACCAGCGCCTGCCCGGCACGCGGTCCGGCGCCCCAGCCGACATGCTTGCGGATCGCGGCCACCGTACTCTCAGCCGGCCGCGTGGCGCGCACCAGCCGCGTGGCGTAGCGCAGCAGATGGTCGCCAATCTCAATGTCGCGCACCAGCAGCTGCAGGCGCAACAGCGTCGCCAGGTCCATGGCCGGTACCGCATCCCTGAGGCCGGCCTGGGTGGTGGCCGCCACCATCGCCACTTCCTCATCTTCGGAGGGATAGCCGACGTCGATGCGCAGCAAAAACCGGTCGAGCTGCGCTTCCGGCAGCGGGTAGGTGCCGGATTGCTCGATCGGGTTTTGCGTGGCCAGCACGAAAAACGGTTTCGGCAACTGGTACGTTTGGCCGGCAAACGTCACCGAGCGCTCCTGCATCGCTTCGAGCAGCGCCGATTGCGTTTTCGGTGGCGCGCGGTTGATCTCGTCGGCCAGCAGCACCTGCGTGAACACGGGACCCTGCTGGAAGCGGAACACGCGCTGGTGCGTGGCCGCGTCTTCTTCCAGGATCTCGGTGCCGACGATATCGGACGGCATCAGGTCAGGCGTGAACTGCACGCGCCGGAACTGCATGTCGGTCGCTTGCGCCAGCGATTTGACCAGCAGCGTTTTGCCGAGGCCCGGCACGCCTTCGACCAGTGCATGGCCGCCGGCCAGCAGGCAGATGACCAGGTGTTCGACCACTTGTTCCTGGCCGATGATGACGCGCCCCATGCTTGCCTTCAAGGCGCCAACTTTGGCAGTCAGCGCGCTGACTTCACTTTCACTCCACTGTTCCGGCACGCTTACGCTCCCAACGCATATTGAATGATATTGACTGCAAACTTCGTATTGTCGACCGCGAGGAAGCGCTTGTTGCGGAAGTCGTAATCCCACTCGCAGCCGTAGTCCTTGTTCGAATACAGCACCCGGATGCGGCCATTGAAGACAATCGCCTTCAGGTATTCGTGCACCAGGTCGTCGCCCCAGCCATTGAGTTCGACGCCGGTGTTGGGCGGGCCGTCGAACTTGAAGAAGCTTGAATAGATCGGATGCGTATTCGGGATCTTGGCCAGCGCTTTGGGCCCGAAGATTTTTGCCATCTCGGCTTCGAACGATTTGGCAAACAGGCCGTCGATATCGTGGTTGCAGTCGTCGACAAAAACAAACCCGCCGCCGCGCACATACAGTTCAAAATTGCGCCGCTCGATGGGGGTGAACTGCACCAGCCGGTGCCCGGCCAGGTAGCAGAACGGCGCCTCGAGCATCTTCGCGTCCGACAGCGCCACCATGCGCTCGACGGGATCGATGCGCAGCGTGGTGTACTCGACCAGCGAGTTGAGCACATTGCTGGGCATGCGGATATCGACGTCCCAGTCGCCCGATTCATGCGTCAGGCGCGTAAAGTAAAAATCGCTGCGGGCCATAAGAATGCCGGACTAGCCGACCTTGCGGGCGGTGTTGATCACGTTGATGCCGTTAAAACGCGTCGTGGCCGAGCCGTGCGACACCGCGCTGACCTGGCTCGGTTGCCCTTTGCCGTCGAAGAAGGAGCCGCTCATGCGCCAGTCGCGCGCGTCGCACGTGGCGCTGCACGCATTCCAGAATTCCTGCGTGTTCGACTGGTAAGCGACGTCTTCCAGCTGCTGGCCGATCTTGCCATCCTTGATCTCGAAATACAGCTGGCCGCCAAACTGGAAGTTGTAGCGCTGCTGGTCGATCGAGTACGAACCGCGCCCGAGAATATAAATGCCCTTCTTGACGTCCTTGACCATCTCGTCCGGACTCAAGCTCTTTTTCCCGGCTTCGAGCGACACGTTCGGCATGCGCTGGAATTGCACGCTGCTCCAGCTGTCCGCGTACGAGCAGCCTTGCGACTCTTTTTCGCCGATGATGTGGGCCTGGTCGCGCGTGACCTGGTAATTGACCAGGATGCCGTCGCGGATCAGGTCCCAGCGTTTCGACGCCACGCCTTCGTCGTCATAGCCCACCGCGCCGAGCGACCCAGGCGTGGTTTTATCGGCGACGATGTTCACCTGTTCGGAACCGAACTTGAATTTTTTCGATTCCCATTTGTCCAGCGTGCAGAAGCTGGTGCCGGCGTAATTGGCTTCGTAGCCCAGCACGCGATCAAGTTCGGTCGGATGGCCCACCGATTCGTGGATTGTCAAAAACAGGTTTTCCGGTGCCAGCACCAGATCGTACTTGCCTGGTTCGACCGACTTGGCATGGATCTTTTCGCGCGCCTGGCGGCCCGACAGTTTGGCATCTTCGACGATGTCGTACGAGCGCGTGTACAGCATGGCGACGCCGCCTGCGGCCTTGACCTTGTCAGCAGCGCGGGCGTCGAAATATTCGTACCCCATGCCCACCGGTGCGCCGAGGCCGCCGCGCGAGCGGAACTTGCCGCTGGCCTTGTCGACCGCCGTGGCTTTGATGGGCGCCCACAAGCGGTGGATGTCCTGGTCGATGTACGAGCCATCGGTGGACGCAAAATATTTTTGCTGGTTCACCTGGAACAGGTTGGCCGTCATGAAGCTCGCGCCGGCCGCCAACCCGGCCTGGTTCGCCGCGATCAGCATCTCCGCCTTTTCCTTCACCGGCACGGCGCGCCAGTCGCGCGTAAAAGGCGTGGCCCAGCGCGCGTCCCCGACGCCTTTGACAGGCGCCAGTTGCACGGGTTCGGCCTGCAGTTTCGCGTTGGCGCGCGCGATGGCCACGGCCTGGCGCGCGGCATTCGCCACATCGTCCGGCAGCATGCTGTTGGTCGACGCGAAACCATATGCTCCGCCGGCGATCACGCGCACGCCCACGCCGCTCGACTCCGTGTTGACGACGCTTTCCACGCTCATGTCGCGCGTGGTGATGAACTGGTTCAGGTAGCGCCCGATGCGCACGTCGCAGTAACTGGCGCCAGCCTTGGTGGCGGCGTTCAGGGCCACGTCGGCCAGCGCCTTTTTGACGGCCACCGGCGTGGCCGCCATCAGGTCTTCGGCAGCGATGGCGTTCCCGAACACGGGGACGATCAGCGAGCCGGCCGCGCCGCCGCCAATTTTAAGAAAAGTGCGCCGTTCCACGCCAGCTCCTCAGACTGCGTCGGAGAGCGACGTGAAGTTAAAGTCGCGCACCTTCATCGGCGGGATCAGCATCGAATACGCCACCTCATCGCCCGAGATGATGACCGGCTTGCCGATTTCCTCGATGTTGTTGAGCATCGTGACCGGGCTTTCGTTGAAGCGGAAATTCTTCACCGGGTATTTGATCTTGCCGTTCTCGATGTAGAACGTGCCGTCGCGCGTGAGGCCCGTCAGCGCCACCGACTGTGGATCGACCATGCGGATGTACCAGGTACGCGTGACCAGCACGCCCTTCTTGGTATTGGCGATCAGCTCCGCGGTGCTTTTATTGGTGCCGGCCATGATGATGTTGCCGGAGCCCGCGGTGGGGTTCAGGCCCTTTTTCTTCGCCCAGTACAGCGAATAATCGAGCGCACTGACACGCCCGTCCTTGATCAAGGCGCGGCGTTCGCGCGGCAGCATGTTCTGCTCGTCCCACGGCAGCACCGGCACATCCTTGTCCCAGGGATCGGACCAGATATTCACCTGGCTGTCGAACAGCTTGTCGCCCAGGCGCGTGGCGCCGCCCTTCTTGGACAGGAAGCTGCGGCCCTCATCGGCCTGGCGTGCGTCGAACCCGCCCAGCATGTAGCCGAGCAGCTCGGACGTCGCGGCTGGCTCCAGGATGACGGTGTAGCGGCCTGGCTCGATGGCTTTCGCATCGACCGAGCGCAGCGCCTTTTCGATGGCCACGTCAGCGGCTTCACGCGCGTCGAAACGGCCGGCGTCCAGCGCCGTGCGGGTCACCCAGCCGGAACCGCGGCCGTCCGCGGTGCGCACGGTGCAGGTGAAATCGAGGCCAGTTTGCGCCTGGTGGCCGAACACGCCGTTCGAATTGGCGATGGTGGAAAACTGGTTGCGGTCGGTGAAGAAGCCCGCTGCGACCAGGTTCTGCTTGCGGCACGCCTCGATGGCGTAAGCCGCCGCCTGGGCGCGGAACTCGGGATCGATGGCGGCAGTGCGGGCGCTGAACGTGTCGCTCGGCTTGTAAGCCTGCTTCGCCACGGCGGGCATGAACTCCGGGTTTTCCGGGGCCAGGCGGGCCAGGTCTTCGGCGCGGCGCACCACTTTTTCCAGTGACTTGTCGTCGAATTCGTTGATGGTGGCGGTGCCCTGGCGCTTGCCGAAGGCGACCTGCACCGAGATGCTGGTGTCGTCCGACAGGCCGGCGGTGGACACGGTATTGCGCGCGAAACGGATATTGCCGGTACGGGAGCCGTTGACGGTGACGATGCACTCGTCGGCTTTCGAAAACGCCATCAGGCGGTCGGTGAGCTTCTTGGTTTGTTCTTGGGTCAGGATGGTCATGTGGTTTCCTCGGATGCGCCTTAGCCGATTTTGCGTGCGGTGTTGATCACGTTGATGCCGTTGAAGCGCGCCGTTGCCGCGCCGTGCGAGACGATGCTGATCTGCGGCGGCTGGCCTTTGCCGTCGAAGAACGAGCCATTCATGCGCCAGTCGCGGTCATCGCACACCGCGCTGCAGGCATTCCAGAATTCCTGCGTGTTCGACTGGTACGCCACGTCCTCCAGCATCGCGCCGATCTTGCCGTTGTTGATTTCGTAGAACAGCTGGCCGCCAAACTGGAAGTTGTAGCGCTGCTGGTCGATCGAGAACGAGCCGTCGCCAACGATGTAGATGCCCTTCTTGACGTCCTTGACCATGTCGTCCGGCGTCATTTTTTTCTTGCCCGCTTCGAGCGACACGTTCGGCATGCGCTGGAACTGCACGCTGCTCCAGCTGTCGGCGTACGAGCAGCCCTGCGACTCTTTCTCGCCGATGATGTGGGCCTGGTCGCGCGTGGCCTGGTAGTTGACCAGGATGCCGTCGCGGATGATGTCCCAGCGTTTGCCCTTCACGCCTTCGTCGTCGAAACCGACGCACCCCAGGGAACCTGGCGTGGTCTTGTCGGCGACGATGTTCACGTTGGGCGAGCCGTATTTGAAGGTCTTCGACTCCCATTTGTCGATGGTGGCGAAGCTGGTGCCGGCGTAGTTGGCTTCGTAGCCAAGCACGCGATCGAGCTCGGTCGGGTGGCCGACCGATTCATGGATCGTCAGCCACAGGTGTTCGGGCGAGAGCACCAGGTCGTATTTGCCAGGCGTGACGGATTTCGCAGTGATCTTGCGTTTGGCATCGCGCCCGGCAGCGCGGGCGTCTTCGATCACGTCGTATGACTGCTTGTACAGCGTGGCCACGCCGCCGGCTGCCTTGATCTTGTCTTCAGGGCGCGCGTCGAGGTATTCGTAGCCCATGCCGACCGGCGCCGACAGGCCCTGGCGCGAACGGAACTTGCCGCTGGCGGTATCGACCGCGGTGGCGTACACCGGCACCCAGATGCGGTGCACGTCCTGGTCGATATACGAGCCGTCGGTGGAGGCAAAATACTTTTGCTGGTTCACCTGGAACATAATCGACTGCATGAAGCTCGCGCCGCCGTCCATGCCGGCCTTGTTGGCAGCGATGAGCAGTTCGGCCTTTTCCTTGATCGGCACCGCGCGCCAGTCTTTCTTGAATGGCGTGGCCCACGCCACTTCGCCCACGCCTTTCACAGGCGCCAGTTGTACCGGCTCGCTTTGCAGCCGCGCGTTGGCCTTGGCGATGGCGACCGCCTGGCGCGCGGCGTTGGCCACGGCGTCGGGCGACATGTCGTTGGTGGCGGCAAAGCCGTATGCGCCGTTGCAGATGACGCGCACGCCGACGCCGGCCGATTCGGTATTGGCCACGTTTTCCACGTTCAGGTCGCGCGTGGTGATGTACTGGTTCAGGTAGCGGCCAATGCGCACGTCGCAGTAGCTCGCGCCGGCCTTGGTGGCGGCGCCCAGGGCGGTGTCGGCCAGGGTCTTCTTGAATGCCGTGGCCATTGGCGCGAGCAGCTCGTCGGCCGCGATGGCGCGTCCGGTCACGGGCAGCATCATCGTGCCGAGGGCCAGGCCGCTGATGTTAAGGAAGGTACGACGTTCCATGCGATCTCCTGATTTCACGAACAAGGACGGCCGCGGCTACCCTGCGGGGTCCGGCAAAACTGCGCGTTAAACGATAACAGCACTGCAAGATTTTGAATAGGCAATCTTTATGCATATACCGCGAGTGTGGTGCGCGATGCACGCTTGACTCTGCCCCGCAGAGGCCCGATGATCGTGCGGGCGCGCGGCACCGGCTGCGCCGACACCGGAGACACCACCCCATGAAAAGACTGATCCTGGCCGCCCTGCTTGCCGCCGGCATGACCACTTCCGCATTCGCCGCGGACACCGCGCTGCAAGGCGCCATTGCCAGCACAGCCCGCACGCCGGCCAACGCCGCCCGCGACGCCGCGCGCCACCCGTACGAAACGCTGACGTTCTTCGGCATCAAGCCGACCATGACGGTGGTGGAGCTGGTGCCAAGCGGCGGCTGGTACACGGAAATCCTCGCGCCCTACCTGCGCGAGCATGGCAAGTACATCGCCGCAGGTCCTGCGTTCGATCCGGCCAAGCGTGGCAGCGTGGCCTTTAAAAACAAGCTCGAAGCGAATCCGGCCATGTACGACAAGGTGGCCATGGGCGTGTTCAATCCACCCAAGGCGTACGACATCGCCCCAGCTGGCAGCGTCGACATGGTGCTCACGTTCCGCAACGTGCATAACTGGATCGAGGATGGCGACGACAACGTGGTCAACGTGTTCAGGCAGATGTACACGGTGCTCAAACCTGGCGGCGTACTGGGCGTGGTCGATCACCGCCTGCCGGAAAAAGCCACGCAGGATGCCACCGCATCGACTGGCTACGTGAAGGAGTCGTACATGATCGCGATGGCGGAAAAGGCCGGGTTCAAGCTGGCCGGCAGATCGGACGTGAACGCGAATGCGAAGGACAACACGGTGCACAAGCAGGGCGTGTGGGCGCTGCCGCCGACGTATATCAACAAGGATGAAGACCGGGCGATGTATCAGGCGATTGGGGAGAGCGACCGGATGACGCTGAAGTTTGTGAAGCCGGGGAAGTAAGGCCACCAAACCTCGCGAAGGCGGTCACCTGTTCCGCCTTCGCTTCGTGTTATCGCTAAGTTAGCGCTGATCTTGCGTGCTATGGGTCCCCGTCTTCGCGGGGACAAAGTTCAGATCCGCGAAGTCATAACTGAAATCCGTTTCGGTCGACACCGGCGCCATGCGCATGCGCTCGATGCTGCCATCCGGGTTCAGCGCAAACGTCACGTACGCGTCGGCGTTGAAGTTCCGCTCCTTCCAGTGCACGATGAACGTATCGTGCTGGAAGTGCTCCAGCTCTCCCGTCAAATCCGGCGTGCGCGCGAACGTTAATGTCTGCTTGTTGCCGACATGGCGGATGGTCGCCTTGCCGTACCACGCATCCTGGTAGTCGCCGTCGTATGCCGCCAGCGCCAGCGAAGGCTTCGACTTTGCCGCGCGCGTGGTGTTGGTAGCGCTCACGCGTGCCAGTTCCTTCGCGTGCATCGCCTTTTCCTGGTCGCCCACAATACCGATCCAGTCGGTCGCGGGCGCCGTTGGCGACGCCGCCATGTACGCATCGAGCAAGCGGTATTGCAGCGCGGTGAGCGCCCCGCCGCTCTCCGCGTTGGTGAGGATGGCGATGCCCAATTTCGACTCCGGCACCAGCATCACGCGCGTATAA
>Ga0265780_10009719_pt1 | contig 11508 bp, 12 predicted proteins | sample P1T30metagenome_FD_192432 | JGI IMG/M metagenome (GOLD analysis project Ga0265780, IMG submission 192432) | Plant litter microbial communities from East Loma Ridge, Irvine, California - P1 T30 | ecosystem: Environmental > Terrestrial > Plant litter > Unclassified | place: USA: California... | reverse complement strand
CCCATCTCACCGACCTTCTCAACCGACCCGGCGTGCGACACAACGAGCAGAAACGCGCCTGGGTGCAAGCCAAGCTCATGGACGCGCAGCTCGAGATGAAGAGGCAGCGCAGGGGCAGGAGGCAGCGCGGCAGTCTGCCTATGAGCGGCGAGTTGTGATGATCTACAGTCTCGACAGTGTACCGAGAAGGAAGAAAAGGCTGGGTCGCCGCTTGGCTGTTACCGATGCGACGTTTGTTTGCAACTTCAGCGAATCCTGCTGGATTCGTTATCTTCTCCCGCGTCATTGAACGCGAGGAGGAAGATTTCGATTTTTGATTGTTATTTTGTCATTTGTCATTGCGCTCGCTCTTGCGTATCGCTTTGGGCATTCCCTGCTTCTCTTAGCGAGGACGGCGCTCCTTTTGGCGTTTTTGGTTTCCTTTGTTATTCGAGAGTGTAATCTGGACTTTGAGAATGTCCTGGGGATCAGCACAATATCGAGCAATCAGCACAGCTCGTGGAAAGTCGTCATTGCCATCGTTCGTCTTGCTTTGCGACAGAACTAGTAATTGGTTTAGAATATTTACTTCGCACATAATAATTGACTTTGACTGGCTGAAAGACTGGCCTCGATCGCAAAGCAAGAAGTAACCAACGCTCAAAGATTGTCATCAAAATCGTGGTAAAGGTTAACCCTGTCTACAATAATTCATCCTCAAATCACCGTCTGAGCCTGAACAAACATCTAATGCACAGATCGGTCCGTTTCATCCCCCTGTACCCCTCCAAATCCACCGGATACTGCAATGTTGACGGAAGGAGTGGGCGTTTCCACATTATCCGCATTTCCGCTGGCCACAACTTACAAGCGAAAGCGCGGCCTGCCAACTTGTGTGACCTTAGTCATGTGACTACCTCCTCCTGCGTAGCGCGAAGATCCTCCGCGTGGCTTCATCTCGCTTGGCCATGCGCCGCTCGTGTGGGAAATTGACAGGCTAAAACCGCCAGCCATCCGCACCGATAGGGATGATGAATCCTTTGCCAGGCGAGTTGCAGATCCGGCTGGGCTGGTTGGAAGTCGAGCCTGCCGCGGGCTCCAGTTGCCCATGGCGCGAACAGCCAAAGTCAAGAAAGCTGCGCAATGACATGTACCGTGCAGCCTGCACTCCGCCCCAGTCGCCACGTGGAACCGAAAGTCCCGGCCGACCAGGACCATGGCCATGGCCGTGGCGGGTGCTATGGCCGCCATTCCGGAAGGGCATCCCATATAGTGCAGATCCGCACGACTGTATAGAGTGATTCTCGGTTCGAGTGCCCTCGAAATTATCGTTGACGCCCAACGAAAGTTCCGGGGGAGACCCCCTAGTGAGGGAGGTCAAAGCACGATACACACACAGGGTGCCTTGACGGCACCGAGATTCAGGCCGACCTTGAATTCTTTGGTGTACTCTCGTGGAATTGAGCCTGGATCATAGGACGACGCACTTGGAGCCGCGCTCACGGTTCTTTCGGGGCCGGCGGTAGCGAGAATCCTCCTTTCGGTCGTTGTCGTTGTACTGGTCTCTGGCAGGACGGCTGCCCTTGCTCGCAGATGAATTGTAGCCTTTGGAATCACGGGCTGGTGGTGCGTTCGCTCGTTGCTTGCGCAGCTGTCGCACCACGTTGAAGAAGGCCGTTTCCACATTGATGCAGTTCTTCGCGGATGCCTCGACAAACTCGCAGTTGAGCTGTTTGGCGAGAGCGCTGCCTTCTTGTGTCGAGACTTCTCTTTCGGTCACGCGATCGCACTTGTTGCCGACAAGCATGACGGGAGCCGGTCCATAGGATGCGTTCATCGTCTGAGAGAGCGGTGAACCTGGGTAGGTGGGCGATCCGGCGCCGGCAGACTCCTTGACTCTCTGGATCTGGTGGTGGAATTTCTCGATGCGGGCGAACGATGCTCGTGAAGAGATGCTGTAGACGAGCACGAATCCTTCGCCGTCTCGTATCCACTGGTCCCGTAGTGCTGTGTACTCTTCCTGGCCTGCTGTGTCCAGAACTTCGAGCATGCATGACTGCTGGTCGATCACAACCTGTTTGCGGTAAGAGTCCTCGATGGTAGGGTCGTATGTCTCGACGAAGTGGTTCAAGCAGAGCTGTGATGATTTAGCACTTGTTCCTGTACGAAGAGTGGAAGGGTACGAACCTGAATGGTGAGCGCCGTCTTTCCTACACCACCGTCGCCCAACACCACCAGCTTGTACAAAGTCATCTTTCCGTGCGACATCTTGAATCGGGCGTTGCTTGTTGAAGGGTTCGCGATGCGCAGTGCAGCCGTGTGCGGGTGGCACTACCACGTCTCAAGTATGGCAGAGGGGGTGCTTGTTGGCTCCCAAATTGCAGGCGTAACGTCGCTCAGCGGGCGTGGTCACGTAAACCGTCCGTTCGTATCTCCAGAAGGCGAGGTCCCTGATCAACGGGCGAGTCCTGCGGGCCGGTGGTCTTGATGGCTAAAGGGCGGGAATTCGTCGCTGGAAACGGCAGAAGAGACTCAGAGAGAGATGGAGGGTGGTGGTGGTGGCAGCAGGCAGATGGGCTCGTCTCGGGTGGTGGAAGAGTGGAAATGCAAAGGAGGGGTTCCTATAGGCAGCTGGTGATTCAACCGAAGCTTGCTTGCTTTGGAGTAAGCAGAGAGAGATGTCTGGGCAGAACGCGCTGCGGTGCAGAGTAGGTAACAGCACGAGCTCCTCGCGACCATGTGCTTTCGGGACTAGGCCGGGTACAGACTTGCAGTGGACTGTGGAAGCAGGCAAGCGATCGGCAGCGCAGAGCCTAATTAATCACACGCCGTCGTCGAATACCGCCTCGATCCGACTCCCGCCGTTGGGGTGCCGCCAGCTGGTGTAGCTTTGGAGGAAAGGGGGGCAATTGGCAGTAGTTAGTCAGGGTTCAGGTGGAAACTACAGTGCGGGAGGCTGGGCGAGATGGCACGGTAGTGGCGGTGGTGTTGGTAGTGTTGGTAGTGGTGACAGTAGGATTGATGGTAGTTGATGATGGCAAAGCAGTATGTATGTCAATCAATATCAATGGCAAGAAGACGTCGGGCAGCAGGACGTGATGCACTGCAGTCGTACATTGCAGACGCAGCAGGGCAGTGCGGTTGGCGGCGGCGTGCGAGCGCGTGTGGTAATTTTTTTTCACCACCATATCCATACCTCTAGCACATGCATATGCGGCAGCGCCCTGCAACTGGGCTCCGCTCTTTGGCAGTTGGGGCCCTCTGCTCCTCTGAGTCCACTCCAGACGGCAGCACACCCTGGCCAAGGTTGGCGCTCGTCCTTCTGAGTCGTCTGCGACTCTGCCTTATGCTGCGGCGCCGACATCCATCGGTGCATCGTCGTGCACAGCCGCAGACATCGCGCCCGCCGTGCCACGTGCGACCACATGGATGCTGTCTGTGTGCCTACGCCTGGAACACCTCCATCGACTGCTGCGGTTATCTGCCTCGGTCGACGTACGGGCGCGCCGTGTCCTGATATTATTGACAAGTCGCATTATACCTTAGTCGACGAGACAGGGTGGCATTTCGCCCGTAGTGGCGAACTCAAACAGAGGACTACAGGGCTGGCATGGACAGCTTAGCGATATGGCGGTATGTATTTCGACAACTGGCCACCCAGATCACGAATCCACAGCTTCTCGACTTTCTATTCGAGCTGCTTCCTCGTTACCAGGGTGTGTCCAAGCCTCGACCCTCTGCGGCTCCACACATGCTTGGGGCCTGGCAAGGACTCCTGCAATCCTTTATGATCCGGGCTGCAGACTGCACATCCTCCGCCTGCGAACCCAGGTTTACGATGCATACATGTATTAGCAGTTGTGATCCGGTGCAAGTCTTCACCTTCCTGGACGGTATCACCAGCGCATCTGGACGCCTGCAGATGTCGCTGGATTCTGTCGGTATACACCTTGGACCCGGGATAGCCCCCGTACCAATCAATTACTTCGAAAATCTGCACCAGTAGCTTTCATGGTCCTTCCCTCCCAGACCAAGATCGAACTCCGTGCTTCCCCGTGGCTGCACAAGGCTGCCGGTGGATCTGTTGTTGGTTGACGGTGCGTGGCGTTTGTTTTCATGTCCTCCATGCAAGTATATGCTGTCGAGACGGCTGCCTGCATCGCACACGTACCCGCCAGGGTCTGCCGATTCGTCACGATTTATAACTATAGCTGTACCGTGAACGCGTTTGTGCAGACTGTTCAGCTGGTCTTGATCCCCAAGCTATCAAGCTAAGGATCAAGTGTCTGGCGGCCCGATCAGAGTCGCTGCGGCAGATTCTTTGCTGGAAGTTTGAATAACGGCAACACCCTTGATTGCCAGGGGTTATGACCACTGATTGGTCGCCTGAGGGCTGCTGGGCTCACGCAATATTACAACGTTACCACTTTGTTTGTAGTTACGGCGGCGGACTCCGCGATTGTAGGAGAGGCCTCCGGTGATCAAGTCGTGGAAAGGCGATATTGTATCTCCTTGGTCGATTCGGTCGATGCGTAGGAAACTTGAACACAATCTCGTTCTGGAGTCCAACGCTTTTTCGAACAGTGGTTCCCGACCCACACGACTATCGATTGATCGCACGACTCTGCAGAATGTTACCCGAACAGCACGTGGAAGACATCATGATTAGCTCTGCGCGACGCCAGCGCTTTCATGACAAAGCTATGTGTATCTGGTTCGCACACGCTGGCGTTTCTGCAGCCTCGCATATGTTGTGATGATGCGGCGTCTCTGCAGCGTGGGATGCCCGCGCCACGAGACGCGTTCGCAAACTTCATGTTCCAACAAGCACATGTCGAATCTGCTCGGACAATTTGTGTAGCCCTACGCCTCCCTGCTCAACCCGATGTTGCGTGTTAGTGTGGCTCGGTCGGGTCTGGAAATACTACCTCGCGCGGCAATCTAGAGTAGCATGTAGGTGCTTGACACCAAGCGTGGGAGATGCCGCGTGCATCTGTCGGTGCTTGCAATCCCACGGGCGGGATGTGCCAGCACGGCGACCTGCTGAAGCGAGAAGCCGGTAGGCGAAAACAAATCCCTCGCGTCGTTTGATACATGTATCCCACACTTCAGGCTGCATGGTAGCCAAAGGTGTGGTACGGCTCCTGCGGGTGTTACCACGCCTGAGTCCCATACGCAGAGACGCCGCAGACGTTCCACAGGCAAGCGTTTGACCTCAGAAGCGCGGCAAGCAAACGAAAGAGTCGTTCTTGGACTATATCTCAATGTCGCAACGAGAGTGAGGGAGGAGAGGTCAGCTTTCGCTCCGTGCTTACAGATTGACGATCCACTCGCGCGCAGTGGATGCAAGTCAGGTGATCAAGGCCAGTGAACGCAACACAGAAGCCACAAAACGCTATTCGCACGAGGGAAGTCGAGCAGAATCTCCAGGTTTCGGATGAAATACCAAGACGGGTTTAGGCGACTAAATTTGGGCTGCTTCCTTCGAATGTCATCGAGGAGCAAAGGATTGCGTTGGGATCACTATCCCACGTCTTTCTCATGGCTCGCCCAATAAACCTCGGGACTGCAGCTCTGCGACGCAACAGTGCGTTGGCGTACCGAACATGTTCGTCTTGAAATGACAAACTACTAATTCTAGCCTTCTCGGCTGGAGGAGAGCGCATAAAGCTTGGTGTTATAACTCCTGACGACTTTAGAAGCAAGCAATCATTCGCGGCATGTGGGCACGGAAGCGTTACTGAGGGGAAAGGCAAAGTATAATTCGTCGGCATTTGCTTTTTGACACGCAATTGCTCCGGGGTGCCTAGTCAATGTGGTACAAAACTAACAGAAGTGTCATTCCGTGAGCATGATTGAGTTTGCGCGTATCTGGAAGCATCTCGGGGTTTGGCTTCATGGCGTGCGTTTGGATTTGACAGACTTGAGTGCTCGAAAAGGTTTACAAGTCTATCCTCAAAGGGCAGTTGCACATCGTCGCCGTAGGCCTATGGCTGTATTAAAATCGCCATGCCAGCACGTGTTATGATCACGAACTCCTGCTCATGATGCCGCCCTTTTGTTGTCCAGCTTGATTTTTCTTTCACTTCGCCATGTGATACCATACTTCATGATCACCAGTAAGCCGCCGCACGAGACCAGGAACAGCAATGCGATCGTCGTGTACGCCCAGCCATCGCCCATAGCGTCGCTCATTGGTAGAATGGCAGCTGAAGCTGCAGCCCCAAGCAGACATCGTACAACATTAGATGCTGCGGTAGCTGAAGATGCCTGGTTGGGATAAAGATCGACCATCAAGACGTTCAAGCTCTGGAAGCCAGCTATTAGCCCATATCCCAGCAGGAACAGCATGACGATCGGCCCAGCTATAGACAGGTTGAAGCCGATGATCCAGCCATATCCAAGTGTGGCGAGTACACCTATCAGAAAGCAGGGCAAGCCGATCTCCACTCGGGCGCGCTCCAAAGGAAATCTTGAGAGATCCGTAGTACGGTTCTTCACAATCGGATACCCGTTTCGTTTGGCATGGCGTGCGTAATTCCAATCCACAATCTTTCCGGTCGTGAAAGCCGAGATGACACTGCCGCCGCCGATCGACAAGAACACAAGTCCAATGTGGACCTCATCGTAGTGGTATACTTCGGAGAGAACAGATGCCGCGCCGGTGGAGATTGCGTAGAAGCACACGAAAGAGAAGCCAGTGGCAATCAGGACTAGATTGGCCTCAAGGTTTCCAAAGATGACAAGCGTACTCAGAGGGTTGGGAAAGCTGATTCGCACATTCCTGTGGAGTTCAGCGACTTTCTCTTTGTCCACAGCGAGACCTTTCTTGGCTCTATTCTTATGTCGTATGGCGTCTGCTAAGTTCCAGCTCGTCCAGGGCGGTGGTATAGAGCCGTCTCCGACAAGCTTTCGAGAGGTCTCTGGAAAGAAAAGAAAGAACGGCACGAAGAAGACTCCTGACAGTATCAACAGGAACCAAAAGATCCAGTGCCAGTCAAGGTATTGGCTGAGCAAGCCGCCAATGACGGGAGATAATGTCGGTCCAAGCACGGAGCCCAGCGATGAATAGGCAATGTACTGCCCTCTTTCAGAAGATGTGATCAAATCGCCTACCAAACCACTTGCCAATGCAACCGTGCCACTGCTGCCAGCACTTTGAGTCAAACGCAAAACAAGTAGAGCAACGTAGTTGTTCTGTAGGCCAAGTGCGAGGTTGGAAAGCACGTAGATGGTGAAGCAGAGGATAAATGCTGGACGGCGTCCTGCCGTGTCGGAGAATCCAGCGATCATCATCGGTGCCAGTCCTTGCATGATGAGGTATGTAGTGACCGTTATGCTCATCGCCGAGTCCGAAACACCGAGATCTTCTCCGATGCGATCCAATGCGGGAAAGTATATACTACCAGTCTGTTGAAAGGTCAATCGATGATTGTCGGCGTTGGAGGAAGTATGACACTTACCATTGGCGAAAACCAGGCAGCAAAACTTCCAGCAAAGATGATTGCTCGTTTTTGTCCGACAGTGAATACTGAGTAATCCTCGTTCGCCACCAGGTGAGAACGGTCCACTCGCTCGGTGGCAGGCTCGCCAGTCGTGCTTGCTGGTATTGCATCTTCACCGGTGTCGTTCTCGGTCTTGAAGTTCGGAGATGCATTATTTTGTGAATCAAGTGATTTCCGTGAGGGAGATCTCTCATTGGTGTCAGCAACCTTGCTGGGAGTCGCCATTTCCATAGAGTTTTGGGATGCTTTCGCCGCCTGTTGAAGAACGGAAGGCATCTCTGGGGACTTGACTTGTTATGAGTAGCATACCACACTTCCTAGGAGCGGAGATTTGGTATCTTCGACGTGTGTGCGGTCCGCCATCGCAACTGCGCGTGTGCGAAGCGAACGATGTTTCCCTCCATGTTGTGGTGATCATCGTGTTTGCATCAGCGAGAACGGCGGCATGCTTTCGGATTTAAAGGGTTGCATACCCGCACCAAGCCGACCTCGGAGCTCGACGGTCGCCGACTTCGTTGCTAGCCCCAAGCGAGACGGAGATAACTATTTGTCTTTGTTCGACACCGAAGGTGACAAGCGTCTCTACGGCAATATGACTGGTCTCCCACATTCCGGGAGGTTACGACTCATGGACGAGATAACCCGTGTCATATAAAGATCAAGGACGAAAAAACATCGCGAATGAATGTGTTGACAAAGGTTGGCATTCATGAAACATTCAAAGAGACGGGCCGGTTCAACTAGAGATAGTGAGCTCACGAACTCTCCATCGATACCATTTGGATGACCGCACTGCGTTACATGATCACATGAGTTACATACTACTTGATGAACTAAATTGCACAATTGGGTAGGCATGCAGATGTCATTACCAATCTCACTTGAGTCGAACCAATTTACTGACTGCTGCGGAACCGTCTGTAGCAGTCCAAAAGATATGCACGCTCCGTGGCAATTCTGTAGTCAGAGTCAGCACCACGATCATGTTAGCATTTGAATGAAATACATACACAAAAGCCGCAAAAGCCACTGCTACACCTCCAGTGTGGACTAGATCGCCAAACAAGCCGTACTGGCGAAGAATGGCCTGGGTTTGGCCGAGCACGCTGGGAACGACAGCAGTAGCAGCAATGGCGTAGAGATTCGGCACAATGTCCGCAACACTGAAGTCCTAGAGGCGAGTTAGCAACTCGGAAGAAATGTCCGTCTTTGGGGAACACTTACGATGTCGCGCTCAGCAAAGTAACGCTTCACAAAGCTCAAGTTGAAGACAATTCGTGAGATCATGTTGACGCAGTTGGCGAGCACAAGACCTTTGGCGCCCATCTGCAACACACTCAGGAACAGATATGCGCTTGCCGCGAAAGCTACCGAGAAGCCGCCCATCCAGATGCTCTGCTTGCGGAGTTCGCTTGTCGAAGCTGTGGCAGAGACGAATGCTTCGCTGACGCCGTTGACGGCAAGTAGTGGGATATAGTAGCAATATGTTCCAAGGACATCACCGGCTCCTGTATCGGACCATCGAGCTCCGGCGACCAGACGCAGGAGTAGTGGAGCAGCCGTAGGTCCGACAGCGAAAGCCACAAGAGAGACGAGGCCGTACACACGCATAATATCCTGCAAGACGTTTGCAGCTTGCTTGACATTGTCGCTGTTTTGCTTCGGTCCCGAAACCTTCGTGATGCCACTGACTTGTCTTGATTCTCCGGCATCTGAACAGAGCTTTGCGAACAAATTGCGAGAGCTGTCTTCGATGGGCCGGAAGAGCATACGGGCAATTAAACCGCCATAGTTCGCAGACAAAGCGTACATGCCGGTGTCCTTCAGAGTAGCGAGTGCGGAGATGAGGTACTTGTCGCCTTCAGTGAGGACATACTTGATCGCGGTCTGCAGATACAAAGAGAGACTCAAGGAGAGTAGAGGCTGAGAGAACAAGCCAAGATAGTACTGGACACCACTTCTGTACTTATGATCAATGGAATGTACACTTACGATTGAAGGCGATACTACGCACCTTCCAGACATTTCACGAGGCAGCAGTGAGAACCCCTTCTCTCGTGCCACAGGCCGCACTGACAACACGTACACTACAGCCAGAGTTGCACCGTATGCAAATTCGCCAGCAGCGAACGGCAGAACGCCCACATCAATGGATCGATGGCGACTCCAGAAGACAAGTCCGGCCGTGGCAAACGTCTTCATGAGAACCGCTGCACCCTCTGCTGATGCTCGAGTCTTGTAAAGCATCATCTGCTGTACAGCGGCAAAGCTGGGCTCGGAGAGAAGCTCAAGCATCGCAGCAAAGTGGCAGATCTTCATGGATACGTGCAAGTATGCGACCTTTGGCGTTTCCGTTCTGAGATATGCTTGGGCAAGGGTGAAGCCAATGGGGCCACCGGCCAGAATCGTCAAGTAGGAGATGTTGACAGCTGCCTGAACGCCACCATCTGATCGTCTTTGAGCAGCGATGCGTAGACTCTCACGTGCAAAGTAAAGAGTCGAGATGACAAAGAGCTCCATTTGGACAGACACTCCAAGCAACTCTGGCGAGAGGAAGCGAAGGAGGAACTGGTTGAGAGCAAAGGTGACGGCTCTTGACCCCATCTGCAGGAGGATGAGGAATGTCGCACCTCTTGCGGAGGCCGAGACTGCATCGTCGGCCATGTTGACTAGGATGGCGATGGAAGTTTGGTGGATTTGATGATGTGAGAAAATGATTATTTGATACAATATTGAACGCTGTGGTGAGCTGTCAACTCTTGAGCGCAACCTCGGCACGTCATCGGCTTTTGGCACATGCGATCAAATGCAAGTGTCGAGGAACAGCACGAGATGACTTCTCTTCTCATGCTTACATTTACTTTCTGCTAAAAGCCACTTCATGTACGATTAGTACCCTCGATCATAGAGTATGCGCGACGTCCACAACACCATCGTCACGTACCGCTAGCACACCTTCAACTCCATCATGCTCGAGTTCCGCACAGCCGGCTTCAACCCATACAGCGTCAAATACTCGCCGTTTTTCGACTCACGTCTAGCCGTAAGCGCAGGCGCAAACTTCGGTCTCGTCGGCAATGGCAGACTCTTCATACTAAATCTCACGGCCGACGGTATCCTATGCGAGAAGTTCTTCGAAACCCAGGACTGCCTCTTCGACTTGACCTGGTCAGAACAACACGAGAACCAGCTTCTCACGGCCGGCGGAGATGGAAGCATAAAGCTGTTCGACATCGGTGTGGGCGAGTTCCCCGTAGCGGGCTGGCAAGAGCATGGGCGGGAAGTGTTCTCGGTGCACTGGAATCTGGTGAACAAGGATACTTTTCTGTCGAGCAGCTGGGACGGCACGGTCAAGATCTGGAATCCGGAGCGGAAAGAGAGCCTGCTCACGCTTCCTGTACATTCGTGCGTCTACTCGGCGCAGTTCAGCCCGCACCATCCGGACGTTGTTACATGTGTCTCTCGCGACTCGCATCTTCGCGTGTTTGATCTCCGCCAGAAGCCCAGTGCGCAAAACCACCTTACGCTTGCCGTTCCTATACATGCGCCGCCGAAGATGCCACTGCCTGGAAACGTGAATGGAGGATCTCAGCCGTCGGAATGTCTCACGCATGACTGGAATAAGTATCGGGATTCTGTTCTCGCGACAGCTGGTGTTGATGGTGTAATCCGGACATTCGATCTCCGAGTCCCTTCTGGGCCCGTGAATATTCTCAAGGGCCACGAATACGCAGTGCGAAAAGTCAGCTGGAGTCCACACTTAAGCGACACTCTGCTCTCAGCGAGCTACGACATGAGCTGCCGAGTGTGGACGGATGGGTCAACTGAGGACAACGGCGGCAGTGGTGCTGGTTTCGGCAGAGAAATTGGAAGGATGGATGCTCATACCGAATTCGCCATGGGCGTGGACTGGTGCATGTTTGGTGCTGAAGGCTGGTGCACGACTTGTGCATGGGATGAAAGAGTACTTGTATGGGACGTGAGAGAGTTCATGCGGCGTTGAAGCAGGCACGAGTCTACGATT
>Ga0265780_10009718_pt1 | contig 11508 bp, 16 predicted proteins | sample P1T30metagenome_FD_192432 | JGI IMG/M metagenome (GOLD analysis project Ga0265780, IMG submission 192432) | Plant litter microbial communities from East Loma Ridge, Irvine, California - P1 T30 | ecosystem: Environmental > Terrestrial > Plant litter > Unclassified | place: USA: California... | reverse complement strand
ATCGGCGCTAGTAAAGGCGCGGAAGAATCAAAAGTTCCATGTCCCTGCTACCGTAGGCCGATTTCCGGCCCTCAACATACCATGGACATCCATAAACGACGACAGTGTTATTGAATGGATCGCGCCTCTTCCTACCACCTTGCCAAAGACAGCCTGCCCATATGAAGGTGTCACCGGCACCACATGTCTTCGCCTCTCTCAGGTCAACAACCGCCAAAGCGCCAGCGAACGGTTGAAGGGTCTTGCTGGGCTTGCAAGCAGCGCAGGGTCAAATGCGACCTCCTGAAGCCTTCATGTCAACGTTGTCTGGTCTCAGGCGCAGAATGTTGCTACGATAAAGTCCTCTTGCGGTGGGACGCGCGGAGAAGCCGGACGACTGTCATCCCGTCTCCCACAATCGGACCTTTCTCATTCCAGACGCCTCTTGATGTGCCCGAGAAGAGGGCACTTGACTACTTCCGTGGCCGACTGTGGCCTCTTCTTTCGACTTCGGACTCGCCCTGTCAGCCACCTATATCGATTGCGTTGCAATCTCAGCCGGTCCTCCAGGCAGCATGCATTTTCGCCGAGGCCCACCGTGCGTTGAAAGATCGGGGGCCTTCCAGTCAAAGTCTCATCAACAGGCGCGTCAAATGCCTGGCCGGCATCCGAGGACGCCTCGTTGACTCATTCGTTCCCAAGTCGGCTCTCCAGGCATTGCTGTTGGCAGTCCTCCTTCTTTACCACTCGGATGGGTTTGTCGATTGTTTGCAGCCTCACGCATCAACGCAGTCACACCATGCTGGCGTAGTCGCGATCGTCCACACTCTTGGCGGCTTCGAGTCCGCCTTTAAATCTGTCGGTAAAGAGACATGCATGCTTCTTTCTGAGTTTGCAACCACAGACGTTGTAAACGCCATGCTCCGTGATGTCCGGCCGAGCTTCTCAAAAGACATCTGGGATGACATCGAGTCTGGGCCTGTTTGGTGGGAGACTGGTCAGCACGGTACCCTCACCTTTGCCTCTATTTTCGGAGTCATGACAGAATTAGCGCACTACGCGCACGACATCAGAGGAGACAACAACCCCGTGGTCAACAAGATCGACCAATTTGAACGCGCTCTCCGGCCGTCATATCCTTCGCTTGCAGATTTTGACCCGACAGACATGAGCGACTCATACGACGACGCCTCTCGTAAAGCAGCGGTGTTCTCCCAAGCACTATGCCGAGCATTCCAGCACGCCGCTCTGATCTTCCTTTATCGATCAGTATGCTGCCTTCCGACTTCGCACTTTCTTGTCCAGCAACACGTTCATGCATGTCTGGCATGCATCACTAGCATGGAGATCGACTCCAAAGCGCACAACTGCACGCTGTTCCCGCTCTACGTCGCCGGAGCGCATGCCATAGATGAGGTTCGCAGGAAGACCGTGATGGAGCGTCTGGAAGCAGTTCAGGAAGGTCTTGGCTTCGAGTCTGTCATGTCGATCCGGCAGGCGCTTGAGCAGTTGTGGCTGGGCGAGAGTCAACTGGGCGTTTGGAGCGACAGCTTCAAGAACCTTGCCCAGGGCACGCTTGTTCTCTAGTGCTGTCCAGCCTGAAACTAGGATATCGTCGACTATTAAAAGCTGGAAGCGACAGTGTCGGCAAACCTTTCGATGGGAACGACGGGCAAGCTCGAGATGGGCATGCTTGCGATAATGTGTAATCATAGAAGGAGAAAAAGAGGGAGAAAACCTCGCGGAATTGGGAGACCTGTAATATATCAACATTCACAACCACTGTACACACACCCCAGCAGCCCTAAATAGCGCTATCAAACGAGCTCTTGTCATAGTTTGGCATTCGGGTCCCAAGACTTGCCTGCTTGAGCGACTTTCAAACGGACCTTCTTGCGAATTGATCACCGATTGAGCATCTGTCTGCCGAATCTGCCGTAGCGGCCCGTCACTTTACACGCTAGAAATCGGCAAGAGAAAGAAGCTCAAACCTGGGCCATTTGTTTTCCTCAAAAGAGCGTGGTGTGTTGACCAAAAAAAAAACCCACGGGCCCACCGTTTAGCTGGCTGTTTACGCTTTAGGCAAGTTCGGCGTCCGCGGGACTTGATGTAATTAATTGATGACAACGATTTATGATTGTCATCGTTCGAGAATGAGAAATCTTGAGGCTGAGGGCTCATAACCGACTGTCATTGTCTTCTCGAATATTGTCGTCTTGTTGAAGGCATCGCAGTGGTTTAAGCGTTCTGCCATATTTGGCTTGAGAACCATTTACCCATCAAGCGACTGGCGACTTGCGTTTTGGACACGGCGCCTTGTGACGCTGTGCAATGCGGTAGTCTTGCGAAGATTAGACTCTTGTCATCCTTTGTGGTCCTAATCGCCTTTGTTCGTGGATCGGCTCGGAATCCAGATAATTGCTGGTTGACCGCATCTTGATTGATTCGATCTGCTGGGTTAGTTTCCGCTTCAAAGGCCCGAGGACGATCACTGACTTTAAACCTCTCAAAGCGGACTCGTTGTGTTAGCCTCCATGGTCAGGTCGACTTTGGTCACATACAACGATTGGAAATGGAACACATGGCTTCACGACGCACATTATTGTTACAAGAATCGTCAGCGTCGTTCTCAAGAATCGTCCCGATCATTCGATGCGAACCCACCAATAGCATCAATGACATGCGATTATATCTCACTGAAGATCGTCCTGTCCATGTCTCTTGCTCCAAACTGCAGCACCAACATCAACCCATCCCAATCACTGCGGAACCACATCCTCAACCCCAAGCTTAACAGCAAACGGATCATCCCCACTATCATGCACCCGGTTCCACTCCATTCCGTCACCAATAAGATCCCCAAAGAACACCCCCTGATCGTTCTTGCCGTAGATGTGATCGATCAGAGCCAACATGGCATCCGTGCCCGAGGACACCCCCGAGGCCGTCCAGAGTTTGTTGTTGTCGGCGACAACCCACCTGCGTAACTTAGTAACTCGATGCTTGTGAAAGTGAGAGAAATTGCGACACGTACCTGGCCTTCGCAACCCAGTGCGTCTTGGGACCGCACGGCACGATCAAGCTCCACATCTGCTTGTTCGTGGTAGCCCTGTGGCCGTCGAGGATACCAGCGCGAGCAGCGAGGCCAGCGCCATTGCAGACAGCTGTACATCAAAAAACGAACTGTCAGTCAATGCCCCGAAGATAACGTCACATCGCTTGCTGCACCCAAGCCCCTCCAAAGAAAGAAATCCAAAACATACTCAACAAATGCTTCAACCCCGGATACACCCCCCTCAAGAACTTCACCACCCCCTCCAACCCCTCGGGCTCCCACGCCCCGCCCCAAAGCGCCTTAGGCCCCGCCCCGAACCCGCCCGGCACAATCAGCACATCCACGTCTTGCGGCGGGTCGTCGTAAGTGTGGGTGGGGACGATGGTCTGCGCGACCCTGGATTTCAGCGGCGAAGGGTCGCCTTTTGCGGGACCTGTAGAGACGGGTTCGAGGCTGGGGCCGATGACGCTGAGCCTGATGTCGCCGCCTTTGGGGTTGACCATGGGGTGGCCGATGCCGTGTAGGACTTCGGTTGGCCCGAAGGCGTCGAGGACTTCGAATTGGGGGAAGACGAGGAGGGCGAAGTGGGAGATTTTGGGCGAGGCCATTGTTGTCGTGGACTGGGGTGGGCGGATTTCGATGGGGTGTTGTAAATTCTGGGTTGGAGAGCGAAGGTGACTTGTTTTTTGTCAATGAAGCAGGAAGACCTTCGATTATATTTAGTTATTTTGTTCGAGGTGTTCCTTTCGAAAGTGCTGAGCCCATATGAGCACTTTATCGAAGTAACGTTGTCAGTTGCCTTTGGCCAGAACCAGACAATGCTCGGGCCGATGTGGGGGGGATATGAGTATTGCGGTGGTGCTGATTGGCTGCGTTAACGAGCTGTCCACCGCCTGGGGCTTACGGCCGAGAAAGAGGATCCTTGGATATGTACATGATTTGCAGTGCTGGCTGCTAGTTCAGCGCCAAGGGATATCGATATCTCTTGGTAGAATATGCGATGTGTTGATTGTAGACCTGCTCGTACCACTGTGCGGTCAACAAATTGGCGCTTGAACGTTAATGTGAGGATTCCGGAATGGACTTCGAGATCCGCGAATTTCTGACGGTGATCGGCCTGGATGGCTAGATACGAGCACTGGAAAAATGGCTTCATCGAGGACATGAGATGGATTGTGCTCAGGAATCAGAACATGATTTGCTATTTCCTCAGGTGAGGGAGCGCACAGATTTCTTACTGTACAGTATGGCTGCCTCCATAGATGTGGACGAAATCTCCGTGGTAACGTTGATCTCGCGGGATCTCACATCCTGGGCAGATCTAGGCGGCGTGGTCGGAGCAGCGCCGTCAGACATCTTGTCGTCGAAGCTCCCTCCCGGATGTGACTCTTCCTCGGCTTCCGACGTCGTGACTTCGCACATATACGACTTGCCCTGTCCCAAAGCCATCTGGCTGTCGTCGGACATCTTCCGAGGCCGTGGAGGCTGGAGTCGTGAAAGAGTCTTTGAATCCGGCCTGGAGCGGAGGGAAATCTCAAAGCCTCCTCCGCTCTTGCTTCTGCTCTTGCTTCCGGTGACGCTGGTGGTCCGGATGCCGAACATCCTGCGGTACAGCAGCCAGACGAATGGGAGGTTGGCGACGATGATGGCCGTGGCGCTTTCGCGGACGTACCAGAACACCCAGTCGTCGTCGAAGGGAGCGGTGAATGAGTAGTACTTGTTCAGGACTGCTGCAATTATGACAAAGATGCCGAGAGAGAAGATGCCCACGAGAGGGATCTTCTTAGACAATGGCAGCTGTATGCGTGCAAACATCGGTATGCCCAGCGCTAGCATGATCACATCCGATGAAATGTTAAAGACGGCATTCGTGATCAGATGGTTGATGGCGGTGTCGCATTGTGGATCGGGGGTTGGAACGGCCCTGAGAAGTGTTGTTAGCAAACATCTTGGCCGGCGCGAGAAGGACGACCACGACTTACCAGTAGTTGTGAAAAGGCCGGCACCAGACTCCCAAATACAAGACCTCCATGATGACAAAGGAGATGGCCACGTATGCGGCCACAGCCTTGATGGCGAAATTCTCCTTCCTGAAAGTCGTAAAGCGGAGGTACATGATCAGAAGACATGCCTTGGTTCCCCAGATGACCAAAATCTGGCAGTTCTCAACAACGAGGACGAGCTTGCTTCCGAGCGTTCGTTCGGCGAGGTCCTCCTGCGTCATGTTTTCAATGTCGTAGCCCGGAGGCAGGAGATTTGAAGAAGTACTCTCTACAATATTGATTGTGGCGATGAGGACCGTGTAGAAGCAGAGAATGACACACATCACATACTCATCAGCCTCGAATTTCGCAAAAGAGCCGAGAGCCATGCGCCGTGACACACTGATTCGAGATGTTGTTAGCATCGTGAGAGCCAGAGAGAGCGGAAAAGGGGAGCGCCTTCGGTACGTACAATCGACTGAAGGCTATGAACAGCACAAGGCCGTACCAGATCCATGACTCCACCTTGAATGCCAGCATAGTGAGACGGGGCGCAACTGGAGGTGGTGGATGTCTCCGCGGGATTGAGTCGATGATGGGGTTTGGTGCTATCGAATTGGCGCGATGGGATCTGTGGTTGATTTACTGATGGGATTGGCGCTTTGGGGATGGTCGAATGCAGAGGGATTGGCGCTTTCGAGTGGTCGCTGTCGGAATGGGCGATATCAGGTTTGGATTTGTTGCGTTGGGCTGGGCTGGCTGGGTTGGTGAACTCGTTCTGGTGCCTTGATTTGGCTGGGTATTGGGGTTTGGTGTTCACTACGGCTGTAGTGATAACGAATGAGTGGCAGATCTTCGTGGCCTGAAGTCAGAGTTCAAGGGAAAGAAAATAGTGCAGAAGCCGTAGGCATAGTGAGTAGTGCCTGGACGAATGTCTGTTTGTTGCGATTAAACGGCAGGGGAAAAGAGTGGTATTGTTGGTGACTGCTGGTCAACAAGATGAGAAAGATGGATGAGGTACAAGTAAAGCAGAAGCTCGCAAGAGGAAGTCAAGTCAACCCTACCTCAACCCATCCTCCGCATATTAGCGCGTGTCTGCATGTCTGCATGGGGAAGTCAAGGTGGCCACATTGTGGTAGAGATGATAGGGCTGCTTGTCACTACTGCTTAACTCCCGCTCTTCAAGGCAGTAGTGGCTTGTTCGTCGACATCGGCATCCCGAATCACCGTGGGCGAAGCTGCAATCGTCTTGCTCGCTACCAGGCACTCGTCGTGGCAGATGTTCGGTTTTCGCTTGTTGCCGTGATTGTCACGCGGTCTTGCCAGTAGCGTGAACTTTATGCGGATCGAATACAGTAGTTGGGGGCCGTGTTGTCAGCCAATGTGACGATAAGCCATTGGCATGTTTGGTAGGAAGTGGTTGACTGGTTTCAGTCCAGCTCCGCTTGCTGTGCGTGTTGTCGTGGAAGAGGAATGGGAAGAGGAAGATTTGGAAGACGAGAACGCGTCTTTCGATCGGCGAGAACAACGACAATGCCCTGGGGCGGCTCGGCGGATCACAACCTTAGTGCATCCCTGTCGCGTATCCTTGCCCTGCAGCTCGCTTAGGGTTGTATATTTGTATCCCATCGAATCAAATGCTGACTCGCCTGAGTCGCCATCGCGAGGTTTGAAGCAAATCCTCCTTAATCGGGTTGTGGACCCGTGGCAGAGGCTGTTATCGGCAAGCGGTGATGTCGGGGCAATACTCCTTTCAGTTGTCTTCAATGAAGACCAAGACGTTGTATGTATCTACATGTAGGTATGAGCTCGCTCTCCCAGAGCTCACGTTCGCATCCTGTAAGCTTGCCATACATATGATCTGAAGTCCACGGTGCTTCCGACTTTGATCTCGTCCAAATTTGCAATCGGGACCCACTCAGCAAGCTCCATGTGCTCCTTTTCATACTCATCGAAGCCTTGATTGGAGATGTTCCCAGCATGTTTTGTACATTGAAAGTACATCAACAGACTGTGATAACTTCGGTCATCCGAGTGAGCAGCCCGGAAGAGACTCGACTCTACTCCTAGGAGAGTGGGTTCGTCAATGTCGAGACCAGTCTCCTCTTTGACTTCACGTATGGCCGCAGTCTTTGGGTCTTCGCCGAGCTCAACTGCGCCGCCAGGCAAGTCGTAATCGCCATTTTTTGCTTTGAGGAGGCAGACGCTGTCGTCTTTGATCAAGACGACGTATGTAGCCGGACGCCATTGGAGTGATTTGGCCGGTGTTTGGTGCTGGTTGCCATAGATGTCGTGGCAGATTACTGTGGCCATTTTGAAGTAAAGGTTTGTCGAGTGTGTAGGTGAATACTTTGCATTTCAATTGTTTGATAGATATACCTCGGCTTGGGTCCAACCCCCAACCCCAACCCTAACCCTAGTACATCTGTTTACAGACTGAACCGAATCTCTAATACCAGACGGTCTAAGGTAAGCCGAATCGCCAGACCGGCGAAGTAATCACGGACAAGCTGCTCTGAGCATAATGGCAGCAGTAACCTTGCACGCCGGAGTGTGGAGCACGAACATGGTTTCCTGTATTGCGGAGTGCGGAGTTGTGGGGAGCGACGACTGAGGGAGGCCAAGTGATGTCTCGTCTCGTCTCTTCCAAGCTTCCCCTCCCACGCGACATGTCCGTTCAACCGACAAACCAAAACCGTGCCGGCCCTGCATAAGCTCGGCTCGTCAATGCATGATAGACACATCATGTAGCCATGATTCTTTCGCCTGTAGGTCGATTGTGACACCCTGATATTACTTACCTACAAACCAGTTCCGTACACCCATCGCATATACAGCCTGTCTGTCATGCCTTCCCGAAACATCACCTCCGACGTGCACGCGGCATCTCTCAAGGACCCCTCCAAGTTCTGGGCCCACCAAGCACAACAATTGACATGGACGTCATCACCCACATCGGCATTCAGGAAGGCGACCAAGAAGCTCAAAGATGGCTCGTCCCATGAAAGCTGGACGTGGTTCCCTGAAGGAGAGATCAGCACATCATACAACTGCATCGACCGGCACGTGGAAGCCGGCAACGGCGATACCACGGCCATCATCTGGGACAGTCCCGTCTCGGGCAACAAGCAAAAGATCAGCTATGCCGAGCTGCAACAAGAAGTCGCGACATTAGCCGGCGTGCTGAGGGAAGAAGGCGTGAAGAGAGGAGATGTCGTTTTGATATATATGCCAATGATACCCGCGGCTCTGATTGGAATATTGGCCACTATTCGCCTAGGCGCCATCCACGCTGTGGTGTTTGGAGGCTTCTCGGCGTCTTCCCTGGCTCAACGCATTGGAGCGAGCAAGCCAAAGGCCATCCTCACAGCTTCTTGCGGTATCGAAGGCGCAAAGGGGCCCTTGTCATATCAGCCCATGGTGCGAGGCGGCATAGAGCAGAGCCCGCACAAACCCGCCAGGACAATTGTTTTCCAGCGAGAGCAGAGCCCGTGGAACGACTTTAACAAAGAGCAAGGCGAACGCGATTGGCATACTCTGGTCAAGTCTGCGAAAGAACGGAACCTGACCGCCGAGAATGTCGCCGTCAAGAGCAGCGATGGTCTATACATCATCTACACCAGTGGCACGACGGGAACGCCCAAGGGTGTACTGAGAGAGGCAGGCGGGCATGCGGTTGGGCTCAATTTGAGCATTCGTTACCTCTTCGGCATCAAGGGACCTGGCGATGTGATCTTGACAGCAAGCGACATTGGCTGGGTTGTGGGCCACTCGTACATCTGTTACGCTCCTCTCCTGGCTGGAGCGACGACTGTCTTATTCGAAGGCAAACCAGTCGGCACTCCTGACGCCGACACTTTCTGGCGTATTGTAGAAGAGCACAAGGTCAACTCACTCTTTACCGCGCCGACAGCACTCCGCGCGATCCGAAAAGAAGACCCAGACAACAAGTTGTTCGAAGCACGCGGTCGCAAAGGCGGGCTCAAGCACCTGCGAGCATTGTTCCTAGCGGGAGAGAGGAGCGAGCCCTCAATCGTCGAGATGTACGAAAAGCTCCTCGGCAAACACTGCGCACCAAACGCCCATGTCATCGACAACTGGTGGTCTTCCGAGTCGGGCTCGCCAATGACAGGCCTGCCTCTGCTCCCATCAACCGGCTTCAAGCACGACGACATCAGCGGCACAGACGCGATAAAGATCAAACCAGGCTCAGCGGGCAAGCCGATGCCCGGCTTCGACATCCGCGTCGTCGACGACGAAGGCAACCCAGTAGCGCCCGGAGAAATGGGCAACATCGTCCTCGGCACGCCCCTCGCCCCCACAGGCCTCACAACGCTATGGAACGACCACGAGCGCTTCTACAAAAGCTACCTCAAGCGCTTCGACGGCCGCTGGCTCGACACGGGCGACGCGGGCATCATCGACGAGGACGGCTTCGTGCACATCATGTCGCGCAGCGACGACATCATCAACGTCGCCGCCCACCGCCTGAGCACGGGCCAGATCGAGCAGGCCGTCAGCTCGCACCCGCAAGTCACCGAAGTGGCCGTCGTCAGCCTGCCGGACCACATGAAGGGCCACGTGCCGTTTGCCTTCATCGCCATCTCGGACCCTCCGCCAAATTTGCTGAAGGAACTGAATGAGAAGGTCAGGGCTTCCATTGGCCCGATCGCGTCGCTGAGCGGTTTCATCGCTGCGCCTGGGATCATCCCGCGGACGAGGTCTGGCAAGACTTTACGCCGGGTTCTGAAGGAGATGTTGGAGAATGCTGTCGAGGGTAACTTTGACAAGGAGGTGACGGTGCCGGCCACGGTTGAAGATGCCAGTGTGGTTGAGAAGGCAAAGGTGGCTGTCAAGGAGTATTTCCTCAACGGCGAAGGCACGAAGATCAAAGCGAAGCTTTGAAGAAAAGTGTGTGTGTGTGTGTCTCACAGGTTGCTAACGAACGAAGGTAATAAATGGCCCCATGTAGGTGTACACAATTAAGGACCAGTTACCCGTATCACTCGAACAACGTTCCCTCTTCCCTCCTCCCATCTCCGCAATCCCTGTCTCAGAGACGACAACAACAAGACAGCAATTTCCAAACGTGTCTTCCAACGACCCCTCCCCCGTCTCCCACATACCCCCCCCCTTAATTCCATCATCAAGACATGAACGAAACCAGCAGCAGCTCCACGAACCGCCCCAGAACTCCCCGCACGCACGCCCACAAAGTCAACCTAACGCCCAACCGGAACACCAAACCTTCTCACAGTCCATCCCCGGCCAAGCCACCCCGAATCTCCACCACAGTCCGCACGGTCGAGTTGGGATCTCCCTCGCGCTCGGCGGGCCAGCACAGGACGGTCGCCACATTGGGAAACAAGACGAGTCTAGGCATGATGAGCTAGTAGTAGGTCGGGGAGAAGGGTCGGCACCAGATGAGATAATCGTGGATGGCGAGGGTCCGGGTGATGGCTGTTATGATGACGATGTTGATTCGGACGGAGGGGAAGCGGTGGGATACTTGTTGGGCTGTGGGGTGGGGTGTTGCTGTCTTCGTTGATGTTGGTCGGTCTGGTCTCTCGCTGGGTGAGGTAAGACTTTTTTTTCGCGCGGTGCTGGTTGGAAGCGGCTTTTGGTTGTGGTTGGTGTTTGTGAGTGGAAGCCGTCGAGAACGATGTGCAGAAAAAAATGGTTGGTTATCAGGAGACGTCACAGTGAGGGTAAGGTAAGAGCCTCTAGTTCCTCCCTAGCAATTCGCTGACAACATGTCCAGCCCTGGTATCCAGGTATCTCAAGGTAACTATCTCTCTCTTCTCTAACCTTCCAGCCAAGCCAATACTCCGTCCACGACTTCACGAACTACCCTAGGGGGGGTTTGCCAGAACACATGCCAAGCCAGAATATAACCAAACACTAACCAAAAAGTGTAAGCCAAAGCGAGTACGATTGATTAACGAACCGGTTTCCTAGAGCAACCCTGAATGGCATCCACAAATATCGAGCGGCCCTCTTACGCACAATCAAAGACTCTTCGAACCTTGCTGAGCTCGACGACAGATTTCTCCAACGAGCCCAGCATCGCCCAGCCCCGCAGCCTTCTTCAACGACGAATCGAAAACCTTACGAGGCCCGACGGCGTTCAGCAGCCAGACCAAAAACGCATTCGTTCCTTTCCAGATGTAGCTCGTGCTCCGCGTGCCCAGCACTTGATCGACGACCTGCACAGCAAACGGACCGGGCTTCATCGTCTTTGCTGCGTGCTCTTCCGATCTCTCCTTGACCTTGTGCTCCACGGCAGCGTAGATGCTGTTGTCCCCGAAGCGGATGTTGTCCGACGACATGAGCGGGGTGGACACCTCGCCCATGAACAGCGTCATCACACGGATCCCTACGGGGCTGAGCTCGAGTCTTAAGGTGTCTGAATAGGCCGAGACGGCGGCTTTCGTCGCGTTGTAGCCCGAGGAGAAGGGCATGGGGAGCCTGGCGAGGACGGAAGCGACGTTC
>Ga0265780_10009716_pt1 | contig 11510 bp, 13 predicted proteins | sample P1T30metagenome_FD_192432 | JGI IMG/M metagenome (GOLD analysis project Ga0265780, IMG submission 192432) | Plant litter microbial communities from East Loma Ridge, Irvine, California - P1 T30 | ecosystem: Environmental > Terrestrial > Plant litter > Unclassified | place: USA: California... | reverse complement strand
CGAAACGGGCCGGCCCGCACGAGGGGGAGAACCCCCTCGACCCCCCGGTCTCGCGCGCCGACTCGGGTCGGCGTGCTGGGGCTACGCGACGGCCCGGTGCGAGGAGGCCGGTCGAGGTGCCCGCCATGCCAGCGCCGCGATCGATGTCGCGCCGAAGGCGCCGGCGGTGCCGGCGAACAGCGTCAGCAGCCAGCCCGGACCGGAGACGACTTCCTCCCCGGACTCCCGGATGAACGTGCACTCCAGGCCCAGCGGGAACGGGGTGATCCGTCCCCGCACCTGCCATTCGTAGTCGACGCCGTTCGAGGGCGGGGCCTGCCGGTCGACCAGGCACGTGTACTCCGGATCCCGCGCCTGCAACAGCGAAGCCGCCACCGGCACGACGAACAGGCCAGCCAGCAGAAGAAGCCAGACCACCAGGGCCGCGTGAGCCCCGCGAGTCATCGGCGCCGCGGCCTTGGCCGGGACTTCTTCCCCGCGCGAATGTTCCGGTTCTCGATCACGCCCACGACCGCCAGCCCCACCGCCACGGCCACGATCAGCGCCCACCCGAGGACGTTGAACCACTCACCGGTGAACGCCGCATACGTCTGCTCGCCGGCGATCGCGAAGAACATCACCGACGCCCCGAACCACACCATCCCGTTCGCGAACAACGCGGTTCGCGCCAGAGGAGAGCGGGGAGCGGTCATACCGTCAGCGTCCCACGACCGACGGAGGGCTGTCTCTCCGTCCCTCTAAACTCCGGGCATGGTCTCGCCACTCGTCCGCAAGATCGTCAACAAACACGAGCGCGACATCCGCCTGATGCAACGCACCCTCTTCACCGACACCGGAGAACGCATCACCTCACAGCCCGGCCTCACCGACGCCCAGCTGCACGAGCTCGCACACGCTCGAGCACGGCAACTGCCACGCCTCAGGGGACGATCCCTGACCAATCGGCGCGCTGAGGTGTCCGTCCTCATGGACCGCGGGCCCGCTGCGGAGCTCGAGCCCGATTCCGGCGCTGACCCGACGCTCTCGCTGGTGAGCGTGTCCGTGAAGGGCCTCAACCTCCTCGTCGGCAACTCAGAGATCCTCGAACCCGACGAGTACACCGCATGGGCGGAAGCCGTCGTGGGGGAGCAGTGGGCGACACGCCTCTACGCGGCCGGGGCGCTGTCGGGCAGCAACGACAGGCGGCTCTCCACGTTCTACTTCTACGTCTTCACCGACAAAGCCGGCCGCGCCGTCGACAAACCGGCCGACTGGTCACTCCTGCTGGAACCGGTCACGTAGCCCGGAACGCCCCGATCTAGTGGGCGGTTCGGCGCGTGTTGGACCGGCGCGGGGATGGGGCGGCGCCGAGGGCGACGGCCACGCCCCGCCCCACCGGCGAGCCATCGGCGAGCCACGAACGCGCCCGCGTCGGCACGGAATGTAGCAGGAGGGCCGTTCCAACCCGGGAAGACGGTCAGGATCGCCGCGAGGGCTGCGAATCACAGAACTGCTTGCATGATCGTCACGCACTCGCCGTGAGCCCCTCGGTTGCAGCGTGCAGTAGGCGTCCGATATGGAGAAAGACGCCGGAAGTGGATGGACCAGTCTGTTTCCGCACCGGCGTCAGGTTCATCCGGCGTTGCCGGTTGGAAACCAGTAAGGGTGCGTGCTTCCGCCAGGATGGTCAAGCACGAATGCAACGCTTTGCTCCGCCCGCGTCACCCCGACATAGAGTTTTGCAGCCGTAAGATCCCCGAGGGGCACACCCTTCTGCAGCAGCTCCCGCATTTTGACAGTGGGAACGATGAGTACCCGCGACCGAGTCAGACCTTTCGCACTGCCAAATGTGAGGAACTTTAGATGGTCGTGTGACCTCATCGCTCTACTGTCCCATCGAAGCAACTGCGGCGAGAACGCCGAAACGTACGCGTCTACGTCTTCGGTTCGAACCAGGAAGATTCCGTCGTGGTCGGTGCGCTCTTCGTTCCGAGACACTGTTGCTGGAAATCCCCATTCAGGCGCGAATAGCGAGTCCGCAAACAACGCAATAGCGGGGTGACATCGCCAGGTCTCCTGACGATATGTTATCGTGAGAACCCCCTGCTTCTCTTTATCTAGAAACCAGTGCCACACTTGCATATTCTTGAACCCTGGGTACTTTCGCTCCTCAGGATTCGTGGACAAAACCGCCTGGCGGACATCGCCGACCATCGTCAGAGGCACTTCGCAGTTGAGAAGATATGCCAAGACGTCTAGGTCGTAACCGGTGAGGTCCTGCACTTCGTCTATGAAGATGTGGTCGTATAGCACTTCAAGGCGGCGCAGAGGCAATGACTTAGCCTTCTTAATAAGCTGAGTCGCAAGGTGTGCCAGGTGAACGCGCCGCACTAGACCGGAAGAAGTGAAGTACCGCTCACGAGCCGCCGTTCGCACGCCCCGTTGGTAACCGCTTTCATTGTCCATTCCGCGAATTTGCTGACCCGGAAATAGAAACGGAAGATATGGATAAAGAATATTGTGAAGTAGAAAAGTGAACCAACCTACAATTTCTACCTCAGCTTCGGGATACAAATAAAGCATCCGGCGGCGAAGTTCAATTTGATTATTCACGGTGTAAGTGATAATCAAGATGCGGCTTCCAGAGGGAGCGGCGACACAGGCGTCGATGATGCCCTGAGTCTTACGCGATCCTGCGACCGCAAGGATGAGCTCACTGCCGCTCATGGATGAAGTGCATAGCGTCAAGAAAGTAGGACGGCGGCTGCAAGACCGCCGTCGCGTCTGCAATCCGCAGTGCCGCGTCGGTTTTGTTGTTACTCATCCACGTAGCGATGTTTGCGCGCTCGGTCCTTCCAAGCACGGCTCGAAGAGTCTCGTCGCCATTTGCGTACAAGATCTGCGGTTCGAGAGTAGTTCCTGCTTCCACGGCGCCGAACAGCAGCTTTCTATCGCTATCAAGCAAACTTCCGAGTGCAGCCAGCGCCGCATCGAGGTCTGCTTGAGATCGACCGTCGTTATCACTGATGATCACGCAGCGCTTGCCAGCCAGTTTGGCAAGTTCCAGAAACCGCCGTTGAGACAGGCCACGCATGGAGAATACGTCGATGCCGTCCTCGATAGGGCGGTGCCCCCATCGGTCGCGATAAAACCGCTCAAAGAGCACCTCGTCGGACGGACCCTCGACAAGTACAAGGCGGTCTGCAAGAACAAGACGCAACGTATCAAATCCCGGCAGGCGCCGAAAATACTCAACTGTTTCCATGGTGAGCGCATCGAACGCGTGTATTTTGCCGGCAGAGACTAGTCGAAGCCTGTCGACACCAAGACGGTTCAACACGAATGAACTATGGGTTGTAACGAACAGTTGCTGAGTAGGGTGAGAAAGTGCTTCAATGCGGTCGAGCAACACATTTAGATTGGTATGCGAAAGGTGGTTCTCCGGCTCTTCTACCATCACCGCGCCCGCCGCCTCCGCATGACGACGCATCGCCAAAACGATCTTCGTAACCGCCTGCTGGCCTTGTCCAGCCTGCACGAACGGGACATTCTCGACATGCGGGATAACGCTGTTGTCCCATGACGTCCGCGATGAGTGGTCCATCGCCAGCGACACATGCCCGCCATCGAGAAGCTCGTCGCCGTTCGCGAGCTTAGCGTTCACAGCTCCAAGGTGTTCGGCAGCCAGGGTTTCTTTAACACGGCGAAACGCAGCCGACAACGTGGTCTGCTCATCACGTGTGAGGTGATCGCCGATTACTTGCCGCAGGTGATAATCCACCCCTGCACCAGATCGGATGGTACGCGAATCGATAACGGCGACTCTTAAGGAACGTGGCCGCTGGGTGAGCGATACGTTCTGAAACGAGCGCCAGTCGACGGTGTAGTAATCAGTCGGTAGCAGCTGTGTACCCACGTCCGCAACGTAGGCGTCGAACTCGCGGCGATACTCCTCGTTGAGGTGAATCCTCAGTCGCACCCCTGGTGCATGGTCGCTAGGGCTCATCAAGTCATCAGCGCCCACCATGGCAGCAAATTCGGGATGGTCCTGAAGGGTGACCTCGATGGATATCTCTGGGGGCGATGGGTTTACACCTGCTGCACGGCCGGCCAAGTACTCGGTGACCATGGTTCGGTTGAACCAGTACGGGTTCAGCTCTTCGGCCGCAGGTCTCCCGGCAATCCGGCCAGTAACGGCTAGCTGAATCGCTTCGAGTAGCGTGGACTTCCCGGACTGATTGTTGCCCACCAGAACATTGAAAGTAGGGTGAGGTTGAAAGTCGAGGCTCCGAAATTTCCGATAGCCACGGATCCGAACTCTTTTAATCATGCATCCCCCTCAGTTCCCGGTGTTACTCGCTCTACCTCGCCCTCGACCCCGAGCTGCGCTTGAAGCGCGCGCACTTTGGACGCGGAGGCAGAAGATCCAGGTCCGGTTCAACTAAAGCGAACGCAACCTACGCAAGACGAGTCAGCACTTCGGCGCTCATCTGTTGCCCTTTGATCGATTATGTGTGATGCAGAGCATGGTCAAGTTGCCAATATTGGTAGCGCCACCCTTTGACCAGGCTGTTACATGGTCGGCATCCATTTCGGACTGCTTATAGATGCGTTGCTTATTAGCGTCACCACCTAAAGCGCAAAGCGGGCAGTTAGACTTGTCGTTTAATTTGGCCTGCTGAGTCTGCCTTTGGTAGGCAACGCCTTTGTCCTTTTTTTCAAAAATACGGATGTCCAAGAGTGATGGCTCGACCATCCCTCCGAGCACGTACTCATATACGCCTCTACGGTTATTTACTGCTTCGTCACGGAGCAGTTCATCTAAACGTGCATCGACTGTTGCGGGATTGTAGGCGCTGGAATGATACGCTTCGTATAAGCGACCCCAATCTAGTCCCCGCATTTCCTGATCTGGTGGTCTTACGAACACTGTTGAGATCCAGTCTATGACTGACGTAAAGTACGCGCGCAAGGTGCTGATGTCGGCATCGGTTCGGTGCTGAGCAAGGTACGAGTCAATCGAGACGCCTTCGGACGTCGCGACCCAGCCCAGCGCAACGTGCAATATCTCTTGTCGTTTCGGATCGCCTCTTACATAAGACTGCCACTTCTGCAACTTTGCATTATTCGAATTCGAATACTCTCGTTTCGCAGCGGTAACAAAGGGCCCGGAATAGATCGCGTTTAGGAGTTCTTGCTTATTGAGCGGAACACCTTGAATGTTGATGGTCTCAAACCATTGTTTGATTTCTTCTTCGGTGCCGTCGCAAGTATAGACAAGTAGAGTAGATTCATTCAAAGACTTCTGAGTTTCAGCCGCAAGCGACGAGAAAACTTGCTCCTTGCCATTAACCCTTACGGCGAACTTCCCTCCAAGGAAGCGACCAATAGATGTAATCCGCTGTTGGCCATCGAGAACCTCTAGAACGTCGCCGCCACCTGCATTTTTGCCAGTACTGAAGTAGATTAAGCCGAGAGGATATCCTTTGAGCATGGAGTCGATCACCGCAGCGTCGCGCTTACCGTCACCATATATGTAATGCCGCTGATACTCGGGTTGAATGACAAGTTTCCCGCCGAGGCCAAACAGTCCTTTACCCTCAAGCTCATTGAACACAAAGCCGTCGAGTATCTGTTTTACCGTGTACTGCTCAAGTGTAGTTTTCAAAGCGAGCGCCTCCGCTTTATGACGATCCGCTTGTACCTAGGTTGGCGTTCGACCACTGGTCCGTTCCACAGAATGACTCTTCCATCTGTTTCAGTTTCGGTCTTCACTGCCCCCAGTTCGTCTCCGTGCGCGCCAGCGTTAAAACTACCGATGATCTCGAATTGATCCGGATTGTACTTGTTGAGGAACGTAATCGGTACGCCCATATGCCCGTCAAAGTCATCGGGGATGGCGTCGGTGTGAGGCACGTCGAGAGCGTCATAGTTGTCGTAGAACTTATAACCTACACCTCGCACATCTTTGTGTTTGCTAAACTTGATGTTGTCCGCCATCGACATGAGCTGTAGTGGTTCGTGGCGACGGCCGTGGTCAATGTTTGTGAACCACTGAACGCCTGAGACTCGCACAATTCCCTCACCTACCTGTTCAACCCACTTGCTACTCACATATGGAGTATTAAAGTGCGCCATATTCCTCGGGGAGCCCTTACCTAACCAAATTTTGTTGTCTTTTACAAGCGGAAAAACCTCTTTGTATGTCAAGGCATTTTGGTTTCCTACTATCGCAAATTTGTTGCCGCCTGCTTGTATCCAAGAGATAAATCGTCTGAATAGGCTGAAGGGTGGGTTGGTGATCACGAAGTCCGCCTCCTTGCGAAGGGAGGTCACTTCATCGCTTTCGAAGTCACCGGTGCCGTCGAGGTACTCCCACTGCAAGTCGTCGATGTCGATGGCGCCGTCGGCATTTAGATCTTTCGATTCTAGAATAAATTTTTTTCCATTAATCCGAGTCTTCGATGGGTCGAATTGTGGGTTATCTGTCTCGAACAGGGTCGGCGCGTAATAGGCCCCCGCAGGGTTACTGTCAGGAGCAAAAGATGTAGATATCAGTTTCTTCAGACCAAAGTCTCGGAAGTGAAGTGCGAAGAACTTTGTGAAGTTTGACCATTCCGGGTCGTCACATGGCAGCAATACGACTTTGCCACGAAAGACGTTGGGGTCGTATTCTAGATACGCGTTCATCTCGCGTTCGACGTCTGCCCACTGAGTGTAAAATTCGTCTTTTTTTGTACGCTTTGCCGCGCCTAGCATGCTGGTAGCTGCCTCGGTCATGCCCGTCTCCTCCGCCATCGGCCCAACCGATGGCTGGCGTTACAACTTTCGCTGTGAGCCTATCTCCGTGCGCGGTCAGGACGCGGTGGGCTCACCGCGAAGGTCGGCCGCTCCTGTGTGACCGTGAGCACGCCGCGGGTCGAGCGAATCGTCGCCCAGCACCGAACGTTTGGAAGTGCGCACCATCACCGATCGAACCGACGCCCAGCTTGCGACCTAGGTCGCTGCCGGCGGACCGATCCGCCTCGGCGACTGGGGCTCCTCCTATCACTCATGGTTGGCCACCTCGCAGACGGCACATCGTCATCCCTGCGCCGGCACGCACGCCTCTTCCGTCAACGAGAACCCGTATCGGGAGGGCTGCACACCGATCACGGAGGACGTTTGAGGATCACCCAGTCGGGTAGTAGCCCGGGCGGCGGGCTCGTACCAGCGAGTACTCCAACTTGAGCTTTCTACGCCTGACAACCCCGGGGATGCGGAGCGTCTCGGCGGTCGGCGCAAGTAGCTTCCGCCGCTGTGTGTCGGCGGGAGGCCGTCGGTCCCGCAGGTATGGCGTGATACTCCGCAGGGTGCCGATCGCGTATCAGTCCGTCGCGAGGCGGTCGGTCGCTTCCACCGCCTCGTAAAACATTAGGTTTACGAGACGCCACTCGACGCGCAGGCGCCGACGTGGACGCCAGCGAGATCTCGGGTATCGCGCTGTCTCGAAAAGCCGTCTCGGCATCGATTGTCTCAGAACGACTCGCACGGGGCATTTTCGAGTCAGAATGAGCCGTGAGACTTCTTGGGTACACGCGCGTGAGTACCGCGAGTCAGGACGCGCAGCTGCAGCTCGACGCGCTCGTCGCCGTCGGCGTGCAGAAGCGCGACGTGTTCGCGGACGTCACCTCCGGCAGCAAGACCGCGATCGAGCGGCGCGGGATGAAGAAGCTGCTCGAGTACGCCGAGGTCGGCGACACCGTTGTCGTCTGGCGCGTTGACCGTCTTGGTCGTTCTCTGATCGATGTCCTCAACACGGTGAACCTGCTGCGCGAGCGCGGCGTGCAAGTCCGGTCGATTTCGGACGGCATCGACCCGTCGACGTCGACGGGTCGCTTGATGCTGAACATGCTCGCGACGCTCGCGGAGTACGAACGTGAGCTGATCGTCGAACGAGTCAATGCCGGCATCGCTGCTGCTCGTGCGAGCGGGACCCGGTTCGGCCGGCCTCTATCGGATCCGGTCGTGGTGGCGGAGAAGCTCGAGATCGCTGCGGATGCGCGAGCGCGCGGCCGAACTGCTGAGGACGCTGCTCGTCTCGTCGGGTGGAGCCGAGCCACGCTGTACCGCCATCAGGCGGAGGCTGCGCGACGTGCCGCAGCGCAGGCGCCTGCGTCCCAGTAGAAGGTCGTCTTCGGGACGATCAGTCGAGCACTCGTGGGGCGCAGGGGATCAGGTCGGCCCTCGTCCGAGGAGGGCGTCGGGGTCGAGGCGGTGAAGGAGTGGTTGAAGGAGTTCTGCGAGTTGCAGGAGTTGAGCGTCGTCCCTCGACGCGATCCTGTGAGCGACCGGCTTCGAACCCGCCGTCGCCCACCTCGATCCGCTCGGTCTCCGCGGTCCCCTCGGCGGCATCCCGCTCGAGGGCACCCGTGACCGCCGCGAGCCGCGTTTGCACCTCATCGGCTACGGGCTGTCGCAGTCGACCGTCGGCGCGAATCGCGCCGGCCGCATCGCCGTGCTCGAAGTGCTCGCCGACCTCGCAGCCCGACCATAGGCCAGCGGGCGGTCGACCCTGGGCGGGAGCTGCCTTCATGCTGCGGCGGCGGAGCTCCACGGAAGGAGGCCGTTGCGGCGGTTCGTCACCCTCACTCGATGGTCAGCCGAGAGCTCGTCGTCGCGCCAGTTCCCGTGTATCCGGGTGGGAGGGTGACGACGGCCTCGAGGAGGAATTCCGGTGTCGGGCCGCCGACCGTGTTCCAGTCGGAAAAGCATCTCCAGTTCTCGGTGGGCTGAATGTCGCGGGAGAGGGTGAACACCCGAGTCCGTCCCCGCGTCGACGGCGGGATCCATATGGTGGTGGACCTCCAGACCCCGGCGTCCTCTCGCCCGGTGATCGTGATGGTGACGATCGTCGCCGCGGGGAGGGGAGCGGGGCCGCCGAGGACGAAACCGTAGCCGGAGACGCTGTTGAGGTTGTCGATGGAGATCTCGAAGGCGCCGACGTCGGTGAGGCTGGTGGATGCGGCGGCAGCGGGGGTCGCTAGAGCGACCGCGACGACGGGCACGGACCAGGCGATTCCGTGGCTCACCTGTCGACGCGTTGGGCCGGCCCCGTGGGGCGGGTCGGGTGCGGGGTGCATGCGGTTGGCTCCAACGGGGTAGGGGAGTACGGGACGGCGCGAGGTCAGCTTCCGTGCCAGACGGACGGGAGACCGGCCTCGCTCAGTCTGCCTTCGGTCAGAAAGCGGCGCCTCCCCCCGTTAAGCACCACTCACCGAACGGCCGAACAGCGATCGCGGTCGCGCGGCAGCGCGCTGCGTGCTGCTCGGGTCCGTCGGATGCTCCGACAGGACGGTCGTCCATGAGGTCGAGTAAAGCGTGCGGGTGGTGGACCGCCGTGTCTCGCAGTTCTGGCCTCGCGCGGACTGCCGCGTCGATCTGCTCGGTCGTCGCGGGCCAGTGACGGATTGCCACGTGGCGGACGCTTTCCTCCGGATCGTTGACCAGTTGGAGGTAGACGTCATTCGGGAGGACGAAGGGGTACTCGGTGAGCCGCCACCGCATCATGACGTCCGGGGACGCTGCCGCCGTACGTAGCGTCGCCTCTGGCAATGGCTCGGTCAGAGCGACGAAATCGACGTACAGGTCCGATGACTCCATAGAGCGAGTGTCACAGCTCTCCCCGTGTGGTGAACAGAATTCTCCGTTGCCAGGGAGGAGTGGGGGCGTCGTGAGACGGAAGATCGGCGCGACCCTTCCTGCGTCCGTTAGAGGGTCGCCGACCGCTCCACATCGGCAACAAGAACGTTCGGCAGGTGAACGTGGGCACCGGTGTCTCGTTTGACCCGCTCGATGAAATGCCCGGTGACGGGACGACTATCAGGACACCCGCACCGGGGACCAGGGCAGGACGATGTGCGGCCGCCCACCGAGGCTCCGCCGCCGGAACTGACATAAGGTAAATTATCGGCACCAATAAGCAAATCTCATTGACAGGGGCCCGCGGGTAACCCGGCTCGTCTGTTGGATGTGCGGATTGGAATGGGGTGTCTTTGCGGATGTTGCGAAACTGTGGGATGAGTTGCGAAGCCGAGGTGAGCGGCGGGCGGGATGATCAGCCGATCAGCTGGATGACGACGCGTCCGAAGTCGACTGCGACGCCATTGGGGCCGAGATTGTCGGCGACCTGGATGACGAGGAAGCCGTAGGGGTTGTCGCCACCGGTGCGGGCGTTGTAGAGCCCGTCGATTGCGTAGGTTCCGGTAGTGGGGTCGATGGGGATGAGGAGTCCCGCGTCCCGTTGAAGGTCCGATGCTTCGTTCGCGCCGCTCAATTCGATCCGTACAGACGTGGGCATCGGACCGTTCGACACTGTGACTACGCCCACTACGACCGGGAACTCGACACGGTCACCGTTGCGTTCCCCGCGGTAGGCATCTTGCGCGGCCGTTATTGTGCCGGTCTCTGTCGATGCGGAGGCTCCTGGCGCGGCGATCGCGACGGCGACAGCGGGTGCGCTCCAGGCGGCGGCTGCCATAAGCGCTCGGCGGGTCGGGTTTGTAGCGGAGGAACGAGGAGTGGTCATGAGGCACCTTTTTCGGACGATGAAACGCCCGGCGTCGGCCCGTTTGGTGGCTAGTTCATCGAGGCTAGATGACGCACGCGCTCCCCGGCCCTGCGCTTGGCTCGATAACACCCCGCAAATGGGTGTCCTCCGATTTCGTGTCGTCCACCCGTCATGGAGGTGGATGAAGCGGACATGCTGCTTTGCCCATGCTTGGCCGGGCCGCCTCGAGACAAGCCTGTGGTTGTCATCCCGCCGGTCGCGCGGTGTCGTCCTACGCTGAGGGTGCAGCGTTGAACTCGGGTCGGTTCCGCTGCCGTTCCCTCCTCGCGTCCACGCATGGGAAGGGAACATCAGGTCAGGTTTGTGGCGCGAAACGGGCGGCGTCGTGTGCGGCTTGCACGTCGGCGGGAATGCGTCCGGAGCGGGGCCCGGAGCCTTCGATCCTTCGTTCACGACTGAGAGCGGAGGGGGCCGAGGGGATGCCCGGCCCCGCAACGCGAGCGGGGTCCGGGCTCACGGAAGTGACTTTACGCCGATCGCGACGTATCCGACCCGATGAAGATCGCGACGCGCAGAGGTGTTCTCGACGAGAACCACCGCGAGTGCTGGTCTTTCCGCTCGGCTGGTCGCGCCGCCGAGTTTCGGGCACACTAAGGACCCGGCGGGTGGATGCTGGCCGTGAAGAAAGTTGGAGAGGGCGATGGGAAAACTGTTCTACGACGGATCCGTCGAGATCGACTTCGAAGACAGGGTATTGACGCATCTCCAGATCGTCATCACCGCCAAGTTGCGCCGGAGCGAGTCGTTCCTGTTCAGCTGGCGTGATGACCACAGCATGGGCGACGGCCGCAGCGCCATCTGGCTGCATCCCGCGGTCGGCCTGCGCTACAAGTACTTCGGCGGGCGGATGCCCCGCATCAACCCCGCCTGGATCGCCGCGCTCACCGAACTCGCCAACTCCGCCGGCGGCCTGCACGTCGTC
>Ga0265780_10009715_pt1 | contig 11510 bp, 10 predicted proteins | sample P1T30metagenome_FD_192432 | JGI IMG/M metagenome (GOLD analysis project Ga0265780, IMG submission 192432) | Plant litter microbial communities from East Loma Ridge, Irvine, California - P1 T30 | ecosystem: Environmental > Terrestrial > Plant litter > Unclassified | place: USA: California... | reverse complement strand
AGCCTGATCGCAGGATCGGGCATCTCGCTGACCGCGTGCGACGGCGATGTCGGCGGCAAGCCCGTCGAGGCGCAGAGCTATGCGTCGGTCGCGGAATGCCGCGCGGCGGGTGCGCTGTCGGCGGTGCAGTGCGACACCGCGTTCGAGCAGGCGAAGGCCGATGCCGCCAAGACCGCGCCACGGTTTCAGGACCGGCAGACCTGCGAAGAGCAATATGGCGCCGCGCAGTGCGAGCCGCGCAACAACGGCAGCGGCGGGAGCTTCTTCACGCCGCTGTTGACGGGCTTCCTCGTCGGGCAGGCGCTCAACGGCGGCTTCGGCAACCGCGGCGCGCCGATGTACCGGGATCGCGACGGCAATTATTACGGTGGTGCCGGCGGCCGGATCAACCGGGACTATGTGACCGGCCGGACCCGCGTAGGCTCCGACGCCTTCACGCCAACCACCGCCAGAGCCCCTGCCCGCGTCCAGTCGCGCAGTTCGGTGATCTCGCGCGGCGGCTTCGGCGGCGGCTTCGGTGGACGCAGCTTCGGGGGGTAACGCAGCCGCTACCCCCTTCCGTCGTGTTTAGCGGCGGGCCGGCATCAGCGGGCCACCGATTTCAGTTGCGGCGATGAACGCGGGACGGGCGCGCAGGCGATCCAGATACGCCGCGACGTCGGGATGCTCCTTGAGCAATCCGGCGCTCTCGGCGATCGCGAGGATGTAGCACATCTGGATATCGGCCAGCATCAGCTGCTCGCCCATCAGATACGGGCCATCGCCAACCCCCGCGCCGATATAGTCGAGCGTCTTGGTCACTTCGGGCCCGGTGAACTTGGCAAGGCCGTCGGGCAGGCCACCCATCCGCTTGCCGAGCGACGTCATCATGATCGGCAACGACGCCGAGCTTTCGACATATTGCAGCCACTCGTCGTGCACGGCGGCCGCATCGCTGTCGATCGGTGGCGAGAAGCGACGGTCGCCGTAACGCTCGTCGATATACGACAGGATCGGCGCGCTTTCGGCGAGCGTCAGCGCGTCGTCGACCAGCACCGGCGCCTTGCCGAGCGGATGGATCGCCTTGAGCGCGGGCGGTGCGCGGAAGTTCTCGTCACGCTCGTATTTGACGAGATCGTATTCGATGCCGAGCTCTTCGAGGAGCCAGATGACGCGGATCGAGCGCGAGTAGTTCAGGTGGTGGAGGGTTAACATAAGCGTCCTTCGTCAGGTAATGTGCTGCACTGCGGAACGGCTGGGCGGCGTCGAAGGTTTCGTCGAGCGTGGCTCCGGAATTCTCCGGCAACGGAGAGACTTATGACGAAGCTGACCTGCGACGTGGCGATCATCGGTGCCGGAACCGCGGGCCTTGCCGCCGAGCGCAGCGCGCGACGCAACGGCGCCAAGACGCTGCTGATCGACGAAGGCTTCGGCGGCACGACCTGCGCGAGCGTGGGATGCATGCCTTCGAAGCTGTTGATCGCGGCGGGAAATGCGATGCACGCTGTCGAGCACGCGTCCGTCTTTGGGATCGAGGCGTCGGGCAAGGTCGACGGCGTCGCGGTGATGGCGCGGGTCCGTAAGGAGCGCGATGCGTTCGTCGCGGGTGTCGAGAATTCGATCGGCAAGCTGCCCGAGGAGGTGAAGATCGAAGCACGCGCGAAATTTGCGGGTGCGACGATCCTGTCGCTGAGCGATGGCCGCGAGGTCCATGCGAAGTCCGTGGTGATCGCGACCGGATCGAGCCCTGCGATCCCCGAGATGTTCGACGCGGTGCGCGACCGCGTGCTGACCAACGAGAGCATCTTCGAGCTAAAAGACCTTCCGAAGTCGCTCGGTGTTATCGGCGCGGGCGCGCTAGGACTGGAACTGGCGCAGGCAATGGCACGGCTTGGGGTCGAGACGATGGTGTTCGACATGGGCGAGACGATCGGCGGGCTGAAGGACCGCCATGTCGGCGAGGCGTATCATGCGATCCTTTCGCGCGAGATGCCGATCCTGCTCGGTGTCGAGTTGACGGTCGAACCGGACGCCGGTGGCGTCAAGCTGGCCTGGAGTGGTTCCGCATCGGGCGAGCAGCGCTTCGACTATCTGCTCGTCGCGACCGGGCGTCCGCCACGGATCAAGGGCATCGGACTCGAGACGACCGGCCTCACGCTCGATGAGCATGGCATGCCGGACTATGATTGCGAGACGATGCAGTGCGGCACAGCACCGATCTTCATCGCGGGCGATGCCGATCACGATCGCGCGGTGCTGCACGAGGCGTCTTCCGAGGGGACGATCGCGGGGCGCAACGCGGCGAGTTATCCAGAGGTGACGCCGGGCAAACGGAGCGTGCCGTTCGCGATCACCTTCACGCATCCCAACGTTGCGGTGATCGGCAAGATCGCCAAGGACGACGACAAGGACAGCGTGATCGGGACGGCATCGTACGACGATCAGGGACGTGCGAAGGTCGAGGCGTGCAATGCCGGGCTGGTACGGTTCTATGCCGATCGTCGCGATGGTCGGCTGACCGGCGCGACGATGGCGGGGCCGGCCGTCGAGCATAGTGCGCATCTGATCGCGTGGGCGATCCAGAGCGGCTGGACCGCGACCGAGGTGCTCGATCTGCCGATCTATCATCCGACCTTCGAGGAAGGGATGAAGGACGCGCTCCGATCGATCTGCAGCGAGGTGCATGCGCCTACCCCGCCGGATCGGGATGACGGGTTCACGCCGGGAACGTAATACCTCGCCGGGAAGTCATTCGAGGTTACGGAGTAACCTCAACGACAAACGCTTACGGCTGCGGGTTCGACTCGGTAGCGGACGCGCGACGCTCCGCCGCATACGCCTGGTTGCGCTGCATGAAGCAGCCCGACTGACCACCTGTCCCGACCGCCGAACACGTATCCGGTAACCCGCCAGCGACACGCCCGACCTGATCCAGCGCCGCCGCACGGTTGACCCAGCTCTGGTTCTGCGCGGCGATCGGCTTGTCATCGCGCAGCGATTTCGGGATGCGATAAGGCTGGTCGAGCGTCGAGCACACGACGATCTCGCCACCGCTCGACTTCGGACATTTCTGGTCGCCGGTCAGCGTCACGCTGCGGATACGCTGCGGCGGCGTGTCGACTTGCGCGTCCTGGGCATACGCCATGCCGGGAAGTGCGATCAGTGCAGCGAGGACGGCGGTACGAAACATCGGTTAAGCTCCTTTGAAAGGATAACGTCCAGCACGCGGCATTGCTCCGCCCTGAATGATAGCGTTCATATAGGAGCGGTGCCCGGCTCTCGCGACTGCAGCACGACAGAAATGCGACGGCCCGCCCAACCGCCTCGGTTTGCGGCAACACCGTTGCGCGGCGTGACGCATCGGCTATGGCGGCGCCATGATCCTCGTCGTCGACAATTACGACAGCTTCACCTGGAACCTCGTCCATTACCTGATGGAACTGGGTGTCGAGGTCGAAGTCGTCCGCAACGATGCGATCTCCGCCGGGCAGGCTCTGTCGTCGGGCGCGGACGCGTTCCTCATTTCCCCCGGTCCCTGCACGCCGACCGAGGCGGGCGTAAGCCTCGACCTGGTTGCCGCCTGCGCGGATGCCGGCAAGCCGCTGCTTGGCGTGTGCCTCGGCCACCAGGCGATCGGCCAGCATTTCGGCGGCAAGGTCGAGCGCGGCGGCCTGATGCACGGCAAGACCTCGCCCGTCGTCCACGACGACACCGGGCTGTACGCTGGGTTGCCCTCGCCGTTCATCGCCACGCGCTATCACTCGCTGATCGTCAACGCGGTCCCCGACACACTGGTGGTGAACGCGACCGCGCAGGACGGCACGGTCATGGGCTTCCGCCACAAGACGCTGCCGATCCACGGCGTCCAGTTCCACCCGGAGAGCATCGCCACCGAACACGGCCACGAAATGCTCGCCAACTTCCTGAAGATGGCGAACATTCCCCACCAACTCCCCTCCCGCCTCCGGGAGGGGTCGGGGGAGGGCCGCGCCGCGCTCACGACCTCGGCTGGACAGGACGCCCCTCCCCTGACCCCTCCCGCAAGCGGGAGGGTAATGTGACCACCACCACGCTCCTGCCTGACCCCGGCTCCCCCCTCTCGCGCGAATCCGCCCGAGAAGCGTTTGCCGACATCCTCGACGCCCGCGCCAGCGACCGCGCGATCGCCACCTTCCTCACCGATCTCGCGACCCGCGGCGAAACCAGCATCGAGATCGCCGAAGCCGCACGCGCGCTCCGCAACCGGATGATCCCGATCGACGCCCCCGCCGGCGCGATCGACGTCTGCGGCACCGGCGGTGACGGCCACCACACCCTGAACGTCTCGACCGCCGTCGCGCTCGTCGTCGCCGCGTGCGGAGTCCCCGTCGCCAAGCACGGCAACCGCGCCGCCTCCAGCAAGGCCGGCGCCGCCGACACGCTGGAAGTCCTCGGCCTCGACATGGACCGCGCCGGCGCCACCGCGGAGGCAAGCCTCAACGAGATCGGCATCGCCTTCCTCTTCGCCGCCAACCACCACCCGGCGATGAAGCGCATCACCCCGATCCGCCAACGCATCGGCAAGCGGACGATCTTCAACCTGATGGGCCCGCTCGCCAACCCGGCGGGCACCACCCGCCAGCTCATCGGCATCGCCCGCCCCGACTATGTGTCGCTCTACGCCGAAGCCCTCGAACAGCTCGGCACCGAAGCCGCGCTCGTCGTCTCCGGCGAAGAAGGCCTCGACGAACTGTCGGGCGCCGGCCCCAGCATCGTCGCCTCGGTCGGCACCGTCGCGCTCCCCGGCAAGGTCACGCCCGAAGACGCCGGCCTCACCCGCCACGCCATCACCGACATCCGCGGCGGCGACGCGCACCACAACGCCGACGCGCTCCGCCACCTGCTCAAGGGCGAGACCGGCGCCTACCGCGACGCCGTCCTGCTCAACGCCGCCGCCGCCTTGATGGTCGCCGGCACCGTCCCCACTCTCGTCGACGGCGCGGCCAAGGCCGCCGCCGCCCTCGACACCGGCAGCGCCGACGCGCTGCTCGCCCGCTGGATCGCCTACTGACATGACCATGCTCGACCGTATCCTCGAGACCAAGCGCGCCGAAGTCGCCGCGCGCAAGGCAACCACCTCGCTCGCCGACATCGACGCCGGCATCGCCCGCATGTCGAAGCCGCGCGGCTTCCGCGCCGCGCTTGACGCCAAGACCGGCTACGCGCTGGTCGCCGAAGTCAAGAAAGCCAGTCCCTCGAAAGGCCTGATCCGCGCCGACTTCGATCCCGTAGCCCACGCTCGCGCCTACGAAGCCGGCGGCGCCGCGTGCCTGTCGGTGCTGACCGACGAAAAGTGGTTCCAGGGCTCCGACGCCTATCTGACCGCGGCGCGCGACGCCGTCTCGATCCCCGTGTTGCGCAAGGACTTCATGGTCGACCCATGGCAGTCGACCGAGGCGCGCGCGATCGGTGCCGACTGCATCCTGATCATCGTCGCAGCACTCGACGACATCCAGATGGCCGAGATCGAAGCCTCCGCGCTCGAATGCGGCATGGATGTGCTGGTCGAAGTCCACGACGCGCACGAGATGGAGCGCGCGCTGAGGCTCAAGTCGCGCCTGATCGGCGTCAACAACCGCGACCTGCGCGACTTCTCGGTCGATTTCCAGCGCACCTACGACCTCGTCGGCAAGGCGCCCAAGGACTGCACCTTCGTCGCCGAAAGCGGCCTGACGACGCGCGCGGAACTCGACGCGATGGCCGAACACGACATCCACTGCTTCCTGATCGGCGAAGCGCTCATGCGCCAGGACGATGTCGAAGCGGCTACACGGGCGCTGGTGGGATGACCGGCCTCACCCATATCGACGAAGCCGGCGCGGCCCGCATGGTCGACGTCGGCGGCAAGGCCGTCACCGCCCGCGAAGCCATCGCCTCCGGCCGCATCACCATGTCCGCCGAAGCCGCCGCAGCGATCGGCGCCGGCACCGCGAAAAAGGGCGACGTCCTGGCTGTCGCGCGCGTCGCGGGCATCATGGCCGCCAAGCGCACCAGCGACCTCATCCCCCTCTGCCACCCGCTCCCGCTCACGAAGGTGGAAATCGACTTGGTCGTCGACGAAACCGGCGTAACCGCCACCGCCACGGCCTCGACCGAAGGCAAGACAGGCGTCGAGATGGAAGCTCTGACGGCTGCCACGGTAACGCTCCTGACGATCTACGACATGGCCAAAGCGATCGACAAGAGCATGGTCCTCACTGACATCCGCGTCCGCGCAAAGTCCGGCGGCAAATCCGGCGACTGGACCGCCTAAAACAAAACCCTCGCCCCAAAGGGGAGAGGGAAAGACGCCAAAGGCGGCGAGGGTGAGGGCAAGCCAAGCAGAACGCGCCTAGCTTTCAGTCATCATCGATAGACCAGTCGTGGCTCTCGACGATCGTAGACTCAACTGGTCGCCCCGCCGCATCCAGCGAAGGGTCATACCGAAACCGCTGCTCGATCAACCGACAGGTCAGTGCATCAAGCTCCCGGCTCCCGCTAGACCGAGTCACCCGACACCCCGACACGCGCCCATTGGTTTCAACCACGTACCGCACGAATACGCGCCCTCTGATCCCGGTCTCCGCACCGTCATCCGGATAATCCGAATCCTTCAACCGCCCCTTTCGCCACCGCGGCGGCGTCTCCTCGCCACCCCCGCCGTCGCCATCGCCATATCCCCCACTCCCGGTGCCATTGCCGATCCCCCCACTCCCGGTCCCCGGCCCGCGAATATCCGAAGCCCCCGCCGTCGCCTGCGCCCCCACTCCAGCCTTCTCCGCAACCACGACAGGCGGCGGCACCACAACCGGTACCACCGGAGGCGGCGCCACCACCTCGGTAGCCTTCGACTTCAAATTAGGAGGCGACGCAGCCCCCTCCGGCTTCCGGCTAGGCGAAGGCCGAGGCCTCACCTTCTCCTCGGGCGGCGGTGGCGGACGCGGCGCCGCATCGAACACCTTCAACGCATCACTCACCGCCGCCGACATCGGCACCACCAGCCCATTGAGCAGGGCATAGCCCAGCACCCCCGGCAACAGGACAGCACCCACCGCCGCCCCGATCCTGTCTCTCGCCCGAGGCTGATTGCGTGTCATCATGCTGATCTGGTGTCTCTTTCCCCCAAACAAAGCCCCGCAAGCGATGAACCCGCGCTGGCCGAGCGTGCGAAGAGGTGATCGACGACTATCCCGAACTCCGCGTCGGGCCGCGGAGAAAACAGTGGAGCACTATCAACACCACCCCGGCGAAGGCCGGGGCCCAGTTGGGAAAGCCGCGGTAATTCAACGCGACCGCCCCGCCCAACCCTGTTTCCCCGCGAAGGCGGGGACCCAGACTGGACTCCCGCCCCTCGAGGCAGTGGCTGCGCCGATCGCCCCGCCGTCCTGCCGCAACCCCAACAACACCTGTCCTACGTTCCAAACCCATGGCAAAGCGCCAGATACGCCAAAACTCACCCCCTCCCGCCGGACCTTCTACCGGACGAGACCGTTCCAAACCTGAATCTCAGAACCGCACCCGCCAAATGTCTCCCAGCGTGTGAACTTCCTGCACTTCCAGCAGGAAAACCACGTAATATCAGAGCCAAAAGCATGACCCTAGTCCCCGTCGCCGAAGCCCAGTCCCGCCTCTTCGCCATGGCCCCCCGCGTCGGCCACGAGACCGTGACGCTACGCGAAGCCGCCGGCCGCTGGGCCGCCGAGGACATCCTCGCCCGCCGCACGCAACCGGCAGCAGACCTCTCGGCGATGGACGGCTACGCGATCCGCTACGCCGACCTCCCCGGCCCCTGGACCGTCATCGGCGAAAGCGCAGCCGGCCGCCCCTTCGCAGGCCATGTCGCCCCCGGCCAAGCCACCCGCATCTTCACCGGTGCCGCAATGCCCGACGGCGCCGACACCGTCATGGTCCAGGAAGAAGCCCAGCGTGATGGCGAAACCCTGATCCTGGCCGGCGAAGGCCCCCCGACGCTCGGCCGCAACACCCGCCGCAAGGGCCTCGATTTCTCCACCGGCACCCGCCTGATCGCCGCGGGCGATCGCCTCAGCCCCGCGCGCATCGCCGTCGCCGCAACCGGCGGCCACGGCAGCCTCACCGTCAACCGCCGCGTCCGCGTCGCCGTCGCCGCCACCGGCGACGAACTCGTCCCCCCCGGCTCGACCACCGACGGCGTCGCGCTTCCCGAATCGAACGGGATTATGCTCGCCGCGATGCTCGCCGACATGCCCGTCGACATCATCGACCTCGGCATCCTCCCCGACAATCTCGAGATCCTCCGCGAAGCCTTCGCCAGCGTCGAGGCAGACCTGCTAGTCACTACCGGCGGCGCGTCGGTCGGCGACCACGACCTCGTCCGCCCGGCAATCGAAGCCGCCGGCGGCACCATCGACTTCTGGCGGATCGCCCTGCGCCCCGGCAAGCCGATGATGGCCGGCCGGATCGGCGAGATGATGGTACTCGGCCTCCCCGGCAATCCGGTCTCCGCGTTCGTCACCGCGACGTTGTTCGTCAAACCCGTCGTCGCGCACATGGCCGGCGCTAGAGACCCGCTCCCCCAGTCGACCCACGCGCTGCTCGGCGAAGACCTGCCCGCCAACAACGCCCGCACCGACTATCTCCGCGCCGAACTGCGCGACGGGAAAGCCTATGCCTCGACGATACAGGACAGTTCGATGCTGCTGACACTCGCCCGCTCGACCTGCCTCATCGTCCGCCCCGGCAACGCTCCCGTCGCGAGGACCGGCGAATCGGCCGAAATCCTCGTAATCGCGTGATACGGACGCTTGACGGCGTTAGTTATGTTCCATAGAAGTTCCCAGTCTGTTCCGGACGGAGAACCGCCATGCTCACGCGCAAGCAGCACGAACTCGTCTGCTTCATCAACGATCGCCTCAACGAAACCGGCGTCTCGCCGTCGTTCGAGGAGATGAAGGACGCGCTCGACCTCAAATCGAAGTCGGGCGTCCATCGTCTGATCAGCGCGCTCGAGGAGCGCAACTTCATCCGCCGCCTGCCGAACCGCGCGCGCGCGCTCGAAGTGTTGCGCATGCCCGAACGTGCGGAGAAAAAGGCGCCGTCAAAGGCATCGAACGTCAAGGCAGCTCCCGCCGCCGCGACCCCGCAACCGGCCAACGACGTCATCGAGATTCCCCTCCACGGCCGCATCGCTGCCGGCGTCCCGATCGAGGCGTTCGAAGGCAGCACCATGCTAGCCGTCCCCGCCGCGCTGCTCGGCACCGGCGAACACTACGCTCTCGAAGTCTCGGGCGACTCGATGGTCGAAGCGGGCATCCTCGACGGCGACTACGCCCTGATCCGCCGCACCGAAACGGCGAGAGACGGCGAGATCGTCGTTGCGCTGATCGAAGACAGCGAAGCCACCCTCAAATACTTCCGCCGCGAAGGCGCCATGGTCCGCTTAGACCCGGCAAACCGAGCCTACGACCCCCAACGCTACGCCCCCGCCCAGGTCCGCGTCCAAGGCAAACTCTCCGGCATCCTCCGCCGCTACGACTGAGTCGCGGAGACCGACCTGCGTTATCATCGCGCAGGCCGGTCTCTGTTTTAGCTGCTTAGGAAAAGTGCCCGCTCAAGCTGGTGAGCCAAGTCGCTCTCTCCCGCTAGCGACAGCGACCGGTCTGATCGGCAAATTAAGCGATGTACTCGGAGTTGTCCGAGACAGTTCTTCGATATGCCCAAGCAAAGACCGCCAAGCGTCCGGAAGACTCTGTCCCGCTTCGATGCATAAGCGCGACCTCGACTCGAACCCTAAATATCTGTGCCTCCGCGCCTTTGCGCGAACATATCGCCATCTGCCCCCCGCGCAGCCGAAGAATTGGTTCGCGCGGAGACGCGGAGGTGTTGCGTTCGGGGAGGGATGAAGCTGTTCCAATGCCTTCGGTAGTGAGACTGAACAATAGCCAGCCCGATTCATCCATCGTATCAAAATTCTCCGCGGCTCCGCGTCTCCGCGTGAACAAATTCTTCGCACTGCGATCGCAGGTGATGACGGATGATTTTGTTCACGCGAAGGCGCAAAGGCGCGAAGATGTGGTGCTTAGATTGGCGTCTATTTGCCTTCGCCGACCACGGAAAAACCGACGTCGGCTTATCGTTCATGAAGTCATGAAGGTCTCCCGAATCGCATCACCTTTGCGCCTATGCGCCTTCGCGTGAACATTTCTACTTTTGATGGCCTCGGCTGGCACGAAATGCCGACGCGGCATCGCGAAACCGGGCATGTCCCAGCCTAAACGAGTGCGTGCTGCGTTCGAGGAGAGGCGGATCACGCCAGGGGTGGCGATCGCCTGCGTTCAGGATGGTCACGACGGTTGCGCTCCTCAAAGTGAGCGCGACGCCTCCCGTCCGCCGGAGTACACGACGATCCAGTTTCAGCCACCGCGGTACACACCGTTTCGGCAGACCGCGTTCGCTGACGACGACATCGGCGCCGTGACAGGCGGCAATGAACTCGGCAATCGGAACCATATACGCGCTGCGAGTCGCAAGGATGCGCCAAATCCGCCCCCGTGCGGCGATATCGGTGACACACAGATCACGACTGCACCGCGCGTCGGGTTGGTCCGCCAGCAGCAACGGCTCGCCATCCGCCCCGCCGTTCTCGGCAAGCATGTCGCGCGTATAGTCCCCCGCCCGGTCGCGCAACATCGCCAGCCCCGCCGCGGTTCGTACCGCAACGTGGCGCCCGTCTCCCGTCACCAGAACGTCAGGCGCTGGCGTGGTCAGCGCCCAGACCGCGCCGGCTGCTAGCGGCATCAGCCCGAGGCGTCGCCACCGCGTCCGCCAGAGCGCAATCCAAATCCCCCCGACGATCATCAGCGCGAACGCCGCCGTCGGCATCGCGGGCAACGACCGCACCGAACCTGGTGCGCTGGCAACACCGTGTGCCAGCCACAGCAGCGCATCTAGCGATCGCTGCACCAGCCACCATATCGGCGCCCCTAGCCCGGCCGCATCGAGCAGCAACGCCAAAGCTTCCAGCGGCATAACGACGAAGGTCGTCAAGGGAATGGCGACGATGTTGGCGAACGCGCCGTAGAGCCCGGCCTTGTGGAAATGATAGACCGCGATCGGCATGAGCGCGAACTCGACGAGCAGGCCGGTGAGCAACAGCGATGCTACCCCACGAGCGAGACGGCGCGGTCGGCCCTCCTCGTGTGGCCCGAAGAATACGCGAATCGCTGGATGTTCGTGCAGCGCCATGATTGCGGTGATTGCCGCAAACGAAAGCTGGAAGCTCGGTCCCGCCGCCGATTCGGGCAGCACGAGCATGACGCACGCCGCCCCCGCCGCGACGAGGCGCAAGGTCATCGCCTCACGCCCCATCGCGAGAGCTGCCAGCACGAGCAGCGCGGCCACGCACGACCGAATCGTCGGAACCTGGCTTCCGGTCAGCAACGTATAGCCGATTGCCGCCGCCGCTCCCGCCAGCGCAGCGATCAGAGGCAAGCGCGCGTGCAACGCCAGCCAAGGGCTTAGCGCCAGCAGACGCA
>Ga0265780_10009714_pt1 | contig 11511 bp, 3 predicted proteins | sample P1T30metagenome_FD_192432 | JGI IMG/M metagenome (GOLD analysis project Ga0265780, IMG submission 192432) | Plant litter microbial communities from East Loma Ridge, Irvine, California - P1 T30 | ecosystem: Environmental > Terrestrial > Plant litter > Unclassified | place: USA: California... | reverse complement strand
ATTGTAGGGGGAAAGTGAAAAAAACGCGATAAACAGATTGGTGTGAAAAAAAAGAGTCATTGTCAATTATTGCATCGAAATATCCACTTTGGTATCCAGAACATGGAGTTTATTTACAGCCCAATGATAAAAAATGGCACAGACTTTTGAGTCTTGAGGGAAAAAGATATTAGACAATCAAAGCAGAAAGACATGAGCACACATAAAAGTGTAAGTTTACAATTACTTTGGAGTATTCAATAATGTTGCAATAGATCGAGGATAGACGTTAAATGATCCATTGCAACAAAAACTACTACGCAAGAGCATCAAGGTCAAAGGCACATGGGAAGACAAGAAATGAAAATGTGATATGACATGTACGAAAAGAAAAGGTATCGTGGGTATCCAGAATTTCCGCGCAAGCGCAAACGATGCGACATGCGCAAGACTGACCAAATAATCAACATCGAAAGTGTGGTATATGTCCAAAAATGAAAGCCCAAAGAAAGGAAAGAAAAGAAAAGCAGAAATGAACTGGGTATCAGTCGACATCCCACATAGGAGGTACCCATTCCTGTCCCGGGTAGCTGGTAGCTTTCATGGTCGGTTCATCATCTTCAGCGGGCAGCTCAAATACCGGCCTAGTATGACTACCACGTCTCTCCCAGCCGGACGTGCTTCCGTTGGTGGAACCGCCGACGCTGCGGAGACTCCCGACCTGGCCACCGCCAGAAACGCTACGTTCGAGCTCTCTTGCCCTTGCCCTTGCAACCTCGCGTTCCCGCCGTTCACGTAGACGAACCTCGCGTTGTTGTTGTTCCCGCTGGACTCGTTCCATATGTATAAGGTTCTCTTGGCGGGAGAGTTGGAGGCGAAGTGAGTCCGCGCCCATATCTGCTTCTGTACGCTGGGGAGATGCAGCCATTGATGCTGGTTGTGGGTGTTGTAGGATACCGATTGAAGCTTGGCGTGGTCGGAAGTCTGACTGTTGTCGAGCTTCTATATCCATGTCCGTCCGAATGTTGGGTGGTCGAGGTGCCTCTGGGCGGTTCTTATCCAAGCCGTCGTTGGGCACCCCAGGACCATCATATGACGGAGGGGCTTCATCTGGCATCTGCTCATTATAGTGGGGCATGTTGTCTGGTGACGATCTATACTCGTGGTCTGGCAACGAATGGTTATACATACGCTGTTGCCCGTCGATTGATGCCGATATCGTGTTCGGAAATGTAGGCCCCATGGGACTATGTGGTATTTTGGGCGGTGGAGGCGGGGGAAGCATACTTGAGTTTATATTCACAGATCCAATGACATCACTCGGATCGGGCGACATAGGTAGTGCATACTCTGCAGGCTGTGAGAACTCTCCAGGATGCATCGGCGTAGGCTGCACGGGAGTCGCAACATGCTGAACTGCCAGAGACTCCCCATGGAAAGACGGCGACGACACACGAGTTTGTGGCGAACTTCGGGGCAGCACTTCTTTGAAGCCACCGCCATGCAGTTGAACATGTGGAGGCGCAGAAGTAGGCGTCAAAGCGCGTGGCGACGGCGATCCGGCGGCCCTCTCCGCTTGCTGCTGCTGTTGAGCGGTAAAACGCGCTTGCATGTACTGATCTTGACGTGCTCGGACAATATCTTGTTCGGTGGTTCCCACTGGGAAATTGAGATGCCACGGCCGATCTTGCTGATGTACTTCAGAAATGCTGCTCATTCTCGGCTTCTGGGACCTTTGACCGCCCGGCACTGGTGGTGATGTCGGTAACCCAGGAGAATTTGAGATTGGTGACACAACAGACATGCTACTAGCATCTGAATGCGTACGAGGGTTTGGAGGGTGGGATTGTGCAGATACCTGTGGTGAGATTGCTGGCATTCGAGAATCGGAATACTGCCGGCCGAATTCATCACCTGATACATGCATGCCGGGATCATGTTGAGGTATATAAGGCCGATCTAAAGGAGACACAAAAGCACCGGATACGTGACTGTACGCGGCAGGTATTGGAGGCGCTTCGTACTTGGGTTCTACTAGAGGGATTGTAGCGGGTGGAGAGTTTGGAACACGATCTTCGGAGGAGTTGCGAGAGCTTGATCTAGACGCACTGTCGTGAGCTGGTGGTAGAGAGGAATTCTGTTGCTGCATATGATCCTGCTGTTGTCGGATGTGACTTTGTTGCAGTTGATAGCGTGGATGCTGAAGGTCACCATTTAGCGGTACTTCGCCACCTTCACATGCGGGCTGTCCCTGTTGTCGCTGTCCCTGTTGTCGCTGCACCTGCTGTTGTTGTGCTAACCTGGCTTGGTGGGCTAAATAGTCTGGAGAGGTCTGATGTGAGTGCTGCTGTGCTTGGTGCTGCATATGTCGAGGATCGCCGTAGACACTCTGCACGTGCCCAGATGGCTGCCTATGCTGCGGTGCCTGGGGCTGTTCCATTTGTGATTCTGGATAGGATTCCTGCTGTCGCAATGATCGATGCCGTCTATCATGTTCAGCTTGTTGCCGTGCGGCTATAGAAGCAGCGTATGCCCCTTGTTCAGCTGATGCTTTGTTAGCACCAGGCTCATAATAACCTTCCAACGGAAGGCCACAACAGGTTGGGAAAAAACCCAGAAGGACAAGATCTGACGACGTACCGGCTGATGGTTGTCTACTACGACTGTCAGGAGCACCAGCCTGGCGGGACTGCAGAATCCTTTGTTTGAATCGGTGTTCTTCTGCCAACTGTTTGGTCGTAAGAAACGCCGAGGCTTCCTCTGGACGCGCACTTGTCATTGACTGCCGGGGTGGCTGTATTCGTTGCGGCTGTTGCAGTGGCCGCTGTGTAGACTGATTTTGAGCATTCTGGGCGGATACATAGCCCGGGCCCATGGTTTGGACACCTTGTACAGTATGGGGTGGGAGTTGCCCAGGGGGGTAGTAGGCCAACCCGGAAGGTGGTGGCTTGTGTAGATGTTGCTGAGGGGCCCGTTGAAGGGCTGGGGTCAGTGGGGGAGGTGCAGGGGAGCTCTGCCGAGCCTTCTGTACTTTCTTTTCCTCTTTTGATAACTTGAACTTTGCAGTCAGCCCGTCGCCCGCTGCAACGCCTCGACCGAACAGCGCGCCAAGACCAGAAAACCTCTTCTTTTTGCTGGGTTCCGGTGCTCCTGCTGTAAATGGTCGATGGAGCTGTGCATCAACGTTTGATGTACCTGTAGGTTGCTGGGCCTGGATGCCATTGGAAGATGGCCGATGCACCATGCCTGGGCGACTGGGCGGCACAAACGATCTGGGCTGCTCCATCGGCCTATTCGCAAAATCCTGGTTATGACGTAGGAGTCCATTGGGAGCCGACGGAAGGCTGCCAGAAGTTGTCGGAATTGACTTGATACCTGCATTGGATGTGCTGCTCAAAGTTGGATGATGGTTTGAGCTCGCCTGTGCCTTTGCACCAAAACCCTTGAGCATTGACGACAGCCCAGGCTTAGATGAAGATCTCTCATGGGATTGCGGTATTTCTTGGGTAGGTATTTGGGCGGAAGCGTCCCGGGATTGGGGATTCTGCGCTTGCGGCTGCATCATCTGCTGATGAGACTCGTACTGATACCTTGGTGCTTGGTTTTGTCCTAGATCATGCGTATGGGCTGATGTGCGTCCTGGCGGGAAATCCGTGGAATTCCGAGGAACTGGCTGCCCTGAAGCTGCCCGTCGTCCCAAGGCATTGTGCCAGGTTCGGCTCGAAGCCTCGTCGTTGTGTTGCGGTCGGTCACTTATATCGGGCCTTTCAGACGGTCCTGATTGGGAACTCGATTCGCCAGGATGGCGAGGAGGATTAGCGTGAATAGTTTTACTAATGGGATCGATTGATTTGACAGCACGAAGGATGTTCTTGGTTGAGCTTGGTCCTGGGCCTGGCACATGCGAGGATTGATGCGGCGGTGGATTCGTAGAATACACCATGTCTGCTTGCCGCAAGTAAGGGTCCTGCACGTGACGTCGATGCTCTTCAGGAATGGAAGGTACTTGTACATCGTTTGATCGGTTAATCTGATCCTGGGGCTTGCCATCTTGGTCGGCAGGGCCTGAGATGAAGCTCATCGGACGCTCAAAGCTGAATCTTGGCCGTTCTTCATCTGGCGGCTCTGGTGTAGTGCCTGCATTTGGCGTGGCGGACCCGATTGGTTGTGGCTGCTCAGCTGAGGCGGGTGCTTGAGAATGTGCAACCCGCAAGGGCCGACCACTTTCGTCTCTCACATCTTTCACGATTCCATTGTGATCTGCGTAAAGATCATAATCGTCGTCTTGGCCTTCAGTGCCGTGGCGGTGGTGGTGGTTATGCCAGGTCGGGCTCTCTTCTGGAATCTGTGCTGGAGCCGTTGACGGCTTCATGGAGGGTTCGGGCTGCATCCGACGGATGGTGGACGGAGTGGATCTTCCGGTGGAGGCTTGAGAGTACGGGGCGCTGCCCTCGTCGGAAACCATGGCAGATATCTGGGAGAGAATGGACCTCGACCTTTCTGGGGCGGTCATGGCAGCATTGGAGGCCTGCAACTGTTGGGCCTGAAGTCTAAAGTCTGGAAAGCCAGGCTGGTGGCGGAATTGGCCATTTGACAGTGCGATCTGAGGATTGTCGGGATGCGAGTCTGTAGCCTGGGGCGGTCCGGGGCTACTCTGGACGATGCGCGGAAGCTGCGCAGAAGGCGCGACGAGGCTGCCATCATCTCTCATCTCTCCCGGTCTTTCAGTACCGGCGTGGGATTGAACAGCAATCTCAGCGCGATGCCATGATGCAGCAACAGCAGCACCGGCAGCAGCAGCAGCAGCAGAAGAAGAAGAAGAAGAATTGGCTCCGTCTCCTACGGCGTGGATGGGCGACGCGGAAACGCGGCGCGTCTGCGAGGTGCCGCTGTCAGCAGCACCAGCAGCACCAGCAGCAACACTGCCCCCCGCTCGACTAGGGTTAAGCGAAGTCTCACCGTCCCGTTCGGGCTGGTAGTGGGCTGGAGTCGCAATCGAGTCCACAGCCGTTGAACCCACCACGACATCGTCCTGCAGACTGGTTGCCTCTTCGATATGCCCCTTGAGGGAAGAAATTGCGCGTGTTGGCAGAGACGCATGTTTGAGCGCTGCGTCCCTGACAGCCAGCTTGCTGAACTGCAGCTCACGCTTGGCAAACCAGACGGGACTGAGACCACCTTCAGCCTCAGTCTTGTCCACTTTCGGGACAATGCCATGACCGTCATCTTGTCTTGGTCCGTGATTGATCCTCAATGCTTCACCAAACGCTGCTTCGAAAGGGGCTAGCTCGGGGCTGATGCTGTCGGCCCTTTGCCCCGCGTCCGGCCCTGGTAACGTAGACATGTCTCTCCCTCGTGCAGGCTCTTCGACGCCATCACCATTGTTTACGCTCATGTGCTCGTTGGCATACATGTACGCCGAGCTACCGTCAGATACTGCAGAAGCTGCGAGGGGCTCGTGGTTCAACTTGGGTGCCACATCGTCATCATCGTTTCTCGCCTTGCCCGGCGCCTCATCAGCGAACCCGAACAGAAAACCACTATCGTGAATCTTGGCCTGCGCCCCTGCTTCTGTATCAAACACTGGCCTCCCATCAGGCCCCTCAATGTATCTAGTAACTGCTGATGGCGTTGAATGCCTACTAGGCACTGTCGGAGGCGTCGCATACCGAATGACAGACTGCAGCATTCGATGGCTAGCACTATCTTGACTGGATCTGCGTGGGTAATGCCTGATCGCCACCTCATCCGGAATAGTAGGAACGGGAGGCACGTGCTGTTCCGCATCCTTATCCGGATTGGAAAAACCACTCTTTGCTGGTGATGGCAGTATACCCAACCGTGATTCGGCTGAGTTGAGGCGCGGCGGTGTAGTGGCACTGAAGTATTGGTTCAACCCAGTCGGTGGCACTCCTGGCGCATTATCCCACGAGTCTAGGGCACCATGAAGGGAGTATCCTCCATCATCGCCCATCAGAAACTGATGGAGCTCGCGAGGCGGCGATGGCTTCGGCGTCGTACCCAAGACGAACGGGCCATTGCTAGGCAAGACAACACTACTCGGTCGGCTCCTGGATCGACTAGCGCGGCGAAACTGCGACGACAAGGAGAAACGTCGCTTTTTCTTTTCCTCGCTTGGGCTTACACCCTCGCTTTCCTTCTGCGTTGCGGAGCGCATCAACGTTGCCGCCAGCCCCGTCGGTGCTCTTGACCTCCTCACCACCAGCTCAGGTTCTTCGGAAACACTGCGAGAGACAGGCGCCGACTCCGTTCGAGTATGCAAAGTAGCCTACATCACGCATCACATCAGCTAAGCACTAGTAGTGGGAAGATCCAACGACTTGGAAATTCAGCCTGGAGATTACATTGACATGATTATGGAGCTACAAGCGATTAGACGGTCGTACATTGGAAAAGAATGAAAACGCCCAAGACAGGTCAAAACGCCACATTCAAGTTCCATACGGGCCCGCCCTATCACACGCCGTAGCCCATCTGCCAAGGAAAAAGTGCCTTTGGTACAATCTTACAATGCGCCGTACGAAGAGAAGAAGAAGACAAAAAGAAGGAGAGATCATTTGTCTACCTTTTCGCGGCCAAACCGGCTCTTGCCTTTGGCAAAGAAGCCCTTGGCGCTGGTCATACCCTTTCCACTTAGTACATTAGCAGTATGGAGGAGGTCCTTGCCTTTGAGTTGCATTTGCTGGTTCGCAATTCGTCCGCCAAATCCTGAACTAGACGGTGCGGCAGCAGCGGGAGAACTCGGGCCGGCAGGGACAGGTGCGCTGGCATTGACATGCTGTTCAGACCCCACATCATTGCTACTAGAACCCGCAAGTTTTCCAAACAAAAGAGATCCAGTGTGTCTATGGCGGATCGAAGTTGTAGGTGCTCGCTGCACTGGGTAGGTCTGGGTGGCTAGCTCGGGGTGTGCTTCAAGGGTAGAAGCCAACCAACTGCCAAGCCCATGGTCAGCTGTCGCCCAGTAGTCGCGTGCCTTGTTGTACGTCTCAATTCGCTCCGACGCTGAGTTCAGTGTTGCAATCTCACGAGCCCCTAGAGGTTTGTCCGTGGCTGGCGACTTTGCCGAAACCTCCTGCGTAGCGATTGGCGTCTTGGGTGCTTCATCAGCTGATACCCCCGCAGGCTGTAGGGCTGCTGCTGCTTCTGGCTGTTGTTTCTCGCCACCGCTGGACTCCTTAGACTGACGGTCGTCTGCGCTAAGACGTGGAGGCATATCCACAGCTTCTTGGTCGAATTCGGTATTGACAACATGAAGACCGGGCGAATGTGTCTGCTCTCGAGTGGGGCTTGGAGCTACGGGTATAGGGTCCACAGGCGGAGAAGGTGCCGGTCTATCAGGTTCGACGACAGGATCAGGTTGGATGAGTGCGAGGGCATGACCTGGCCCAAAGTATGAATCGGGAATGCCTTCAGAACGTGGTTCAACTGCCTGTTCCGGAGCCCGTTCGGTCGTCGGGGAGGGTGTTTTGATTTCGTGGGAGGCTTTTGTAGGCTCTTCCGTAGATACGTTCCGTGCTTGCTCATCTGATGTTTGCAGCTGCGGGTTGCTTGCTTCCCAACTAAAGCGACTGGTTATGACTGGTTTCATTGGATCATCGGACTGCGGAAGAAAGGAGACAGTCGCTGCTGCTGTTCGTTCCTCCTGGGCGTTGTTGCGCTCGGTGTCCTGAAACGATTGCCGAGAAGCGCGATCCTCCGATGCCCAGTACATATCATACTCGCTGGGTAGTATGGAGCTAGCGCGGTTTGCATCGGGGCTGGCTGTTTGCAGTGACCTGCGGTTGGGCTCATTGACCGTAGACTCTGACGTCCCGAACGGGCCAAGACTCGCAACAATCTCTTTCCGAAGACGGTCACTTTCTTCGTCCTCGTTTGACGGCTCAGTGCTCAATTGAGGATCAAGAGTAGGCCGTTGTGGTTGGCTCTTGAAAACCTGTGAAGATCTGTCTTTCAATGGTGCAGGTGGTGGAAACTCCAGTTCTGGTGTATCCTTTGCCGGGGGAGTTGGTGGGGCGCTTGGAGAAGAATTCAGTGTGCGATAGCTGAGGGGCCTGGGAAGATACATGTTTCCATGGTCAGCACGGCGTTTCTGCTCCTGCTGGCTGTCCGATGAGCTCTCATCGGCTCCTACAGTTGCACGAATGGAGTTTGCAATTGCAGCCCCGGCATCTTTGAGCGCCGCGATCGGGTCGGAAGTGTCCGCCTCTGTGGTAGTAATCCCGGCAACTGGTTGCTTGGGCGTTGTTGGCGTAAGGTCAGATTTATCGGGAGATGCCAGATCGTTGCTCGACCGATTCAACCCTCGGTCCTGCTCTCCGTATTCCGATGGTGTCATGGCCGCGGTGGTGTAAGATTCCCACTGTCCAGGAAGATGGGGGCGAAACTCTTTGACAGGACTGCTGGGTTTACTGTGGCTAGCTTTGGTCGGTGACGCCGCACGAGAGTTGTCATGACTTCGTTCCCACGACTGAACGCTGTTTCTTGAACGGATCGACTGGGTGGACCCACGTCTTGAAGAGGCGACCTCACCAAACTTGCCAGCTAATGCCTGTACACGACCTTTGCTTGGCGACTCTGAGCGATCGCGTGGTAAAACATCTTCGATGGGAGACTGCGCGTTGTGCGAATCCAAAAAAGTATTCTGTGATTGACGCTCTGCTGCCCCCAGCTCGGAAGCCCCAGCATCTGAACCGTTTCTTGCGGCAGTGGCGATGTCTGCCTCACGGGCAGCATATGCAGCAGATGGACCTGCAAGACCACCCTCCATCGCATCTGACGAATCGTTGCTTTCCGTCGTGACCAAGGCGGATACTGGCTCCGGTATGTCTATGCTTGGTGTCAAGGCTGGTGACCGGGCCGGACTGTCGCCACGTGTCGGCGTAGCAAGACCACTGCGGGGGTTCGATGAGCTCGAGAAGTTGCGAGAATGGGCCGGTGAGGGTTTTCGCGGAACGCGGTGCATAGGCTCAACGGCGATCGCGGAGGTTGGCTGGGTAACAGGTGTCGTCGCTTCGCTAGGCTCCTCTGCAATTGCGGGTGTACTACCTTCGGCCTGGTTGCGGGCTTTCAGCGCTGACGTTGCAGAGCTAGGTACGCGACTCATGATTGGACTGATTCCAGAAGTACTGCCAGTATTGCTGCGTAAAAGGTCCGAGCCCGAATCGTTTGATATGGGCGTTGGTGGAACCGATCGCGATTCGTCAGTGCGAGTGAATGCTTGGTCCACAACAGAGCGCAGACCCTCATCATCTGGCTGCTGGAATGGTTGTTTGTCAGCCGGCAAAGACGTAGCATCGAAGTCTTGCAAGTACTCGCTCTTGCGCTCTGCGACTGTTTCCATGGGCTGTAGCGACTTGCCGTCTTCATGGGTGGATGCCGCATCGTGGGATAGCGGGGAAGAAAGAGAATCAATACTTGGGCGCCCCGACTCCATTGATGCGCGTGCTTGCTCTTCCTGGTGACGCTTGTATATATCCGCTGGTCTAATAAAAGGCAGCGGCTTGTCCGTCTGGCTGCCTTTGCGTGATCGTGGGGAGGTAGCAATGGGGGATGCCCCTGCGCTTATGCTACTCTTCCGTGGAGGAAACTGCTGGGTACTGGAGGTCGCAGTGAAATCAGCAGGGACCTGCGAGATGCGCATCTGGAGTGGCGGTGGCAGGGCAGACGGGCTGAAGTCGCTCCTGGCATCAGCATCGTGGCCTTGGTTATTACTACTGCTGCTGCTACTTGCATGTCCTTGCGTTTCAACATGTAGCGGGCCGGGTCCCTGGTGTGCCGACGGTATAGTCGAGGAGAAGGCACGCTGTTCCTCTCCGTGTTCAAACGAATTCCTTCGTCCCTTGGGGAGAAGCGCCTGCTGGGAGGGGTCGGTAAAGCTCCGCGACGGCTGCTCGGTGCGCTGTGCGTAGTATCGCTGGGCTGGTGTCTGGCCGGGCTCAGGCTCCTGGTTGACGCCATACTCGTCGTACTCGTCATATTCGCCCCAGTCATCGCCATCGTAGGCATTCTTCTTTGCCTGCACCCATTTCTTGGTCTTGGCGCGGTTGACATTGGTCTTGAAGGACACGGGTTGGCCGGAGGAGAAGGGAGAGGCGCTCCGATCGCTAATGTAGGTCAGCCCACGGCAAAGTGCATCAAGGAGTGCAACCTACAGCGGCGACCGGGCTTCTTCCTGGTTGAAGCGGAAGGGGCCAGACATGGTGCCGTCGGCTCGATGTGCGGGTTGGGTATGCGCACGACGGCGATTATCGAGCAGCGCTCTACGGGACTAGGCCCAAATGCTACGATGTTCTACAACACATACAATGGGAGGCAGGGAGCGACTGTCGGCAGAGGGAGTGTCTGCGACAATGCTACTGTCGGTAATGCGCAGATGCAGCGACGACTAGGTTGGGCAGGAGGCGTGGCTGGAGTAAGCGGGAGGGACGAGCCCTTGTTCAAGCTTCACGGACAGACGTACGTCACCTGCTGCGCCTGGGTGTAGAGCACGGCCCAATCGAGAACAAAGACGACGAGACTAATCTACAGCGAGGATAGCGACGGCAGTGATGGAGGGAGAGGTGCATGCGCGGGCACATGACGAGGTTGTCATGTTGAGGTATACTGTACTATCTGTTTCTCCTCACGGCTGCACGGCTGCACGGCTAGAGCGAGGCCAGCGCCACAGCCTTGTTTCGTCCCAAGGCCAGGTGTGGCGCGCAGGCTGAGACTCGATCGACATGGGCCGCTCTGAGAACTAACCACGTTCCCCAATCCAATTCACCCCGGCCGCGCCCCAACCCTTTCTACACGAACATAATTTCACATCTCGGCCTGCACCCCCCAGGAGCACAAAACACGAAGCACCACGACACAGATCTGCACATATCTGCACATATCTACACACGTCTGACGCCAGATACCCGATAGACCCCGCTGTGAATTGCGGCCGCGCCCTGCCACTGCCATCTTCTCCCCGGAACGGACAGATTGCGGCGTCACAACAACACACACACACACACACACCAACACCAACACCACCCAACTACCACTACCGCCACCATGGCCGTCTCGATACAGGATCGCACCGACGAGTTCCGTTCCATTCTCGCGCAGGCCCAGCGGCGGCAGGCACAGTCCAAGACGGGCGCGCAACGGCAGTCGCTCCTCACTGCGCAAGAAAAGACACAGGCGAGCGTTAGCCCTCGGCGTCAGCGCTCAGAGTTTGCGCGCAATGCTGCGGAGGTTGCGCGCGGCGTGGCAAGCACCATGCAGAAACTAGAGCGCCTCTCGCAACTGGCCAAACGCAAGACCCTCTTCGACGATCGGCCCGTCGAGTTTGACGAACTCACCTTTGTCATCAAGCAGGACATGACTGCGCTGTCTAGCCAGGTGCAGTCGCTGCAGCAGATGAACGCAAAGCAGCACCCAAAATCAAAGCCGGGCGTGGACCAGGAGGGAGAGCACAACAGCAATGTCGTCATACTGTTGAAAGACAAGCTCCAAAACGTGGGGACAAACTTTTAAGAT
>Ga0265780_10009713_pt1 | contig 11511 bp, 5 predicted proteins | sample P1T30metagenome_FD_192432 | JGI IMG/M metagenome (GOLD analysis project Ga0265780, IMG submission 192432) | Plant litter microbial communities from East Loma Ridge, Irvine, California - P1 T30 | ecosystem: Environmental > Terrestrial > Plant litter > Unclassified | place: USA: California... | reverse complement strand
TCGCCCACGCGCCACACGCGCGGCTTGCCTTCCAGGTTCACGTTGGTGAAGACGCGCAGCAGGCGCTCGCCGCGGTTCGGGCGCGACGGGAAGGCGTCGACGTGCATGCGCTTGTCGTCGGCGCGCCAGGATTGCGCGCGCGTCTCGACCCTCGAGGGCCGGAAGCTGGTGGCGCCGCGGCGCAGGTGCTCGCCGTAGCGCGGCACCAGGTTGCCCAGCAAGCCCTCGGCCTCGGCGCGGAAACGCCCGATCATCCCGGACAGCATGGCTTTCGCATCGTCGTCGCCCGCCGCGCCTTTCAGGTTGCCGCCGGCATCCAGGCTGATGTTGCGGCTTTTGGGGTCGCGGATGTCTTCGCGGAACAGCGCCAGCTCTTCCTTCTGCGGTGCGAAGCCCGCCTTGCCGTAGGTACCGAAGTTCGGGAAGTACAGCACCTTGCCCGCTTCCAGCGCGGCGATCCAGGCCGGGTTGCCGTGGCCGACGTCGGCCATGTCGATTTCGACGATCTGTTTTTCCATGGTGGTTCTCTTAGTCTTGTTCCATTTCGACCGGAGAGGCCAATGCCTCGTCCTGCCTTGCCTGCTGGCGGTCCCACATCTGGCGGTACAAGCCGTCGGCCGCGAGCAGCGCCGCGTGCGTGCCGCGTTCGACGATGCGGCCGTGGTCCAGCACCAGGATCTGCTGGGCATCGGCGATGGTCGACAGGCGGTGCGCGATGACCAGGGTGGTGCGCTGCTTCGCGATCTCCTTCAGCTGCGCCTGGATCGCCTGCTCGGACTTCGAGTCCAGTGCCGATGTCGCTTCATCGAAGATCAGGATCGCGGGATTCTTCAGCAGCGTGCGCGCGATGGCCACGCGCTGCTTCTCGCCGCCGGAGAGTTTCAGGCCGCGCTCACCCACCATTGTCGCATAGCCGTCGGGCAGGCTTTCGATGAACTCGTGGATGGACGCCGCGCGCGCCGCCGCCACGATGTCCTCGCGGCTGGCGCCCGGGCGGCCGTAGGCGATGTTGTATTCGATGGTGTCGTTGAACAGCACCGTATCCTGGGGCACGATGCCGATCGCGTGGCGCAGCGATTCCTGCGTCACCTGGCGCAGGTCCTGGCCATCGATGCGGATCCCGCCCTGCTGCACGTCATAAAAGCGGAACAGCAGCCGCGACAGGGTCGACTTGCCCGAGCCGCTGTGGCCGACCACGGCGGTGGTGGTGCCGGCCGGGATGGTGAAGTCGACGTCGAACAGGATTTGCCGCTTGGGGTCATAGCTGAATTCGACGTGCGAGAACTCGACGCGGGCTCCTACCGTGGCCAGCGGCTTGGCATCGTTCGAGTCGGCCACCTCGCGGTTCTGCTCGAGCAGGCCGAAGAGCCGCTCCATGTCGGCCAGGCTTTGCTTGATCTCGCGGTAGATCACGCCCAGGAAGTTGAGCGGGATGTACAACTGCAGCATGAAGGAATTCACCAGCACCAGGTCGCCCAGGGTCATGGTCTTGTCGATCACGCCCTGGGTCGCGCGCCACAGGATGGCGGTGACGGCGGCGGCGATGATCAGCGACTGGCCGGAGTTCAGCAGCGACAGCGAGGTCTGCGAACGCACCGCGGCGCGTTCGTAGTTCTGCAAGCCTTCGTCGTAGCGCTTGGCTTCGTAGTCCTCGTTGCCGAAGTACTTGACGGTCTCGTAGTTGATCAGCGAGTCGATGGCCTTGGTGTTGGCTTTCGAATCGAGCTCGTTCATCGTGCGCCGGAAGTGGGTGCGCCACTCCGTCACCGTGATGGTGAAGGCGATGTAGGTCACCAGCGCGATGCCGGTGATGATCGAGAACCACTTATCGTAGTGCAGCGCCAGGTAGACCAGCACCAGCGTGATCTCGACCAGCGTCGGCAGGATCGAGAACAGCGAATACGACACCAGCGAGCTGACGCCGCGCGTGCCGCGCTCGATGTCGCGCGTCATGCCGCCGGTCTGGCGGTTCAAGTGGAAGCGCAGCGACAGCGCGTGCAGGTGGCGGAACACGCGCAGGGCGATGGTGCGCACCGCGCGCTGCGTCACGCGCGCGAACAGGAATTCGCGCAGCTCGGTGAACAGCGTGGTCGAAAAGCGCAGCGCGCCATACGCCACCAGCGCGCCCAGCGGCAGCACCAGCAGCGCATACGGATTGGACGGGCTGATGCTGAGGCTGTCGACGATTTTTTTCAGGACCAGCGGCACGCCGATATTGGCCAGCTTGGCGCCGACCAGGCAGATCATGGCGGCCAGCACGCGCCATTTGTAGACCCACAGGTAGGGCAGCAGCGTGGCGATCGTCGACCAATCGTTGCGCTTGGCGTTCGGGTCGGTGGGCGGCGGAGGGGAACTTGCGGATGAGCGTCGCATGACAGGATATCTATATTATGTTTCAATCTGAAATTGATTGTAGCCTTTACCGAGATTTCAAGATGACCCAGCCAGAAAACCAGACCCTGTCGCCGCTCCGCCTGCCTGAAGGAAAAATGCCGGTGCTGCGGATGATGCCCTCCCCGGCCGATGCGAATGTGTATGGGGACGTGTTCGGCGGCTGGATCATGGCGCAGGTCGACGTCGCCGGTTCGCTGCCGGCCGTGCGCCGGGCCAATGGCCGCGTGGCGACCATTGCCGTGAATTCCTTCCTGTTCAAGAATCCGGTGTTCGTTGGGGACTTGCTGTCCTTCTATGCGGACATCGTCAAGGTCGGGAATACCTCGATTACCGTGTATGTGGAAGTGTATGCCGAGCGTAACCGGCTGCAGACCAATGTGGTGAAGGTGACGGAGGCGACGCTGACTTATGTGGCGACTGGGCCGGATCGGAAGCCGCGGCAGTTGCCGCCGCTGGAGTCGCTGCTGATCGAGCCTTAAAGTCAAATGCCACATGGCGCGTGTTACGCAGCACGTGGCATTCAGGAACTTCCTCTATCCTAAATAGGATTGTTAGATACTTATGAATAGAATCGAGGCGGACCTCGATTTATCTATCATATAGCTCGACCGTATATGAGCACAGCAATTATTGGAAGAGCTTGTACTAGCCAATGGGCTTTGCAGCCCTTGCCCTGACTATCTTGACGAATTGGAGCGAGTATTGGATTTAGCATATTTAAAAGAGAATTTTTTATTTGTGCCGGAGAAATCATCTCATCAACATCTTTTTTAGAAAATCCATATGGATCAAAAGATGAAAGCGGATTTGCGCTAAACGTATACGTAGATGTTTAGCCCTGCGGGAAGACCGACGCCACAATTATTGGGCCAACAGACGCACAGTAATTACCATTATCGGCAACGAGGCGAGGATGCCTGCCAGAAGCACTGCCAAAAAGCGCCTTCCTGACCGACGCTTAGTCAACAGATGTCTTATGCTTACCCAGCACACACAAATAAAGGTAACGCAACTAGTCCCAAGCATTACAAACCCCGTAGCCATACTAGCAAACGATCTTGTCGGAAGCATTCCGCTGGCCGTCACGATAGTTAAAAGTAGAACCCCCCAAGCGCCCACGATAACGACACGCTCAAGGAATGACACTGACGGATTATCCATTACGACCTTTCTACTTTCCGCCACAGCTACATACCCCACCTATCCGGCCGGCGTTAGCATCAGCCGCGCCAAGCTTAGCCCCAAGAGAAATGTATGGGCGACTACTCGAATCTAAATCGCCTGAAAGCCAACCATTATCTCCCGCACTTGCAAAAAACCCTGCGCTCTTTACAAGTCCACCGCCCAGCGACTCGCCGTACTTAAACCCACTGGTATATCCTGCTAGCACATTGCCAAACTCATGCGCGTTGTATGTTTTAGTGCCAATTGTCCATTGATCGTTTTTATTTGGGCCATACGCGAAGTCATATTTGCCTTGGGGACCATGGTTTTTGTAAGCTTGAGCCAACGATTGCAATTGTGCTTCGCCAAAGAAGCCATTCGTTTCGCACTGGTTAAATGTCTTCAGACCTGTCGGATCAACTGAAATTATCGGGTTTCCCTCGACATATGCGTAGGTGTTGATGCCACCAGCTAGTCCAATCGGGTCACTTTGGATATAACGCCCAAGTGACGAATCATAATAACGATTCCAGTTATACCACAATCCGGACTCATTATCGTAATACTGTCCGGGAAATCCAACATTAAGTCCGCCAATCGTATCAACGACAACATTGCGACGATCAAACGCCGCGTTCTGGGCGCGCCAAGCAATATTACCGGATGCATCCGTCAGCACTTCCGGACGGCCAACTTGGTCATTGTGGCTTGCGTAAAATTGGCCATTACGCACAATTCCTAGCAACTGTCCCTCAATCCAAACATAGTTTGTCGCATGCGAACCGAGAAATTGCTCAAATAACATTTCCCCTGACGGGCCGTACACGAAATACCTTTCTCCCCCGTCACCGATCTTCCAAACACGTTGGTCCAGTGCATTCAGCCGATAATCGCCTGCTGGTACACCATTGAGGCCAACGGCGTTCATACGGTTGAAGTTTGAGTAACCATAGGTACGTGAGCCATCATCGCGGCTTTCACTGATGACATTGCCCACGCCGTCGTACCCGAAGCTCCTCCATTTACCTGCCCCACTCATCGACACGAATCGATTACTTTGGCTGTCGAGGTTGAAGGAATAACTCGATCCATTACGAATTTGACTCGTGCGGTTGCCTATTTGGTCTAAAGAAAATGTCTGCGGATCGACGCTGCGGCTCGTTGATGTCAGGCGATCTACGTTATCGTAACCGAAGCTGCTACTCAGGTTTAGGTAAACGTTATCAGCGATTGATAGGATGGTGTCGGTAGTGTTATACCCGATCGACAGGTCGTGCTTACCGGGTGAAGCGATACGCTGGACGCGGCCGTCACTATCCAAGGTCAGCATACGTGGTTGACCATTGCCGAACCGCCATGCATAAACTTGATCGGTCGCAGGCTGATACAAGAATGAATCCGCAAGCGTAGACCAGGTTCCGCCGAGGTTACTCGTGATCGTTAAAACACGACCATAGGCATCGTAGACGTAATTGACAACGAAGCCGTTAGGGTAGGTTAGGCTTGACAGTCGTCCTTTCGCATCGTACGCCCAACTGGTGGTTGGCGTTTGCCCCCACATATTGGTCGTTTGCTGGACTAGATGACCCGCTTCGTCATAGCTATAGTTCGTCTGGCCCGTCCAATCTTGTATACCAGTCAGATGGCCTTTGCCATATGTGCCCTGGTCATACGTGTAAAAATGGCATTCACCGTTCGCACAACGGGAAACGACACGATCGAGAGTGTCCCAGCCATACGTTACGGTACCCCTCGACGTAGTCACCGTCGTAGTACGTCCACCGGTATCCAAACCGATGTTCTTCGTGCCCGCATCCGGACTAGTCACACTCGTAGTTTCGCCAAACCCATTAGAGGCGTAATAAGTTGTCAATCCCCGTGGGTCTGTAACCGACTCCAGCTCTCCGGTATATCCATAACCATATGACGTCACTCCGCCATCAGGAGCTGTCGTACGTGTCACGCGGTTTTGCTCATCATAATCATAAGCTGTTGAGTGCCCTGCAACGTTAGTTACCGTCTTGAGGTTGCTGTTTGCATCATAGCGCTTATCGACCCTTTGGCCATTATTTCCGAGCTCTGTATAGGGACGACCCAATGAGTCGAGAATTGTTGTATGGCTAAATGATCCACTACCGACCGCGACTATATCATTTCCACTGAGTGCAGCCACGTTTCTCGGTTGACTGGTTCGAACTGAATTGTCGGACATATTGACGTCAATATGTACGTACTCGCCCAAAGCATTACCAATATCAGTTACGCGCCCTGCCGCATTATAAATGTAGCGTGAAACGTGGCCGTCTGGATAAGTGATCGTGCTGGGTTGACGATCATGCGAGTAAGTCCAAGACGTGGTTTGGGCGCCGTTTAGCGTGGCTGAGGCAAGCAGTCCTTTTTCATCGTAGTGGTAGGCCGTCGACACACCGTTTGCATCGACGTATTGCCCAGGCTGCCCAAGACCGTTGTACCCAGACCAGCTTTCCGTTGCATTCAACGGATTCGTCATCGAAACAAGATTGCCAGCCGTGTCGTACACGAAAGTTGTCGTTGCTGGGCCGCTAGGCAATGAGACGGTTTCTGTCCTGCTTGCCCATGTCCAATTAGTACGCAAGTTATACGTGTAGTCTACGCGCCGCTGTTGACCAGTTGCTATATCTGTATAAGATTCGCTCGTAAGATTGTCAGGGTCATACTGGTAATTTACGCGAAGATAGACTTTGCCATTCGCATCAGAATAATTGACCTCGGTAACGTTATCATAAGTCCACGTATAAGAAACACCTGATGAATTAAGTGTGTCTGCAGCCACGACAACATTCGAAAGCTTTCCCGACGCATCATAGGTGTAGTCTGTCTTTACACCGTTCCAATCGAGCTGATAATCGATGTAACCATTAGCGTCATATACAGTTTTGGCAGCGGCTGATAGGCAAGTCGAAGTAGTCGCACGAGATATCTCCGTGATCTTGAGTTCACCTAAGACTGAAGCATACTTATACGTTGTAGCTTGACCTCGTGCGTCGCTCACCGTGGTTTGCCCTGGCGTGTCGTAGTCAAAGGTTTCAACTTCTTCGCCACCTTCCAATCCACTTCGTTTCGCCCGTCCCGAGGAATCATATTCATACCGGCTATAGCGTACGTCGTTAATGACAATGCCTGTCAAGAGCGTAGCTGCATTTGGAGCCGTTGTATTCTCGTAAAGATATTCTCGAATATCAGGAGATACGCCCGGGGAAGTCACTTTGGACAGCATGCCAGCTGGATTATATTCGTATTTCCATGTATTTCCACCCGAATCGACTATTTGCGTAACTCGATTCGCGTTCACGGTCAATACAACTTGCTGGCCTCCATTGCTGCTGATTGTGAAGGAGCCGCTACCAATAGGCATGGTGCCGAATGTAATACCTTTCTTCGTCAATCCATCGTAAATGGAATTAAGTGATCCGCTTGCATCATACAAATAGGATTTTTTTATCTTGCGTTAGTTCATAACTGTTACTGCCATTTTCCCGAGTTATTACTCCAGTACTTGCCGCGCCAGTTGTTGTACCTACGACATAGCGGACTCCAGGAGTTGATCCATCCGTGTCGAAAGGTATACCGGTGTATCGATAAGCACTACCATCAAAATTGGTCAGAGTAATATTTTTATAATATGTAAATGTTCCTCTTAAAACCCGCACAGTTGTTGGATTGCTAAGCGCTAACTTAGGCGCATCAAGATTTGACAACCAATTAGGTCCAAATAGGGTTCCTGATGCATGTTTACTACGATACATGCGCGTCAGGCCGATACCATATAAACCATTTCCGTCAAAGTCTGGCTCTGATTTTATTTTTTCGCCAGTTGTCACAATTACGGGATGGGCCGTTACACCGGCTTCGCAAGGAATTTCAGAGTTGTTCTCGCTCGTCGGTTTTGCCTTCGGTTTAGGGCTTCCACGCGCAGGGACATCGTTGTATTGTCCCGGAGAACGACTTCCTCCTCCCCCTCCACCTAGATTTCCACGAGAAGGAGGAGGAGGAGGAGGATTAGAACCGCCATCATTATGGTGACGCGTTATACCGCAATTTGTTGCTACACCGGGACAGGCGGGAACAGTTTCTGCCTCAGCCAACTGAGCTGTCAATATTACGCAAACCAAGGAAATTGCGATGCGATAGTAAAGCGGCATATGAATCAGGTATTCTAGATAGCTTTTCATTATTTATAATTTTTTATAAATTTCAAACCAAATGCGATACAAATAGAGTTTTTTAAGCCACACATGAATACAGAGTATTTAGCATGCATGATTAAATCTCCCAGCTCAGCGAAAATTAGACTATCGGTATCTGGTCGAAATCCAAGTCTGCATTTGACTTTGGAATCGCACTTCATGGTAAGCATTAGGCAAGTGGGCGTTTGGAAAATACCTCATTGATCAGCCCCAGCAACAGACCTGTACGCCCGCAGCAGTATCGTGATCTGAAAATGCATGAAAAGGAGGCAATATCAATCAAAAATATCCAAATTGCATACGTGCTCCTCAGTATTAGCAAAATAAAATCCACTGATTTTTCTGGCGACGTTCTCACCAATAGTACATATGTTCTTGCATAAAAATCTATCCGATTGTCACAATAAAAAGCTCATCTATAGATATTTTGCCCCCAAATAAAAACGCGCCATTTGCATTCGCAAATGGCGCGTCAAAATGGACTAAGTCAGTCGTCAGGCCGGCTGCTTCTCATCCCGCAACTCACGCCGCAAAATCTTGCCCACATTCGTCTTCGGCAGCGTCTCGCGGAACTCGATGAACTTCGGCCGCTTATACCCGGTCAGCTGCTCCTTGCAATAAGCCAGCACCTCCTCCTTGCTCAGCGCCGCATTCTTCTTGACCACGTACAGCTTGACCGCTTCGCCCGAGTGCTGGTCCGGCACGCCCACGCAAGCCACTTCCAGCACGCCCGGGTGGGACATCACGACTTCCTCGACCTCGTTCGGGTACACATTGAAGCCCGAGACGATGATCATGTCCTTCTTGCGGTCGACGATGCGGGTGTAGCCCTTGTCGTCCATGATGCCGATGTCGCCGGTCTTGAAGAAGCCGTCCGGGGTCATGACCTTGGCGGTTTCGTCCGGGCGCTGCCAGTAGCCGGCCATCACCTGCGGACCGCGCACGGCGATTTCGCCGGCGGTGCCGAACGGGACCGGGTTGCCGGCTTCGTCCAGGATGCGCACTTCGGTCGACGGCAGCGGCAGGCCGATGGTGCCGGTGAAGGCGGAGATGTCGCAGCGGTTGGCGGTAACCACCGGCGAAGTCTCGGACAGGCCGTAGCCTTCGACGATCGGCGTGCCCGTCAGCGCCAGCCATTTGTCGGCGACCGGCTTTTGCGCCGCCATGCCGCCGGCCGGACAGACCAGCAGGCCCGAGAAGTCGACGCTGGCGAAGTCCGGGTTGTTCAGCAAGCCGTTGTACAGCGTATTCACGGCCGGGAAGATGTTGATGCGGTAGCTGCGCAGTTCCTTGATGAAGCCGGCGATGTCGCGCGGGTTCGGGATCAGGAGGTTCATGCCGCCCACGCGCAGGCCCAGCAGCGCGCACACGGTCAGCGCGTAGATGTGATACAGCGGCAGCGCGCACACGAACTGGGCCTGCTGGCCGGCCGGCAGCTTGGCCAGGGTCGGGCCGAACCAGGCTTCGTTCTGCAGCACGTTGGCGATCACGTGCTTGTGCAGCAGCACCGCGCCCTTCGAGACGCCGGTGGTGCCGCCGGTGTACTGCAGGAAGGCGATGTCCTCATGGCCGACGTTTACGGGTTTCAGGGTCAGGCGCGCGCCTTCGTCCAGCATGCGGTTGAACGCCACCGCGCCCGGCAGCGACCAGGCCGGCACCAGCTTCTTGACCTTGCGGACCACGAAGTTGACCAGCACGCCCTTCAAGCCCAGCAGGTCGCCCATGGTGGCGACGATCACGTGCTTGACCTTGGTGTTGGCGACCACGTCGGCGGCGGTATGCGCAAAATTTTCCAGCACCACCAGCACCTCGGCGCCGGAGTCGGCCAGCTGGTGCTGCAGCTCGCGCGCGGTGTACAGCGGGTTGACGTTGACGATGGTGTAGCCGGCGCGCAGCACGGCGGCCATCGCCACCGGATACTGCAGCACGTTCGGCAGCATGATGGCCACGCGCGCGCCCGGCTGCAGGCCGCGGCTTTGCAGCCAGGCCGCCATGCGGGCCGACAGGCGATCGAGTTCGGCGAAGCTCATGGACTTGCCCATGCAGGCATAGGCGGGACGGTCGGCGTACTTGCGGAAGGCTTCCTCCAGCAGGTGCGTGAGGGAGCGGTATTGGGTCCAGTCGATGTCCTGGGGAACGCCCTCCTCGTACGACTTGAGCCAGAATTTGTCCATTGATTGCCTCGTTTCTTGTTTCTTGTTCAGTTTACAAACATAGTTGCGCGCTATACATGCGTCGTTCTTGGCACTGCCAAAAACGACTCCCTGCGCAGGCAGGGACCCAATTTGCTAGCGTAGCGATAACGCTCGCAGAACTTGGGTCCCTGCCTTCGCAGGGACGACGGTGCTATTGCTAACGACGGTTTTGCGCCACCTTTACGCCGCCTGCTTTTCCTCACGCAGCGCGCGCCGCAGGATCTTGCCGACGTTGGTCTTCGGCAGCTCGTCGCGGAACTCGATGTACTTCGGTTTCTTGTAGCCGGTGAACTCCTGCTTGCAGTAGTCCATCAGCTGTTCGGCCGTGAGGCCGGCGTCCTTGCGCACCACGAACACCTTGACCGCTTCGCCGGAATGCTCGTCCGGCACGCCGATCACCGCGCATTCCAGCACGCCCGGGTGCGCCATGATGACGCCTTCCAGCTCGTTCGGGTAGACGTTGAAGCCCGAGACCAGGATCATGTCCTTCTTGCGGTCGACGATCTTCACGTACCCGTTCGCGTCCATGATGCCGACGTCGCCCGACTTGAACCAGCCGTCCGCCGTCATCACCTTGGCCGTTTCGTCCGGACGGTTCCAGTAGCCGGCCATCACCTGCGGGCCGCGGATCGCGATCTCGCCGATGCTGCCGACCGGGAGCGGGCGGCCGTCGTCGTCGACGATCGCGACCTCGGTCGAGGGCACCGGCAGCCCGATGGTGCCCGTAAAGCCGGGCACGTCGCAGCGGTTGCAGGTGGCCACCGGCGCCGTCTCCGACAGGCCGTAGCCCTCGATGATATGGGTGCCGGTGATCGCATGCCACTTGTCGTCGACCGCCTGCTGCACCGCCATGCCGCCGCCGTTGCTCACCTTCAGGCCGGAAAAGTCGACGTGGAGGAAGCCGGGGTTGTTCACCAACGCGTTGTACAGCGTGTTCACGGCCGGCAGCATGTTGATCCTGTACTTCTGCAGCTCCTTCACGAAACCCGGGATGTCGCGCGGGTTCGGAATCAGGATGTTCAGCGCGCCCACCCGCATGCCCCACAGCGCGCACGCGGTCAGCGCGAAGATATGGTACAGCGGCAGCGCGCACACGATGGTCGGGAACTCGAGCAGCGGCGGCTGGCTCATCGCCGGCAGCGACCAGGCTTCGCTCTGCAGCACGTTGGCGATCACGTTGCGGTGCGTGAGCGTCGCGCCCTTCGATACGCCGGTGGTGCCGCCGGTGTACTGCAGGAAGGCGACGTCGGACGAGGCCAGCGTGGCCGCCTTGAACGGCATGCGCGCGCCCTGCGCCAGCGCGTCCTTGAAGCGCACCATGTGCGGGATCGAGAACTCCGGCACCAGCTTTTTCACGCTGCGGACCACGAAGTTGACCAGCATGCCCTTCGCGCCGCCGAGCAGCTCGCCCATGCTGGCCACGACCACGTGGCGCACCGGCGTCCTGCCCAGCACCTGCTGCACCGTGTGCGCGAAGTTCTCCAGCACGATGATCGCTTCGCTGCCCGAATCCGTCAGCTGGTGCTCGAGCT
>Ga0265780_10009712_pt1 | contig 11513 bp, 12 predicted proteins | sample P1T30metagenome_FD_192432 | JGI IMG/M metagenome (GOLD analysis project Ga0265780, IMG submission 192432) | Plant litter microbial communities from East Loma Ridge, Irvine, California - P1 T30 | ecosystem: Environmental > Terrestrial > Plant litter > Unclassified | place: USA: California... | reverse complement strand
GGACGCGTGGGTCGCGGCCGCCGACAGAGCCCGTGTGATCGCGCGGGAGAACGGGGCAGCGGCCTGCGCCTGGTCACGGGCCTTGCCGATGCGCGAGGCAGCGATGAGCTCCATGGCGCGGAACATCTTCTTCAGCGTCTGGGTGCTCTTGATCCGCTGCTTGTAGACGCGCTGCTGACCTGCCACGGCTCAGCCCCGCTTCTGGCGGACGATCTGCTCCTGCTCGACGTCCAGGCCCTCGTCGTCGATCGGCTCGTCGCTGCCGAGCAGCTCGCCGTCGGAGGTCTGGAACGTCGGCGCGAAGGACTCGATGCCGCCCTTGAGCGCCTCGACGACGTCGTCGCCGAGCTTGCCCGTGGAGGCGATGGTGCCCAGCACGTCGGTGCTGCGACGCAGGTGGTCGAGGAGCTCGCGCTCGAACCGCAGCACGTCGGCGACGGGGACGTCGTCGAGGTAGCCGTTGGTGCCGGCCCAGATCGAGACGACCTGGTCCTCCACCGGGTACGGCGAGTACTGCGGCTGCTTGAGCAGCTCGGTCAGGCGCTCACCGCGGGCCAGCGCCTGGCGCGAGGCCGGGTCGAGGTCGGAGGCGAACATCGCGAACGCGGCGAGCGAGCGGTACTGCGCCAGCGTCAGCTTCAGGGTTCCGGAGACACCCTTCATCGCCTTCACCTGGGCGGCACCACCGACGCGCGAGACCGAGACGCCGACGTCGACGGCGGGGCGCTGGTTGGCGTTGAACAGGTCCGACTGGAGGAAGATCTGGCCGTCGGTGATCGAGATGACGTTCGTCGGGATGTAGGCCGACACGTCGTTGGCCTTCGTCTCGATGATCGGCAGCCCGGTCATGGAGCCCGCGCCCAGCTCGTCGGAGAGCTTGGCACACCTCTCGAGCAGACGGGAGTGCAGGTAGAAGACGTCACCCGGGTAGGCCTCACGGCCCGGCGGACGGCGCAGCAGGAGCGACACGGCGCGGTAGGCCTCGGCCTGCTTGGACAGGTCGTCGAAGACGATGAGGACGTGCTTGCCCTCGTACATCCAGTGCTGGCCGATGGCCGAGCCGGTGTAGGGGGCGAGGTACTTGAAGCCGGCCGGGTCGGACGCGGGAGCGGCGACGATCGTCGTGTACTCCAGGGCGCCGGACTCCTCCAGCGCGCCGCGCACGGCGGCGATGGTCGAGCCCTTCTGGCCGATCGCGACGTAGATGCAGCGCACCTGCTTGTCGGGGTCGCCCGAGTCCCAGTTGGCCTTCTGGTTCAGGATCGTGTCGAGCGCGATGGCCGTCTTGCCGGTCTTGCGGTCGCCGATGATGAGCTGACGCTGGCCCCGACCGATCGGGATCATCGAGTCGATGGCCTTGATGCCGGTCTGCAGCGGCTCGTGCACGCTCTTGCGGGCCATGACGCCGGGCGCCTGGAGCTCGAGGGCGCGGCGGCCCGACGTCTCGATCTCGCCCAGACCGTCGATCGGCGCACCGAGCGGGTCGACGACGCGGCCGAGGTAGCCGTCACCGACGGGCACGGACAGGACCTCGCCCGTGCGGCGAACCTCCTGGCCCTCCTGGATGCCGGTGAACTCACCGAGGACGACCACACCGATGTGGCGGACGTCGAGGCTCAGCGCGAGGCCGAGCGTGCCGTCCTCGAAGGTGAGGAGCTCGTTGGCCATGGCGCCGGGAAGTCCCTCGACCTCGGCGATGCCGTCGGCGGCGAGCGTGACCCGACCCACCTCCTCACGCGCGTCCGTGGTGGGCGTGTAGGAGCTGACGAACGTGTCGAGCGCAGCCCTGATCTCCTCGGGCCTGATCGTGAGCTCAGCCATCGGTTCCTTCTCTCGTCTTCGCGTCGGGCGCGGGGTGTCTGGTGTGAGGCGCTCAGCCGGCGATGCGGCGTCGGGCTTCGGCAAGCTTGGACAGCACGGTGGCGTCGACGACCTCGGCACCCACCTGGATGCGCATGCCACCCACGATGCTGGGGTCGACGCCCACGTTGACGTGGACCTCGGTGGAGTAGATGCGCGACAGCGTCGCGCTCAGACGCGTCACCTGGGCCGTGGTGATCGGCGAGGCGACCAGCACCGAGGCGACGACCCGCTTGCGGCGGGCGGCGGCGATCTCGGCGATGTGCGACAGGCGCGTGGTCACGGACCGCTGGCGCAGCGCGCCCACGGTGCGGCGCACGAGCACCTGCGACTCCGGTGCGACCTGACCGTTCAGCAGCGTCTCGGCCAGGGCGGTGCGGCGCTCGGCCGTCACGTCCGTGGACGCGAGGGCGACCCTGAGGTCCCGCTCGTTGCTCAGGATGCGACCGAGGCGGAACAGGTCGTCCTCGACGCGCAGCAGCTCGCCGCGCGACTCGGCGGCGACCAGCACCGCGGTGGTGCCGAGCTCCTCGAGCGCCTCGGCGAGGTCGGCGTCGGCCGACCAGCGCGCCCGCGCGAGGCCGGCGACCAGGTCGACGACGTCCGCGTGCACCTGGGCGCCCAGGAGCGTGGTGGCCAGCTGGGCCTTGGCCTCGCCGGACCGGGTGGGGTCGGTGAGCGCGCGACGCAGGGAGGTCGAGCCGTCGAGCGCGTCGACGACCGAGAAGATCTGCTCCCCGAGCTCTCGTGCCCCGTCACCCGCGCCGTCCAGGATCGGCGCGAACCGCTCCCTGGCCGACGCGAGGGATGCCTCGCTGGTCGCCCGCATCACTTCCCCGTCTCTGTGGTGGTGGCTGCCGACTGCGTGCCGGCGTCGACCGTGTCGGAACCGGCCGAGCGCGAGGTCTCCTCGAGCTCCGCCAGGAACCGGTCGATGACGCGCGACTGGCGCGCGTCGTCGGTGAGCGACTCGCCCACGATCCTGGAGGCCAGGTCGGTCGCGAGCGACCCGACGTCGGCCCGCAGGGAGACGAGCGCCTGCTGACGCTCGGCCTCGATCTGGCGGTGGGCGTTCTCGACGATGCGCTGGGCCTCGACCTGGGCCTTCGACTTCGCCTCGACGACGATCTCGTTGCCCTCGCCGTGCGCCTCCTCGCGGATGCGCCCCGCCTCCTGGCGGGCGGCGACGAGCTCGGCCTGACGCTCGGCCTTGGTGGCCTCGGCCTCCGCCTGGATCTTGGCGGCGTGCTCGAGCCCGCCCTCGATCTTGGCGGAGCGCTCGTCGAGCAGTGCCGTCATCTTCGGCATCAGGTACTTGAAGAAGAAGAACCCGATGACGAGAGTGACGACCGCCGACCAGATGATGTCGTAGTCGGCCGGGATGAAGACGCCGATCCCCGAGGGAGCGCCACCCTCCTCCGCAGCCAGCAGCTGAACGCCGCCCATCAGATGAAGAGGAAGCCGGCGATCAGACCGAGAAGCGCGAGCACCTCGACGAACGCGACACCGATGAACATGTTGGTGCGAAGCGTGTTGGCGACCTCGGGCTGGCGAGCCATGCCCTCGAGCGCCTTGCCGATCAGGATGCCGAGGCCGATGCCCGGGCCGAGGGTGGCCAGGCCGTAGCCGATGGTCGCGATGTTGCCGGTGAGCTCGGCGTAGTTGTCCATGGGTGGTCCTTCCTTGGGCGGCGGGCCCGTGCCCGCCGTCGGTGGGTGGTCAGTCGATCGAGCTGGTGGAGCTGGACCTCAGTGCGCGTCGTCCTCGGACATCTGGATGTAGACCGCAGCGAGAAGAGTGAAGATGAACGCCTGGAGGAACCCGACGAAGATCTCGAAGAGCGTGATGCCGAATCCGCCGACGAGGGTCATCGCGCCGGTGAGCGGAATCAGTCCCCCGCCCTCGAAGAAGAGGAAGTGGGTCGCGGCGAAGCACAGCACGAGCATCAGGTGTCCGGCCATCATGTTGGCCAGCAGTCGCAGCGCCAGGGTGAGGGGGCGCAGGACGAAGACCTGAAGGATCTCGATCGGCGTGATGAGCAGGTACATGATCGGCGGCACACCGCTCGGGAACAGGCTGATCTTGAGGTAGCCCGGGCCGTGCTTGCGGAAGCCGGCGACGATGTAGGTCACGTAGACGATGAGCGCCAGGACGACCGGCAGGCCGATCACCGACGTCCCGCCGATGTTCAGGAACGGGATCACGCCGGCGAAGTTCATCGCCAGGACGATGAAGAAGAGCGTCGTCAGCAGCGGCAGGTACCGGCGTCCTGCCGTCTTACCGAGGACGGACTCGACGATCTGCACGCGGACGAAGTCCAGCGCCAGCTCGACGATGCTCTGGGCGCGGCCGGGGACGAGCTTGGCGTGGCGCGTGGACAGCCACAGCCACAGGATCAGCGCAACGGTGACGATGACGCGCACCAGCTGGATCCGGTTGAACTCGAACGGCGTGCCGTCGAAGAAGATTGCCGGAGGGAAGAACTCGGAGATGCTCGGAGCGTGGAAGCCCGAACCAGAGTCGGTCTCGGCCATGAGAGGTCCAGCCGCGTTCAAAGGTCTCCCCGGGTCTTGTGATGGAGGCGCAAGGCCCAGCAGCGGTGCGGCGACGCACCGTGCCGTGCTGATTCCGTGATGGATTCGCAGGTCTGACGATCACCCTACCGGATGATCACGACCCCTTCACGCCCGCGCGGGCGTCGGGGTCGACCACCGGGACCCTGGCCGTCATGACGGCGCGCATCTCGATCACCAGGGACGCCAGCACGATCGCGGCGAGGGTTCCCGCCAGCACGTAGCGGTCGTAGAAGTCCATGCCCCGCAGCACCGCGAGCATCGCGACGATGAGGATCATCTTGGCCAGCCAGCCGCCCAGCACCGCGACGGCGAGGAACTGCGGCGAACGCCCCTCGCTGACGAGCATCGTCACCACCGTCGTGACGCAGAAGACGACACCGACGACGCCACCGAGCAGCGCTCCCCACAGCCCGGTCGAGCCGACGGCCAGCAGCCCCACCACGGCGCCCAGCACCGTCACGGAGACGGTCACGACGGCGACCTGGCGCAGGATGCGGGAGAGCACGCCCTTGAGCGTGGTGGGGGCGGTCGAGACGGCGGGAGCGGGGCTGGTCACCCCGGCATTCTCCCACGGGTCAGACGCGCGACTCCGGCCGCGGGGACTCGGTCCGGACGTGCCGGGAGGAGACCCGCAGCCGCGTCCGGCGCACGGGCAGCGGCACGATCGTCAGCACGATCCCGACGACCACGGCGACGACCAGCGCGATCACGACGGTCCGCAGGGGCAGGAACGCCAGCGCCACCGCCCCGAACGCGAAGACCGCGGTCCACGCGTACAGGATCACCACGGTGCGGCGGTGGGAGTGCCCGATCGCCATCAGCCGGTGGTGCAGGTGCAGCCCGTCGGCCGCGAACGGCGACTTGCCGGCGGCCACACGACGCACGACGGCGAACACCAGATCGATCAGCGGGACCACCATGACCGCCACCGGCAGCAGGATCGGCAGGAACGCCGGGAACCCCACGAACTCGGTCAGCTGCTGGGAGGCGCCCGGGTCGATGTTGCCGGTGACGATGATGCTCGCCGCCGACACGGTCAGGCCGAGGAACATGGCGCCCGAGTCGCCCATGAAGATCGAGGCCTTGAAGAAGTTGTGCGGCAGGAAGCCGAGGCACGCGCCCACCACCGCCGCGATCACGAGCGTGGCGAGGTTGGAGTAGTCCGACTCCGTCGAACGCGTCAGGAGGTAGGTGTAGACGAAGAACGCGGTGCCGCCGATGGCCACCATGCCCGCCGCCAGCCCGTCGAGGCCGTCGACGAAGTTCACCGCGTTGATCGCGACGAGCACGACCAGCAGCGTGATCGCGAGCAGCATCCGGGGCGACAGGATCGCGATCGAGTCGAACAGCGGAACCGTGATGAGCTGCACGCCCTGCCACACCATGAGGCCGGCGCACAGGATCTGACCCACCAGCTTGGTCATCCAGTCGAGGTCCCAGATGTCGTCGGCCGCGCCCAGCAGACAGATGAGACCCGCCGCCGCGAGGATCGCCCACGCCTGGTTCGAGATCGTGAACGCGTCACCCAGGAAGTCCGTGCGCGAGGCGATCAGCAGCGCGACGGCGAAGCCCGCGAACATCGCGATCCCGCCCATCCGCGGGGTCGGCACGGCGTGCACGTCGCGATCACGCAGGGGTGTGACCGCGTTGACACGCCGCGCCAGCACGCGCACGAGCGGCGTCGCGACATAGGTGACGGCCGCGGCGACGACGATGACGAGCAGGTAGATCCTCACCCGGCCGACCGCCCGGGGTCCGACTCGGCGTCGGGTGCGGTCGTGGGCGCAGCAGCCTCGGCGGGAGTCTCGGGGGGCGTCTCGGGAGCGTCCTCGTCCACCGACTCGTCCTCGACCACGGCACGCAGGTGCGGCACGACGGCGGCCAGCCGCTCGCGGTCGATCGCCCCCTCGCGCACGATCGTCAGGGTCGGACCGGTCGCGTCCACGATGGTGGACGCCTGACCGCCGGGCGCCTCGCCGTCGTCCAGGTAGCGCGCGACCCGCGCACCGAGCTGCGCGCTCGCCTCGGCGGCGTTCGTCGCGGCGGGCTTCCCCGTGCGGTTCGCGGAGGAGACGGCCAGCGGGCCGGTGGTGCGCAGCAGGTCCAGGGCGACCTCGTGGTCGGGCATCCGCAGCGCGACCGTGCCGGCGGTCTCGCCCAGGTCCCACGTCAGGGTCGGCTGCGCGCGCACGATGATCGTCAGCGCACCCGGCCAGAACGCGTCCGCCAGCGCCTTCGCGGCCGGCGGGACGTCCACGGCGAGCACCTCGAGCATCGTCGGCGAGGCCACGAGCACCGGCGGCGGCATCTGCCGGCCGCGGCCCTTCGCGGCCAGCAGAGCGGCGACGGCGTCGGCGTCGAACGCGTCAGCGGCGATGCCGTAGACGGTGTCGGTGGGCAGGACGACGAGGCCACCGCTGGACAGCACGGCGGCCGCCTCGGCGATGCTGGCGGAGCGGTGCTCCGGGGCGCACGACAGGTTGGTCACGGCCCCGATCCTGCCACGCCCGAGCGGACGCGACGCGGAGACCTGGCAGGCTCGGGGCGTGTCAGACCCCACCCCTCGCAGCCGCCCGAGCACCGGCGTCCGCCGACTCCTGCTCGCTCTCGCCCTCGCGGTCAACCTCGTCACGATGTACGCGCCCAGCCTCCCGGCGCAGGTCGAACCCGCCGTCGACCTGCGGCTGGACCTCGTGGGTCACGCTGCGAGCTTCGCGGCGCTGACGTTCACCGGGCTGCTGGCCGGGGTCCCCCGCCGGCTGCTGGTCGCGCTCGTGGCGGCGAACGCGATCGCGAGCGAGCTGATCCAGCACCTGCTGCTGCCGAGGCGCACGGGCGACGTCACCGACCTGGCGGCCGACGCCGTCGGGATCGTCCTGGGACTTCTCGCGTGGCTCGCGTGGGAGCGGTTCAGGGCGCGACGGCGCGCACGCCCCGCGGACGCGACGTCAGGTCCTCGAAGCTCGTCACGTCGATGAACCCGGCGGCCGCCGTGATCTCGCGGACCGCCTCGGCCTGCACCTCGGCGTGCTCCATCACGAACACTCCTCCCGGACGCAGCAGCCGTCGTGCGGCGAGCACGACGGCGCGCGGCACCTCCAGGCCGTCCACGCCCCCGCCGTAGAGCGCGAGGTCGGGGTCGAAGTCCCGCACCTCGGGCTCGTTCGGGACGGCGTCCGGCGGGATGTACGGCGGGTTGGAGACGACGACGTCGACCGTGCCGTCCAGGTCGGCCAGCAGCGCGGGGTCGCGCACGTCGCCGAGCTCGGTGCGGCCCTCCCCCGCGACCTCAGCCTGAGCGGCCCGGTTGTGCCGCGTGAGGGCGACGGCCTCGGGCGAGGCGTCGACCGCGACCACCAGGCTCGTGGGAACCTCGACGTCGACGGAGACCGCGATCCCGCCGGCGCCGCAGCACAGGTCAACGACCAGCGGCGCGCTCCCTGCCGTCACCACCGCCTGCGCGGCGTCGATCGCGTGCTGGGCCACGACCTCGGTCTCGGGCCGCGGGACGAACACGCCGGCCTCGACGCGGAGCGTGACGTGCCGGAACACCGCGGAGCCGAGGATGTGCTGCAGCGGTTCGCGCCGACGTCGTCGATCGACGAGCTCGGCGAACTCGCCCTGCAGCGAAGCCGGGAGCTCGGCCGGTGCGTAGGCGAGGTGCGGCACGCCGAGCGCGTGCGCCGCGAGAGCGCGCGCGTCGTGCTCGGGCGAGGGGACGCCGGCCTCGGCGAGGATCGCGGAGGCACCGCGCACCAGCGCGCGCAGCTCCGGGTTCACGCCTCGCCCGCGGCCGCGAGGCGCGCCGCCTCGTCCACCTCGATCGCCGAGGCGATGAGGGCATCGAGGTCGCCGTCGAGCACCGTGTCGAGGTTGTAGGCCTTGAATCCGGTGCGGTGGTCGGCGATCCGGTTCTCGGGGTAGTTGTACGTCCGAATCCGCTCGGAGCGGTCCATCGTCCGGACCTGGCTGCGGCGGGCCTCGCTCGCGGCCGCGGCCGCCTCCTCCTGCCGCGCGGCGAGGATGCGGGCGCGCAGCACGCGCATGCCGGCCTCGCGGTTCTGCAGCTGGCTCTTCTCGTTCTGCATCGAGACCACGATGCCCGTGGGCAGGTGGGTGATGCGGACCGCGGAGTCGGTCGTGTTGACGCTCTGGCCGCCGGGGCCCGAGGAGCGGAAGACGTCGATGCGCAGATCGTTCTGCTCGATCTCGACCTCTCCCTCGTCGTCGGCCTCTGGCAGCACGAGCACCCCGGCGGCAGACGTGTGGATGCGGCCCTGCGACTCGGTCACGGGCACGCGCTGCACGCGGTGGACACCGCCCTCGTACTTGAGGTGGGCCCACGCGCCGTCCTCCGGGGGGGTACCGCTACGAGACTTCACGGCGAGCTGGACGTCCTTGTACCCGCCCAGCGCCGAGTCGGTCGCCTCGATGATCTGCGTGGACCAGCCGCGCCGCTCGGCGTAGCGCAGGTACATCCGCAGCAGGTCGCCGGCGAACAGCGCGGACTCCTCCCCGCCCTCCCCCGCCTTGATCTCGAGGATGACGTCGCGACCGTCGTCGGGATCGCGGGGGACCAGGACGCGGCGCAGGTGCTCGGCGGCGACGGTGGCCTGCGCGAGCAGCGCCTCGTGCTCGGCGGCGAACTCGGGGTCCTCGTCGGCCAGCTCGGCGGCGGCCTCGGCGTCGGCGACGGCCGCGCTCCAGGCCCGGTAGGAGCCGACCACGCGGCCGAGCTCGGCGTAGCGCCGACCGACCTTCTTGGCGCGGCCCGGGCTGGCGTGCAGCTCGGGGTCGGCGAGGTCCTGCTCCAGCTGGGCGTACTCCTGCAGCAGTCCGTGCACGACGGCGAAGTCCTCGCTCACGGCATCTCCTTGCGACGGGCGGCCTCGCGGCGGCGGGGTGATCGGTTCGAACGCGTCGAACCCGAGGGGGAAAGACAAAGCGAGCGCCGGCACCCCTGGGGGTGCCGGCGCTCGCCGAGGTCGCTAGTTGGCGGCCTTCTTGCCGAAGCGGCGCTCGAACGCCGCGACACGACCACCCGTGTCCAGGATCTTCTGCTTGCCCGTGTAGAACGGGTGGCAGGCGCTGCAGACGTCGGAGCTGATCTTGCCCGACTTCTCGGTGCTGCGGGTGGTGAAGGTGTTGCCGCACGTGCACGTCACCTCGGTGACGACGTACTCGGGGTGAATTCCGCTCTTCATGGTGTCCTCCTGTTAGGGGTGCTGCCGGGTCGCCACGTCGGGTGCGCGGGGCGTGAACCGGGAGCCAACGGTCTATCCTGCCAGATCTGTCGAGCGGATCCGACCCTGTTCGCCAGGGGAGGATTCAGCCGACCAGCTCGTTGGTCTGGTTCGCCACCGACGGCGTCGTCTTCTGCACCGTCATGAGGAACTCGGCGTTCGTCGGGAGCTCACGGACCTTGCCGAGCAGCAGCTCGAGCGCGGGCTGCTGCTCGAGGCCGCCCATGATCCGGCGGAGCTTCCAGATGATCTTGAGCTCGTCCGCGGCCACGAGGATCTCCTCGCGGCGCGTGCTGGAGGCGTTGACGTCGATCGCCGGGAAGATCCGCTTGTCGGACAGGTGCCGCGACAGGCGCAGCTCCATGTTTCCCGTGCCCTTGAACTCCTCGAAGATGACCTCGTCCATCTTGGACCCGGTCTCGACCAGTGCCGTGGCCAGGATCGTCAGCGAACCGCCGTGCTCGATGTTGCGGGCCGCGCCGAAGAACTTCTTGGGCGGGTAGAGCGCCGAGGCGTCCACACCACCGGAGAGGATCTTGCCCGACGTCGGAGCCGCCAAGTTGTAGGCCCGCGAGAGACGCGTGAGCGAGTCGAGCAGCACGACGACGTCCTGACCCAGCTCGACCAGGCGCTTCGCGCGCTCGATGGCGAGCTCTGCGACGATCGTGTGGTCGGACGGCGGGCGGTCGAACGTCGAGGCGATGACCTCGCCCTTGACCGTGCGCTCCCAGTCGGTGACCTCCTCGGGACGCTCGTCCGCGAGGACGATCATGAGGTGGACCTCGGGGTTGTTCGTGGTGATCGCGTTCGCGATCTGCTGCATCACGATCGTCTTGCCGGCCTTCGGCGGCGCCACGATCAGACCGCGCTGACCCTTGCCGATCGGCGAGACGAGGTCGATGATCCGGGCCGTGATGGCCTGCGGCTGCGTCTCGAGGCGAAGGCGGTGCTGCGGGTAGAGCGGCGTCAGCTTGCTGAACTCCGGACGCTGGCGCGCACGGTCGGCCGGCAGGCCGTTGACCGTGTCGAGGCGGACCAGCGCGTTGTACTTCTGCCGGTTGCCCTGGTTGCTCTGCTGCTCGCCCTCGCGGGGGGCGCGGATGGCACCGGTGACGGCGTCGCCGCGGCGCAGCCCGCTCTTCTTGACCTGGGTCAGCGGCACGTAGACGTCGTCCGAGCCGGGGAGGTAGCCCGAGGTCCGGATGAAACCGTGGTTGTCGTTGACGTCCAGGACGCCGGCGACGGAGACGAGCACGTCGTCGTCGGACAGCTCGACCTCGTCGTAGGTCAGCGGGGCGTCGCCGCGCCCGCCGCGACGCTTGGTGCTGCGGTCACGATCGCGGTCGCGGAAGCGGTCGCGTCCGCGGCGACGGCGGCCACCCTGCTCGTCGTCGTAGATCTCGACCGTGCGCGGCTCGGCCTGACGCGCGCGGTTGCCGTTCTGACCGTTCTGCTGACCGCGCTGACCCTGGCCACCCTGGGCGCTGCCCTGGGGCACGTCCTCGCGGGGCTCGGGGAGCTTGATGTCGTCGAGCGCCGGACGGCGGTTGCCGCCCTGGTTGTTCTGGCCGCCCTGGGCGTTCTGGCCGCCCTGGGCGTTCTGACGGCGGCCCTGGCGCTGACCGCCGTCGGCCTGCTGGTCGGAGCGGTCGCTGCGCTCGTTCGACTGCACGGGCGCGGCACCGGCGTCGGCTGCGCGCTCACGGCGAGAGCGGCCCCGGCGGGACTCGCCCTCGGGCTGCTCGGTGCGCGGCTGCTCGCTGCGGGGCTGCTCGCTGCGGGGCTGCTCGCTGCGGGGCTGCTCGGTGGCGGCTGCGGACTGCGGCGCGGACGC